>Ga0207806_1000290_pt1 | contig 13220 bp, 15 predicted proteins | sample LuqExpMetageno72_FD_187829 | JGI IMG/M metagenome (GOLD analysis project Ga0207806, IMG submission 187829) | Tropical forest soil microbial communities from Luquillo Experimental Forest, Puerto Rico - Sample 72 (SPAdes) | ecosystem: Environmental > Terrestrial > Soil > Tropical forest ...
CCAACGTCCATGCCGAGCTGACGTTCTTCGGTGAGGATTTTGGCCCGCCTCGCTTTCGCGATCAGCAGACCGATCGGACCGACGATAAGTCCGATGCCGCCTAGGCTGCCGAGCACGACCGGCAGATCGTACCAGGGATAAGGTGCCTCTCGGCCAAGCAAATAATGATACAGGGTCCCCACGCAGGTCGCGGCGAAGCAGAGCACAAAGCCATAGAACGTCGCGTGGTGATAATGCTTGCGCATGTCCTTCGGAGCGTCTTCGGCATTCAGGCAGCCTGCGCCACCGCCGTCCAAATAACGGAGCGAGGCGGCGTCGCGGAATGCCTCCCAGACCGAACTGCTATCGGACGGCGCGGCCTTGCCGCCGATGCCGCGCCAGAAATTGCGCACGCTGAGCGTGAGTGCCAGCATCGCGTACAGGAAGGCGGCACCGAACAGCAGCGCCATCGCATTGTGCGACATAATTTGATAGAACGCACCGGCGCCGCTCTGGGGCGCACTGAAAGCCGGAGCCGAGGCGAATCCGTAGATGAAAGCGGTCACGCTCAGGGCAACAGCAATCGAAATGGCCAGTCCGTTACGCGCAAAAAGACCGGAGAGCGCGCCGGGCCAAGCATAAACGGCATAGGACTCGCCCCTCACGCGCGCGAGCGTCTTGGGCACGTTGATATTGAACTCGTGCGGCGGCGAAAATTGGCAATCGATGTAGCAGGCGCCGCAAGAATGGCAGAGGTTGGCGAGGTAATTGAGATCGGAGTCGGCGAATGAATTGCGCATTTCCATCGCCGGAAACACCGCGCAGAGGCCTTCGCAGTAGCGGCACGAATTACACAGGGTCATCAGCCGGTCGGCTTCGACCAGGGCCTCAGTTGCGTGCATTGAGAGCCGCCTCCCGTCCCGCAATCCGGCCGAAAACACTGCCGATGGTCATGCCGATGCCGGCGGCGTAACCGCGGCCGAGCACGTTTCCGGACATGATCTCGCCGGCAGCGAACATGTTTGCCGTCTCCCGTCCGTCGGCCATCAGCATGCGGGCCTGCTTGTTCACTTTGGTGCTGAGATAGGTGAAGGTGATCCCGGGCCGGACCGGGTAGCCGTAGAATGGCGGCGTATCAATGCGCTGCGCCCAGTGCGTTTTGTCCGGCTTGAGGCCTTCGGTCCGGCAGTCGTCGAGCGTGGTGTGGTCGAAGGTGCCGGGCCGCACCGCGGCGTTGAATTTCGCGACCGTGTCGTTGAGCGCGGTCGGATTGAGGCCGAATTTCTCCGCCAGATCGCTCAACGTCGGCGCTTCCACGGCTGGAAAGCAGGACGGCATGAACAGCTTCATTTTGGGCGCATCGAAGATGATGTAGCCGATCTGGTCAGGCTGGGCGGCGACAAGCCGGCCCCAGATCGCGTAACGTTTCGGCCAGACGTCTTCGCCTTCGTCGTAGAAGCGCTGCGCATGCTTGTTGACGACGATGCCGAAGACGATGCAGTCGAGGCGCGTGATGATGCCACCATCGTATTTCGGCGCCCGCGCGTCGATCGCGACGGCGTGGCACTGGGTGGGGTCGCCGATCTTCTCGACGCCCCGGTCGATCAGCATCTTGAGCACGTCGCCCCGATTGTAGGGGGTGCCGCGGATGAGGAAGTTTTCGGCCGGCGCACCCCAGTATTCTTTCAGCCAATCGATGTTTGCTTCGAAGCCGCCGCAGGCTGCGACCATGGCGGCAGCACGGACACGTTTGCGTTCGCCACGGATCTGGACGGTCGCGGACCGGAAAGTCGCTCCATCGAGTTCGAGATCGACCACAGGCGCTTCGTAGAGGACCTCGACACCGAGACTCTCGGCTGTCGCATACAGCGAATTCAGCATCGCGCGGCCGCCGCCGAGGAAGAACGAATTCGTCCGGCCGAGGCTCAGAGTGCCGCCGAGAGAGGGCTGAAAGCGGACGCCTTGCTCGGCGATCCACACCAGCATCTCCTTCGACTCGTGGATCATGTGACGCGCGAGTTCTTCGTTTGTATGACCCTCGGTCACGCGCAGGAGATCGGTCCAGAGCTCTTCTTCCGGATATGGGCCGGTCAGGGTGTCGGTTGCGTGGTCGTGCGCGCACCGCATATTGCGCGTGTGCCGGGTATTGCCGCCGCGGTAGAATTTCGGGGCAGCTTCGACGACGAGCACAGACGCGCCGTTGCGGCGAGCGCTGATCGCCGCACACAGAGCGGCATTGCCGCCGCCAACGACAATCACGTCAAAGGTCTTGGTCAGGTCCACCATGCACTCCCGCCAATAGACCGGTTCCAGTTCCGCATGCAAGGTGCAACAGTCGGCATTGCGAGCGCTAACGGAAGCACGTGAATCTTAGGGAGAAGACAACAAATGGCGGTACCCGGCTGCGTGGCACCGGGTGTTCTCAACCCCCTCGGGGTTTCCGATCGCGGAACGCTGGGTCCCATGCGGGATAGGCTAGCGGAGGCACTTGCGCCTCAATCGTCGAGAGTTGCTGATCGCACCAATCGGCCGCATGGCGCATTTCCTCGATTAGGTCTCGCCGATCTTCACCAGAATAATACCCTGCTTCGTAGGTCACTTCGATGATCTGATAGTCGTTGCCTTGCCCGATCCCGCTCTCGGTTCTGGTCGCGTAAGCATCGAATGCCCCAGCCTTTAGTATTTGGTCGCGAGCAGTTTTGATAAAGCTGTCGAACGGGGCGGTCTTTTTCCATGCCTCGATGACTGCTGTGTACTGCGGCGTGCCTCATCCCTTGTTTTGAGCAGAGATCGAGCCGACCCGCACCTATCACATCGAGGAGGCTCCGAGCGGCCGAGCAGGCTCGACTTCCTACAAGTCGCGTGCAGTGATTTTCCGTAACAACTGTTTGCGGTCGGCCGTCGAATCCAGAACATGCATTTTTCGGTGACAGTTCGGGCACAGCGCCACCGCGTTCTCAACCGCGTCTGCGCCGCCCCTGGCGAGCCAGTCGACATGGTGACATTCGAGATAGGGCTCGCCATAGCCGTCCCGGAACGGCGCCTTTTGTGAGCACAGATCGCAAATTCCGTTCGCGAGTCGCTTCACGTACTCGGGCACCGCAGCATCGCGAACGAATACGACTGTTTGAGAATTTCTTACAGCGGGCTTTTTATTCGCTGCTTTGGCTCGGAGCCGTAACTCGTCGGTAGAAAGCCGCCTCGCCAATCGCGAGTGCGCCTGCTCGATCACTTGCGCCTGTCGGTGTGTTAGAACGGGAACAGAACCGCCCGACTTTAACTTGAGAGGAAACATCCAAACGTCGCGTAGCTTTCCCGCTTTGTCGAATTGTTGTTCCTGGTAAGGCTTGCCGGAAAGCTCCACCTCGCCGACGTAGGTATATTTCATTGGCTCCATAGCTTCGAGAAGGTGAATGGTGATCGCAGTTGCGGGCGATTGGGCCAGGGTTCTGTTCTGTGCGTAGTTGATGTCCTGTGGGCCCTCGGGCCCCATTCCGGTGTAATGAAGAACGCCGCCTTCCCATCGGTCCTGATAAAGTCCTTTGAACGGATCAGAGATCAAGACGAGCAGGTTGCGGCTTGTACTCCGCCGCATCCCGCCCATTGTGCCAACGCCGAAGATGCGGCTTACGTCGGTGTTGCCCAGAACGTCTCCTGGTCTAGGGAGGACATCTGCGCCGCCTACAACGACCTCAAAGCCAAGGTCGTCGAGGACTTTTTTTACGGTCGCATTGCCTCCTGAGAACTGGTTTGCTTGCAGCGGCTCTAGACCAGGCAAATACCCGTGTGCTGCGCCAGCTATCGCTTTTGAATCGTATAGATTTCCGTTCACCCGAACCAGGTAGCTTCTCGATTGTCCAAATCCATATTTGGCAAGAAAGGCCTCTCGCCCAATTACGTCGTACTCGGCGATTGCTTTGTTTACAGAGTCGATGGTGAGATCAATCAGAGACAAAATGCCGCCCCCACTCCTGCTGCTACGATCAATAAAGTTCAGGCAGCTTTATCGATTTTGCAAGTTATCAGCCGCATTGAGCCATCGTTAGTTTGCTCGGTTTTGACGCACATCAAACGTCGTCTCCCAATTTCGGACATTCCCGAGCCCGCCGAACTGCATCGATCTATCCGCCTGCCGAGCAACGCAATTCTGCGCGCAGTGATATGATGCAGCAGGACGCAACACCTTCGGCAGCAGCCTATGGTGCACAGATCGCGGCGCTGGGCGACACGGCGGAGCTGCAGCGTGGCCCCTAGGCTCAGCACGTTATTATGCGACCCTTCCACTCCGTGCACCGGCGATGGTAGTCTGTTTTATTCGCCACTATAATGCGATGGCCAAGCAGTCACGTACTGCTGACACTGCGTTCCTTGCTGCCAATCTGAGTACGGTCACGTGAGGTAACAATCTCTTTAAACCCTTTCAGCTGAAAAAGCCGCTTGAAAGCGCGATCAATCATTGCGTCTATACGTTCCAGGGCCGCCAAATACTTCACGTTCACTTCCTGCCCTGTCTCTGCGCGAATCCCCGAATAGATTGGGTCTGACGTTTGCGCCGCCATCTCCAATGCGATCCAGTGGCGGGTTGATCTGAGAGCTGCCTTTACGCGTTCAAGGTAAGCAGGAAAATCCAAATCATTTGCATCACCAATTTTCTGTCGAATATTGGATAGGAACGGCTCTCGCATTACTCCGATATATTTGTCGAGTTCTTTGCGAGTTTTTGCCAAATCAACGTCTTGTTGCATCTTACGAATGATCGCTGCAATCGGAAAATATGGGGACTCTTGTGCCGATTCGAGCTCGTGGTTGAACATTTTTTCGGTTCGGCGTTTGGCCCAAATGAGCTTCGCAATTGAGGAGACGGTCTCCTGTTCGAGAGCGCCCTCTGGCCGAAGCTCCTCAAACAAGTTTGCATTAAGCTCCCAGAACTCCTCCTCGCTCTCATTGTGGAGAACTGCATATCTGGCGAAGGCGCCGTGTTTGAACGCGTTGTACTTACGGGAATTTAGTTTGAACGCGTTGTCTTCACCGGATTTTACCACTGCACTGACTTTCCTTTTTGTTTCCCATCTCGTTGCACTGGCGCTACACAGGTATCCTGATACCGAAAATTGCGCTGTCCGGAGCGGAGTTGACCAGCGGTGGCTCCGCGAATCGCGAACAGATTCAAATAGCAAGGTCGCCAACCAACCGGAGGTGGGAGCTTGGGTATTTCCACAGCGTGTCGCCTGTGGTGCACGCAATGAGAAGCCTCCACACGAAATACAATCCAGAGCGGTACATTCTGCAAAACAAAATGCGCGGAAAATCGATACCGCCGTCCAGAAGCTTTGGGGGTAGTGGCTGTAATTCTGTCAGCAGCACTGCAAAGCCAGACGCTCCTTCGAGACGCGGCGCTCCGCGCCGCTCCTCAGTATGAGACGCGGGACCCTACGAGCCGCCTTCGCATTGCGTTCATGATCTTCCGCAGAGAAGCCGGGCGGAAATTCAACTCGGCGATTTCGTCTACCGCATGTTCTGGATCAATCACCACCAGTCGGTGCCGAACATAAATTTGTCCTGACCAAACGTATTTTTTTTGCGGCGCTAGACATTCAAACCGAAATCTGCAATGTGCGGCGGTCCTCATAACTATTCGGGTATTTACAATGGCAAAGAAAGTTAAGAAGCGCTCATACAAGGTCTGGACACCGGCCGACCTCCGCGAATTGAAAAGTCACTCCCGCGCGAAGACGCCGGTTTCAAAAATCGCCAAAGCCATGAAGCGAAGCGAGGCAACAATTCGGATGAAGGCTTATCAGCTCGGTATGTCGGTAGGTCATCGGCGCCGGAAAGCTGCCTAACCTTAGATTTGAGAAGATGATCTGGGCTAACTGCCTGGATCATTTTTATGGAACAAACGATGAACTCGCGACCGCGACCCGCCCTCGTAAGCCGTTCTGGCGCGGGACGAAGTTTCTTGGGCAATACTCGATGCAAGGAACGGATATAATGGAGCAGCTTTTCTGCGATCATGATCCAGGGCGACCAGCCGGCGCGAAGGACTCGCCAGCAGTGCGATCCACACTTACTACGCGAAGGGAAAAATTATGAAACCTGTGTTCGCGACGCTGGCGGCGATAGCAATTACCAGTGCGCTGTCAACGCACGCGGCAGCGCAAGATTACAACGCGATCGTCTCCGCGCCCGATCGAACCGACGCCGACCGCAACACCGACAAGCGCCGCGATCCCGTCAAGCTGTTGAGTTTCGCCGGTGTGAAAGAAGGCATGAAGGTGCTCGATATGGAAGCGGGCGCCGGCTACACGACCGAGCTCGTGGCGCGCGCCATCGGTCCGACTGGCATCGTCTATGCCCAGGACTCGGCGGAGGTCTTGGAGCGGCAGGTCAAGGACAAGTTCGACCTGCGCAGCAAGAACCCAGTGATGAAAAACGTCGTCCATATCGTGCGGAACTACGACGACCCGCTGCCGCCGGACGTGCGCAACCTCGACCTGATCACATTTTTCTTCGCGTATCACGACATGACGTACATGCAGGTCGATCGCGCCGAAATGAATCGAAAACTGTTTGCGGCGCTGAAGCCCGGCGGCTACCTGGTGATCGCCGACCACTCCGCAAAAGCGGGCGACGGGGCCACGGTCGGAAAAACCTTTCATCGCATCGAGGAAGCGGTCTTGCGTAAGGAAATCGAAGCGGCGGGATTCAAGCTTGTCGCGACAGGCGATTTTCTGCGCCACCCCGAAGACACACGCGACGTAATCGTCTTCCGCGCGCCTACGCCAATTGATGAGTTCGTGCTGAAGTATCAGAAACCGCAATAGTCGCAGGGCCGGGCTCAACGTTTGCGGACCAGTGCCCACTCGCCACTCAACGCAGGTTCGGAATCAAGCGAGCGTCGATGGCGTGCTGGTCGGGTCAACCCGATTCACGAGGGACGTGGCCGCGCCAATCTCGACGCTCTGCTGCGCGAGGTTGCGATGCGCGGGACGTGGGTAAGTGCCCATCCTGACGTTATTCTCAAGATGGGCACAAAGGAGGTCCTGTATCGCACCCGCACGATGCCCTGGCGTTGCGTTACGAATTGCCGGCGCGTCTCGCCGCCGGTCCGCGCGTAATCAAACGCAACCGGGGCAACGGTGCAGACATCGCAGAAGCGCGAGCGTAAGCGATATCCGCTTTACCCTCAGAAGCATGAGGTGACGCTCCCTCGACAGCGCAAAGTGCACCAGATCCAGCCTGCGCACGTCCGCGTCGGATAGAAGCGGACTTAGGTCGCAAGCTGGCGTATCTCAGCTAGGGTCAAAATCCGACATAACGCCGAGATTCAGAGTTGTTCGAGGACCCCGCTCCAATGTCGGAACGAAGCGCCGCAGCGTAGCGTTTCCGAACGGACCCTTTGTGCTCTCCGAAGTCGATGAGCAAACTATTCGAACCCATTAAGCTGGGAGCCATCGAGCTGCCCAACCGCATCGTAATCGCGCCGATGTGCCAGTATTCGGCGCAAGACGGCTGCATGACCGACTGGCACCTGATCCATCTCGGTCATCTCGCAATGTCCGGCGCCGCATTGCTGACCATAGAGGCGACCGCGGTTTCGACGGAAGGACGCATCACATACGCTGACGTGGGGCTGTATTCGACTGAAACGGAAGCCTCGATCGCTCGGACAATCGAAAGTATTCGGCGTCATTCTCCCATAGCGGTTGGGATCCAACTCGGGCATGCAGGCCGCAAGGCGTCGACTGAAGTCCCTTGGTTAGGCGGCGCGCAAATCGCCCCTGATGCGCCGAATGGCTGGACGACCGTCGCCCCGAGTGCCATTCCGTTTGCATCCGGACAGATTAGTCCCGTCGAGCTCACGCATCAGCAGATGAAAGGGATCCGGCAGGGATTCGTCGGGGCTGCGCAACGCGCCGTGCAGCTTGGAATTGACCTCATCCAGCTGCATGCCGCGCACGGCTACCTGCTGCACCAATTTCTGTCGCCTATCTCAAACAGACGCGAGGACGAATACGGCGGCTCGTACGAGAACCGCATCCGCTTCCCGCTAGAAGTGTTCGATGCAGTGCGCGAGGCAGTCCCCCCGGGCTATCCGGTGAGCGTGCGAGTATCCGGAACGGACTGGATCGTGAACGGCTGGACGATTGAAGAGACCGCCACCTTCTGCCGAGAATTGGAAAAGCGCGGCTGCGCGGCCATTCACGTCTCCAGCGGTGGCCTCGCGCCGGAGCAAAAGATTCCGATAGGCCCGAGCTATCAGGTACCACTCGCGCGCACGATCAAGTCCGCAATCAGCATTCCTGTGGTTGCGGTTGGATTGATTACAGAGTTCGAACAGGCAGAAGCGATCGTCAGCACCGGAGACGCGGATTTCGTCGCACTTGCTCGCGGTATGCTCTACGACCCGCGGTGGCCCTGGCACGCGGCCGCGTTTTTCGGCGAACGGGTCAGGGCACCGAAGCAGTATTTGCGATCTGAACCCGGACGAACCCGGTTCCTGTACGAAGCGGAAGCGGAATGATCCAGCGCCAGGCAAGAAGCTGACCAGCAGACTCCTGACGAAGCGTAAGAAATAACCATCAATTAGTATGGAGCCGCCGGCACAATCTCCCGGCGGCTCGTAGACTGATGTTTCCCGCGTCACTTCGCGGCACGAGGATGACTTATTTCTTTTCTACGAAGATTTGCCTGCCGGCCGTTGGCGCGGCGCGCTAGTTCTCTGGTTGTGTCAGGCCAGGGCTAAGAGTGCATAGAAGGCGGGCTCAACTCTTTCTGCCTGTCGATTAGGGCCGCTTTCACTGGGCAGCGGCCCTGATAGCCGCTCCAGGCTAAGTAGGAGCCGCCCGCCAACGCAAGAACATTCAGGAGCGGATTGGGTCTCGGTTGAGCGCCTGCCGCCGCCATTCCAAGACCAAGTGCGATGTAGATCGCGCGTTGGGCGGTGGAGAGGTTCGGTTCACCGCCAAAAAGCGGGTCTACGATGCCAGAGGGCAAGGTCGCCTCCCTTTACTACGAGCGAACGCGCCTACCTCGGGTAGGTGCCTGGGATGTATCTTATCCGACGGCTTGCCATAATACAGAGTCCATAAATTCCGGGCTTACCTAGCGTAACCAACATAGGCGTTACTCGCAGCCCCCCATCCGAGCTTCCGGATGTCGCTTTTCTACAGGTTCGTCCGTCACCCCATTTATTCCCGCTTCCTGCTCGCGTTCTGGGCGACCCCGATGATGACGCAACCCGCTGCTACAAAATTTCAGCGCCGAAGGTCCGCTTTCGGGAGAAGAACGGACATCACGGACGTGAGTGGCCGAGAGGCATACTCACTCACGGGCACCTCTAGCGCGTATGCCTGTTGATGATGGAGCCGACCCGGTAGGGGAGACATGACATCGCTGTGCTTCTATGTAGCGGACATTCGTCCACTATCGGTCACCACTTCAAGCGCGTAAGGTAAGTTGCAGAGCAAGCGTTACAGGTGGGCAATGATCATCGACCATCAAATCATCGCATTTGCGGGAATTGCCGCACTTCTCACCATAACACCCGGGCAAGACACGGTCCTCGTAATACGGAATGTGATGGCACAAGGGCAACGTGCTGGTCTTTTAACTACCTTTGGAATCTGTTGTGGGCTTTTTGTGCACGCGGCACTTTCGGCAGTTGGATTGTCGCTGATTCTGCTGAAATCGGCGACGGCATTCGAAGTCGTCAAATTACTTGGTGCAGCGTATTTGATTTGGCTCGGCGCCCAGTCGCTTTGGCAGGCATTTCACGGCTCAAACCGAGAGTTTGGAAAGGCAATTCCGAAACAGCGATCGACCAAAAGCGTTCCTTGTTTCGTTCAGGGTTTTCTAACGAACATTCTCAATCCAAAAGTGGCGGTATTCTATCTCGCGTTTCTGCCGCAATTTATTAGTCCGGGTGATTGGGTCTTCGGCAAATCGATCCTGTTGGCGCTGATCCATTGGGTTGAAGGGATTCTATGGCTCTCAATCGTGGTTTTGTTTTTCAGTCGCTTCCGAAAATGGTTCGATCGATCTCATATCAGACGCACAATCGAGGCAACCACCGGTGCAATTCTTATCGCATTTGGAACGCGGCTTGCCTTGGAGCAACGATGAGCCGCCTTCGGCGGCCATGTCATCCCATGTCCTCTTCTGGCGCTTAGCGGACATTTTCAAACACGGCACCTATGTCCGCTTTTAGGGATAAAGCGGGCATGGCCTTCTGCGCTGCAAATGTCTGCTTTTTACCACAAGCGATATTGAGCTTGGGCTCCTTGGTGGGCTGGCGTCGCTCCCGCTGGTGGCAGATTATGCGCGCCTTGCGACACTCAGAGAGTGACGGAGCGAACCGTGAGCATCAGAAAGAGCATGTGGCCCGCAGCGGCGATTGCTGTCGTGATGGTGGCGAGCACGGCATCGGCATTTACGCCCGAGGAACTGACCGCACGGACAGTTTACCGTCGAGCAGTGGACGCCGTGATATGGAGCCAGCCAATCGTTAGTTTCGATGCGATGCGGCAGGCATACTTCCGGGACGGACGCACTGGTGTAACGAGGAGCAGAAGTCAAGGAGTGCTGGAATCCGCCCTTCCGTGATGGTAGCGAGCCTGCAAATCGTAAATTGCTACCCCTTCGCCCAAGATGCATTTTGTATCTCCCGAATTCGCGTACTGGTTTGAACTCGCATTGAAGATGGCGGTCACTGCTTTGTTTGTGAGCGTGGCAACCGTCATCGCTGAAAGATTAGGTCCTACTGTCGGAGCACTCGTAGCGACGCTGCCAGTCTCGGCGGGGCCTGTTTATGTGTTTCTAGCGCTCGATCACGACACAGCTTTCATTTCTGCAAGCGCAGTTGCGAGCCTCGCGCTGAACGCGGCGACCGCAATTTATCTAACGATCTATGTTTTGCTTGCGCAGCGCCACACGATCTGGATCAGCTCATCATTGGCGTTTGCCGTCTGGCTCGTGGCCACTTTGTCGCTGAGTCTTGTCCACTGGACCGCCTTGTCGGCATTCGCTCTCAACGTAGTTGTTTTCGGCTTTTGCTTTTTCATCGTTGAGCCATTCCGCCTCGTGCGGATGCCGCCAACGACGCGGCCCTGGTACGACTTTCTACTCCGATCGACCATGGTGGCTTTACTGGTCGGCGCGGTGGTGACGCTAAGCTTCCGCATTGGCCCGGCGGGAAGCGGCGTACTTGCGGTATTCCCAGTGATCTATACGAGTATCATGTTCATCCTGCATTGCCGCGTTGGCGGTCCCGCGACAGCCGCCGTACTGGCGAGCGCCATTCCCGGCCTTGCCGGATTCGGTGTGGCATTGCTGACGCTGCATCTCACAGTCGTGGCGCTTGGATCGGCAGTGGCCCTCGTTTTCGCCCTTGGCGTCTCGGTTGCTTGGAATGCCGGTGTCTATGCGATACGGCGTCACCAAGTTGCCGACGAGGTCATCGAATGACTCCATGTCTGCTTTTGGTCCTTTGCGGACATGCTCTCGCGCTTCTGCGATGTCTGCTTCCGAGGGTAAAGCGGATATCGCTTAAGCCAGCAGGTGCAGGCGGTTTTGTGAGTACACGCCCTAATCAGCGTCCTCCAGTTCGCCCTTGAGGTGGCTGTAGTCCTGCTCGAAAATTTGGAAGCCCACGAGCTGCTTCAGCCGTTGCTTGGCCGCATCGGTGTCCTGGTCGTGACCTTGGAGGCGGCCGATTGTTGCACGGTGACGAGCGACAATCGCGCGGCCTTGCCGGACATGAATCGCGGCTTGGGCAAATGCCTCCATCCGATGATCTTGCTGCTGCATCACTGCGCCACCGCGCGAGCCGTGATCCGTGGCTGGCGTCTCGGCTTTGGGCACCAACCCACGCAAGCGGCGGGCGTCCTACGGGCCTACGCGGTTTTTTCAGCTTCACCATGCTGTGTCATCGCGCAAATTTTCGGCAAAACGAGACTGCAGGGCCGCTCGGACACATTGGGCCCCCCGCTTTTCATCACATCGCCCGGCCCCTTAGTTCGCGCATTCTTTGTGACCTGCATCACGAAAACTGCCTTTCCTGCTGCTTGTGTGACCGGGATCACATTCGGAATCAGGTTCCGCAATTTAAATACCTGCAAGTTGAAGCGATGGAGAGCGGATATGGCAGCCATTTCGACGATCCGGGGTCAACTCCTTTGGAGACGTCTGCGCAATTTGGGAGATGGCTCAACAAAGTCCTTCACGCTGGTCGACCGTGAGGTCTCCAAAATGATCCAGAGGCGTGCAGCGCAAATCGAAATAGCCAGACGCTTTTGGGCCTATCCGTTCCAAACGCTTTCGTAATTTCGCTGATAGGAGAAAGCCATGCGTAAAATTCTCGTTGCTCTTACCCTTCTCTCTGCTCTCACGGTTGCGGTGATTGGGACAGTGGCTATCCCGCAGACGGCACAAGCAAGCTGGTGCGGTGACGCGTGCTACTAGCGAATCCGAAGGATAAATCCCTGGTACCTCCACCGGAGTTCGATCTCGTTCGACTTCGGCCACTTGCCCCGTCAAAGGTAGTCCCAGACGCTTTTGCGGGTTTTTTCCAGTCGGGCCGTCGTGGTGACCCTCGCGCGTGTTTGGCGAACGACGGGAGGCTTGGCGGCAAGCACACGGACACCAAGCGCGGCGAAGCGGTCATCGGGCGTCCCTTGGAGGTTGGTTGGCGATATCATCAAGAGCATTTGCCCATTCGTTTTGCCGCTCTATCTCGCTGTCGGTTTTGGGCAAGGTCTGTCCAAAACTTTCGATGGTCGTATCGTTTCTCAACTCCTGCGCCCGGCTGAGAAGCGTATTGCGCACAAGTGCGGCCCACTTCGCTGGGATGTTTACTGATAGCGTTTTCATTGTCCCTTCCATTCAGCGATTTCGGCCGGCATCCGTTGGGTGCGCGGGATCCGCACGTCTCGCTGTCTCAAGTTGGATCGCGCGATCAATGTCTATGCGTCGGAATGTCTTTTCGTAATTATTCCACGCTTGAACGCTGACGCCGGCCTTCGTGCCCATCGCTCGAGCGAACGAGAAGCATCCCCGAAAGACGGCTTATTTCCCTGCCTTTCGCTAGTCTCAAAATCCACGCGATGCGATCCGCTTTACCCTCAAAAGCAGACATCGCAGAGGCGCGAGAGCATGTCCGCTTCTCTAATCGGCCGTTTTGGGTCAAGCGCTTTCAAACTGTCCACCACTTCAGTGGTCGGTGTCGCTCACGGGCTCGCGCT
>Ga0207806_1000292_pt1 | contig 13146 bp, 11 predicted proteins | sample LuqExpMetageno72_FD_187829 | JGI IMG/M metagenome (GOLD analysis project Ga0207806, IMG submission 187829) | Tropical forest soil microbial communities from Luquillo Experimental Forest, Puerto Rico - Sample 72 (SPAdes) | ecosystem: Environmental > Terrestrial > Soil > Tropical forest ...
ATGGTCGGCAGCAAAAGGGCTGCTGCTGAATGGCAAGCCGATCAAGTTGAGCGGCGGTAGCGTTCACCACGATAACGGCCTACTGGGCGCCGCCGCCTTCGATCGCGCCTCCGCCGAAGCCGCCGCGGCCCGAGCCAAGACCTGCGCGGCTGGAGCCGAAAGTTGCCGAGCCCTCTCCCGCGCCTTTCGAGCCGCGCGGCCCGTCCACCCCGCCGGAATTCCCGCCGTTTTCTTCTGTGCCGACTTCCGTACATGAAACCACGCCGTACGTGCAGCCGGAGAAGGCCATTGCGGAGGAGCCTGAACCTCAGCCGCTTGAGCCCGAACCGGACGTACATCAGGCCGAGCTGCCGCAGGCCGAGCCGCCGCCGCCCGAGCCCGAACCCGAACCGGCATCGCGCGAGCCGGAGCTTCCGCCGAAGTCGTTCTTCGATGCGGTCTGGCCAGAGGAAGAGGCATCTGAAACACCGCCTGCCTCGGAGCCTTCTGCCGAGCCGCCGCCTCTGCCTGAGCCGGAGCCGCCGGCGCCCGCTCCCGCCCCGGAAAAGCAGCGCGCCGCGATCCTCAAATCAGGCGTGGTCGATGGCATGGGTTACACGCTCTATATCGACGGTTCGATCGAGGCCGAACTGCCGCAGGGCACCGTGCGGTTCGCCTCGATCCATGAACTGCGCGCTCATCTGGAAAAGAACGCAGGGTAGGTCAGCAAAGGTCAAGTCGAGCCGGTGCTGCCCAAAGCTTTGTCTTGCAAAAGCGCAAAATCCGCCAGTAACATCCAAATAAAGCGAACCGCGCTGCAGCCTCACGCGCCCGCGCGTTCCGCTTCTGGGGAACGAATGAGCGATAGCAAGCCCGCACGCGACGCCTGCCTCGCGCTGACCGCGGATATCGTTGCGGCCTATGTCGGCCGACACGAGGTGGCGCCGAATGATATCCCCGCGTTGATCCAGCAGGTGCACGCGGCGCTGGTACGCGTCGGCGGCGAAGCCCTCGAAGTGGCCGCGGAAGCGCCGAAACCCGCGGTCTCGCCGAAGCGTTCGGTCACGCCCGAATACATCGTTTGTCTCGAGGACGGCAAAAAATTCAAATCGCTGAAGCGGCATCTGCGAACGCAATATAAAATGACGCCGGAGCAGTACCGCGAGAAATGGGGCCTGCCGCCGGATTATCCGATGGTGGCGCCCAACTATGCCGCCGCGCGCTCGCATCTCGCCAAGCAGATGGGCCTCGGCCAGCAACGCCGCGGCCGCGCGGCGGAGTAGCGACGATTCTCTTCACCTCCCCCAAGAGGAGGGCGAAGCGCGCGTGCGGTTCGTCGTTCTTGTATTCAATTTTCAAATAGCCCGCGCATTACGCACGCGCGGCATCGCCCCTGCCCTTTGGTCGGGCCGGGGCAGGCCTTCTTTCCCTCGAAAAAAATGAGGGGAGGAGCACCGCTTGGCGTCTCCAGTAGTCGATCCGCGCCGATCGAGCGCGGTAAGCGCCTTCGGTGAGGAAGGCGGCCGCACCGCGCGGCGGTCCTTTTTCGGCGTCTTGTAAACCTCGGGACCGCACTTCCGAAGAAGCGACGTCGAAGATTATCGGTCGGAACGGCAAACCGATTCTGCACTTTTAGCGGCTTCTGCCGTGGGCCGCGCGCGGAATTCGCGCTCTTGCTCACGCTGCGGCGTTTACGCTCACCGTCCCTCGCGCCGCGCCATGAAGGCGAGACGCTCGAACAGGTGCACGTCCTGCTCGTTCTTGAGCAGCGCGCCGTGCAGCGGCGGGATAAGCTTCTTCGGATCGCGCTCGCGCAGGGTTTCCGGACCGATGTCCTCGACCATCAGCAATTTCAGCCAGTCCAGCAGTTCGGACGTCGACGGCTTCTTCTTCATGCCGGGCACGTCGCGGATCTCGTAGAACAGCCGCAACGCTTCCGCGACGAGACGCTGCTTGATGCCCGGAAAATGCACCTCGACGATCGCGCGCATCGTGTCCGTGTCGGGGAAGCGGATGTAGTGGAAGAAGCAGCGGCGCAGAAACGCGTCCGGCAATTCCTTCTCATTGTTGGAGGTGATCACCACGATCGGGCGGCGGCGCGCCTTCACCGTCTCAGCCGTCTCGTAGACGAAGAACTCCATGCGGTCGAGCTCCTGCAACAAATCGTTGGGAAACTCGATGTCGGCCTTGTCAATTTCATCGATCAGCAGCACCGGCCGCTCGTCGGACACGAACGCGTCCCACAATTTCCCGCGCTTGATGTAGTTGCGGATGTCCTTTACCCGCTCATCGCCGAGCTGGCTGTCGCGAAGGCGCGACACGGCGTCGTATTCGTACAGCCCCTGCTGCGCTTTGGTTGTCGATTTTACGTGCCATTCGATCAGCGGTGCGGACAGCGCCTTGGCGACCTCGAGCGCGAGCACGGTCTTGCCCGTCCCCGGCTCGCCTTTCACCAAAAGCGGCCGCTCAAGCGTGATCGCCGCGTTGACCGCGACCTTGAGGTCGTCGGTCGCGACGTAGCCGGACGTGCCTTCGAAACGCATTTGCAGAAGCCCTCTCGGACAAAAACCGGGCTCCTTGTCGGTCCGCCCCGCTCCACGGTCAAGAGGAGCTGCCGATAGATTTCGTGGCAGCGCCGCGACCACACTGGCGCGGCGGCCCGCTAATGGCGGCTCGCGCCTTGATCCCGATGTCCCACGATTGTGCTCGCACAGGCGTGATGGCGTCTTGAGCCTGATGTGAATGCGCACACTGCGCCTGCAGGTGTATGACAGCCTTGGATTGGGTGGGCTCGTTCGAGAACGGGAGAGGACCATGCGGCTGCACCGGCGGACCTTTCTGATGGGCGGCGCGGGGCTCGCTGCCCTCGCGGCGACACACTCGTTTGGCGAGGCGAAAGACATGACCACCGACACGATCGACTACCGCAATCTCAGCGATGCCGAATGGCGCAAGCGGCTCTCGCCGCAGGCCTACGATGTGCTGCGCAAGCAGGGGACCGAGCGCGCTGGCACGAGCCCGCTCAATCACGAAAAGCGCAAGGGCATCTTCACCTGCGCCGGCTGCGTGCAGCCGCTGTACTCGTCCGATACGAAGTTTGAGAGCGGCACCGGCTGGCCGAGCTTCTACGAGCCGCTGGCGCACGCGGTCGAGACCACGACGGACCGGTCGTTCTTCATAACGCGCACGGAAGTGCACTGCTCGCGCTGCGAAGGTCATCTCGGCCACGTCTTCAACGACGGCCCGCGCCCGACCGGCTTGCGCTACTGCATGAACGGCGTGGCGCTGAATTTTGAGCCGGCGCCCCGGCAGGGGGCGTGAAGCTTACTTCCCTTCACTTTCCCTGGAGGGGGAGGTCGCCATTCCCTGGAGGGGGAGGTCGCCAGCCGGAGCTCTAGCGGAGGCTGGCGGAGGGGGTGAACGATGGAGCGAATTTTCAATTCCCCCGACCCCGCGCGCTGACGCGCGCGACGCTCCCAGCGGTACGGTAAATGCGCTCGCGGCACCGGCTCTCATAGTTAACCCCCGCTTAATCGCTGCCGCGCTACGGTAAAATACGCCTAAACGCGCCGGCGCGCGTCCGGGTGCGGAGGGGTGCATGTGCGGCATCGCGGTTGCGTTCGGTTGGCCCGAGGCCGAAATGGCTGTGGCGCGGCTGATCGGCGGCATCCGCCACCGCGGCGACGTCAGCGATCCGGTGTTCGCGCCACGCCCGAACACCGCCATGGCGACGCGACGGCTGCGCATCGTCGATGCCGAACGCGCTGTGCAGCCGCAGCTTTCCTATGACGGGCGCCTCGCCGTCTCCTTTAACGGCGAAATTTATAATCACGCCGGCTTGCGCGCAGAGCTCGAGCAGGCGGGCGCGCGCTTTGCGACGAATTCCGACACGGAAGTGCTGGCGAATGCGCTGCGCCTATGGGGGCATCATGCGCTCGCGCGACTTAACGGCATGTACGCCTTCGTCGCGCTCGATCTGCAGACCGGAAATTTCCTCGCCGCACGCGATCCGTTCGGCATCAAGCCGCTGTATCTCATCAAGGCGGGCTCGTCGCATCTCTTCTGCTCGGAAATGCGGCCACTGCTCGACACCGTCGACACCGGTGACGTGCTGTTGCTGCCGCCGGGTTATGGACTGACGCAGGCCGGCTGCGCGCGCTTTGCCGCGCCGCTCAAGAACGAGCCGAAACGGCTTTTGAACGGCGATGCGGTTGCGCTCGACCGGATCTTGTGCGACGCCGTCGCCATGCGGTTGCCGCCGGATCTGCCCGCGGCGGTGCTGTTCAGCGGCGGAATCGATTCCACATTAATCGCGCATTATGTGCGGCAGCATCGGCCGGAGACGCCAGGTTATTTCGTCGGCAGCGTGCACGGGCCGAATTTCCGCTACGCCGCCGAATACGCGGCGGTGAGCGGCTTCGACCTTCGCATCGTGCCGTTCGAGCCGGACGGCGACGAGATGTTCGGCAGCATCGGGCGCGTCGTCGAGATCTGCGAGTCGTTCGAACCCAATCTCGTGCGCGGCGCGGTGTGCTCTCTGATGGCTGCCGAGCGCATGCGCGAGGACGGCTTCCGCGTTGGTTTGTGCGGGGAGGGTGCGGACGAACTGTTCTGCGGCTATGCACCGCTCGAAATTGCGTTCGGCGCGGGCGACGCGAATGCGCGCACGATCCGCGCGGACGTGCTCGGGCTGATGCATCGCGTCAGCCTGCAGCGTGTCGACCGTGCCGCGATGCGCTACCAGGTCGAGATGCGCGAGCCGTTCCTCGATCCGGCGGTGGCGAACTATGCCCTCAAGCTCGATGGCGGCGCGCTCGTGCGGGATGTGAACGGGATTCCCGTAGGCAATCAGCCGCTGCGCGCGTTGTACGAACTCTACGTCGAGGCTCTGCCGTCCAGCATCGGCTGGCGCGCCAAGGTGCCGTTCGGGGAGGGCGCCGGCTTGGACGTGAGCCCGCAGCATTCCGCGTGGAGACGGCGGTTCGACGGCCTCATCTCCGATGCCGATTTCCGTGATGGCCAGCGGCAGTTCGTGGCCTTCCATCTGCAGTCGAAGGAAGAGTTGTATTACATGCGCGAGCTTGCGCAGAGCTTTGATGTGATGCGGGTCCCGCATCTGCGCGACCGCGCCAGGATTTCCTTCGACATGGCGCGGCACGGGCAGAAGCTGAAGGCCCACGCGCACGCCAGGCTATAGGCTCCCGGCTCCAATTACCGCTGTTTCTGAATTTTCATTCAGCTTTGGGCGAGCGGGCCTGAACGTCCGTTCAGGTTTAATTTAAATTCGTCCTGATCCGGAACGGGACGCCTGCAGTCACGTTGGGCGGCTATCGGAAACGCAAACCGGGAGACCCCGCCAATGCGGAAACCAGTCGCAATCGCGCTCGCCACCGCCCTCATGCTCGCCGGCGGCTCGGCGCTCGCGCAGACCCAGCCAAATGCGCAGCAGCCCCAGCAGAACATGCAGACGCAGCAGAACGCGCAGGGCCAGCAGAATACGCAGCACCCGAAGGCCGCCTCCGCGAAGAAGACGAAGCACAAGGTGTCGTCGAACAAGCACTACAAGCACGTCGCGAATTCGAAGAAGCATCACCACGTCGCAAAGTCGAAGTCGCACAACAAGGTCGCCAAGTCGAAGTCGCACAACAAGGTCGCCAAGAGCAAGGGCCACCAGACGACCGGCATGGCCTCGGGCAAGAGCAAGAGCATGCAGCAGCCGCGCCCGTCGACTGAGACGACTGGCACCGGCTCGAACCCGAGCAACTCGAACAGCACGACCAACCCCAACAACACGAAATAGCAGTCGACCGAAATTTTAATCGGCGAACTGCTGATCGACCCGGCGCGGCATTCGCGCCGGGTCGATTTTAATTTGTGTGCGTGCATTGTATGAGTTGCGTTTCGAAAGACCGGAATCGCGGCGCGCCGCTTGTCCGGGTTCTGCGCCGTGGCGCATTGTCGGTATATGACCCGCACAGGTGTCCTGGACCCAATCGCGGAGACGCGCCTCTGCGGAAACGCAGAGGCAGGACGTCGCGCCGGTTCCGGATTAATTGCCAATAACTCGGCGCACCACCGAAGCACGCGATCAAGCGAAAAGAGAGGCGCAGCTTTATGCGCCTTGGGGCCGGAAGTTCATGCCTTGCGAGCCGGGTGTGAGAGGCGATGACAGATCCTCGATCTGCAGACGTCCGCAAGATTGGCATTGGAAGAAACGGGCGCCCGCCGAGCCGCCGAACGACGCGACGGATGTGATCAGGCGAACCTCGCCCTGACACTCGTCACACGTCATCGGCAAATATGCTTGCATGCATACATCCGTCTGCTCGCCGTAATTAGCAACATCCTACATGCGAGTTCGTTCCGCCGGATTTTGACCGCGCCATTGCGGCAAAAAAGCCCTGGTTTGCCGAGGGACGCGCGTCAATTTGGGTCTATTCGCGATTGCGAGTAAATGTTCTTGCTCTTTAGTAGCTCGGGCGGCCTCGTTGAAAAATCCTACTGGTCAAAAGAAAGGCCGCACGGGTGAGTGTGTGGCCTTCGGGCCTTTCCAGAACCTCGACCATCTTATGCGGGAACTCGCCGCGGTCTGCGCGTCCCGCAAATGTGCCGTGCGACCCGAGGGACGTGTTGCGAGAGCCCTGCGCCAGCAGGAGGACCATTGGTGCTCGGAGGCGCGGGTGGCCGGGAGGAACAGGATTCTAGGGAACTTTACCGTACCGGCGGTAAAGCTTCCTCCGGCGCCCCCGGACTCGATAGCGTCTTGTCGGAGGTCGACCTGCGAGTCGCGGTCGGACTGGCCAAGGCGGGCGTCTCTTGAATCCTGCCTAATATTCCACAAAATTTAGGTAAAATTTTTACAAGTCACTGACTTGTCACATGAATCTGGCTATTCACCGGCCGGTAAGTACGTATTGTCGGCGTTTACGGGCACGTATATAAGCCTGCCGCATCGAACGGGCGAAAACCGCGTTCGGCAACGATATAAGAAGACATCGAAAGGGGAGTCAGTGGATGTTGGCGAAGACCAAGAGCTACCGTCCGTCCGACAAGGAACCGTTCATGAACGAGCGCCAGCGGGAATATTTTCGCGCAAAACTACTGGCGTGGCGCGAAGACATTCTGAAAGAGGCCAAGGAAACGCTGCTGCATCTGCAGGAGGAAAATCAGAACCACCCCGATCTCGCTGACCGCGCCTCGTCGGAAACGGACCGGTCGATCGAACTCCGCGCCCGCGACCGTCAGCGCAAGCTGATCGCCAAGATCGACGAGGCGCTGGCCCGCATCGACGACGGCACCTACGGCTATTGTGAGGAGACCGGCGAGCCGATCTCGCTGCGCCGTCTGGAAGCGCGGCCGATTGCGACGCTTTCGGTCGAGGCGCAGGAACGGCACGAGCGCCGCGAGCGGGTGTACCGCGACGATTGATCACCCGCTCCGCTCGTTCCCGCGAAAGCGGGAATCCAGAGCTGAGTTGCCAAGCTGGTAGGGGCGGCTGGATCGCCGCTTTCGCGGAAATCAGCGGAGTTTGGCCACGCTTCCCGCACTCTGCATACGACTTCACCACTCTCCCGGTTTGATATCTGGCACGCGGCGCCCTCTGGCGCGGCGCTCGTACATCTCGCTCCATCGCGCCACTTCGGTCTGCGGCCCGCGCAGCATGAGCCGGACGATGAGCGCAAACAGCGCGCCGAAGATGAAGCCGCCGATATGCGCCCACCAGGCGATGCCAGCCGCCATCGCCGGGTGGCCGATCTCCGTCGTGCCCTGCCAGACCTGCAGCAAGAACCAGATCAGCGCGAATAGAATCGCGGGCACCGGGATGAACAGCGGAATGAACAGGATCGGCACGATCGTGATCACGCGCTCGGCCGGATAGATCACGGCATAGGCCGCGATCACCGCGGCAATCGCGCCCGACGCGCCGAGTACCGGTTCGGTGCCGTTCGGATCGGTAATGATGAACACCGCGCTCGCCGCGACCGCTCCGCCCAAGTAGAGCAGAAGAAAACCGAGACGGCCGAAGCGCGCCTCCATGGCCGGACCGAAAATCCAGAGAAACCACATATTGAAAATGATATGCAGCCAGCCGCCGTGCAGGAAGGCGTCGGTGATCAGCGGCCAATAGTCTTTCGGATTAAGCCCGACCGAGCGCGCGAGCGCCGGATGCGTGTAGCGCGCGGGAATGAGCGCGTACTGCACGAGCACCGCATTGAGTTCGCGCGACGGCAGACCGAGCGTCCAGAAAAACACGAGCGCGTTGGCGAGAATGAGGGACAATACCAGGACCGGGCGCGCGGCACGCGGTGCGGTGTCGATGAAGGGAAACACGCGTTCGCTCTCCGCGGCCCGGCAAATGGCGCGGGTCGGCGCCAAGGCTCGATGATGGACCAATGCGAGGCGCGTGCAAGCGTTCCCGCGAGAAGTTTCCGCACAAACCGGAATTGCAAATACCACGCCCTCCGGCCGGGGAGCAGCCGGGGGCCGTGGGATTGGCTGAAAGCCTGCGGCCGTCGAGCACGATGATGGGCACCGACGCAAGCCTCCATGCCGACGAGGCAGGGCGACGGGTTGGAAGTCGTGTCTGAACCTGACCAGCGACCACTTCTGCCGCAACACGATCGCGCCGCGGTAATCGAAACCGACGACGTGGAACGAGTTCTTGCCGAGATCGATCCCGACTACCCTGATCCTCTGTCATGTTGTCGCATGCATGGCGTGCTCCTCGCCTAGGTGCCTCTGATCAGTTTAGCGCTGGCCGAGTAAGGAGCACGGCCGGACTATCCCATTAGCGGATACTTCCGGCACAATTGTTGTTGGCAGGTTCGCGAACCTCCGCTCTCGAATAGCCGCGCTGCCGCGGCAGCAATATGGGTTATGAAAATTATAGACAGCATCGTCATGCCGCAATGCCATCACGGTGGGCCCGGCCGTCCCGGAAATGGCGAGGAGCTGGGCGGCCTTAACGGTTTGAAGCATTATCACCAACTCGTCGCGGTGCAGGGCTCGACCGCGCTGATCGGCACATTATCGGCAGGTGCTGCGCCAATCGCGTAGCCTGCATTATGGCGCCGCCAAATCCTCCTCACGCAGCTTGTAGCGCTGGATCTTGCCGGTCGCAGTGCGCGGCAAGTCCTCGCGGAGCTCGATCCAGCGCGGAAATTTCCACGGTCCTGCTTTTTCCTTGACGTGACTCTTGAGCGTCTCGAACAGGCTGTCGTCCGCGGTCACGCCGTTCTTGAGCACGATGAAGGCCTTCGGCTTGATCAGGCCATCGGCATCCTCCTTGCCGATGACGGCGGCCTCCAGCACGGCCTCGTGCGAGGTAAGCGCGGTCTCGACATCGAACGGCGACACCCACATGCCGGAGACCTTGAACATGTCATCGGTCCGGCCGCAGTAATAGTAATAACCGTCGGCGTTGCGCCGGAATTTGTCGCCAGTATAGGTCCATTCGCCGCGGAACGTGCGCCGGCTCTTGGCGCGCTGATTCCAGTAGCCTTCGCCTGCCGACGGTCCGCGCACGATCAGCTCGCCGATCGCGTCGACGTCGACGTCGCGGTCGTGCTCGTCGACAATGCGGACGTCGTAGCCCGGCACCGGCTTGCCGGTTGAACCGTAGCGAATGTCGTCCGGCCGGTTGGACAGGAACGTGTTGAGCAGTTCGGTCGAGCCGATGCCGTCGAGCACGTCGACGCCGACAACGTCGCGCCAACGCTCGCCGATGTGCGCGGGTAGCGCTTCGCCGGCCGACACGCAGACGCGCAACCGGTCCGAGCCCGCGCCTTTGCAGATCTCCGGATGCGCGAGCAGCGCGGTGTAGAGCGACGGAACGCCATAGAAGATGGTTGGCCGGTGCTTGCGCATCATCTCGAACACGCCTTCGGGGGAGGGGCGGTAGGGCCAAAGCGCAGCGGTGGCGCCGACCGAGAGCGGGAAACTCATGGCGTTGCCGAGCCCGTAGGCGAAGAACAGCTTGGACGCCGAATGCACCACGTCATTTTCGTTGATTCCGATCACGCCTTGACCCATCAGTCTCGCCGTAGCCATCAGGTTGGAATGCACATGCTTGACGCCCTTCGGATCGCCGGTCGAGCCGGAGGTGTACATCCAGAACGCGACTTCGTCGGAGAGCGTGTCAGCGGTGAATGGCTCGCTGATCGCTCGCGCGATGACGTCCTTGAACTGATGCACGTCGCGGCCGGGGAAATGCGTCTTGTCGTCTTCGATGGCGTCGACCAAGACGATGGTTTTCAAATGCGGCAGCTGGCCGATCACCGGCCAGATGGTCTGAGCCAGCGGTGCCGCCGCGACCAGCGCGGACGCGCGCGAGTCGGAGAGGATGTAGGCGTATTGCGGAACGGTGAGGAACGTGTTCAGCGGCAGTGCGATGCTGCCCGCACGGATCGTGCCCCAGAACGCCACGGGATAATCGACCGTGTCGTGCAACAGGAGTGCGACGCGCTCCTCCTGGCGCAAGCCGAGCGCGCGCAGAGCGTTGGCAAAGCGAATGCTGCGCGCCTGCAGCTCGCCGTAGGTGAGGGAGCGATCGGGATCGACGAAGGCAATCTTGCCGGCGCGGCCGAGCGCGATGTGCGCGTCGACGAAATCGGATACGGCGTTATAGGAACGGCGTGCGGTGAAATCCTCGATGGCCGTTCCCCCCTGCATCGCGCTAGCCTTCGAACAGCCGCTGCACGAGCCGCCGCGCCAGCACTCCGGCGACGCGCCGCCGATAATGGCCTGGTGTGAGGGTGGTCTTCATTGGCATGATCTGATCACGCACCAGAGCGTCGAGGCCTGCGGTCACCCGTTCATCGAGCGGGCCGCCGCAAAGTTCCTTGGTGCCGGCGAGCAGCACCGGGCGCGGATTGGTGCCGGTGAAACCGATGCGCAGGTCGGCGAGCCTGTCGACGTCGCGCCTGAGCGCGACTGCGACGCCGGCGACCGGATATTCGATTGAGCGGCGGATGCGGATCTTATCGTAAGCGGAGCGCAAGCCGGCCGTGTTCTTCGCGCGCACGGCGCTGACGATTTCGCCTGGGCGCAGCGAGAGGAAGTACTTGCCGTCGCCTTGCGTATCGCTCACCGGTACGTCCTGCCGCGCAAAACCGATGTAGAGCTGTTCCAGTGGAATGGTGCGGCGACCTTGCGGACCGGCGATGTCGACCTCGGCTCGGAGTGTCAGCAAAGCGGGCGCGAGATCGCCGGAAAAGGTTGCGAAGCATACGCCGCGGCTCTTCGGTGCCACGTGGCAGATGGTGCCAGTAGTCTTTAAACAGTGTTTATTGGCGTCACGCCACCATTCACTTTGATTGTAATAGATGCAGCGGGTGTCGAGACAGAGATTACCGCCGACGGTGCCCATGTTGCGATGGGTCGGGCCGGCAATGTGGGCGGCGGCCTGCGCCACCACCGGATAATGCTTGGTGACTGCCGCATGCGTTGCGAGTTCGCTCAGCCGCACCGAGGCGCCGATTTCTAGCGTTCTCTCGTCGGCCTTGATCGCATGTAATTCCTGCACGCGGTTCATGTCGATCAGCACCGGCGGCGCCAAGATGCCGCGGCGTATGTTCACCACGAGATCGGTACCGCCGCCGAGCGGTTTGCTGTCGGGATGTGCCGCCCGCGCCGCGATCGCCTCGTCGAGCGTCACGGGATTGAGTACGCGGAATTCGGGCAGCGCATCCATCAGACGGCCCTTTTCTTCCCGCGTTCCCGACATCTTTTTTCGAGCGCCTCGAACACGCGGTCGGGTGTGACCGGCAGATCGTTGAAGCGGATTCCGATAGCGTCGGCGATGGCATTGGTCAGCGCCGGCAGGAAAGCGGCCAGCGAGCCTTCGCCCGCCTCCTTCGCGCCGAAGGGTCCATGCGGGTCGTTGCTCTCGACAATGCCGACTTCGATTGGCGGCGAATCCTGAATGGTCGGCACGCGGTAGTCGAGCATATTGGCGGTGAGCATTAGCCCGTCGTAATAAGCTGCTTCCTCGCTCATGGCCTGGCCCATACCCATCCAGACCGAGCCCTGCACTTGGCCCTCGACCGTCAACCGGTTGAGTGCCTTGCCGCAATCGTGCGCGACCCAAACCTTGTCAACCGTGACGACACCGGTGTCTTCGTCCACGGTGACTTCAACCACCTGCGCAGAATACGAATAGCCCATCGTGCCGCCGATCGCCGCGCCTCGATATTTCTTGCCACCATGAGATGCTGGAATTGTGGAGTAGTTGCCTGTGACGGTGATCGTGCCCGTGTCTTTCAACGCTTCGGTCACCACTTCGTCGAAAGTCGCGCCCTTGTCCTGCGCGCCTGCGCGATAGATTTCGCCGAGGCATTCGATATCTTCTGGCTTGGCCTCGAGTTTGCGCGCAGCGGCATTAACCAGCGCTGCCTTCAGATTGCGCGCGGCATCAAGCGCCGCATTTCCGACCATAAAGGTCACGCGCGAGGAATAGGAGCCATTGTCCTTTGGCACCACCTCGCTGTCGCCGGTCACGACGCGCACGCGCGCGAGATCGAGTCCGAGCACTTCAGCGACGGTTTGCGCGAGGATCGTGGTCGAACCTTGTCCTATGTCGGCTGCGCCCGAAAGCACGACGATTGAGCCATCAAAGTCGAGCTTGATCTTCACTGTTGCGTGCGGCTCGCCAGTCCAATTCACCGGCTTCGACGCGCCGGAAATGTAATGCGAGCAGGCCATGCCCAAGCCTTTACGCCACAGGCCACTGCCGTCGGAGAGCTTGCCCTTGCGTTTCTTCCAGCCGCTCTCGTTCTCGACCCAGTCGAGGCACTCGGGAAGTCCGTAGGAATTCACCATCAAATCGTTGTCGGTAAAAGTCGGGGCTCGCAGCAGGTTCGCGCGCCGCGCCGAAAAAGGATCGATCTCAAGTCCGCGTGCCAGCTCGTCGACGAGGCTTTCGAACGCGAAGCGGATATCAACCGTGCCGTGGCCGCGGAACGCGCCACATGGCGGAGTATTGGTGAGCACGCGGCGGCCGAGATATTTGACGTTGTGCAGGTCGTAAATCGCGTAAAGCATCGATCCGGCGTATAGTATCGTCACCACGCCGTAGCCGGAGTGCGCGCCGCCGCGTTGATCGCATTCGCATTCGACGGCGGTGATGCGGCCGTCCTTGCGCATCCCGATCTTCAATTTGATGTCCGT
>Ga0207806_1000293_pt1 | contig 13126 bp, 11 predicted proteins | sample LuqExpMetageno72_FD_187829 | JGI IMG/M metagenome (GOLD analysis project Ga0207806, IMG submission 187829) | Tropical forest soil microbial communities from Luquillo Experimental Forest, Puerto Rico - Sample 72 (SPAdes) | ecosystem: Environmental > Terrestrial > Soil > Tropical forest ...
CCCTGCCCCGCCCGGAAATCTTCCCCGGGCTGGACAAGAGCCAAATGGGCCTGGTCGAACTGGAATGCGTGGAGGCAGGCGGCCTCATCTGGGTCAATCTCGACCGTGAGCGCAAGGCGGATTTCGCGCTGGTGCGCGGGCCGCTGGGCGCCGATCTCGATGCCTTTGGCCTTGGCCAGCAGAAGATCTGCCACCACCTGCGAGTGGACGTGAAGGCCAACTGGAAGCTGATCGTCGACAGTTTTTCCGAGAACTATCATGTCACCCGCCTGCACGCGCAATCGCTGGGCGGCATGTTCGTCGATCGCAAGACCTCCTGCGAGATGATCGGCGAGCATCTGCGGGTGATGTCGGGCCGGGCGGAATTCCGCCAGGGCGAGGAAATCGCTTCCTATGAGGCCTTCCGCAAATCGGCGGTGGCGCATTACACGATCGTCGCCGGCGCGCTGATCATCACCAGCCCCAGCTATGTCAGCGTGATGCTGCTCTCGCCGCAGGCGGTGGATCACACCGTGGTGAACTATTACATGATGGTTGACCAACTGCCCGAGACCGAGCGCGAAATCGCCCATTTCGACCGATCGCTGGCGCTGATGAAGCAGATCACCACCAAGGAGGATTTCTGGGTGGCCGAACTGGGCACGATTGGCGCCAAAAGCGGCGTCGTGCCGTTCATGACCTGCGGCGGCATGGAGCGCGAGATGATCACCTTCCACCAGTCGGTGGATGCCATCCTCGCCGGCTGAGGCAGCCCGGACGCAGCGCGGATGGGGCGGCGCAGGCCGCCCCAAGCGCAGGCCGCCCCGTCCGTTCAGCCCAGATGCGCCGGCCGGCCGTTCAACAGGATGGTCTTGCTTTCCAGATAGGGCAGCAGCCCTTCCACGCCGCCCTCGCGCCCCACGCCCGATTGCTTGAAACCGCCAAAGGCAATGGTGAAATCCACCAGATGGCCATTGTGCCCCACGGTGCCGCTGCGCAGCTGGCGGGCCACGGCATAGGCGCGATCAGGATCGTTGGTGAACACCGCCCCGTTCAGCCCGAAAGGCGAGGCATTGGCGAGGCGCACGGCGTCCTCCTCGTCCTGCGCGGGGATCACCGCCAGCACCGGGCCGAACACTTCCTCGCGGGCCAGCGCGGAGGCGTTGTCCACCCCGGCAAAGACGGTGGGCGCCACATAGAAGCCGCGCTCCAGATGGGCCGGCCGGCCGCCGCCTGCCACCAGCCGGAAACCATCGGCACGAGCGCGCTCGATATGGCCCAGCACGCGGTCCCGATGGAGGCGGGTGGCCAGCGGCCCCATCTGCGTGGCCGGATCGAAGGGATCGCCCACCACCACTTGCGAGAACTGCGCGCCGATCGCCTCGGCCATGCGCTCTGCCCGGTGGCGCGGCACGATGATGCGGGTGAGCGAGGCGCACACCTGCCCGGACATGTCGCATTCGCGCAGCGCCAGTTCGCGCGCGGCCGCCTCGAGGTCGTAGTCGTCAAGCAGGATCGCGGCCGACTTGCCCCCCAGTTCCAGCGTGTAGCGCGCCATGCGCCCACCCAGGATCGAGGCGATATGCCGGCCGGTGGCGCTCGATCCGGTAAAGCCGATCTTGTCGACATCCGGGCTGTTGACCAGCGCTTCGGAGGCCTGCCGGTCGGCGATCACCACATTCAGCACGCCGCGCGGCAGGCCCACCTTCTCGGCCACCTCGGCCATCAGCAGGGCATGGCCGGGCGCCTCGGGCGATCCCTTGATGACCACGGTGCAGCCGGCCAGCAGCGCCGGCGCCACCTTGAAGGCGGTGATCATGATCGGCCCGTTCCACGGAATGATCGCGCCCACCACGCCCACCGGCTCGCGCACCAGCAGGCCAAGGGCGGCGCCAGACACCGTCTTGCGCTGCTCCTCGAAGGGGAAACTGTCGGCCAGATCTGCGTAATAGCGGAAAAAACCGGCAGCCCCCGGCGCATAGGCCTGCGCCATGGAATGGAGGATGCCCATCTCATTGGGCCAGATTTGGGCGATATCGGCCGCGCGCGCTTCCAGTTCCGCGGCCATCGCCCGCAGATAGGCCGCCCGCTCGGCCGGCGCCATGCGCGGCCAGGGGCCTTCGTCGAAAGCGGTGCGGGCAGCGGCGATGGCCCGCTGCACATCGGCCACGCCGGCACTGGCCACCTGGAAATAGAGCGCCTCGCTGGCCGGGCAGATCACGTCGATCAGGCCATCGCCGGCACTGTCTTGCCAGGCGCCATCGACAAAGATCTGGCGGGGGTGCGACAGGGGCACGGCCTGGTGCCCCGATGGAGGTATCGGCATGATCTTATCCTCATCCGGCGGGCGCTTAAAAGTTCGATAATCGCCCTTGCGTTCTATTATCGCCAAGGTTAGCGATAAGCGCGACAAAGGCAAGAACCAACAGGAGCATCAGGATGACAGCAAGGCGATCGATTATCGTGACCGGTGGCGCCAGCGGCATTGGCGAGGCATCGGCGCGGCTGGCCGCCGCGCGCGGCTGGGCAGTGACCATCGCCGATCGCAACCCGGCCGGCGAGGACATTGCCGCCGCGATCCGCGCCGAGGGCGGCGAGGCCTGCTTCATCGCCACCGACGTGACCGAGGAAGCCAGCGTGCGCGCGCTGGTGGCCGGCGCCCTTGCCGCCCATGGGGCCCTGCACGGCGCGATCAACAGCGCCGGGATCGCCGGCTGCTCGCGGCCGATCCACGAGATCGAACTGGCCGACTGGGACCGGCTGCACGCGATCAACCTGCGCGGCATGTTCCTTTGCCTCAAGCACCAGGTGGCGGCGATGTGGGAACAGCGCGCCGGCAGCATCGTCGCGGTTTCCTCGGCGGCGGCGCTGAAGGGCCTGCCGTGGAGTTCGGACTATTGCGGCTCCAAGGCCGGGATCGATGGCATGGTGCGCGGCGCGGCGATGGATTGCGCCGAGCAGGGCATCCGCATCAACGCGCTGCTGCCCGGCCCCACGCTGACGCCGCTGGCGGTCGGCTCGTCCAACGCCAATCCGGCGCTGGCCAAGACCCGCATCCGCCCGATGGAACGCGTGGCCGACCCGATCGAGATCGCCCGGGCGGCGGTATGGCTGGTGTCGGATGAGGCGAGCTTTGTCACCGGCATCGCCATGCCGGTGGATGGCGGCATGGTTATCGCCTGAGCCGGCCGCAGGGCGCGCCCAAGGCCGCGCCCTGCCAGCTAATAGGCCAGCGCCAGGCGCGCCACCCGGTCCTTGTGCGTGGCCGAGCTGCCGAATAGCTGCTGGCTCAGCTTGGCGCGCTTGAGAAAGAGGTGGCAGGGATGTTCCCAGGTGAAGCCGATGCCGCCATGCAGCTGCACCGCATCGCCAGAGAAAGCGGCAAACACATCGCCGGCATAAGCCTTGGCCCCCGAGGCGATGGCCGATGCCTCCGCGCTGCCCGCCTGCAACAGGGCCGCACTGTGGCGGGCCAGCACTTTCACCGCCTCGATCCGCACTTTCCAGTCTGCCATGCGGTGCTTCAGCGCCTGGAACGAGCCGATCGGCCGGCCGAACTGTTCGCGCATGCCCAGATAGTCCACCGTGCGCTCCAGCAGCGCCTCGGCCGCGCCAACGCAGTCGCAGGCAAGGCCCATCGCCGCATGATCGAGCAAGGCTGCCCAGCCCTCCTCGTCCACCGCCAGCACATCGGCCGCCACTGCCCCTTCCAGCACAATGCGCGCGCTGCTGCGGGTGAGATCGATCAGCGGGCGCGGCGTGATCGCCAGCCCGGCCGCGCCTTTGGGCACCAGCGCCAGCGCCAGCGCTCCATCGGCCTGGCGCACCGGCAGCAGCAGCAGATCGGCCACATCGGCAAAAGGCACATGATCGACAGCGCCGGCGATCCGCCCATCGGCAGCGATCTGTGGCAGCGCCGCCGGCAAAGTGATGGCTGCGGGCAAGGCGGCGGCCTCCGGCAAGGCGATGGCCGCAAGGCAGCTGCCATCTGCCAGCCGCGCCAGCCAGCGCGCACGCGCCTCGGCCCCGCCATGGCGCACCAGCGCCCCTGCCGCCAGCATCGCCGGCAGCACCGGCACCGAGGCCAGTTCGCGGCCCAGTTCCTCGTAGAGCACCGCCAGATGCTCCAGCCCCAGGCCCAGCCCGCCCTCTTCCTCCGGCAGCGCCAGGCCCAGCCAGCCAAGGCCGGCCATCTCCTGCCACAGCGCCCGATCCAGCCCACGGCCGGCCTCATCGGGGATGGCGATCACCCCGCCCGAACGGTCGGCCAGAACGGTGCGGATCGCCTCGCGCAGCTCTTCTGTGTCCAGCATCTCACTCATCATCGGCCCCTTTCGGCAGCGGCGCATCGGCATCGGCCCAGCGGCGCGCGGCAATATCCAGCGCCGCGCCCGTCAATCCGCCCACTTCGGCCTGCAGGGCGCGGATGCGATAGGTCCAGAAATGGAGCGCATATTCGGTGGTAACCCCCATGCCCCCATTGAACTGGTGCAGATCGAAAAGCAGCGGCTTGATGCCCAGCAGGGCATGGGCGGCGGCCACATCGGCATCACCGGCATCACCGCTCCAGGCGGCGCGCATGGCCAGGAAATAGCCGGCGCGGGCATGGCCATGGCGCTGCACCAGCCGGTGCTGCACCGACTGGAAAGCGCCCACCGGCCGGCCAAAAACCTGGCGCTGGCGCACATAATCGATCGTGAAATCGATCGCCGCCCGCGCGGCCCCGGCAATCTCCACGGCAAGGCCGGTGCGCCACCACTGCCGCAGCAGCGCGCCGCGCCCGGCCAGGCGCTGGCCATCGGCCAAGCGCACCGGCGCGCGAAACCGGCCATAGGGATAGCCATAGATCGAGGCCACCGGTTCAACCTGCCCTGCCGCCACCGGCAGCACCATGACATCCTCGCCGCAATCGACCAGCAGCGTGGTGGCCACCGGCAGATTGCGGATGGCGCGCGCCACATCGCGCTCGGCCACCAGCGCCACCGGCCCTGCCAGCGGCAGTTCGGGCAAGGCCATGGGCGCTACCAGGCCGCAGCCCATCGCCTCGATCGAGATCAGGCTCTGGGCGGTTTCGAACTGGATCAGCGCCGCTTCCAGCGGGCCGATGCTGCGCCCGGCATCCAGAAAGCCATTATCGGCCAGCAGCGCCTGCACGGCGGGATCGTGCCAGGCATAGCCCAGCCGCTGGTCCTGCGGCAGTTCGGCATGATCGGTGAGGATCGACTGGATCGCATCCACCAGCGCGCGCTGGTCTTCGGTCAGCTGGAAATCCATCGGTCAGGCTCCCGGCAGGCCAAGGCCGCGCCGGGCGACCAGATCGAGCTGGATCTCGTTGGTGCCGCCGGTAATGCCGGCGGGAATGTTGATCCGGTAATAGTCTTCCAGCAGGCGATCGCCGCCTGCCAGGCAATCGGGCACATAATCGGCAATAAAATGCATCATCTCCGTCACCGCCTCCAGCGCGACAATACGGGACAGGTTGGCATCGGTGTTGGGCGGCTCGCGCCGCACCCGCTGATCCACCACCAGATAGGTCAGCATCCGCGCCGCCTCGAACTGGGCCACCAGCGTGCCCGCGCGCGCGCGCATCACCGGATCCGCCTCCCAGCGCCCATCGGCCTTCAGCGCCGAGACCGCCAGATCCAGCGCATCGAGCCCGGTGTGATAGCGCGGCACGCCCACCCGTTCATAGGCCAGCGCATGGGTGACGATGGCCCAGGCCTGCCCCTCATCGCCCAGCCGGTTGGCCACCGGCACCCGCACATCGGTGAAGAACACCTCGTTGAGGTGGCCCTCCTTGATCAGCCCGGGGAAGCTGGTGACCGAAATGCCCGGCGTATCCATCGGCACTAACAGAATGCTGACATCCTTGCGCGCGGGGCCCGTGCGCACCAGCAGAAAGCACCAGTCGGCCGTGCGCGCATAGCTTGTCCAGATCTTCGAGCCATTGACGACATAGGCATCGCCATCGCGCTCGGCGCGGGTGCGCAAGGCGGCCAGATCGGTGCCGGCATTGGGCTCGGAAAACCCCTGGCACCAGATCACCGTGCCGCTGGCGATGCCCTGCACATGCTGCGCCTTTTGCGCCTCTGTGCCGAATTTCAGCAGGGTGGGGCCAATCCAGTTGACATTCATATACTGCGAGCCGCGTGGCTCGCCGGCCGCCTTCATCTCCTCGCCCAGGATGAAATGATACCAGTCCGGGCTGTCGCTGCCGCCAAATTCCTTCGGCCAGTGCGGCATCAGCAGGCCGCGTTCAGCCAGCTGCGCGCAAAACACGCGCGAGAAGGCCACCTGCAAATCCGAAGCATAGCTTTCCGGAACGTAGGTCTCGTCCCAATCGGCCGGCAGCAGTTCATCCAGCGCCTGCCGGACCTGCTGGCGATATGCGATCTGATCGTCTGTCCAGGCGAATTCCATCGATCCAATAAACCCCTCAGGCCGCCTGCGGTTCACGCGGCAGCTTCAATCCCCGTTCGGCGATGATGTTGCGCTGGATTTCCGAACTGCCGCCGGAAATCGTCCAGGCCCAGGAATAGAGATAATCCTGCATCCAATAGCCGGTCTCGTTGGCGCCCCCCATCAGCACGGCCTGCAGATATTGCGCCTCGATGCCGCCGATGGTCACGCCAAGCTCGGTGAAATCGCGCAGCAGATCGCTGTAGTAGAGCTTGATGATGGAGGGCTCGACCCCGGCCGAGGCGCCGCGCAGCACGCCCGAAAGCTGGTTGTTCACCAGCAATCGCAGCGCCTCGATGCGGCAGCGCAGATCCACCAGCCGGCGGCGGATCTCGTCATCCTCGAACGGCGCCCGGCCGCCCGGCGCCACCATGCGGGCGGCGGCCAGCAGCAGCTTGAAACCCTCACGCATGCGCTCGGCCAGTTCCAGCACCGACAGCCCCCGCTCCGAGGAGAGGGTGGATTGCGCCACCGCCCAGCCGCCATGCTCCGGGCCGATCAGGTTTTCCGCCGGGATCGCCACATCATCGAGGAAGATCTCGTTGAAATGGGAGGCCCCCGTCATCTGCTTGATCGGCCGCAGCGTAACGCCGGGCGTCTGCAGATCGAGGATGAAATAGGAAATGCCGCGCGTTTTCGGCGCATCCGGATCGGTGCGCGCCAGCAGCAGGCAATAGCGCGCCAGATGGGCGTTGGACGACCAGGTCTTCTGCCCGTTCACGACATAATGATCGCCCTTGCGCACCGCCCTGGTGCGCAAGGCAGCCAGATCCGATCCCGCGCCCGGCTCGGAAAAGCCCTGGCACCAGATCTCGTCGCCGCCCAGCACCGCCGGCAGATGCCGCTGGCGCTGGGCCTCGCTGCCCCAGTGCAGCAGCGTGCCCGGCACATGATGCAGGGCGATGAAATAGAGAATGAGGCGCGGCGCGCCAGCACGGGCGATTTCCTCGTAGAGCACGATCTGCTCGGCAAAGGAAAGGCCACTGCCGCCCCACTCGCGCGGCCAGTGCGGCGCGGCATAGCCGGGCACCATCAGCTTGCGGAACCAGGCCTTCTGGAAGGCGACATGGGCCTCCTCGCTGGCGCCGGTCATCCCGGCTTGCCAGTTGGCCGGCAGGTTCTGCGCCAGCCACGCGCGCACTTCGGCGCGAAACGGCTCCAGTCTCTGCAATTCGAACAGAACGCTGCTCATCTTCACCCTCTCGCCGACAGGACCCGAAGGGTCGGTCAGGCCCGCCTTGCCGGCCGGTTCTTTTTGCCGCCCCACACATGTTGTGCGATAAACGATCTATTGTGCCATATGTAACCGATGTGCCCTTTGCCGCCCCATGTCAACCATGGAAATGCGCTGGCGCACAAATATGTGCTATAAACGCCCTTATGATCTATATTCGACCATAAGGGCGCGGTTCCTATATCCGTTCGATAATCATCGCCGGGGCCAGGCCGCCGGCCGCACACATGGTGACAAGGCCAAGGCTCTTGTCCTGCCGCTCCAGCTCGTCGAGCAAGGTGCCGGCCAGGATCGCGCCAGTGGCGCCGATGGGATGGCCCAGCGCCATCGCGCCCCCGTTCACATTCACCACCTCCGGATCGAGCCCGAGATCGCGCATGAACTTCAGCGGCACGCAGGCAAACGCCTCGTTCACCTCGAACAGATCAATATCGCCCAGCGCCAGGCCCGCCTTGGCCAGCACCTTGCGCGCGGCGGGCACCGGCCCGTTCAGCATCAGCGTGGGATCATCCCCCACCGTGGCCACTGCCCGCACCCGCGCCCGCGGCTGCAGCCCATGCGCCCGGGCATAGGCGGGCGCGGCCAGCAGCAGCGCGCCGGCGCCATCAACCACCCCCGAACTCGTTGCCGCCGTGTGGAGATAGCGCAGGGCCAGATCCGGATAGGCCCGGCGCACCAGCGTGCCGAACGTTGTGCCATCGGCATCGATCTGCCGATCGAACACCGCCTCGAAAGCGGGTTTCAGCCCGGCCAGCCCGGCAGCGGTGGTCTGTGGGCGGGGGAACTGCTCATGATCGAGCACCACCGCCCCTGCGCCATCGCGCACCGGCACCAGCGAGCGGGCAAAGCGGCCCTCGCGAATGGCCCTGTCGGCCCGCTGCTGGCTGGCCAGTGCCACACCGTCCAGTTCCTCGCGGGTGAAGCCTTCCAGCGTGGCGATCAGATCGGCGCACAGGCCCTGGTGCGGCTGCGGCACCTTGGCCCGCAATTCCAGATTGCCCGAATCCATCATGAATTCGCGCGCCAGCGTGCGGGTGTGCGACATCATCTCCACCCCGCCGGCAATCACCAGATCCTGCGCGCCCGACAGCACCCCCATCGCCGCCAGGCTCAGCGCCGTCAGCCCCGAGCCGCAGAAGCGATCGAGCGAAAAGCCGGGCACCGTGGCCGGCAGGCCGGCATCCAGCACCGCCATGCGGGCCAGGTTCAAGCCCTGCTTGCCCTGCTGCGTGTTCACCCCGGCGATCACATCGTCGATATCGGCGCCATGGGCCCCGGTGCGGGCTACCAGCGCCTGCAGCAATTGCGCGAACAGATGCTGCGGGTGCACGCCGGCCAGCGCGCCTTCCGCCTTGCCCAGCCCGCGCGGGCTGCGCACCGCATCGATGATCCAAACCTCGTTCATATCGCTTATCCATGCCAAGAGTGGGGCCAAGAGGGAGATCGGGCGATGATCGCCCGCCGGTCACATCCGGATCGCGCCATCCAGCCGCACATGCTCGCCGTTCAGATAGGCGTTGCGGCACATTTCCACCGCCAGGCTGGCGAATTCGGCCGGATGCCCCATGCGGCGCGGAAACGGCACGCTGTCGCCCAGTTGCTGGCGCAGTTCGGGGCGGGCGGTGGCAAACAGCGGCGTATCCATGATGCCCGGCAGGATCGTGTTCACGCGGATGCCATCGCGCCGCAAATCCCGCGCGATCGGCAGCGTGAGGCCAACGATGCCCGCCTTGGAGGAGGCATAGGCCGCCTGCCCGGCCTGCCCGTCGGTGGCGGCCACAGAGGCGGTGTTGACGATGCAGCCGCGCTCGCCGTCCTCGCCCAGCGGATCGAGAGTCAACATACCGGCCGCCGATTTGGCGATGCAGCGGAACGTGCCGACCAGGTTGAGCAGCACGATCTTCTCGAACTGATCGATGGGGAAATGGCTGATCTCGCCGGTCTCGCGCGAGCGCTGGGCGGTTTTGAACGTGTTGCCGCGGCCGGCGCAGTTAACAAGGATGCGCTCCTGCCCCTGCGCCGCCCGGGCCGCGGCAAAGCCTGCCTCCACCGACGCATCGCTGGTGATGTCCACCTCGCAGAACACTCCGCCCAGTTCGGCGGCCAACGCCGCGCCCTTCTCGCGGTTGAGGTCGAACAGCGCCACCTTCACGCCTTCTGCCGCCAGCGCGCGGGCCGCCGCCTCGCCCAGGCCGCTTGCCCCGCCGGTGATCACCGCCGCCACTCCATCAAGCTTCATCGTCTGCTCCTGCCCACATTCCGCTGCGTTTTATTGTGCGTTAATCGCCCCAATAAGCGAATATCGATCTTTATGGCAGAGCGCCATGGCAATGAACAGGGGGTTTCATTGGCCCGCCCCTTCAACGCCCTGCCGCGCCAGGAAATGGCGGAACACCCCGCTGCCGCGCAGCACGGGCGCATCATCGGCATAGATCATCGCCGAGACAAAGCCGGTGCTGCGCCCGATCCGGCTGACCGAGACCCGCGCCTCCACCCAGGCCCCCAGCGGCGCCGGCGCCAGATAATCCAGCGCCAGGCTGATGGTGGGCAGCGGCGGCGCCATCCCGCCGGCCAGACGCAGCCCGCGCGCCAAGGCCACATCGAGGAAAGTGGCCAGCATGCCGCCATGGCACATCGGCCGCAGGTTACAGTGGCGCGGCTCCACGCGAAAGCCGAAGCGGCCGTGCTCCTGCGGGCCCAGGCCCTCGTCGCAGGCATAGAACGGGCCCACCTGTTCGGAAAAGGCGCCGGCGCTGGTCATCACCTGCCATGGCCGGCCGGCCGGCGGCCCCTTGGCCATGCCTTGCTGCTGCATCCCCATCGGCATCTCCCGGCGCGTTGTGTGTTGGGCGATTATCGCCCCATTGATCGTTTATCGACAAATGTCCGACCCGCACCCTGGTGTCAAGCCAACCGGCGATATGCGATACGGGATTGTCAAGCGGGCCGGACTGGAATAAATCGTACGTATGTTACATATTCGCACATATTCACTGGCGCGAACATGAACCGCGGGCAGAGGAAAAAGGATGAGCTACAGCTTCGAGCAGCACAAGATCATCGGCGCGATCGAGGCCGATGACGACTATTGGCGCCACCTTGAGGAGGGCGTGCTGAAAGTGCCGCGCTGCGCCGGCTGCCACACCTGGACATGGCCGGCCCATTTCCGCTGCGGCACATGCGGATCCTGGACGTTCGACTGGGTGGAGGTGGCCGCCCAGGGCCTCATCTTCAGCCACACCCGCACCCATTACGCCTTCGACCGCGTGCTGGAGCGCCGCGAGGACGTGCCCTATGTGACGCTGGTGGTGGAATTGCCCCATGCCGGCGGCATCCGCCTGATCGGCGTCCTGCAGGGCAGCGACGAGGGCCTTGCCATCGGCGCGCAAGTGACCGGCAGCATCGATCCGCCCAGCGCCAAAAGCAAACACTACCCCGCCCTGCGCTGGCAACTGGCCCGATGAACGGCCCGCCCGCCCAGGAAGCCCCTCTTTTCGGGAGATCACAGTGAGCAGGATGCGTGGCGCAACGGCCATCGTCGGTATCGGCCAAACCCCTTATTACAAACGCGGCACCTCGCCCGAGCCGGAGTTGAAACTGGCGCTGCGCGCCATCACCCAGGCCGCCGAGGATGCCGGGATCGATGTGCGCGACATCGATGGCTTCATTTCCTATGCCTCGGAACGCAGCGATCCGGCCAAGCTGATGCCGGCGCTGGGCACCAGGGCCTGCCGCTTTGCCGCGCTGGTGTGGATCCACGGCGGGGCGCTGGCCGGCACGCTGAACATCGCGGCAGGGGCCATCCTGTCGGGCCAGGCAGAGGTGGTGGCCATCTATCGCTCGATGGCGGAAGGCAACAGCCAGCGCCTGCGCGTGGCGGTGGCGCAAAACGACACGTCGTCGCAATATCTCGTCAATGGCCTCGATTCGCCGGCGCAGATCCTGGCCCTGCGCGCCCAGCGGCTGATGGAACATCATGGCGTGCCGCGTTCTGCGCTGTTTGCCGCGGTGCAGGCCTCCTATTACCACGCCCGGGCAAACCCCATGGCCTATGGGCGCAACACCGAGATGACCCGCGAGATCTACGATGCAGCGCGGCCGATCGCCGATCCCTATGGCCTGTTCGACTGCTCGCGCGAGAATGACGGGGCGGCCTGCGTGCTGGTGGTTTCGGCCGACAGGGCCAAGGATCTGCGTCAGCCGCCGGCCTATGTCCTGTCGGCGCCGATGGGCACGATGGAAGGCGGCGGCGCGCTGGAGGAAAACTGGCGCCCCTATTACGCCACGGCCGGCCAACGCGAACTGGCCGAACGGATGTGGCAGGAAGCCGGCTATGGCCCGGGCGATGTCGATGTCGCGCAGATCTACATGAACATGAATGCCATGGGCATCGGCTCGATGATCGACCATGGCTTCTTCAGCTTCGAGGAAGCCGGCACGTTCTGCACCTTTGAGAACCTCATCGCGCCCTCGGGCCGGTTGCCGATCAACACATCGGGCGGCGATCTGGCGGAAGGCTTCATCCACGGCATGGGGCTGATTCCGGAGGCGGTGCGCCAGATCCGCGGCACTTCCACCAACCAGGTGCCGGGCGCGAAACTGTCGCTGTTCACCGGCGGCCCGGGCGATCTCATGAGCAGCACCGCCCTTCTGGGCAGCGCCGACACTCTCTGACCTAACTTGCAGGTCTTCGACCTAACTTGCGGGAAAGCACGAAATGGCATTCACAGTCAGCCGCGCGCTCAAATGGTGGGCATGGGACAAGCCCGACCGCATCGCGCTGAATTACGAGGGCGAGGCCCTGACCTATGCGCAGCTCTACGGCTGGGCGCTGCGCGTGGCCGACTGGCTGCGCACACAGGGCATCCAGCCGGGCGAGCGGGTGATGATGGTGGGCGAGAATACGCTGGACTATGCCGTGCTGCTGGTGGGCACGGTGCTGGCCGGCGGCATCTGCGCGCCGATCACCTTCCGCTCCAGCGAGCGCGAATTGCGCCGTTCGCTGGAACTGCTCTCCCCCCGCCTCGTCGTGGTCGACAGGGATCGCGAGGAGATCGCCAGCCTGGCGCTGGGCGGCGAGGGCAAGGGCCGGCTGGTGCTGATGGACAGCCTGCGCGCCCTGCGCAGCGCGCCCGAACCGGCCCCTGCCCACGAGGCCCGGCCCGAGGATCCGATGTTCATCATCGGCACCAGCGGTTCCACCGGCACCCCCAAGGGCGTGGTCTACACCCAGGGTTCCACCATGGTCTATGCGGCGGAATTCGCGATCATGGAGCCGGCCACCGGCAATGGCGGCTCGGTGCTTTCGGCCGGGCCCTATTCCTCGGCCTCGGGCACCTTGCTGCTGTTCCAGTTCCTGTCGGTGGGCGCCACGATCTTTGCCGAGAACAAGTTCACGCCCGAACGCGCGCTGCGCATGCTGCGCGACGAGCGCATCACCACTTTCCTCGCCTC
>Ga0207806_1000295_pt1 | contig 13087 bp, 15 predicted proteins | sample LuqExpMetageno72_FD_187829 | JGI IMG/M metagenome (GOLD analysis project Ga0207806, IMG submission 187829) | Tropical forest soil microbial communities from Luquillo Experimental Forest, Puerto Rico - Sample 72 (SPAdes) | ecosystem: Environmental > Terrestrial > Soil > Tropical forest ...
CTCGGCATTCCGGACCTCTAACGCGATGTCCCGCCCCTCAACATAACCAAGCTCGCGAAGTCCTTGCCGAAAAGCGTCAAGAAATCCGGGGGGTGGGAGTTCCGGAGATAGAATGCCAATTCGGTAAAGTTTAGCGGCTTGCTGCGCATACGCCGCGAACGGCCATAAGGCCGCAGCACCACCGAGAAGCGTGATGAAATCTCGTCGTTGCATGCGTGCCCCGTGAAGACCACACCACCTGCGATGACTAGATTATAAGAGGTCACCTTGGATCTTTGTGTGACATTGCACACAAACTGAACTCACATACTGAGGGCCAAGTTTCATGACCCCCCTAAAGACCGAGGCTGCCGAGCGAGGGGTGATCGTCAGGACGGCGACCAAGTGGCCAGTAGTATTTTCGCTCACTCTCTTTCATCGGTAGATCGTTGATGCTGGCGATGCGCCGCCGCATCAGACCATCTGCGTCGAACTCCCAATTCTCGTTTCCGTAACTGCGGAACCAGTGACCGGAATCGTCGTGCCACTCATAGGCAAAGCGTACGGCAATTCGGTTGTCGCGGAATGTCCAGAGCTCCTTGATCAGGCGATAGTCTAGCTCGCGATTCCATTTGCGATTGAGAAATGCCTCGATTTCCTCGCGGCCATTAATGAATTCGGCGCGGTTTCGCCAGATACTATCCGTAGTATAGGCGAGGGCTACGCGAGCAGGGTCGCGAGTATTCCAGGCATCTTCGGCGAGACGCACCTTTTGTGCGGCGGTTTCGTCGGTGAAGGGAGGCAGTGGCGGGCGAGTCATGGCCTGACCCCTTGTTTGAACGATTGAGCGATGTCCGCTTTGCAATATTTGGCTCCGCATATAGGAACGCATTCCTGGCAAGCGGCAGGTACTCTCTCTCCTGCTGCTGAGGACGATCAATCCTAGGTGGGTTCCTGGTGCGGTTTCTGGATGTTTCGGGGAGGATGAGGCGTCGCGGCCATGTGCTTGAACTACCCTGCAGCACGCTTCCTACACGGGGGAGGCTCGAACATAATCACGATCCGGCGCGAACCGCATTGCTCACATTTCAGGCGGCTCTCGAGCGAGGACGGCGGAAAAAGCGGCGCCGCATTATCGCCCCAAGGCTTCGAAGCGACATCGTACCAACTAGCGCCGGTGAGTTGAAAGGGCTTCAAAATATCCGCTCTGGGTCATTGCCGGCTATCAGCGCATTATCGCGTAGCATTAGCAGACGTGGCCGGAGCAGACGTAGCCGGCGCGCCACCGCCTTAGGCCGACATGGGCCAAAAGCAGACTCATGCAGCGCAGCAGATATCGTCTTTATTCGATCACCTCGTCGGCTAGCAGCAAGAACGATTCTCGAACCGACAGGCCAAGCGCCTTAGCCGTCTTCAGATTGACGACAAGTTCGTACTTTTCAGGTGATTGCACGGGCAGATCCGCCGGCGCTTCGCCCTTTAGAATGCGGTTAACGTATGAGCTTGAACGCCGGAGGATATCGGCGGTATCGGGCCCATAGGACATCAGACTTCCCTCAATGACGAATTGCCTATAGGGCGAAATCACCGGCAACCGGACCTCATCCGCCGCTTTCATGATTGCGCCGCGGCTGGCGAGGATGAAAGGGTCTGCCGCAGCGATCAAACCGCTGCCTGGCTCGCGTCCCAATTTGGCGATTGCCAATTCAGCTTCAGCAGCGCTCCGCACAGCGACTGCCTTCACCTCTACCGACGCCTTACGCGCCGACGCTTTATATGACCGAAGAAAAGCATCGTAGTAGGGGGTCGTATCCGGGTTAAAAATCAAAGCGATCTGCGACAGATCGGGTTTGACGTCGCCGAACAGGTCGACCCACTTACCAAGTATTTCAGGTTCGATGAATGCGAACCCAGTGATATTGCCCCCTGGGTGCGCGAGACTCGAAACGAATCCTTGACCGACTGGATCGTTCAACGGCGCAACTACAATTGGGATAGTGCTTGTCGCCGAGCGCAGCGCCGCAACAACCGGAGTGCCATTTGCGACAATGACGTCTGGCGCTAGCTTGATCAGCTCAACCACATACTTATCGATCAACTCGGGATTGCTCCCGGCAAACCGGTATTCGATCTGAACGTTGTGCCCTTCGATCCACCCTAAATCGCGCATACCTTGGCGGAATGCCTTGACGCGGCTGATCCCTTCTGGATCCTTTTCGCCGAGGCCGAGGAGCACGGCGACACGCCGCATTCGCTGTGGCTGCTGTGCGTGACCTGCGAGCGGCCATAGCGCCCCAGCACCAACAAGTGTGATGAACTCGCGCCGTCTCATTGCCTTCCCTGAGGCGAAGGACAAGCAATCGTACCGTTTTACTTCAGCGACAATGCATAAAATCGCCGTTAAGTATCAAACCCTATGTCCGCTTTGGGTCATTGGCCGCCATTAGCTCGCCCCGCGTCTAGGTCCGCTCTGCCCCTCAGAGCAGACGCCGTTTGCAAGTTCGGCTTGGGCCGAGACAGGCCACAACCGGTCACCCGTCCTCCCTGTAAAGTGGCCATCGCACTTTAAATACCGACCAGCTACATTGTTGTCCCTTACTCTCGCGAAGCAGTCGGAGAACAGACTCCGTAATATGATGAGGTGGTCCCGAGTTCTTTGTTCGATTGAGTTGGCATTAGCGCAACTTCTGGCGAGCGCGATTTGCTGTGGAGCTGCCGGTCTCGACAATAACTATGGGACGGTGCCCTCTAATATCGAACATTATCTGTGCAGGCTGGTTGCGGCCTATCCTACAGTCGTTGACCACTTTGATTCTCGATTCTTGTATATGAAGAATGGGACAAGGTATCCGATTTCAGATGGGAATACGCATAAGACATTCAGCGAGTTGCTCGCGAGACCGGATATCGACGACATGTTCTACGCTAATTATCCGGCAGGCGAGGCTCCGACAGAACCAGGCAAAAATGTTGACCCGGGTAGGGTCCGCTTCACGCCCCTATTTGTCGCGATGTACGGAGATTGCAAAAAAGGCGAGGTAGGAAATCGGCTTCGCACGATAAGGTGGCTTCCCCGGCACGGCGGACAATCCGTTCAAGTTACCCGAGTAAACGGTGTCGATCGGGCTTTGGAGGCCGTATCCGAAGAGATCGATCAGCTTGCACTCAACATCGCTACATATGCGATTCCAGTTGCTGGCACCTACAAGTGTCGTTTTGTTGCAGGGACAAACAACCGGTCGATGCATGCCTATGGTGCTGCTGTCGATTTGAACGTCAAGCAGTCGAATTATTGGAGATGGCAAGGCCGTCTAGCGCATCCGGTATGGCAAAACAGAATTCCGTACGAGATCGTGAAGATTTTCGAGAAGCACGGTTTCATTTGGGGAGGTCGCTGGTACCATTACGACACCATGCACTTTGAGTATCGCCCTGAGTTAATCGAAAGCAGGGCGCAGTAGCGGCTGTCAATGTCGGTCTGAGCAATGCCGGGACTGGCTGCTCGCGCCCATCTCATGACGGCCCCCAGGGGGGCATCGTCGCGAGATTGGACGTCAGATCGGCGGTCCTGACCCGACCGTCGGCGTTGCCATCTTCGTCGATGTCAACGTCGGACCAGACGCCGGATTGTACGAGAATTCTGATATTGGCGTTTCGCGGGACGCGAGTGTCAGATTTGCATCCTCGAGAATTCCCGTTGTTTTCCTGAACGACTGGCGTTGTGCGGATAGCGAAGCGGCGCTGGTCGAAAATCTTCTGGTTCCGGCTTTTGTCTACTTCTCCCGTTCCCCACGCGCCGATGCCGGACGCGTTGGGGTTCTGTAGGTTGGTATCGATATCGAGCCCAGTTGAGCATTTTCCGGGCGCCCCAAACCAGCGTCGGTCAACTTGGTTTTGAAACATGTGCCACTGTCCACTGTTATAGAAATCGACGGTTTCTTCGTGTGACCGCGATGCGGATATCCAATTGTACACCGCGAGTTTCTCCTGGCGGAGAATCCGGTTGACGAACCCGTTTCCGTAGATTCCAATCGCATAATGGCTCCCGACCGTCCGCCCGATGATACGAAAGTACTCGATAACGGGGTCCACGGTGGCGCGGGTCACGTTGAAGTCAACGCCGAAGTAGATTGCAGATCCTTCGGGCTGCCCGACCAACTTGGCCTGATCCAGGGCGACCTTTGCATCGGCTGTTGCTTCCGCCTTTGCCGACCCGGCATCCTCTAACCCTTTTAGAAATTTCTCAGGCAGGTCATTTCGATACTGGTAGAGGGAAACGATCGAAAGGCCATGTCTGATCAACAAAGCCGGCTCGCGGACTCCATCAATCATATTGCCATCAGAGGCCATTACCTTCTCGTGCAGCCACGGCTGTGGCTTTCGCGCGAAAAATCGCACCACAACCTTCACATTCTGGGCCGCCAATTTCGACGCGACTCGTGCCGCGTTATGCGGCGTGTCGATAATGGCGATGCTTGCCGGATCGTTGGGTTGTCCGATCGCCGAATGAGCCGGCAGCAAAGCGCTCGCAAGCACACCCGTGCTGAATGTTCGTCTCGATACGATCGACATTGCCCCCCGAAGCCCTGCTGCCCGATGTTCAGTACTTTTCCTGCGCTTTGACCTCGCCGAACTTGGCCAGCGCCCGCTCGAATGTATCATTGAAGAGCCACATCGAGTTAAGAATTTCGCGCATGGTCGCGGATGTCTTCGCCCGGTCGGCTTTTCCGAAAGCAAACATGCTATTGTTGCGCAGATATCCCATGATTCGTGGCTCGGAAATTCTGTAATTTAGCAGGTTGCCCGAATTGAGCGCGGCTTTGGCCGGACTGGGAATTATCTGGATAAGCTCAAAAAATCGCATTTGGTCGATCGGGTCCGGCAGTGCCTTAATGATCGCCGGTATTTTCGGAAAAAGGTCGGCGTGCGCATTCATGAGGCCGTTCCTCACGGCAGTCCAGTGATTGTACCGCTGATCCGACTTGCCGACCCGTGCTTCTTCCTTGTCGTCGCGCGCGTTCAGCTTGGGATCGAGGGCCGCAACGGACTTCTTGATGGCCCCCCATTTTTTCCGGCCATTTTTATCCTCGGACACCCCTGTCTGGAAACTTCCTTTGTAGGAGTTCGATCGCGCATTGCCGATGTTTTGATGGCCGTCCGTCTCGGCAAAGAAGACACCGAGACTGATGCGCCCTGCTGCCTCGGCATGCGCTGCATCGAGGCCCTTGATCCGTGCAATAGCGTTCCCGAGGTCGACAACATCTCTAAATGGCGTCTCCGAGCTCTGCGCATTGACGGGTGGCGCCTGCATGATGCGAAAAAGCTCTTTGTACTCGTCGAACAGCGGCTCATTATCGGCATCGAAATACGCCGGAGGAATTTTGTATTTATTCGGCCTGCCGATTTTGGAAGGCAGCGCGTCGGTCAGGTCCTTGTAAGCGCCCATCATGGCGACGCGCGCAAGATAGAGCGCCTGTCCCGGCACGTCCGGCAGCCTTTGATTGGAATTGATCTGTGCGCGTCGCTCGCTCAGGATCGACTTGAAGTCCTGCAGTGTTTTGTTATAGGCATCGAGCACATCCGACTGCGATTTTGTGAGTGCGGGTTGAGCCAGCGCGACAGACACGAAACCCGAATTGCCAATAGGACCCGAAAGCCCCGCAAGATGTGCGAGACTGCACAATCCGATGGCGGCCAATAAACGAGGATAAATCGGAATCCGCACGGGCTCCTCTCTAAAGTGTCAGCCCTTCACGCGACTACAGCATGGATTTGCGCGTTGCGAAACGGGTACGATGACGTGGTGCATGGCAGCGAGCCTTCCCTGGTACACGACTGCGCTCGCGGTATGCTCAGATTGAGCGCACCGCAATATCGGTTCCGGCAAATGATCGTGCAGATTTACGAGACCTCTACACCCGAGGAAGCCCGGGCGTTAGGCGAAATTGGAGTGGATCACATAGGCGTTCTGGTGGGCGACGGATCGTTTCCGCGCGAGCAGTCGGTTGATAAGGCGCGACAAATTCTTTCTGCGCTCCCGAATTCATCGAGAGGCTCCGTGCTGATCCTTTCCCCTATCGTCTCGCTCATTGAGCAGATTGCTCGCGACTTAAGGCCCTCAATCCTACATCTCGGCGCCTCGACAGATCTGCTGAAGCCGCCAGCCGTCGCGGCACTGAAGGCACGATTGCAGCCTGACGTCCTCATGCGCAGCATTCCCGTTGTGGATGAGGCGAGCTTATCCATTGCGAAGAGCTACGAAGGCCTTGCCGATATCTTGCTGCTAGATAGTCATCGGCCCGGCGATACCCAGATCGGAGCTCTCGGTGTGACGCACAGTTGGGCTCTCGATAGGAAGATCGTCGAAAACACACGCACACCAGTCATTATGGCTGGCGGCCTTGGACCGGATAACGTCTTGGAGGCCATCGACATGGTCGGACCAGCGGGAGTCGACTCAAAGACCAAGACAGATAAGACCGGGAGCCATTCTAAAGATTTGGCAAAGGTGAAGCGCTTCGTCGAACTCGCCAAGTCGTGCGCCCCTGCGCCTTGCTAAGTATCGCGTTATTCTGGTGGAGACGCCACAGTTCGGACCACATTTGTGCGCGAGCTGTACCCTCTATTCAGAGGGCGACGGCAAGTTGGGCCGCATGCGGTCCTCAATGGAGTCACCAATGACAAACCGACTTTATCAAATAGCTGTCGCGTTCTTTGCTTGCACCACTGCGAGGTCATCATCGGTCGCATCCAAGCGGCCGTGGGTCGAATGTCCTCGTGCCGTCACTGGACGCAATCCTGATCGAAGAGCATGATCAGAACGTCAACGCGCTTGGCATCAAGGGCGTCGGCGAAATTGGCATCACCGGCTCAGCGGGTGCGGTCGCGAATTCCGTATGGCATACGAGGGAATACGCCCGCGGAAATTTGCGATCACGTTGGATCGCCTCATCGAGACTCAATAGTCAGACGCAATCACCGGCTCGCCGGGTCATACGGTGAAACACAGAACTAAGCGATCATGCCGCCACGCTATTACACGGGCCCCATCTCCGATCACTTCGACGGTGTACGTTTTTTCGATCCGCTCGGGGTGGCTGCAAGAAGCAGACGTGACCTGTTGCGCTGGTTGGTCGATCGTCGCCGACGCGGCACGAGAGCGAAGTGGCCGGCACGGGCGCCCTCACCGTACGCTGACTGTCCCCCAGCACGAGTCGATGGCCCGAGCTGGCGGATTTCCTATGTCGGCCACGCCAGCTTTCTAATCCAGACAATGGGTCTAAATATCCTGCTCGATCCGGTGTGGTCGAAGCGAGCGTCGCCTTCACGCTTCATTGGGCCAAAGCGGGTCAATGAGCCGGGAATTGTGTTTGCCGACCTGCCGCCTATCGATCTCGTGCTGGTGTCGCACGGCCACTACGATCATTTGGATGTCCGTACCTTGTCGCGGTTGGCGGCCACGCATCGGCCGCGCGTGATCACACCACTCGGCAACGACGTCATCATGCGAACTTACGATCCGGCCATTGCCGCGGAAGCCTACGACTGGGACGATCGGATCGAGATTGGAGGCAGAATTGCGATAACCCTCGTTGCCTCACGTCATTGGTCGGCGCGCAAGTTGTCGGACCGCAACCTGGCACTATGGGCCTCGTTTGTGATCGAAGCACCCAGTGGACGTATTTATTTCGTCGCCGACTCCGGCTACGGCGACGGTCACTATTTTCGCCATGCACGAGAGCGTCACGGCCCATTTAAACTGGCGATTCTCCCGATCGGCGCTTATGAGCCGCGTTGGTTCATGCGCGACCACCATATGAATCCAGCCGAGGCAGTCCGGGCATTAACCGATTGCGGAGGCGCAGTCGCGCTCGCCCATCATCACGGCACATTTCAACTAACAGACGAAGCCATTGATGCGCCGTATCTCGCTCTGAACGAGGCGGTGCAGGCCGCGGGCATTTCGCCCGAGCGTTTCCTGGTGTTGCGACCTGGGCAGGTGTGGCAATTCTGAATCCGACCGGGCTGATCGTGGTCATGATCAAATCCGCCGGATTTGGCACGTCGCAATGAAGGTCGATGTCGTCATTTTTCGTTCAATTCCGCCTGTTCAACCCCTCTGGGTGTGAATCCCTCTTGCAACCGGAGCCAGCATCTGTGAGAAATTCGCATGCTCAATATCGCGGTGGTAGGACTTGGCCGATGGGGACAGACGATCCTTACCGCGGTGCAGGGAAAGAGCGACCGGCTTCACGTCGTTCACGGCGTGAGTAAGGAGCCGGAACTCGCACAACCGCTGGCGCGCAGCTACGGTTTCCGCATGTCCACCGATCTGCAGGACGCGCTCACCGATCCGGGGGTGCAAGCCGTCCTGCTCGCCACACCTCACTCGCTGCACGTTGAACAGATCAGAATGGCCGCTTCGGCAGGAAAGCCGGTCTGGTGTGAAAAGCCGCTCGCGCTCACGCGGGCGGAGGCCGCACGCGCTATTGCTGCCACTCAAGCTGCAGGAGTGCCTCTCGCCACCGGTAACAACAAGCGGTGCTTCGCGTCGATGCGTGAGCTCGCGCGCATCGTCCGCAGCGGCGAGTTGGGCGAGATCTTACACATCGAGGGGCATTTTTCGAATGAACATAGCACGCGCGTAGCGGGCGGCTGGCGCGACGATCCGGCCGAGTCGCCCGGCGGAGGGATGACCGGCGCGGGATTACATATTCTCGATGCCTTCGTGAACCTTGGGGGCCCTTTGCGCAGCGTGCACGCGCGCACGGTAACAAAAAAGCCGCCGCCGGACCCTCGCGATGCAGTTGCTGGTCTTGTCGAATTCAAAAGCGGCGCTACGGGGCTGTTTGCAACAGTGCGCGCCGCACCAATGTTTTGGCGCGTTCACGTGTTTGGCACAACCGGTTCTGCCGAGGCGCGCGGAGAGAACGAGTTGATCGTGACCAAAATTGGCGGCGCGACAGAACATCGTTCCTTCGAGCAGGTCGACTCGCTGCGTGTGCTGCTGGAGCGCTTCGCCGATGCGGTCGAGGGCAAGGCTCCCTTCCCGGTCACGCCGTCGCAGATGCTGGACGTAATCAGCGCATTCGAGGCTGCGCTAACGTCGATGCTAGAGGGCCGCTCCGTGGCAGTGGCGTAACCGATCGAGCCTTGGAACGCCTACGCCCATTGGTCTTGCCCGTCTGCGGGCTCAACACGATGCTTGTGTGACAAGGTCATGTGAAACGTTGGGAGGGGGCACTTTGAGGATTTTAGCAAGCTGTCTTGCGGCGCTAACCGTTGCGATAGCGCTCGTCAGTCCTGGGCGGGCGCAAGAATATCCACAACAACCGATACATTTCATTGTATCGTTCGGGCCCGGAGGCGGCGCGGATATTATCGGGCGCATTCTCGCCGATGCTATGCAACGGAAGCTCGCCAAGCCGGTGATCGTCGAGAACAAGCCTGGGGCCGGTGGAATCATCGGCAACGACATCGTCGCAAAAGCCCGTCCCGACGGCTACACCCTCGGAATCATGACCGCTGGGCAAATCATCGCTGCGGCAACCCGCAAGAACATGCCTTATGACACCAACACTGCCTTTGCTCCGGTCACGCAGGTCGCAACAGCAAGCCTGCTAATCGCAACCCGACCGGATTTTCCGGCCAACAATGTCAAAGACCTTATCGCGGAGGCCAAAGCGAATGCCGGCAAAATCATCTTTGCAAGCCCCGGCTTTGCCGCAACACAACATTTCGCCGGCGAATTATTCAAGCAAACTGCCGGGATCGAGTTGCTCCACGTACCGTACAAGACAACTCCGGAGGCTCTCAACGCTGTGATCGGTCACCACGCGGACATCCTGTTCGATACTGTTTCCGCGTTGATCGGGCAGGTGAAAGCGGGACAACTCAAAGCACTGGCGGTCACCGGAAAGGATCGCTTCCCGCCAATCCCTGATGTACCGGCCGCAGCAGAATCCGGCGCGCTGCCTGGTTACGACGTGACCACCTGGTATGGCGTCTTCGCCCCCAAAGGTACCCCGCCCGAAGTCGTCACGAAGCTGAACAAGGTTATCAATGAGATCCTTGCCGAGGATGACGTTAAAACGCGGCTGGAAACCGTGGGAGTTGTTGTTAAGGGATCGACGCCCAGCGAGTTCGGCGCATTCATGCAAAGCGAATACAAGCGATGGGACGCCGTTCGCGAAGCTGCGCACATCGAACGCCAATAGGCGCTCGCGACGTCCGCAACCTAATGCCACACGCGACCAGGAGTTACGTTGATGGATGAACAGTCGAGCTATGAGCGCGGATTGCAGCTTCGGATGGAGATGTTTGGCCGCGAGGACGTCGAAAAACGCATGCGCGCCTTCGGCTCGTTAGGCGAACCTTTGCAGAAGATCATCAACGCCAACGTTTATGGCGAAGTCTGGAGCCGCACGGCTTTGTCCATTGCGATGAAATCCCTCGTTATGGTCGGGATGATGGCCGCGACAGGACACATGAATGAACTCCGGGTGCATCTGAAAGGAGCAATCAAGAACGGCTGCACGGCCGAGCAGATACAGGAAGTCCTGTTGCTCGTGACGTTTTATTGTGGCGTTCCGGCAGCCAACGAGGCGCATCGCATCGCGAGCGAGCTTCTTGGAGTCGACACTTCAAGTCGGTAGTTACAGCAACGAATTTACCGACTTTTCCGGCGTCGAACTTTGAAGCGTCCACGCATTCTGCGCGATCACCGCATTTAGGTGTAAGTCTTGATCGCCTCGATGACTGCGGTGCTCGGTGCACAATCGTCGCTAAGCCGTTCGAGCCGGCCGGCGTTTTCCGCCCGCGGCGATGCGTGGCTTCGGGACCTCGCCAGCCGTGAACGTCCGGAGCGGCAACTTCCGGTCGGCGTTTTCTTTTGGATCCCGCTAACAGGGAAAAATACAGGGAAAATCGCGCTGAGGTCTTAGATCATCTGGGGTGGGTCAAAAAACACCCAATAATCAGGGGTTTTCCGAAACGGTGCGCGCCCAACGGGAGGTGTGAAGTCAGCCGCAAAACAGGGAATTTCCGCCTCGACAACAGGGATTTCCCGCCAGCGGGTACACTTGTTGTGGGGCCCTTGCTCGAATCAACCATTTAACGGTAATGATAATCGTATCGGACCGACGTGAAGGCAGCCGTCCGGTACGTAGCGTCGCCCCGCTGTAGGGCGATCCCCAAAATCTGAACCAACGCGCATAGCGCTTCCGCTCGCTCTTGAGCGGGCGCGCCATTTGCGTGCCGCTGGAATGCGCGACAGATGGAGTGCATCAAAAATGAGTTCAGATCGGCGCGATAAACCACCAGGCGTTGAGGAAGTTGGATACCGCAATCCACCACGGCGGACCCGCTTTAAGCGGGGGCAAAGCGGCAATCCGAAGGGGAGACCTCGCGGCAGCCGCAACTTTCGGAGCGACGTTAAGTCAACGCTTAATACGCTGGTCAAAGTTCAGGACTCCATGTCCTCCTTGCGTGTGAAGGGTTACTGTTTGCCCTATTCTTATGGATTTGTTGGTCTGAAGTGCCAGCTCACCGACCGTACGCTCCAACGCTTCGTTTTTTTGATTGAGCGCATCCATTTTTTGCAAAAGGCAGTCGGGATTGCACACGTTAGTCGCACCTTGTGCCTGAGCCGTGAAGTAGAATGCGTAACCCACAACGAGACCGTAAGCGATGCAAGCTAAAGCAAGCGTAATTGGCGCCGCAAATTTCTTCATAGCATGAGCCTTGCCTATTGCCGGAACTGGTGTGATTCACAAACGGGTTGCGTCACCCCAAATTAGGCGCAGGGCGGTATTGAAACCGATCTGCCAGTGCAAGACTGCAAACCTCTTGCAATTATTCCCAGCGGCCAATGATCGCCGCCGCACTCCGGATCACGTTTTCATGAGCGCAGCGTATTTAATGTCCGCTTAGTGCCCCACAACATACCAGATATTCATTGGCAGGCGGTCTTCCCAATCTCGTTATCCAAAAGTGAACCACTGGCTTCCAACCACCGGGAATATTGCGGAGGGTTTTGCAGTCTTTTTGATGCGGTGTTCAATCACAGGAGAAGAAACATGATGAAGTTCCCAAGTAACTTTGACGAAGACCTCCCGACGTACGACGTATCCGATGAGGCGCTGGAAATAGCGGGAGGAGAGGAAATAGTTGGCGTCTTAACCTGGCAAAGTGAATATTGTTAACTCCAAAGCCATAGCTGCGAGGTGACTCTGCGAGAGTTTATCATCTAACGAGAAGTAGAACCGTGCCCCGAAGCAGGAGCGCGGTTCTTTCATCGAGTCTAACTCCAGATGCAAAAAATGCCGCCGTTATTTAGTCGCCGGTGATCATTTGGATGAATCCATTCTGGAAATGGCAAGCATGGCTGCTGCTCCTTTCTGTTTGAACGTATGCAGGGTATCTTGATCAAATTCGATTGTCGCCGGCGCGATCTGACAGAGTTAACCTTCGGCGGAACGCGCGCGTTTCGCTCGCCATTTCGGGCCTGGTCCCCGCATATAGTGGAGCTCGGGCTGGTATGAATCGAATAAAGACGGCGCGAACCAGCGCGGTCGCCGAGTGGCAGTGGCAAAGCGGGGCCTTGACGCCGGGATCGCCAGTAACACTCTCGCCACGTATGAATCAAAAAATGCGCTCATTTAGGGCCTCCATTCGATGCTTGGGGCAACAACCCTGTGATGATGTGTCAGTCCTGGCTGCAGTCTCCTGCAACGAGTTTGCGCTTACGCAAGTGAGACTGAGCGCGACGACGATTTATTCCTGCCGGAGTAACATCACAAAGGTGTGCGATGCCCGTTCCGAACTGCGAGCCAAAAGTTCATTGCGGATTTAGGTTCTCGAAGAATTTTATTCCCAAAAACGTTCCCAAACTCGTCTCATAAAAACGACCGCAAAGGAATATTCCAACCGTTCTGCGGTCTCCTCCGGTGTGTGAACACTTTCGACAATTCTAAGTCTCAACCACAGGAGATGTGACATGAAGAAGCTGCTAACCACCATCGCGGTGCTGACCGCCTTTGCAACGCCGACATTTGCTCAGTCGTTCGACCGTACCGGCAATGCGCTGCCATTCGCACGGACTCCGACT
>Ga0207806_1000296_pt1 | contig 13005 bp, 13 predicted proteins | sample LuqExpMetageno72_FD_187829 | JGI IMG/M metagenome (GOLD analysis project Ga0207806, IMG submission 187829) | Tropical forest soil microbial communities from Luquillo Experimental Forest, Puerto Rico - Sample 72 (SPAdes) | ecosystem: Environmental > Terrestrial > Soil > Tropical forest ...
CCACCTCTCGAAGCTCAGCCTCGCCTTCTCGCGCGACACGGCCGAGAAGGTCTATGTCCAGCACCGCATGATCGAGGAAGGCGCGGACCTGTGGCGCTGGCTCGAGGAAGGCGCGCATGTCTATGTCTGCGGCGATGCCGCGCGCATGGCCAGGGACGTTGATGCAGCGCTTCGCCAGATCATGGCCACGCATGGCGGCATGAACCCCGCGCAGGCTGCCGATTATGTCGCCCGGATGCAGCAGGACAAACGCTATGTCCGCGATGTCTACTAGGGCGCAGTTGCCTGCCGACGGTATCGCTTATGTCAAAGGCCCTGCCTTAAGGGCAGGCCGGGGCTTCCAGCCCTATCGCCCCTCTCGCTTCAGATCGCGAGTGTGTCGATATGCCCCAGCGGCGTGGCAATCACCAGGCAGTCCGAGGCGAGCGGCTCGGCCACCAGCCTATCGGACAGGGCCAAGGCGACGGACCAGCTTGGCTGCGGGGTGATGCGCGGCTGCGGCGCGACTGGCGGAGGCTACCCCGCGCGGGCTGGCCTCGATGAGCAGGATCTGTTGCATGAGAGGCCGTTCAAGCGGTCAGCGCGTTCCACGCGGCCAGCGAATCCATGTAATCGCGCCAGTGTACGATCTTGCGGTTGGTGATCGTGACGATCGAGCAGAAGCGGTTGTGATAGGGGCGGCCTGTGGTGAGGATCGTGCCGTGCACCTCATATTCCAGCACAAACACGCAACCATTGTCGGCCCGGTGCACCACCAGATCGCTGGTGGAGGCGAGCGCAATATGCTGCACATAGCCGCGAAAGGCGTCCATCAGCGCCGCGCGCCCCGGCGTCAGGCGCGGCCAGCCCGGGAAGTCGTAGAGCACTTCATAGGCGATGTCGGGCGCCACGATGTCGAAGAAGTGCTCGCCCTCCACCGCATCGCCCAGTGCCTGGCGAACAAGGTCGAAATAGGGGGCGGCGGGGGCGTAGGCTGTATAGTCGGTCTGCGGCATGAAGGGCCTCGCATGATTGCTTACCTGTCGTAAGGGACCCATAAACCGGAAGTGACTTTCGCAGAAGAAGGCACTTTCTGCGCAGTCACTGACCTTGAGGTAAGCCATGGCCCGCCCTGCATCCCCGCTGGCGGTGCGCGAACTGCTTTCGCGCATTGGCGACAAGTGGACCATTTTCGTGGTTCTTTCGCTCGATCTTCTGGGCGGACGGGCCCGCTTCTCCGAGTTGGAGCGCGCGGTGCCAGGGATTTCACAGCGGATGCTGGCCGTTACGCTGCGCAGCCTGGAGCGCGACGGGCTCGTAACGCGGGAGGTGTTCCCGGAGGTGGCACCACGCGTGGAATACGAGATCACCAGTCTGGGACGCAGCCTGCTCGCCCCTACCCAAGGGCTGGTCGATTGGGCCAAGGCGCATTGGGAAAAGGTCCGTGCCATGCAGAGCCACTATGATTCAGCAGGGACATAACCGCCGCCATACCTGCTGTTTACCTACCTGAGCCATAGCGCTTAAAGCCGACGCTCATTCATCCCCTTGGTTCCAGCACGACCAGCATGAAGTCTCCGCGCTACACTTCGGACAGTGGCAGATGCCCCTCGGGCCGCCCCTCGCTTGAACAACTGCGCCAATGGGCGCAGGCCAATGCCGACGCCTACTTCCCCCCTGTGAACCGCGCGCTGGCCGTTATCGGCATGTCCGGCACGCTCATCAGCGTGAAATGGAAAGGCCTCTCCTTGAGGCAGTTTATCAACGGCACCGTGGCCAACAACTGAACACTTCAAGAGACCGCTGGTGCGAGCCAGCCACGCTCTCTGCCTGGGACCATGGCAAATCGCCTTCGGGAAGCTAGCCCCTCGCCAGAAGGGGCCCGCTTCCCATCGAGTATCAAAGATCGAGATTCAGGCGGAAGTAGTAGTAGCCGCCGTTGAAGCCGATCTGCTGGACGTACCAGTCATATTTCCAGACGCCCAGATACTGGTTCTCGGCCGGTATTTCGCGGGGCATGGCGTTGAACAAATTGTTGCCCCCCGCCGTCAGGCGCAATTTCGGCGTTGCCTGCCAGCCGATCACGACATCGGTCGTATAGCGGGCCGGTTGCGGGAATGCCCGAAATTGTGTTACCGAATTGGCATATGGCCCTGAGTAATAGGTCAATTGCGAGGTCACTTCGCCATAGCGCGTTTCATGTAGGCCAAAGTTCCATGCACCATGAGTCCAGTTGACGCCGACGATCGCTTTGTTCTTGGGGAATGAGGTCGAGAGGAAGGCCTTCTGCTGGGCATTGAGCAGAAGATTGCCATTGCCGTCGGTGCCCACGCGCGTAACGTCGGTGCTGTTGAAATTCACCGCCGCGTCGAATTTGAGCGTGTCGGACCGGCCCAGACGCGTGGTGTAGTCGGCCAGGAAATCCAAGCCCCGCGTGCGCGTGTCGGCGGCATTGGCGAAATATTGCACCGATACGGCAGAAGCCGAGATGCCGCTGGGAATGGTGATGCCCGCCGCGTTGAAGGCGGCGATGGCGGCGGCGCCATTGTAAACGCCGGCGGCCACGATCCGGTCCTTCACGCGGATCTGATAGGCATCCAGGCTGAGATGCAGCCCATCGATCGGGCTGGCGACAGCGCCGAAGCTGATGTTCTGCGAGCGTTCGGGCTTGAGCGGCCGCGCGCCAAGCAGCGCGCCTGCCACCGAATTCACCTTCACCAGCCCCTGGATGGCGGTTGGCGTGGTGGCGAAATTGCTGAAGTTTTCCTGCGCCAGGCTGGGCGCGCGGAAGCCATTGCTGAAGGTGCCGCGCAGGGCAAGGCGCGGGGTGATGTCGTAGCGCGAGGAGATCTTGCCGGTGGTGGTGTTGCCCGCATCGGAATAATGCTCGAAACGCCCGGCCAGATCGACCTGCCACGCAGGCGTCAGCCGGGTCGAGAGTTCGGCATAGGCCGCCTCCACGCTGCGCGCCGAATGGCCCGCCAGATCGGGCGAGAGGCCGCGCTGCCCCTGTGGGCCGGTGCCGTAATAGGATCCTGGCTCGCCGGCGCCCAGGTCATAGGTCTCGCGCCGGAATTCGCCGCCCAGCGCGATATTGAGAGGCGCGGCGAGGAAGGAGAGCGGAATTGCGCGGCGCAAATCCAGATTGTTGGTCCACTGGCTGTTCTTGTAGCTCATCTGCCGGAAATGCGTGGGCGAGCTGCCCGTATTCGCAAGCAGCGTGGTGTTCACGGTGTTCAGCAGATCCTCGTTCAGAATGTTGCGGCCGAAGGTGGTGGAAAAATCCAGGTTCCATCCCACCAGGTTCTTCTGGCTGACCCCGGCGGTGATTGCGTAATCATCTTCATAATTGCGCATGATCGGCACGAAGCCGCCCGGATAGATCGTGGGCGCCACGGTAGGCAGCCGGCGCAATTGATAGGCATCGGCCACACGGTGACCATAGGTGCCGAAAGAATAAAGGGATGTATCGGGCCCCAGATCATAGCCCAGATTATAGCCCACCGTCTCGCGTGTCTGACGGGGAGAACTGAGCGAGGGATTGTCTTTCAGACCGGTGCGGCTGTCAGGGCCGCTCCTGATGGTGTGATCCTGGTAGCGGAAATCAGCACTCAGATCCAGAAAGCCGTTGGCCCCCAGCCCCAGCCCGACATTGGCCGATTCCTGCGACGTGAAACCGTCACCCGCATAATAGCCGCCGTTGGTGCTTTGCAGATGAACGCCTTTATGATCGTTTTTGAGGATGATATTGACCACTCCTGCGATCGCGTCCGAGCCATATTGCGCCGCCGCGCCGTCCTGCAGGATCTCGACCCGCTGGATCGCTCCGAGCGGGATCATGTCGATATCGACCGGGGTGGTACCCTGCTGCGGTCCGGGGGCATAGAAGAGTGCCGAGGAGGTATGGCGCCGCTTGCCGTTGACCAGCACCAGTGTCTGATCGGACGTCAGTCCGCGCAGGCTGAAGGCATCGACCATCGCCGCCGGGCTGGCGCCAATCAGCGGCCGCGTGATCGAGGGAACGAGTTGCTGGAGGGTATCGCGCAGATCGGCCTGCCCGGTATCGCGCAGTTGCGCTGTGCCCAGCACGGTGATCGGGCTGATGCTTTGCCGGGCCGTCTGGCCGGGATCGCGCGTACCGGTAACGATGATGTCCTCACGAGCGGCGGTGGCCTCCTGCGCCAGTGCCGGATGGGCCAGGGAGAGGCCCGAGCCAAGGCCGATGAGGCCACCTGACGCGATCAGCCAGCCCTTTTCGACGCGGCCTGATGACAAGCGACAAGCAGAACGCACCGCGTTCACGCATTTCCAAAGGTCATGCTTCATGATTTATCCCCACAGTTGAAGTATTATAATTTTTGACGCACGATCTCACCTCGATAGATCAGAAATATTCTGAATCTTTCGATGATTCGATTCTTATTTCCTATTTTTTCGGTAGGTAATAATGCCAAATGCGGTCGTAAATAAAATTCTTCTACACCATGGCGTCATGGATATATTTAATTTATCTCCTTACAAATTAGATATATACTCGGCCCCTCACAAAATCGCGGGTGCGCTGATGAAGCGGCTCCTCAAACAACTGCTGCGGCGTGCCCATCTCGACGATCTGCCCCTGGTCGAAGAAGACGATGCTATCGGCCAGTTCGCGCGCAAAACCCCACTCATGGGTCACCACCAGCATCGTCATGCCGCCACAGGCCACATCGGCCATCACCGCCAGAACCTCGCCGATCACCTCCGGGTCCAGCGCCGATGTCGGCTCGTCGAACAACATCAGCTTGGGCTTCATCGCCAGCGCGCGGGCGATGGCCACACGTTGCTGCTGCCCGCCAGACAAAGCGCGCGGATACGCCCCTTCCCTGCCTGCCAGGCCCACGCGGGCCAGCAGATCCAGCGCTTCGTTTTCGGCACGATCGCGCGCAAAGCCGCGCACCCTGACAGGCGCCTCGACAATATTTTCCAGTGCGGTCATATGCGGAAAAAGGTTGAAATGCTGAAAGACCATGCCGATGTCCGCACGCTGCCGGTTCAGTTCACGGACCGAAACCGCGCGCAAAACAGGGCCATGGCGCGTGTGCCGTTCTTCATAGCCGATCAGTTCGTCATCCAGCGTGACGCGTCCGGCCTGAAAGCGCTCCAGCTGGTTCACACAGCGTAGCAGCGTGCTCTTGCCCGATCCCGACGGGCCGATCAGCGCCACCACCTCGCCCTTGCGCACATCGAGATCCACCCCTTTGAGCACCTCATGCGCGCCAAAGGATTTGCGAAGCCCCTGGATGCTGAGAAAGGCCGCCATGCTCATGCCTCCACCGAAGCCGGGCCGAACCGCGCCCGCAGCCTTTGCCACGCCATGGGCCGCAACTGGCGCAGCGCACCCTGCGCGAAATGCCGTTCGATGTAATACTGCCCCAGCGAGAGCAGGCTGGTGCACGCGACATACCAGATGGTCACCACGATCAGCAGCGGCACCACCTGAAAGGTCCGGCTGTAAACCGACTGCGCCGAATAGAGCAGATCGCCCACCGCGATCACGCTCACCATCGACGTACCTTTGAGCAAACCGATCAACTGGTTGCCAGCCGCCGGTATGATCGCCCGCATCGCCTGGGGCAGGATGATGCGCGTCATTGTGGCGCGCGGGCTCAGCCCCAGCGCCATGGCCGCCTCGAACTGCCCCTGATCCACCGCCAGGATTCCCCCGCGCACGACCTCTGCGGCATAGGCCGCTTCATGCAGCACCAGCGCCAGCAGCGCCGCCCCCATCGGCGTGAGCAGATCGTTGGTCGCCATGGACAGCAACGGCGCCCGCCCCGACAGGCCGATGCTGATCTGCGGCACGAGATAGGCGATGTTGAAAGCAAAGAGGATCAGCACCAGCAAAGGCACCGAACGGAAGAACCAGATATAGACCCAGGCCGCCCCTTGCAGCACCGGATTGCGCGACAGCCGCGCCATGGCGAGCCCCGTGCCCAGCGCGAAGCCAAGCAGGATGGACACGCAGGTCAGCCACAGCGTTGCCCAAAGGCCCAGCAGGATCGTGCGCGATCCCAGATACTGGGCCACCACGCTCCATTGCAGGCCCGGCGAGCGCGCCAATACAGTTCCCAGCCACGCCAGCCCCAGCAGCAGCACCGCCCCCGAAACCCATCGCCATGGATGGGGCCGCGCCTGCAAGGGGCTGGTCACGGCGGCGGGCGGCGGGGACAGCGTGGCCAGGATCATGAGCTTTCGTTTGCCGCGCTTTCTGCGCGGGCCTCGTTGAGATAATTGTAGACGGAGTGCCGCGTGACCGACAAAGCCGAGGCCAACTGCGGCACGGCATCGCGCAGCATGAAAAAGCCCTCACGCTCCAGCCGCTGGACGATGGCCAGCTTGTGGCGCTTGTGCAGCAGTTCGATCGAGACGCCGATGTCGGCAATCGCCCGGCTGATCAACTCGCTGCGCAGCGCCTCCACATCGGGCGGAAAGCGTTCGGCGCTCACCCCGTCCTCGGTCAGCAACGTGGGCAGATCGCGCGCGCGCACCCCGGTGCCGCTCAGCTGCCATTCGGCAAAGGCGCTCAGGTGGCGCCATTCGGTCACATCCTGGTGGATCGACATGCAGCCCAGCACCTCGTCCCCGTCACGGATAAACAGGGTGGACGAACGGAAGGTGCGCCCGTCGTCCATCGCCGTCATGTAGTTGAGCAGATCCTCAAAGTCGCCCGAGCGCACGCGGGCCAGCAGCATATCGGTCATCGAGCCGCCGACCGCGCGGCCGGTGAGCCCGCCGCTGATGGCGATGATCGAATTGGGGATCAGCGACAGATCATGGACCAGCACCTCGCTGCGCGGCCCGAAGGTGCTCGCCAATCCCTCGACCATGCCCACGGCCTGGCGCAGATTGGGGTGAACCTCATTCACGTCTCCGGCGGATGTCATCGCATATCCTCTGCTTGCAGCCAGCCTCATGAGTGAGGCCGATCGATCATCAAGCACAGGACACGAGCCGTACAAACCCGTTTGCCAGCTTCATCGGTGATAACGACGTCATAAGAGGCGCTGCTGCGCCCCAGATGGAGCGCGCTGGCAGTGGCGATAACATGGCCTTCGCGCACGCCGGCATGGTGGGTCGCATTGAGTTCAGCCCCCACGGCGACCTTTCCGAGACGCGCGGCATGAAGCATGGCCGCGCGCGAGGCGGTGCTTTCCGCCAGCATCGCCGAAGCGCCACCCGCCAGCAATCCGGCAGGCTGGCGGTTGGGCGCAACGGGCATGCGGGTCACCACACGCTCGGGCGCGGCCTCGATCTGCTCGATCCCCATGGCCTGGGCCAGCGGCACGAAATCCCCGCTCATGCCGCCACCTCGCCATGGGCCAGCGCCGCGCCCACGGCCGCGACATCGGCGGCGCTCACGAAAATACCGGCGGAGAGGCGCACCCAGTCCGTGCCGGGAATGTCGCGCGCAGCGATGCGCCGGGCGCTCAGGCGCTGCAAGGCATGAGGGCCATCGGCGCCATCGAGCCGGAAGGTGAGCAGCCCCGCACCATCGGGAGGCGTGATCACCGTCACATGGGCATGGGCAGCCAGCACGGTGCGCAAATCCTCACGCACGCGCGCGATCCGCGCGGCCAGCGCCGCTTCCCGTCCCAGTTCGGCGCGCCAGACCAATGCCGCCTGCAAACCTGCCCAGATCGCCTTGGGCGCCGTGCCCCGCTCCCAGACGGAAGCATCGACACCGCTCCGGCGCAGGACCAGCGCCCCGCTGCCTTCGGGCCCCATCAGCCATTTCTGGCCGGGGAAGGCATAGGCATCGGCCCCCAGCGCAGGAACATCGACAACGATCGCCCCCACCGCCTGCGCCCCGTCGACCACCACCTGCGCGCCGACTGCATGGGCCGCCGCCGCGATCGCCTTGATGGGCAGAACCCGCCCGGACCCGAAAGCGACATGCGACAACAGGGCCAGCTTCGCTCCCGGGGCCAAAACCTGCGCGAAAGCCTCGACCGCCGCCGCATCGTCCAGTCCCGCCATCGCCACCGTCACGATGTCCACGCCCCGGCGCCCTTTCAGCGCTTCCAGCAAGGCGATGACATCGGGGTGCTCCAGATCGCTGGTGACGATCCGCTCGCCCGGCAGCCAGTCGAGCCGGTCCAGCGCGATGGCCAGTCCCTCGGTCGTGCCGCTGGTCAAGGCGATCTCATGCCCCGACACCCCGACCAGAACCCCGAGCCGCTCACGGCAATCGGCCAGCAGTGCATGGATTTTGGCAAACCGCCGCCCGGAGGCCCGCCCGCGCAGCTCATCCTCGCTCACCGCATCGCGCATCGCCTGCGCCACCACGGCGGGCAGCGGGCCGACCGTGCCGCTGTTGAGATAGATCTGCGCGTGCAGCGCCGGAAGGCCTGCGCGGATCGCGGCCAGATCAAACACGGCAGGTTCAAGCATGGCCGCGCTCCGCCAACCTTGCGCCTGCGGCCAAAGCCTCCTGCGACGTCGCCAGCGCGGGCAGCACCTGCTCGGCATGGCGCATGGCATCATCCAGAGTCGCCCCTGGGCGAACACGCAACTGGCGCAGCCAATCCAGTGTGGCCCGCAAGGCAGCGGGCGCAGTGCCCGCCAGCTTCTGCGCATAGGATCGCGCCGCCTCCAGCGCTTCGCCTGCCGCAACAACCCTTGTCGCCAGGCCGCAGGCGGCCGCCTCCTGCGCGGTAAGCCAATCCTGCCCCAGCACCAGCCGCGCTGCCGCGCCCGCGCCAAGCCGCTGCATCAGCAGAAAGGAGCCCAGAATGCAGGGGCGGCCCGCGCTCAGCTCCGGCATGCCGATCCTGGCCCCCTCGGCCACAACCAGCAGATCGCAATGCAACGCCATCTGCAGCGATCCCCCGGCGGCAACACCTTCGATCGCGGCAATCAGGGGGCGGGGAAAGGCAGCCAGGCGCCGCTGACATTCCTCGTAAAGCCGGTGCTGTTCAGCATGCTCCTCCTGCGACAGCGTGGCCGCCTCGCGAATATCCAGCCCCGCGCCGAAGGCCTGCGTGCCCGCGCCCGTGAGGATCACCGCCAGCAGGCCCTCCTCCTCCTCGAAGCCGCGCAGCCCCGCCGCAAGATCACGCAGCATCGCCAGCGTCATCGCATTGCGCCGCGCCGGCTGGTTGAAGATGACGATGGCAACCGCCCCCTCACGCTCGATCAGCAGATCGCTCATGCGGCGTTCTCCTCAAGCGCCTGGCGAATGGCCGCGCTGTTTTCCCCGATCCCGCGCACCTTGCGCGGCAGGAGGCAATCGTCGAAACTCTCGAAGCGTAAGGGCGTGCGGATGATCCGCAAGGGCGACCCATCGACATTCTGCGCCGCGACCACACTGCCATTGGCGGCAACCTGCGCGCTGTCCACCACCTGCCCGTAATCCTGCACCAGTCCGGCGGTCAGCCCGGCGGCAGCAAAGACGGCAAGCCAATGGGCCCGGTCCTGCGTCAGCAACACGGCATCGATGGCCTCGTTGAGCGCAGTGCGATGGCGCACCCTTTGCTCCACCGTGCCAAAGCGCTCCTCCTCGCGCCATTCCGGATGCCCCAGAATGTCGCACAGCACCCGCCAATGCGCGGCAATATGGGCCGAAAGCACCAGCTGCCCGTCGCGCGCGCGATAGACCTCGGCCGGCGCGGCATAGGGCGCCTTGTTGCCCACACGCGGCGGCAAGAGGCCCGAATTGAGATATTCGGCATATTGCTGCGCCTGAAGATGGATGCCGACATCAAGCATCGAGGTACTGACCCTGTCGCCCACGCCCTTGCGCTCCCGGCCCACCAGCGCCCCCAGAATACCGATGGCCAGCATCGCCCCGCTGGCGGCATCGATCACCGGAACGCCCGCCTTGGTCGGCGCCTGATCGGCATCACCCGTGACCGCCATCAGCCCTGTTTCGGCCTGCAGCACGATATCGACCCCGCCGCGCCTGCGGTCGGGCCCGCTGTCACCAAAGGCCGAGAGCGAGGCATAGACCAGCGCCGGATTGATGGCCCGCAACTGCTCCGCCCCCAGCCCCAGCCGGTCCATCACGCCGGGGCGAAAGGCTTCCACCACCACATCCGCACCCCGGCACAGCTCCACCGCCGCGGCAACATCAGCAGCGTCCTTGAGATCGAGCATGATCGTCTCCTTCAGCGTGTTGAACGCCGCGAAGGAAGGCGCCACCGGTCCACCGCCTGCAACAGTGGATCGGGTCAGCCGCATCGGATCGCCATCGGGGCTCTCCACCTTGATCACCCGCGCGCCCATCGAGGCCAGCAGATCGGTGGCGCAGGGCCCCGCAATCAGGCGGGAGAAATCGATCACGAGAAGACCGTCGAGAGGGGCGGATTGCTGATCAGTCACACTGGCTCTTTCTAGGGGAGGGAAAAAGGCAATCAGGCCGCGTCACGGCGCGGCCCTTCCAGGTTAACGCCGGGCTCCATCGCATAGGGGCCCAACCCCCAGCGATCGAGAGCACGCCGGTAGTAGCCATTGGCGACCAGCACCTGCATCGCCGCCATGACGGCTCTGGTGATGTCCGGATCACGGCGGGAAACGGTCAGCCCGAGGAGCTTGCGTCCGGCTTCGGGCAGAAGCGCCTCGCTGACGGCAACGCCCTGGGAACGCAGATAGACCGTGTTGAACGGGCTGCCGACGAAACAGAGAATGCGCCGCGAAGCGAGCGCCAGCATCATCGAGGGCGCATCGTCGAAGGAGGAAAGGATCGGCGCGGGCAAATGGCGGCTGCGACACAGCGCCTCGAATTCCGGCAGCAGCGATACCGCGCCTTTGACCTCGCCAAAGGGCTGTCCGCAAAGCTGCGTCACATCACGCAGGCGCCCGCTGTCGTGGCTCTGCATCACGAGGCTGTTCTGCGCGACGAGATAGTCGATGAAATCGTAGCTGCGCTGGCGCTCGGGCGTATCGCTGTTGGTCGAGATCGCCAGTGACACGCGCCCTGCCTCCAGCGCGAGCAGCTGCGAGGCCGTGCTGGGATAGATCGTCGGCTCGAAGCGGATCCCCAGTATCTGGGCAAGCGCGGCGGCAAGATCAGGGGTAAAACCCCGCACCTCCTCAGGCGTATCACCGGGAAAGTTGACCGGGGCGATGCCCACGCTCATCGCCACCGACATCCGCCCCTTCGCCCGGATGTCGGCCGGAAGCATGGCGTGGATGCGCGGCTCCATCGCGAAATGCGGCACCAGCTGCGCCTGCCGGCTCAGATCGGCAACACCGCCAGCCCCCTGCGCTCGGCGAGGCGCGAAAGGGGGCTGGACGACAGGCCGCGCAACATAGAGCAGGCCCACCAGCAGCCATACACCCAGGATCGCCCGCAGCGGCAAAGCCCGCGAGAAAAAGGCCCGCGAGAAAGGCGCGAGCCGCGAAAGGCCGGGAGCCACTGTCATGCCTTTCGTCCCGATGCGTTCATGGCTTCACCCTGCAGCTGAAGGAAGGAAGCCGGCACTGCCGCGAAGACAGCCTGGCTTGCATTCGACAAAAGTTATTTTGATTTGACACTCTGTCAATCAATTTTTACCTTGAGTCGCACTGTTTATACATTTTGTAGAAATTTTGAAGGAGGCCGCGTATGAACCCGCCCGCCATCGACAGCCTCTGGTACACGCGCTGCCCGGTGCCCAGCGCCAGCGGCATCGCCATCGAGCACGACCTGCTGGCCGCAGAATTCGCGCCCGACGGCATCGCCGTGCGCCCGATCACCGATGCGCCACAGCCGCAGCAGGAAGCCCATTTCGACCATGGGCTGGCCGCCCTGTTTCGCGAAGGCGGCAATGTGCCGGCCATGGCTGCGCGCGCCGCCGGGGCCGCTACGGTGCTGATCGGGCTGACCTTCGTGCCCGAATTCCAGGCCATCGCAGTGCTGCCGGATGCCCCTTTTCAAGGCCTTGCCGATCTGGCCGATGGCCGCCTGCTGGTGCCCGATCACGGCGCGGGCCGGGTCGATTTCTTCGCCGCGATGAGCCTGCGCGGCTACCACAACGCTTTTGCCGCCACCCAGCTCCCCTTGCCCGAAAGGCTGGTGCGCATCCCCCGCCCCAAGGCCGAGATGGGCCAACGCGCGCTCGACGGTTATGACTGGGAACTGGCCGCACTGCGTGCCGGAGCGGGCGATGCCATCTCGATCAAGGGCGCTCTGGGCGCCGATCTGGTGCTCTCGGGCGCAGTGCGGGTGATCTGGCAGGTCGATCCGGCGGGCGCGGCTGCACCGCAGATCAACAACGGCACCCCCCGCGCCATTACCGTCAGCGCCCGGCTGGCGCAGGCGAGCCCCGATCTGGTGACGCGTTATCTCATCACGCTGCTGCGGGCGGCCGAATGGGGCAAGCGCAATCCCGAAGAGGTCGCCCGCATCGTCAGCCGGGAAACCGGCGCCACGCTCAATGGCGTGCACCATGCCTATGGCCCGGCGCTGGCCGCTGCGATCACGCCCTCGTTCGCCCCTGATCTGATCGAGCATCTGGCCGACCAGAAGCGCTTCCTGCTCGTCCATCACTTCATCGGGCAGGATATCGATCTGGCAGACTGGGCCGATCCATCCTTTCTGGAAGCCGCCCTTCGCGCCTTCTCCCCCTCATCCACCAAGGAGTTGCATTCATGACCCTGACGATCGGCGCTCACCCCAACAATCTGGCCACCTGGCTGCTCAGCAGCGTGCCCGCCTTGCAGGAAGGGCTCAAGGCAGCTGTCGGCGAGGTTGACTTCATCCGCTACCGCGATGGACGCGAAACCTCGGGCCTGCTGCGCAGCGGCGCCATCCACGTTGGCGCCACCGGCAGCACACCGCCCATCGTGGCCCAATCGGCCGGCGACGATATCGTCTATCTCGGCCGCTCGCGCGAGCATCCCGAGCATGGCGGGGTGATCGTTCCCGCCGCCTCGCCGATCAAGACCCTTGCCGATCTGAAGGGGCGCTCGATCGCCTTCACGGTCGGCTCATGGCAAACCCACGCCTTCGCCGAAATCCTGGATCGCTCCGGGCTTGCGCCCGCGGACATCCGTGTCATCGAC
>Ga0207806_1000298_pt1 | contig 12982 bp, 8 predicted proteins | sample LuqExpMetageno72_FD_187829 | JGI IMG/M metagenome (GOLD analysis project Ga0207806, IMG submission 187829) | Tropical forest soil microbial communities from Luquillo Experimental Forest, Puerto Rico - Sample 72 (SPAdes) | ecosystem: Environmental > Terrestrial > Soil > Tropical forest ...
GCTGGCCCGGCTGGAGCCGGCGCTGGGCCCCCTGCTGCACCACATGCCGCGCCTGCGGGCGATCGGGCGGATCCGCAACGCGGCCTGCGATGGCGAGATGGGCGCGGCCGGCAGCCGGCTGGCGCGCGATTGGGCCATCGCTGCCGGGGGCGGCCAGGGCATGGCGGCCGGCGCCCCCTTCACCCGGATCGATGCGGCCGCACTGGCGCAGATTGCCCAATTCTACCTCGCCCTTGCCGATCAATTGCGCAGCGCTTTTGCCAGAACCCGGGGCGGGCTTGACTTTTCCTGAAGGGCAAGCCATATGGCACTCGTCCTGATCGTTTACGACGGGACGAGGCGCAGGCTTTGCAGCCGCGCCTGCCTTCTCTCCCCCACCGGCCTTTCCGCCCCTTGCGAGCGGCTGTGCCCTGCAGGCGGACGAGAGCGCTCCCCACCATGGCCGGCCTGCCGTTAACAGCGCTGCCGGCCTGTTTTCACCCTCCTGCCACGGGCCCATCATGGCCGCGGCATGATTTCATGTTTCGAGTTTGACGACACCTTTTATGCATCATTCCAAGCCTCTTCACACCACCCAGCCGGCGCCCCTGCCCTGCCCGCCAGCGCCGCTTGGCGCGCAGCCGGGCCTGCTTTCGCGCGCGCAATTGCGGCGCCTTGTCGCCGATATGGTGGATTGACCCAAAGCTCAGCCGGCGGCGGGCACCAGCCCGCGCCGCGCACCCATGGCATGGGCGGCCATGGCCAGCCCCGCCCCCACGCCCAGAGCGCCGGCCACCACAAAGGCCGGCGCATAGCTGCCCCAATCCTGGCGCAGCAGGCCGCCGGCAAAAGCGGCCACCGCCGCGCCGATCTGGTGGCCCACCACCACCCAGCCAAACACGATGGGCGCCTCACGCGCGCCAAAGCGGCGCACCGCCATGGCCACGGTGGGCGGCACGGTGGCAATCCAGTCCAGCCCGTAGAACACCGCAAAAACCGCCAGCGGCAGCGGTGAAAAGGGCACAAACGGCAGCGCCATCAGCGACAGGCCGCGCAAGGCGTAATAGGCCACCAGCAGGCGGGCCGGATCATACCGGTCGGTCAGCCAGCCAGAAGCGGTGGTGCCCACCAGATCGAACAGGCCCATGGTGGAAAGCAGCCCCGCCGCTGCCACCGGCGCAATGCCATGATCGCCGCAATAGGCAATGAGATGCGTGCCCACGAGGCCGTTCGTCGTCAGCCCGCAGATGAAGAACGTGCCGAACAACAGCCAGAACAGCGGCACCCGCACCGCCCGCGCCAGCACCCTCAGCGCCAGCCCCACCCCGGCCGCCGCGCGGGGCGGCAAGGGCGCATCATCCGGCTCGCCAAAGCGGCGCACGCCGGCATCGGCAGGATGTTCGGGCACAAAGGCCAGCACCAGCGGCACCACCGCCAGGCAAGCCAGCCCCACCGCCTGCGCCACCGGCTGCCAGCGCGCCGGCCCCGACAGCCAGGCCAGCACCGGCAGGAACACCAGCGATCCGGTGGCCGTGCTGGCGGAAAGCAGCCCCATCATCAGCCCCTGGCGCTGCGCAAACCAGCGCCCTACCACCGCTGCTGCCAGCACGCTGGCCACCGCCCCGCTGCCAAGGCCCGAGATCACGCCCCAGCTCAGCAGGTAATGCCAGCTGCGTGTCATGCCCAGGCTGGCCAGCGTGGCCAGCGCCATCAGCATCAGCCCCAGCAGCATCGTGCGACGAATGCCGAAGGAGAGCATCAGCGCCGCGGCAAACGGCCCCACCAGCCCATAGAGGAAAATGCCGATGGCCGAGGTGAGCGACACCTCTGCCCGCGACCAGCCGAAATGGAGCTGCAAGGGCACCATCATCACGCTGGGCGCCGAGCGCACGCCCGCTGCCACCAGCAGCGCCAGGAAGGTGACCGCCGCCACGCCGATCGCCGGATGGCGCCCTGCCCATCTGGCGCCCATGGTCAGGCGTCGGCCGGCTCGGCCCGCAGGTCCACCGCCACCCGGTTGCGGCCCTCGCGCTTGGCCTGATAAAGGCTGGCATCGGCCGCGGTGATCAGCGTGGAGCCATCGCGCTCCATATGGGCCTCCCAGCTGGCGATGCCGAAGGACATGGTGATCGCCCCCAGCGTGCGCCCGCCCTGGTGCACGGTCAGCTCGCTGATCGCCTGGCGCACCACTTCCACGCGCCTTGCCAGCACATCGGCGGTGGAGCCCGGCGCGATGATGGTGAATTCCTCGCCGCCAAAGCGGCAGATCACATCGCCATCGCGGAAGCGGCTGCGCATTTCGGCGGCCACCGCCTGCAGCACGGCATCGCCGGCATCATGGCCGAACTCGTCGTTGAAGCGCTTGAAATGGTCGACATCGCACATGACCAGGCTGAGCGGACCGCCCGAGCGCAGCACCCGCGCGATCTCCAGCGCCAGCGTCTCTTCCATGTAGCGGCGGTTGAACAGGCCGGTCAGCGGATCGCGGATGGTCTGCTCGCGCAGGCCCCGCTGCAGGCGGTGGTTCACCAGCGCCGAGGCGATGTTCTCGGTCAGCACCGTCAGGCGGAAGCGGTTTTCCGCCTCCACCACGCCGCGCAGATAGAGCACGCCGATCACCTCGCCGCCGGCCAGCAGCGGCTCGCAATGATAATGGTCGGTCACATCCACCGCATGGGCGCAGACGATATCGGAGCCCGGCTCGATGACGAAATGGCTCTGCCCGCGCCGCAGCGCCCAGCACTGATCCGGCGGAAAGCCCACCGCTTCCACTTCCAGCCCGCCCCATGCCGCAATCGGCACCAGCAGGTTGCGCGAATTGTTGTGGGCATACAGCACGCCGGGAATATCGGGCAGCACGCGCGGCACGAAAACGCGGATGATCGCGGCCAGTTCCTCGTCGGTGCGGGCGGCCTGCATGCGGTGGGCCATGCCGCCCAGCAGCTCGATCACCTCGCCGCGCTCGCGCAGCACTTCGGCATTGCGGCTCAGTTCCAGATTGGCCAGCCGCAGCCGCTCCTCGCTGTCCACCTGATCGGCCACGGCCGCGGCCAGCTCGCCGGCCATGGCGTTATAACCCACCGCCAGCCGCTCGAACTCGCTGGAGCGCATGGCGGTGTCGATGCGGGCGCTGCGATCGCCCCGGCCCAGCTGCCCCATCACCGCCAGCATCGCTTCCACCGGCTGGCGGATGCGGCCGCTGAGCACAATGCACGCCCCCAGCACCAGCAGCATGGTGACCGGCGTGCCCAGCAGCACCAGCCAGCCGATCGCATCCAGCCGATAGGTGGCGGTGGCCATGCGGGTGCCGGCCAGGGCCCGCTCCTCCTCCACCAGATCGCCCACGCGGGCATCGACCAGCACCATCAGATATCGCCCGCGCCCGCTGGCGATATTGGCCTGGGCGCCGGCAAAATCGCCCTTGCGGGCCAGCCCCGCCGATTGCTGCAGGCTGGCGGCGCGATCATCGATCAGCGCGCGGATCTGCCGGGCGCGGCTGTTTTGCGAGGGGTTATCCTGTGTCAGCTGAACGATGCCGGCGGCGCCCTGGCGGGCCGCGGCGATCTCGGCGTCGGCCGTTTCGGCAAACACCGGATCATGGGTGAGCACAAAGCCGCGCAGGCCCGATTCGGCCGCGCGCAGATGATCGAGCGAGCGGTTCGCCGTTTTCAGCACTTCGGAGGAATGGGCCACCCAGCCCAGGCTCTCGCGCATCTGCGCCGACTGGTCGAGCAGCAGGCCGGCAAACAGCACCAGCACGCCGCATAACACAGCGCACAGCACAAAGATCCGACGGGACAATGATCCGGCCAAGGCAAATCCCCAAAATCGCCTGCCGGGGCTATGCCCAAAGCGCTGGCGATGCAATGGAAAAGGAAATGCCCCGCGCGATGCCCCGGCCCTGCGCCAACGGCGCCCCCGGGGCCGCCTACCGGCCGCAAGCGGGGCGGACGGCGGGTTTTCCGGGCATTGTCATCAATCTGTGCCTTTGCGTCAATTTTATGTCATGTGCAGCGGGTACAGGCGGGGTTCTGTCATGTCCCTGTCGCAGTCGGAGCGCGCGATGAACGCCACATCCCGGGAAACGCCCCATTTCGATGTGGCCCGCGCCGCGCAGGTGGCCGAGGCCTATGCCGGCTCGATCGATCCGATCTTCTCGCTGGGCACCCAGCCGCTGGATGGCCCCGGCGCCGATGTCGGGCTGGATGCCTATCATGCCGGCGCCATGCTGATCGGCCGGGCGCACATGCACGGCGCCCGCTTCGATTATGCGCGCGACCGGGCCAAGATCGCCCGCACCGGGCTCGACATGATCCTCGTGCAGATCATCACCGCCGGCAGCGATGTGCGCTTCCATGGCGATGAGGTGCAGGTCACCCGCCCGGGCGACATCTGCATCGACGATCTCACCCGCCCCTTCGCCACCCGCGCCACGGATTGCGAGAACATCAACATCATCCTGCCGCGCGCCGCGCTGGGGCTGGATGCGCTGCAGCTTGACCGCATCCACGGCCTCAGCTTTGCCGCCGACAGCCTGGCCGCCCGGCTGGTGAGCGCGCAGGCCAACGCCCTGCTCGACCGGTTCGACAGCTGCTCGCCCGGGGAAGCGGCGGCCGCCGCCCGCGCCACCGGCCTGATGATCGGCGGCCTGGCCGCCCCGCTGGCCAACCAGCGCGAGGCCGAAGAAGCCATCTCGGTGGCCGTGCTGCACCGGGTGCAGCGCTATATCCAGGCCCATCTCGCCCGGCCAGACCTGACCCCCGATGGCATCGCGCGGGCGGTCGGCCTCTCGCGCGCCAGCCTCTATCGCATCTTCTCGCCCATCGGCGGCGTGCGCGAATATATCCGCCAGCAGCGGCTGGGCCGCGTCTTTGCCGATCTGCGCAACCCCCGGCTGCGCGCCCGCTCGATTGCCGAAATGGCCTATGGCTGGGGCTTTGCCGACTGGTCGTCGTTCTCACGCGCATTCAAGGCGCAATTCGCCGTGACGCCAAGCGAGGTGCGCGGCCTGGCCGGCGTGCTGGCCCCGGCTGACAGCGCGGGCATCGTGCTGCCGCAATGGCTGCGGGAGATGGAAGCGGGCGAGATCGGCCCGGCCATGGCCTGAGGCATGATGGCTTAAGGCGCCGTCAGCCCGCGCTGCCCTGGGGCGCCTGCTGGCCCTGCAATTGCAGCACATAGCGGCGCAGCAGCCACATGCAGCGTTCGAAGATGGTGGTGGCGATGAAGGCGCGCTGCTGGGCATCGGGCGGCAGGGCGCTGCCCTGCATGCGGCGGCGGATGCCATCCATCAGCTCTGACCGGTCATGCGTCAGCGCGCGCAGCAATTCCAGGTCCTCGGCATCGGCGCTGCTGCCCACATCGGCCAGCGTTTCCAGCACCATGTGCAGGCTTTCCACCAGGCTGTGCATCAGCGAGAGCACGCCGCGATCATCCGCCCCGCCCACGCTTTCATGCAGCTCGAACAGCGAGTTCTGCAAGGCGGCGATCAGCTCGTTGCGATCGCGCAGGCGCATCACCTGCTCGCGCACCTCGCGGTCGTCATAGCTGTCGGCCAGCGCCGCCAGGAACATGTTGCATTCCCGCGTGACAGAGCCATCCGCCTCCAGCCGCGCGGCCACCGGCAGCAGCCCCGCGCCGCCCTCCTCGCGCAGGGCCGCCAGATAATCGGGCAGGCTGCCCAGCAGGCGCGCCTGCTCCCTTTCGGCCACCAGAATGGCCGTGCCCGCATCGGCCAGCGCATCTTCCGACAGATAATGCGGGCGGCCCAGCACTTCCTCGACCGACGGCGGCGAAAGCGCGTCGATCCGCCGGGCAATCGGCCCTTCCACCAGCGCCATGCAGGCCGTGGAGGCCAGCTGCAGCGCCAGATAGACCCCCGCCAGCTCGCCCGAGCGCGACAGATGGAGGAAGCCGAAGGCAGGCGCGATGATCCGCCCGCCCGCCAGCCAATCGGCCAGGAACAGCCCCAGCAGGCCCGCCACCCCCACCGCCTTCAGCGCCAGTTGATAGAGCACCAGCTGGCGCGCGCTGCCCTTCAGCTTGCCCGCCAGCGGCAGCGCCGACAGGCCCGAGCCCAGCCCCGCCCCCATCACCACCATCGCCCCCGACAGGAACGGCAGCAGCCCCGCGCCCGCCATCGCCATCGCCAGCACCGCCACCGTGGTGGACGACTGGATGACCATCGCCACCGCCGCCCCGACGAGGAAGCTGAGCACCCAGAAGCGCCCGGAATAGGCCATCGCCACATGCAGCAGGCTGCTGTCGCGCAGGCCATGGGCGGCGGTCTTGATGAAATCGACGCCGAGGAACAACAGCCCCACCCCCAGCAACGCATTGACGACATGACGGTGCCGGCTCGACTGATCGAGCCCCAGGTAATAGGCCGCCCCCGTCATGCCCAGCAGGGTGAGGATCGCCAGATGCATGTTGAGCGCGGCGATCAGCACCAGCATCGATGTGCCCAGATTGGCCCAGCTGACCACCGGAAAAGCCCGCCGCTTCTCGATCGTGCCGGCCGACACCAGCGCCACCAGCACATAGGTGACGGCATTGACGCTTTGCATGATCGCGCCCGCCAGCAGGCCAAACACCGCCGTGGAAACCGGCCCTGCCACCGCCCGCGTGATCAGCTGGCGCAGCTTGCGCCCGGCCATCTGCTTGAGATTGCTGCCGATCAGGCGGATGCCGATGAAAAACAGGCCAAGACCGGCAAACAGGCTGGCGAAAATATCCATGGCGGGCCAATGCTCGAAAGTCAGGGACTGAAAAGGCCGGCCAGCCACAGGCCAGCCGCTTGCCGCGCCTCCTAAACAGGTTTGGCGCCCGCTTTCCACATCGAAATGAAAAGCCTGCGCAAAGGTGCCCGCCCGCGCATGGCAGGGCGTATCATTCCTGTTGCATTACGTCTCATTGCGGCAAAGCTTCAAAATCAATAGTCTGGAATATAAAAGAATTTCAGAAGTGTGGAAATTCATGCCCGCTCTGCCGGTTTGACGCCGGTTGGCCCGGCGCATTAACGAGGCGCCACTTCCTCTCAGACAATCGAGCGAGCCATGACCTCCTTGCCTGTGCCCGGCAGCGCCCGGCCCGATGCCGCCCATAAGGGCAATTCCGCAGGGGCCCTGGCCCGCCGGCCCGCATCTGCCCGGCCCGCATCCGCCAAGCTGGCCAGCCTGGCCCTGCTGGCCAGCGCCGGGGCGCCTGTGGCCCTGCACGCGCAGGAGATCGCCAGCCCGGCCCCCGCCGATGCCCCGCTGCCAGCAGATGCTTCGCTGCCAGCAGATTCAGGGCCCGCCGCCAGCCCCGGCGAGGCCCATGGGCTGAAGGCGCTGCGCCTCTCCGGCTTTGCCACGCTGGGCTTCACCTATAACGACAACAGCCATGCCGGGGTGATCACCTCCTATGCCCAGGCGCACCCGGCCAACAGCGGCTTTTCCGCCGATCTCGATTCGGTCGTTGGCGTGCAGGCGGTGTGGACCCCGCTGAAAGGCACCTCGATCACCGTGCAGCTGGTGGCCCGCCCCGACAATGGCATGAAGCCGGCCGTGCGCATGGCCTATCTGCGCCACGAGCTCACGCCTTCGCTGGCGGTGCGCGGCGGGCGCATCCGCAGCCCGCTCTATTTCGATTCCGACGTGTCGGAAGTGGGCTATGCCTATCTCACCGCCCGCCCGCCGATCCCGCTCTACACCATCGTCAACAGTGTCGACACGCTGGATGGCGGCGATGTGCAATGGCGCCACAGCTGGCATGATGTGGCCGTGCTGCTGCAGGCCTATTACGGCAACAGCCAGTATCGCCACCATTTCTACAACGACGGCTTTGCCGCCCATGCCAAGCTCACCGGCATCAAGGGGGGCGCTGTCAGCCTGATCCTGCCGTGGATCACCCTGCGGGCCTCGCGCACCTGGATTTCCAGCTACACCATGCGCGGCGGCGCGATCGACACGCTGGATGCCGGGCTGGAAACGCTGGCCACGCAGATGAACGCGGCCGCCGCCAACCCCTATCTGCCGGCCGGCTATGGCGCGGCGCTGGGGGCGCAGGCCTCGGCCATCTCGGCGCTGATGTATCCGTTCGACAACCATCCCATCTATACCAGCGTCGGCTTCGATGCCTCGTTCAACAAGCTGAGGGTGCTGGGCGAATGGGCCGAGCTGGATTCGCGCTCGCGCATGGTGGGGCGCTATCAGGGCTATCAGGTCACGGTGGGCTATGCACTGGGCAATGTCACGCCCTATGCCACCTATGCGCGCCAGCGGCGGCTGGGCCCGGCGCTGGATACCAGCGCGCTGAACGCCACCGGCCTTAGCGAACAGCTGGATGCCGGGCTGGCGCAGATGCAGCAGGCGCTGGCACTGGCGGGCAGCTATGCCAACCTGTCGGGCAGTTCGCTCAGCCTTGGCGCGCGCTGGGATGTGCGCGAACATGTGGCGATCAAGGCGCAATACGACCGGCTGGAAACGCCGGCCAGCACCATTCCGGGCACCTTTGCCGTCAGCGCGCTGCCCATTCGCAACCGGGCGAACCTGGCCACCGTCAACCTCAATCTCGTCTTCTAGGAGCGCCTTGCTGTGAAGACCCCCGCCGCCCTCATGGCCGCCCTGATCGCCGCGATGGCGTTGCCCGGCGCCGCCCACGCACAAGACAGCGTGGTGGTGATCGCCAACAAATCCGTGCCGCTCGACCGGCTGGACAACCAGCGCGCCACCCAGATCTTCCTCAAGCAGATCCAGACCTGGCCCGATGGCAAGCCGATCGCCCCTGTGGACCTGAAGGAAGGCGCCCCCTTGCGCGCCGAATTCTACGCCAAGGTGACAGGGCGCAGCGCCGGCCAGGTGCGCGCCTATTGGGCCCGGCAGGAATTCACCGGCATGGGCTTTCCGCCCCGGCAGGTGGCCAGCCCGGCCGATGTCACCCGCTTTGTGCAGGCAACGCCGGGGGCGGTGGGCTATGTCAACCGCAAGGCGGCCGATGGCTCGGTCAAGACCTTGCTGAACGTCAGCCGTTGAGCACTGCCGCGCCTGGCGCAGAAGCGCGGCAGGGCGCCGGCAGTGGCCTGTTCGCGCCCACCGTGTGGCTGTCGGCAAGGCTGAGCTTTTCGCGCAAATACATGGTGATCGGCCTGCTGGTGATGATCGCCCTGGCAGCGCTGAGCACGCCGCTGCTGCTGCAGATCAACCGCCAGATCGAAACCGCCGCGCGTGAACGGGTGGGGCTGGGCCATGTGGCGGCGCAAACCGATCTGCTGGCAGGGCTGGTGCGCCGGCGCAGCGCGCTGCTGGGCAATGACCGCCTGCCCGATCCCGCAGCGCTCGACAGGGCTGTGCGCCAAGCCGTGCGGATCGGCCGGGCCGACGGGCTGGAGGCCGATGCCGCCCGGCTGGAGCAGGGCTGGCAGGCGAGCCAGGGCGAACTGGGCGAGCCGCAGGTTCGCTTTGCCGCCGCCACCGGGGCGATCAACGCCGCCCTCGCCCTCATCCGCGACGAAGCGCGGCTCTATCGGCTGAATGTCGATCCCGATCTCGATGCGGCGCTGGAAATGCTCAGCCTGCGCCTGCCGCTGGTGCTCGATATCATCGGCAAGCAGCGCGATGCGCTGGCCATCCGCCAGGCCGACATCACCTCCTATGCGCTGAGCGCGCAAGTGGCGCTGACCGAATCGGCCCCCGTGCTGCGCGCCGGCGTGAACCAGCTGGTGGCCGCCGGCGCCGACCCTGCGCTGGGGCCGCAGCTTAGCCGCCTGCTGGCCGATATCGCCCGCCAGCAGGACAGTGTCGATCGCAGCGTGGGGGCCGCAGCCAACCGCGAGGAACTGCAGCAGATCGCCCAGGGCAACATCGCCAGCGCGCAAGGCCTGCTGGCCAAGGCCGCCAGCGCGGTGGACAGCCGGCTGCGCCAGCGCATCGAGGCCCTCTCGCGTGAGCGGGCGGTGATCCTCGCGCTGATCCTGGGCGAGCTGGGCGTGGTGTTCTACCTGTTCGCCGGCATCTATATCTCCACCCTGCAATCGCTGAAGCGCCTGTCGCATGGCACACGGGCCTTCTGCAGCGGCCGCATGGATGCCCGCATCCAGATCGACACCCATGACGAGCTGGTGCTGATCGCCCGCAATTTCAACACGATGGCCAGCGAGGTGGAGCGCCTGCTGGGGGTTATCCAGCAGCAGAACGAAAGCCGCCAGGCAGAGCTGGAAAGCGAAGTGCGGCTGCGCACCGCCGAACTGGCCGAGCGCAACCGCGAATTGCAGCGCGCCGGCAAGCGCGTGGCCGAAGAGCTGGATCTGGCCCGCAGCATGCAAAAGGCGATCCTGCCGCAAACCTTCCCCGACGAGGCCGGCTGGGGCGTGCATGCCGCCATGCACCCCGCGCGCGAGCTGGGCGGCGATTTCTACGATTGCGTGCCGCTGCCGGGGGGCCGCTATGGCGTGCTGGTGGCCGATGTGGCGGGCAAGGGCGTGGGGGCGGCCTTCTTCATGGCGGTGGCGCGCACGGTGCTGCTGGATCTGGCGCTGTCGGGCCTGTCGCCCGAGGCGGTGCTGGCCCGCGCCAACGACCTGCTGTGCGAGCGCAATCCGGTCGAGCTGTTCGTCACCACCTGCTATGCGGTGTTCGATCCGGGCGATGGCAGCCTGGTCTATGCCAGCGCCGGCCATCATCCGCCGCTGGTGCGCCGTGCCGATGGCCGGGCCCAGACGCTGGCCTCGGCCAATGAGGTGGCGCTTGGCGTGATGCCGCAGATGGCCTATTCCCTTGCCCGCGCGCAACTGGCGCCAGGGGAGGCCGTGCTGCTCTACACCGATGGCATCACCGAGGCTTTCGATGCGGCCGGCGATCCCTATGGCGATGCGCGCCTGGCCGCCTGGTTCGAGCGCTGCGCGCCCGATGCGCCGGCGGCCGATCTGGTGGCGGGGCTGGTGGCCGATGTGGCGCGCTTTGTCGGCGGGGAGGAAGCCTCCGACGATCTGACATGTCTGGTTCTGTGCCGCAAATCAGGAGAGCTGCCCATGCAGGATCCCCCCAAACCCGCCTCGGTGCCGGCGCTGCCGGTGGAGATCGGGGACAAGCGGCAATTGCTGCACCGGCTGATCGATTCCCGCGTGGAAGAGATTGCCGGCCTTGCCGAGGCGATCGAGGAAGCGCTGCCGGATCGGGCCGATCTCGCCTTTGTCGCCAACCTGTGCCTGGAAGAGCTGATCACCAACACCATCCTGCATGGTTTTGCCGGCCAGCCGGGCCATGCCATAGAAGTGTTCCTCAACCGTTCGGAGGAATGGCTGGAGATCATCCTGAAGGATGATGCCCCCCCCTTCGATCCCTTTGTCGAGGCGCCCGCGCCCGATATCGAGGCCGATCTCGACGGGCGGGCGGTGGGCGGCCTTGGCGTCTATATCGTCAAGACCATGATGGATGCAGCTCATGCCTATTACGATGGCGGCGGCAATTTGATCGTGCTGCTCAAGGCGCTACAACAGCCCGAATCGCCCACCCAATAGCCCCTTCACCTGCACACCGGGAATTGCCATGAGCTTCGAGGCCCAACTGAACGTCGAACATGCCATCAACTGGCTCAGCCTCAGTGGCCGGCTCGACAGTGCCACGGCCAATGATCTGGAGCAGGTGCTGCTGCCGCTGTTCGCCGCGCCCGCGCCCACCGTGCTGGTGGATTTTGCCGGGCTGGGCTATATTTCCAGCGCCGGCCTCAGGGTGGTGCTGATGGCGGCCAAGCGGGCCAAGCAGGCCGGTGGGCGGCTGATGCTGTGCGGCCTTTCCAGCGCCGTGCGCGAAGTGTTCGAGATCAGCGGCTTCCTCAAGATCCTCGAAGTGAGCGACAGCCGCGCCGAGGCCGAGCGCCTGCTGCTGGCCTGAGGCATCAGCCCCCGCGCCAGCGCGGAAAGGCCAGTTCCAGCGCAAAGCCCCGATCGGCCGGCAGCAGGGTGCAGGCCGCCCCATGCATATCGGCAATCGCTGCCACCAGCGACAGGCCCAGCCCGGTGCCCGGCAGCCCCTTGCTGGCAGCGCAGCGATAGAAGCGGCGGAAGATCCGCGCATGATCGGCCGGATCCACCCCCGGCCCGTCATCGCTGACCGTTGCGCACACCCTGTCGCCCCGCGCCGCCAGCGCGATGTGGATGGCCGTGCCCACAGGCGTGTGGACGATGGCATTCTCGACCAGGTTGATGAACAGCTGGGTGAGCAATTCGGCATCGCCTTCCACCCACAGGCCCGCCGCCAGGCTGGCGCCCAGCCGGTGGCCGGCATCCTCGGCCACCGGCGCATAGGTCTCGACAATGCGCGCCAGTTCCTCCGACAGGTCCACCGGCTGAAACCGGCCGCGCCCCATGCCGCCCTCGATCATGCCGATCCGCAGCAGGGCCTGGAAGGTGGAAAGCAGGCCCTCCACCTCGCCGATGGCCAGCTCCACCCCCGCATCGGCATCGAGCCGCGCGTTCAGGCTTTCCAGCCGCTGGTGCAGGCGAGTGAGCGGCGTGCGCAGATCATGGGCAATCGCCGTGGAAACCTGGCGCAACCCCTCCATCGCCGCATCCTGGCGCTCCAGCATGTGGTTGAGGTTGCGGGTCAGCGTGTCGAATTCGGGCGCCAGGCCAATGGCGGGCAGGCGCTCGGCGCCATTGCCGGCAACGATCCGCTCCACCTGCCGGTTCACCCCATCCAGCCGGCGCAGAAACAGCCGCCCCACGCCATAGCCGCCAAACAGCGCGCACAGGCTGATCGCCACCGCGCCCAGCAGCGTGTAGCGCGCGAGGCGATGGCGCAGGTTCTCGATATCGAAGAAATCGGTGGCCACCACCAGCAGCTGGCCATCGCCGATGCGCATGCCGAACTGGCGCATGGCCACAGGGCCGCTGTCGGGCTCGGCCAGGGTGATGGTGGCCGCGCCCGGGCGGCCCAGCCCGGCCGGAATGTCGCCAAACAGGCGGCGGCCCTGAGCATCCTGCAGCAGGTAATGGAAGGGCTGCTCACGCGTGCTGGCGCTGTGG
>Ga0207806_1000299_pt1 | contig 12978 bp, 13 predicted proteins | sample LuqExpMetageno72_FD_187829 | JGI IMG/M metagenome (GOLD analysis project Ga0207806, IMG submission 187829) | Tropical forest soil microbial communities from Luquillo Experimental Forest, Puerto Rico - Sample 72 (SPAdes) | ecosystem: Environmental > Terrestrial > Soil > Tropical forest ...
GCCAGTTCCGCCGCCACGCAGGCGTGCCAGGGCGCATGCACGCTGGCAATGCGCGCCTCCACCTCGGCCACCGGCGGCCGGCCCTGCCACAATTCGCCCAGCCCCGGCAGGCGCCTTGGCACCAGCCCCAGCCCGCCGGCCGCCCGCCCGCCCGCAGGGGGCGCTAGCCGGCTTTGCGGCGCGGCGCCGGCAAACATCGTCCAGTCCACATCGGCCGGGTGGCGGTTGAGGTCGATCATCGCCCGCGGCGCCTCGGCCACCAGCAGCGCCGCGCCGGTGGCTTCGGCCAGAGCCCGGCCCAGCTCGTCGGCCAACCGGTCTTCCAGCTTCAGCGCAGCCTGTTCGGGATGGCGCAGGCGGGCCAGCAGTTCCGGCGGATAGCGCCGCCCGGCATGCGGCACGGCCACCAGCACCGGCAGCCGCGCCCCATCCGCGCCGCACGGCACGACAAAGGCCGGCGCCCCCGCAAGGCCCGGGATCGCCCCGCCCGAGAGGGGCGAATCAGCCTGGGCGGCGCGATCGGTTTGGGGGCCATCTGTCATCGCGCAAGGCTGGCCCAGCGCGCCCTTCCTGTCAAAGCCGCAGGCCATGCCGCGCCCGGCCCCCGCGCGCCGTGCCAAATAGGGGCAGGGCAAAAATCGGGCGAGAATATTAACCCCGGCAGGCGTATGGAGTGGCTCCCGAAAGGCCAGAAAAAAGCTATCGCACAACCATGACCCGCATTCTCCTTGCCGAAGACGAAACCGCCATGCGCACCTACCTTGCCCGCGCCCTCGAAAAGGCCGGCTATGACGTGGTTGCGGTGGACCGGGGCACGGCCGCCCTGCCCCTGCTGGAAAGCCAGCATTTCGACCTGCTGCTCTCCGATATCGTGATGCCCGAGATGGATGGCATCGAGCTGGCCCAGCGCTGCGGCGAGATCTCGCCGGCCACCAAGGTGATCTTCATCACCGGCTTTGCCGCCGTGACCCTGAAGGCCAACCGCGAAGCCCCGCAGGCACGCGTGCTCTCCAAGCCCTTTCACCTCAAGGATCTGGTGCTGGAAGTGCAGCGCGTGTTCGGCCATTCCAGCGAAGTGTCGGTGTGAACGGGGCTTGCCGCATTTTTCTGCAAATCCATGCCAAAGGCGCTTGCATCACCGGCAAGGCCTCGCTAAAGCGCCCTCCTCGCCGGCGGGAACACCACACCCGCCAGCGCTGATCGAAGTGAGTGGGCGTATAGCTCAGTGGTAGAGCACTGTGTTGACATCGCAGGGGTCGCAAGTTCAATCCTTGCTACGCCCACCATTCGAAAAACCCGCCAGGCCAAAAGCCCAGGCGGGTTTTTTCATGGCGCCTGATCGCCCTGGCGGGCCACGGGCAGATGCCAGCCCCGGCGGATCGCCGCCATCCGCAAGCCAAAGCACAGCACGCCCCCCCCCAGCGCCGAGGGAATGACCGGCCAGTGCAGCGCGCTGCCGATCACCACCACCGCCGCGCCGGCCAGCGCCGCCACCGCATACAGGTCAGAACGCAGCACCCGCGGGATATCGGAAAGGAACAGATCGCGCGCCACCCCGCCGCCGATGCCCGTCACCATGCCCAGCAGCGCTGCCATCAGGGGCGGCAAGCCAAAAGCCAGCGCCTTCTCCGTGCCCGACACGGCAAACAGGGCAAGCCCCGCCGCATCCAGCACCAGCACAGGATTGCGCCATTTCTCCATCCCGGCAAACCAGAAGAAGCAGGACAGCCCCGCCACTACCGATACGGCCAGATAGCGCCAATCCTGCAGCGATGCCGGCGGGATCGCGCCGATCAGCACATCACGGGTGATCCCCCCGAAGGTGGAAGCGGCAAAGGCCAGCACCAGCACCCCGAAAATATCGAGCCGCCGCCGCACGCCGGCCATCGCCCCGCTGAGCGCAAAGGCGAATGTGCCGCCCAGATCCAGCACCAGCACCAGGTTCTGCAGCAGATCCGCTGTCGCCCGCCCTCCGAACACGGCCGCGACATGGCCAAAATCGGCCATCAGGCGGCATTCCATGCCAGGGCGGCGGCGGCCATGGCTTCCACCCCGATGGCCAGCGTGGGGTGCAGCACAGGCGCGAAATGCGGGCTGTGGTTGACGGGAAGATCGTTCAGCCGCCCGGCCGCCTTGGCCTGCGCATAGGCGGCCGGATCGGTTCCGCCCACAAACCAGAACACCGAGGGCGCCTGCCATTCCGTGCCGAAGCAGCCGAAATCCTCGCTCGCGGGGGCGGGCCCTGTGTGAAACACCCGCTCTGTGGAGAAATGGGCGCGGAAGGCCTGGGCCACCCGGTCGCTGGCCTGCCTGTCGTTCACGTTCAGCGGATAGCTGTCGAGCGGGGTGATCTCGGGCGGCCGGGGCGCACCCGATGCCGCGGCCTCGGCCTCCACGATCCGCCGGATCGCGGCCAGCACGCGGCTGCGTACGCCCGCATCGAAGCTGCGCACGTTCAGCTTGATCAGCGCCTCGTCGGGGATGACATTCTCCTTCGTGCCGGCCTGCAACACGCCCACCGTGACCACCGCCGCCTCGGTGGCCGCCACCTCGCGCGAGACAATGCCCTGCAGCCGCATGACCACCGAGGCGGCCATGACAACCGGATCGACACTGGCCTGCGGCATAGATCCATGCGCGCCGCGCCCGAACAGGCGGATCTCGAAACTGTCTGCCGCCGAGGTGATCGGCCCGGCGCTGCCGGCCACGGTGCCCGCCGCCCCCACCATGACATGCTGGCCCAGCACGATATCGGGCTTTGGAAAGGCCTCGAACAGGCCATCATCGATCATCGCCCGGGCGCCCTGCGCGGTCTCCTCGCCCGGCTGGAACAGAACGATCAGCGTGCCCTTCCAGGCATCGCGCGTGCGGGCGAACAGGGCGCTGGCGCCCATCAGCCAGGCAACATGCATGTCGTGGCCGCAGGCATGGGCCACCGGCACCGCCTTGCCCGCCGGATCGGTGGCGGTGGCGGTGCTGGCGTAGGCAAGGCCGGTGTCCTCCAGGATCGGCAGCGCATCCATGTCGGCGCGCAGCATGACAGTGGGCCCCTCGCCATTGCGCATCAGGCCGACAACGCCCGTCTGGCCGATGCCGGTGGTCACCTCATACCCCTCATCGGCCAAATGCCTGGCCGCAAGGGCGGCCGTGCGCTGCTCCTGCATCGACAGTTCCGGGTGGGCGTGGATGTCCTTGTAGGCCGCCTCCAGCGCCGGCAGGAGATCAGGCAGCGGCGCCAGAAGCCGCTTCAGCGCCAGGGTCTGGTCGGTGCTCACGCAAACTCTCCTTCAGGGGCCACCTGCGACAGATTTGGGAATACAACCCCGATCGCCCGGCATCAACGGTGGCTGTTGCGTAGGCCCCGGGCTCTTCTCGCCGCGCCTTCATCAGGCGGCGGCCTGGCTGGCCATCGGCGTGGATCGCGGCTAGCAGCGGCGCGTGGAAGACCTTTTTGCCGACCGGACGATTCGCGATAGCCGCCTGCGCCGCCCCGAACTGGCGGCGCTGGGCGCCCCCCACCGGCTGATCGGCTGCGATCTGGAAGAAGCGGACCTGTCGGGGCTGGACCTTTCCGGCTGGGTGTTCGAGCAGTGCGACCTGCGGCGCGCCCGCCTTGCCGGCGCCCGCTGCGAGCGCAGCCTCTGGCAATCCTGCCGCGGCGCGTTTGCCGATTTCACCGGCTGTGATCTGTCCGAGGCGCGCTTTGTCGCCTGCGATTTCAACAATGCCATGCTGCGCCGCAGCACGCTGGAGGAGGCCCGCTTCCTGCGCTGCAAATGCACCGGCGCCGATTTCTCCGAGGTGAAGGCGATCACCCTCCATATCGAGGAAACGCTGCTGATCGATGCCCGGCTGGCGGGCCTTTCCTTCCGCAAGGCGCAGCTGGTGCGGGTCGATTTTTCCCGCAGCGATCTGCGCAAATGCGATTTCCGCATGACCTCCTTCGAGGCCTGCAGCCTGCGCGAGGCGCAAACCCACGGCGCCCGCTTCGAGCAGGCAGACCTGCGCGGGGCCGATCTGGGCGGCATCGGCCTTGGCGATGCCGCCCGCTTTCGCGGCGCCACCATCTCGCGCGAGCAGGCCGCCCAGTTGCTTGGCGAACTTGGCCTCAAGGTGCGCTGAAGGCCCGCCGGGCTTGGCCCCATTATCGCCGCAGCGCAATCGCCCTTCCGGCATATGGCGCGCCATCGCCCGCCACCGCCACCAGGGCGCGCACCGCCGCCAGCAGCCCCTCGCCCATGGGGGCAGAGCGGCCGCTGGCCGTATCGATATGGATCAGCAATTGCTCGCCCACGGCCGCCGGCCCATCGCGGCCGGCCACATGCAGGGCATGCAGAAGGTGGATCTTCTTGGCATCATGGGCCAGCAGCGTGGTGCACACCCGCACCGCAGCATCGCCCTTCACTTCGGCCAGATAGAGAAGATGCGCCTCCAGCGTGTAGAGCGTGGCCGCCTGGGCCTTGCGCCCTGCCGCATCCAGGCCGATCAGCTCCATCAGCCGATCGGTGGCATAGCTGAAGATCAGGGCATAATAGGCATCGCGCAGATGGCCGTTATAATCGATCCAGCCCGGCTCAAGCGGCCCCTCATAGGTGATGGTCATCGCCCTTTCACCGCCGAGGCAAGGCAGCGGTGGCGCGCAGCATCGCGGTAATCAGCGCATCGCGCCGGGCGGCCAATTCGGCCTGGCTGGCGCTGGCGGCTTCCTCGTTCACGCCCGCCACCAGCGCGGCGGCGGTCGCCTCGTCCAGCCGCGGATCGCCCAGATCCTCCCACCAGCGGTGGAAACTGTCAGCGTATTTCTCGCAGAAGGCCGCCAGCCCGCCCGGTCCGCCGCCCAGGTTGAACAGCATCGTTGGCCCCATGGCCGCCCAGCGCAGCCCCGGCCCCGCCCACACCGCCGTATCGACATCGGCCACGCTGGCAGCGCCGATCGCCACCAGATGGATCGCCTCGCGCCACAGCGCCGCCTGCAGCCGGTTGGCGACATGGCCCGGCACCTCGCGGTTGACGCGGATGGTGACCTTGCCAACGGCCGCATAGAACCGCTCGGCCAGCTCTATCACGCCGGGCGCGGTCTGCGCATTGCCCATCACTTCCACCAGCGGGATCAGATGCGGCGGATTGAACGGATGGCCCAGGATAAGCCGGCCCGGATCGCCCCAGCCGGCCTGCATCTCGCCCAGCTTCAGCCCCGATGCCGAGGAAGCAACCACCGCCCCCGGCTTCAGCGCCGGTTCGATTTCGGCATAAAGCGCATGTTTGATGGCCAGACGCTCGGGCACGCTTTCCTGCACGAAATCGGCATCGCGCACGGCATCGGCCGCCGTTGCATGAAAGCTGAGCGCGCCGCTGCGCCCCGCTTGCGCCAGGCCCAGTTCCAGCAGGGTGGGCCAGGCATCGCGGATATAGGCGCGCACCATCTGCTCGGCATCAGGCGCCGGATCGAACACCGCCACATCGCAGCCCGCTGCCAGAAACAGCGCGCTCCAGCTGGCGCCGATAACGCCGGCGCCCAGCACGGCCACATGGGAAATCTCGCTCATCAGAATAACCTCGGTTGAATGGGACAGGCAGCGGTCAACCCGCCATCGACGACAAGGCACTGGCCGGTGACAAAGCCGGCTTCGGCAGAGGCCAGCCAGGCCACCATATTGGCCACATCTGCGGCGCGGCCGAGGCGGCCTGCGGGGTGGCGCGCCAGCATATCGGCGCGGGCGCGGGCCGGATCAGCGGCCGTGGCAAAGGGGGCATCGGCCATGGCCGTGGCGATCCAGCCCGGGCACACCGCATTGCAGCGCACCTGCGGCCCGTGATCGACCGCGATCGCGCGGGTGAGCCCATGGAGGAAGGCCTTGGAGGCATTGTAGAGCGCCATCGATGGATCGGCCGCAAGGCCCGAAATCGAGCCGATGTTGATGATGGCCCCGCCCGCCTGTGCCATCAGCGGCAGCACCGCGCGGCACATGTTGAAAGGGCCGCGGGCATTGGCGCCCATCAGCAGGTCCCAGTCATCGTCGCTCGTGTCGGCCAGGGTCTTCTCGATCTGGATGCCGGCGTTGTTGACGAGCACCGTGGGCGGGCCGAACAGGTGGCAGGCCTCGGCCACCAGCCTTTCGGCATCGGCCGCCTGCGCCACATCGGCGCGCAGCCAGGCCACCGCTGCGGGCAGGTCCGCCGGCCGCTCGGCCCGCCCGCAGGTCAGCACATGATCGCCCTGCGCCCAAAAACGCTCGACAATCGCGCGGCCAATCCCCCGGCTGCCGCCGGTGACGATGACGACCTGCGGCTCAGCCATGGGCGATCATTACGTCATGGGCGATCATCACATGGCGCACCGCCGTAAAGGCATCGAGCGCGAAGACCGACATGTCGCAGCCGTGGCCAGAGCCCTTCATCGCCGCCCAGGGCATTTCCGGCGTGGCCACGCCATGGGTGTTGACCCAGGTGAAGCCATAGCGCAGCCGGGCAGTGGCCGCCATCGCCCGGCCGGCGTCTGCCGTCCAGACGGAGGAGGCCAAGCCATAGCGCCCGGCATTGGCGATCGCCACCGGATCCTCGTCGGGGCCAAAGCGCGAGACGGTGACGACCGGGCCGAAGACCTCGCTGGTGGCGATCTCGGCGTGGTTATCGACATCGGCGATGAGCGTGGGGGCATAGAAGAACCCAGGCCCTGTAACCGCCGCCCCGCCCACGACCACCTCGGCATGGCCGCGCGCCCGATCCACAAAGCCGGCCACCCGGTCACGCTGGGCGGCGCTGATCACCGGGCCCATCTGCGTGCCGGCCGCGCGCGGCGGCCCCACGCGGATCTGCGCCACAGCCTCGGCCAGCCCCGCCACCACGCGATCATACACCGCATCGGCCACGATCAGGCGGCAGGGCTGGGCGCAATCCTGCCCGGCGTTGAAATAGGCGCCATCGCGGATGGTGGCGACGAGCCTGTCGATATCGGCGTCGGCGTAAACGATCACCGGCGCCTTGCCGCCCAGTTCCAGATGCACCTGGCGCAGCTGCGCGCTTGCCGCCCGCAGCGCCGCCCGGCCGGTGGCGGGCGATCCGGTGATGCTCACCGCCTCGATTCCCCGCGCGTTGATCAGCTGATCGCCCACGCCCGCGCCGCTGCCGTGAAGGATGTTCACCACGCCGGCCGGCACCACATCGGCCAGCAAGCGCGCCAGCCGCAGGGTCGAGAGCGGGGTCAGCTCGGAGGGTTTGAGCACCACCGGGCAGCCGGCCGCCAGCGGCGCGGCCAGCTTCCAGGCGGCCATCATCAGCGGATAGTTCCACGGCGCAATGGCCGCCACAGGGCCGATCGGATCGCGGCGGATCAGGCTGGTGTGGCCTGCCACATATTCCCCCGCGGCCACCCCCGCCATGGTGCGCGCAGCACCCGCGAAAAAGCGGAACGTGTCGATGGTGAGCGGCATCTCGTCATCGCGGGCAGAAGGCCAGGGCTTGCCGACATTGGCGCTTTCCAGCGCGGCCAGCTCCCCGGCATGGGCCTCGATCTGGCCGGCGATATCGAGCAGCAGCGCGGCGCGCTCGGCGGGCGTGCTCTGCCCGAAGGTGGCAAAGGCGGCGTCAGCGGCGGCCACGGCGGCCTCCACCTGGGCGGCGCTGGCCTCGCCCAGGTGGGCCAGCGTTTCGCCGGTGGCCGGGTCCAGCACGGTGGTGGATGCGCCCTCGCCGGCCACCAGTTCGCCGCCGATCAACAGTTGCGTGTGCATCGCCTGCTCCTCCCCCATGCTCAGAACGAGACCTTGTCGCCGCCCTTCAGGCCAAGGCGCTGGCGGGCCTCGGCGGGCGTGGCGATGGTGAGCCCGAGGTTCTCGACGATCGAGCGGATCTTGCGGACCTGATCGGCGTTGCTTTTGGCCTTTTCGCCGGGGCCGATATAGAGGCTGTCTTCCAGCCCCACGCGCAAATTGCCGCCCAGCAGGGCCGCCTGTGTGGCAAACTGCATCTGATGCTTGCCCGCCGCCAGCACCGACCATTCATAGGCATCGCCAAACAGCTTCTGCGCGATCGTGTGCATATGCATCAGATTGTCGAGATCGGCGCCCACTCCACCGAGGATGCCGAACACCATCTGCACGAAGAACGGCGCCTTGATCCAGCCCTGGTCGATCACCCAGGCCAGATTGTAGAGGTGGCCCAGATCGTAGCATTCGAACTCGAAGCGCGTGCCATGGCCCTCGCCCAGCTCCTTGATGACATATTCGATGTCGGTGAAGGTGTTGCGGAAGATGAAATCGCGGGTGCTTTCAAGAAAGGCCGGCTCCCACTCGTGCTTCCAGTTGGTCTGCTTGGCGCCCATCGGGAAGATGCCGAAATTCATCGAGCCAACGTTCAGCGAGGCCATTTCGGGGCTGACGCTGACAGCGGCGCGCAGCCGTTCCTCGCGGCTCATGCCAAGGCCGCCGCCGGTGGAGACATTCAGCACCGCATCGCTGTTTCGGGCGATCTCGGGCATGAACTGGCGGAACAGCTCCGGGCGCGGATCGGGCTTGCCATTCTCCGGGTTGCGGGCGTGCAGGTGGATGATCGCGGCGCCCGCCTCGGCCGCCTCGATAGAGGCCGTGGCGATCTCGTCGGGCGTGATCGGCAGATAGGGCGACATGGAAGGGGTGTGCACGCCGCCGGTGGGCGCGCAGGTGATGATAACGGATTTGGCCATGGTGGTTCTCACAAATGCAAGGGCGGTGGCAGGCGGGCATCCGCGCCGTTCAGGGCGCGATGGCGCCCCGATAGGCATCCAGCACCAGCCCGTGGAAATGGTGCAGCGCATGTTCCGACAGGCCCGAGCCGGCGGGATCGGCAACGATGCGCCCCTGATCGAAAGCGGGCGAATTCATGCCGCGCTGCACATTCTCGACGATGGCGATGTCTTCGGCCTGCAGCACTTCGTCGAGATAGCGGATCGCCTCCAGCTCCATCGCGTCGGCCTCGGGCGTTTCCAGAAAGAAATCGTAGGTTTCCAGCGTCAGATCCGGCCCCACCGGGATGATGTGCAGCACGATCATCGAACTGCGCCCGGGATAGCGCATCAGGCAGGTGTTGGGCCACAGCCACCACACCGCATGGGTGCGCACCTTGGCGGCAGAGGTATCGTAGGCGGAATTGGCGCCATGGCCGGCCTCGGCCATATGGCTGGAATAGATCCCGTGGGTGGTCACCTTGTAGGTGTCCATATCGACCAGCGTGACGAAATCCCTGTGCGAGCTGGGACAGTGGTAGCACTCAAGGAAATTGTCGACGACATTCTTCCAGTTCGAGCGGATCGTGTAGGTCAGCCGGTGGCCGAAAGTGAGCTGGCCGATATCGGGCGCCCAGCCAAGGATTTCCTGCGCCAGATCGCCGGAGGTTTCGCGCAGCGGGCGGGCCTCGAGATCGAGATTGACGAAGACGAAGCCGCAGAACTCCTCCACCTGCACTGGCTCCAGGTGAATGTCGGCCTTGCTGAAATTCTTGAGGTGGCCCACCTGCGGGGCGGCCGCAAGGCTGCCATCCAGCCCATAGCACCACGCATGATAGGGGCACACGATGCGGCTGACCTTGCCCTCGCCCGCCAGCACCGGATGGGCGCGGTGTTTGCAGACATTGTGGAATGCCCGCAAAACGCCATCCTTGCCCCGCACAACCGCAACCGGATTGCCGGCGATGGTGGCAGTTGTGTAGCTGCCCGGATCACGCAGCTTTTCGACATGGCACACCCATTGCCACGATTTGGCAATGATTTCCTGCTGATCGATATCGAACCAGCGCCCTTGCGTATAGGCCTCTGCGCGCAAGGACTGGGTATCCAGCGGATCTGTGCTGTAGCCTTTGGCCACATGATCGAACTGATTTGCGGTTATTACATGATGCATGAGAACTGTCCTCAGCCAGGGCCGGCTCGATCAACCAGGTCCATTCTGTCTGAGGGGAATTATGTCTCGGCGCGGGCGTGAATATGTTCCCAATTCGCCATAAATTTGCTCAAAATGGCCAGCAACTCAGGCGCTGTGCCGGTGCATCGGCCAGGCGCGGAACTCGAAGGGAATGCGCCCCTCCAGCCGGTCCTGCCGCGGCGACACGCCAAAGCGCAGGCGATAGGCCCGGCTGAAATGCGACTGGTTGCTGAAGCCCGACGCAATGCCGATCTCGAACAGCGAGAGGCTGGTCTGCGTTACCAGCCCGCGCGCACGATCCAGGCGGATATCCCGGTAGTAGGCTGCTGGCGACTTGCCGACGATATCGCCAAACAGCCGGTCGAGGCTTCTTTGCGAAACGCCCAGCTGTGTGCACAGGTCGGGGATGCGGATGGTCTCTTCCAGATGCCCCTCCATCAGGCGAATCGCCCTGCGCACGATCGGCGGCACGGCGCTGCCCAGGGGCTCGCGGATATCGGGGCTCTGGCGGGTGTCGCAGGGGCGCAGGCTCTGGTGGAACAGATAGTGCGCCGCCTCGTTGGCCATGGTCGCGCCATGCAGCTGGCAGATGATGTGCAGCGCCAGATCGACAGCCGCGCTGCCGCCGCAACAGGTCATGATCCGCTCGTCGATGACGATCATGTCCTCGCGCACGTCGATATCGGGATAAAGCTCGGCCAGGGCGTCGATATGCTCATAATGGCAGGTGGCGCGGCGCTGGTGCATCAGCCCCGCCTCGGCCAGCAGGAAAGCGCCGGTATCCAGCGCGCCCAGCGTCACCCCGCCCTGCGCCCAGCCGCGCAGCATGTGGCGCAGGGCCGGCGTGCAATGCCGCTCGGGCGACCAGCTCGACGAGACGATCGCCAGATCGATCTCGGCCCCCTTCAGGCTGGCCAGCGGGCTGGTGGTAATCGCCAGCGAATTGCTGGCCATCACCTCCCCGCCCTCGGCAGACACCACATCCCAGAGGAAATGCTGCCGGCCCGACAGATAGTTGGTGGCCCGGAACGGATCGATGAAGGCCATGGTGGCGGCCATGTTGAAGCTGGGCAGCACGATGATGGCCATGCGCATCGGCCGGCTGGGCTGGCGCTGCATGGCGGTTTATGCGGGCTGGCGCGCGGGCTGGCGCGCCCACTGGCCGGCAATCGCCGACAGCTGCGCCCGCGCCCTGTCCAGCGCCGCCAGCCGGGCTTCGGGATCGGCAAACTGCACCGGCTGCGCATCGACGAAAAGCGGATCTGCCACGCCGATGAAGCCAAAGGCCGCCCGCAGCGCGGGCGTCAGCGCATCCATCGCCGCAAAGGGCGAGCCCGGGCCCAGATCGGCCCCACGCGTGGTGATGAACAGCACCGGCCGCCCGCCCAGCTGGCCTTCATAGCGGCCATCGGGCGTCATCACATAGGTGATACCGGTGCGCACGATGGCATCGATGAAGGCCTTGAAGTTCGACGGCATGCTCCAGTTGTACATCGGCATGGCAAAGACCAGCGCATCGGCCGCCAGCAGCCTTTCGCACAGCCGATCCGACGGGGCGAGCAGCGCGTGCATCTCGGCCGTGCGGGCCTCGGCCGGGGTATAGGTGGCGCGGGCGAAATCGCCGGTCACATGCGGCGGGCAATCATGCGCAAGGTCAAGATAATCCACCTCCAGCGGGCCGCCCTGCTCCGCCAGCTGATCGACGAAATAGCGCGACAGCAGGCGCGAATTCGAGATCTCGCCCTTGGGGCTGCTGTCCACATGCATCAGATTCATGCGTTCTTCTCCTTGCGTTTGCGGGTGCGCCGCGCGGCGCGGGCATCGAGCCAGCCACCGGCGGCAGCGCCAAAAGCGGGCGGCGCCTTGGCGCGCAGCTGGCCGGCCAGATCGGCCAAGGTGCAGGCGGCCAGCGCCTCGTCCAGCCGCGCCTGGGCGGCGATCATCACGGCGTGGATCGCGCAGGGGCCGCGGGTGGCCCAATCCGGCGCCTGATCGCCATAAAGCACGCAGCGCTGGCGGATTTCGCGGCATTCGAACAGCGGCTTGTCGCCATCGATCGCCCGCACGACATCCAGCACGCGGATCGCCGCGGGCGGGCGCGCCAGCCGAACGCCGCCGCCGACCCCCTCGATCGAGCGAGTGAGGCCGGCCTTTTGCAGGCGGGTGAACAGCTTGGCGAGGAATTCCGGCGGCACCGCCTGCAGCTCGGCCAGATCGCGCGTGCTGGGCGCCGGCGCCTCCTCCGCCCGGTCGGCCAGGAACAGCAGGCTGTGCAGCGCATATTCGACGCCGGTGCTGATATGGGCGGCCAAAACTCCGACTCCTTAAGTCTGAGTTTTAATAGCGCGGCATCCGGCCCGCCGCAACCCTGCCCCCGCCTCAGCGCGCCGAACGCAGATCGGCCGCCACCGAAGCGATCGTCTCGCGCAGCCAGCGCTGGGCCGCCTGATCCTCAAAGCGGCGCTGCCACACCAGCATCTGGCGCAGCGGCGCGGGCTGCAGCGGCAGTTCCACCAGTGCCACGGGATGAACGCGGGCGAACGCCACGGCGATCTGGCGCGCCATGATCGCCATCATGTCGGATTGGGTCAACACTGCGCCGGCCGACAGATAAGGCACCTCGATCTCGCTGTTGCGGGCCAGGCCCTGCCTTGCCAGCGCCTCGTCCAGGCCGGTCAGATCATCGCCGCTGGAGGAGATCGTCAGATGCGCCTGGGCGGCAAAGCCGGCGCTATCCAGCGGCGCGCCCAGCAGCGGGTGCCCCTGCCGCACCACCGCCACGAAATCATCCTCGATCAGCAGCGCCGAGCCATAACGCGCCAGCGGCGGCGCGCCCGACACCAGCGCCAGATCCAGCTCCCCCCGGTCCAACAGATCGGCGACATCGAGCGTGCCACTAGGGCGCAGGCGGATCTGCACGCCCGGCGCCAGCGCCCGGGCGCGCAGCACGATGGCGCCTGCCAGCGCAATCGCCGCATAATTGTTGACCGCGATGGCAAAGCGCTGGCGGGTGTACCCGGGCTCGAAGGGCTCGTCCTCCAGCGCGCTGCGCAGATCGAGCAGGGCCCGGCGCACCGGCAGGGCC
>Ga0207806_1000300_pt1 | contig 12909 bp, 13 predicted proteins | sample LuqExpMetageno72_FD_187829 | JGI IMG/M metagenome (GOLD analysis project Ga0207806, IMG submission 187829) | Tropical forest soil microbial communities from Luquillo Experimental Forest, Puerto Rico - Sample 72 (SPAdes) | ecosystem: Environmental > Terrestrial > Soil > Tropical forest ...
GGTTGGTCTGGTGATCGTGGCGCTGGCTCATCGCTGGCAGGCAGGCCCCCGCCTGCAGAAGATCGCCGCCACGCTGGGGCTGATGACCTACCCCTTCTACCTCTTCCATCAGGATGTCGGTGCCATTCTGCTGGGGCTGCTGCGCCGGGCCGGGCTGGCCCATGCGCCGGCGCTGATGGCCCAGCTGGCGCTGCTGCTGGCGATGACGCTGGCGATCACCCTGTGGGCCGAACCACTGCTGCGCCGTGCCCTGGCGGCCCTGCTGGCCTGGCGGCCGGGCGGGCGCACCGGCCAGCCCGCCATCCGCACCTGACAAAAAGGGGCGGGGAACATCGCCCCCGCCCCTTTGTGCCCGCCTATTCGGTCAGATCGTTCCAGGCATCCTTCAACCGTTCGAAAAAGCCCTTCACCTCGGGGCATTCCTCGCCGGTCTCGGTAGACTGGAACTCGCGCAGAATCTCCTTCTGCCGGGCCGTCAGCTTCTCGGGCGTGCGCACCACCACTTCCACCACCATATCGCCCACGCCGCGCCCGTTCAGCACCGGCATGCCGGCGCCGCGCTTGCGCAGCTGCTTGCCGCTTTGCGTGCCGGCGGGAATGGGGATGGCATGGCGCTGGCCATCAAGGCCGGGGATCTCGATCTCGCCGCCCAGCGCCGCGGTGGTAAAGCTCACCGGCACATGGGCGATCAGCGTGGTGCCATCGCGGTCGAACATGGCGTGGCGGCGCAGGTGGAGAAAGATATACAGATCGCCCGGCGGCGCGCCAAACGGCCCCGCCTCGCCCTTGCCGGCCAGGCGGATGCGCGTGCCGCTATCCACCCCGCGCGGAATGTTCACTTCCAGCTTCTGGCGCTTGTCCACCCGGCCCTCGCCCTGGCAGGCGCGGCAGGGCTTTTCGATCACCTCGCCGCGGCCGTGGCAGGTGGGGCAGGTGCGCTCCACCATGAAGAAGCCCTGCTGCGCGCGCACCTTGCCATGGCCGCCGCACATGTTGCAGCGCCGGGCGCCGGTGCCGGGTTCCGCGCCCGATCCCTTGCACGGCTCGCAAGGGGCGGCCACATCCACCTCGATCTCCAGCGATTTGCCGTGGAAGGCCTCTTCCAGCCCGATCTCAAGGTCATAGCGCAGGTCCGCCCCGCGCCGCGCCTGCTGGCGCCCACCCCCGCCGCCGCCAAAGGCGCTGCCAAAGATGGTCTCGAAAATATCGCCGATATCGCCAAATTCCTGGCCGCCGCCAAAGCCCCCGCCGGGCCCGCCAGGCCCGCCCTGCTGGAAGGCGGCATGGCCGAAACGATCATAGGCGGCGCGCTTTTGCGGATCCTTCAGGCACTCATAGGCCTCGTTGATCTGCTTGAACTTCGCCTCGGAATCCTTGCAGCCGGGGTTGCGATCCGGGTGGCATTTCATCGCCAGCTTGCGGAACGAGGACTTGATCGTCGCATCGTCCGCCTCGCGGTTCACTTCCAGCAATTCGTAATAGTCGATCTCTATGGACATGGCCCGATCCCTGAAAGGCAACCGCCGCCCCTACCCGGCCGGGGCAGAGACGGCGGAAGCTTGTGTCAACGGGGCGATCAGCCCTTCTTTTCGTCCACTTCCGAGAATTCGGCGTCGACCACATCCTCACCGCCCGGCTGGGCGCCGGGGGCAGCAGCAGCGGCCTGCTCCTTCTCATAGATCGCCTGGCCCAGCTTCATGGCCTTTTCGGTCAGGGCCTGGGTCTTGGCGGTGATGTCCTCCACATTGCCGGCCTCGCTCGCGGCCTTCACCTCGGCGATGGCGGCCTCGATCTCGGCCTTCAGGCCCGCATCGATCTTGTCGCCATGCTCGGCCAGCTGCTGCTCGGTGGCATGGGCCAGGCTGTCGGCGTTGTTCCTGGCCTCGGCCGAAGCGCGGCGCTTCTTGTCTTCCTCGGCAAACTTCTCGGCATCGCGCACCATCTGGTCGATGTCGCTGTCCGACAGGCCGCCCGAGGCCTGGATGCGGATCTGCTGCTCCTTGCCGGTGCCCTTGTCCTTGGCCGACACGTTGACGAGGCCGTTCGCGTCGATATCGAAGGTCACCTCGATCTGCGGCACGCCGCGCCGCGCCGCCGGAATGCCGATGAGATCGAACTGGCCGAGGATCTTGTTGTCCGCGGCCATCTCGCGCTCGCCCTGGAAGACGCGGATCGTCACCGCCTGCTGGTTGTCGTCAGCAGTCGAGAACACCTGGCTCTTCTTGGTGGGGATCGTCGTGTTGCGGTCGATCATGCGGGTGAACACGCCGCCCAGCGTCTCGATGCCCAGCGACAGCGGGGTCACGTCGAGCAGCAGCACATCCTTCACATCGCCCTGCAGCACGCCGGCCTGGATGGCAGCGCCCATCGCCACCACTTCGTCCGGGTTGACGCCGGTGTGCGGTTCCTTGCCGAAGAAGGCCTTCACCGCATCACGCACCTTGGGCATGCGGGTCATGCCGCCCACCAGCACCACATCGTCGATGTCGCTCGCCTTGATGCCGGCATCGGCCAGCGCCTTGCGGCAAGGCTCCATCGTGCGCTCGATGAGATCGGCCACCAGCCGCTCCAGATCGGCGCGGCTGACCGTTTCCACCAGATGCAGCGGGGTCGTCATGCCGCCTTCCATGCGGGCGGTGATGAAGGGCAGGTTGATCTCGGTGGTCTGCGCGCTCGACAGCTCGATCTTGGCCTTTTCAGCCGCTTCCTTCAGGCGCTGCAGGGCCAGGCGGTCGGTCTTGAGGTCAAGCCCTTCCTTGGCCTTGAACTTGTCGGCCAGATATTCAACCAGCTTGGTGTCGAAATCCTCGCCGCCCAGGAAGGTGTCGCCGTTGGTGCTCTTCACCTCGAAGACGCCATCGCCGATCTCCAGGATCGACACGTCGAACGTGCCGCCGCCAAGGTCGTAGACAGCGATGGTCTTGCCATCGTTCTTGTCGAGGCCATAGGCAAGCGCCGCCGCGGTCGGCTCGTTGATGATGCGCAGCACTTCAAGGCCCGCAATCTGGCCGGCATCCTTGGTGGCCTGGCGCTGGGCGTCGTTGAAGTAGGCCGGCACGGTGATCACCGCCTGCGTCACGCTCTCGCCCAGATAGCTCTCGGCGGTTTCCTTCATCTTCTGCAGGGTGAAGGCGGAAACCTGCGAAGGCGAATAATCGCTGCCGCCAGCTTCCACCCAGGCATCGCCATTCTTGCCCTTGGCGATCTTGTAGGGCACCAGCGCCATGTCCTTCTGGGTCATGGGGTCGTCATAGCGGCGGCCGATCAGGCGCTTCACCGCGAAGATGGTGTTGTCGGGGTTGGTCACCGCCTGGCGCTTGGCCGGCTGGCCGATCAGCCGCTCACCATCCTTGGTGAAGGCCACGATGGAGGGCGTGGTGCGCGCGCCTTCCGAATTCTCGATCACCTTCGGCTTGCCGCCGTCCATCACGGCGACGCAGCTGTTGGTGGTGCCCAGATCGATCCCGATTACTTTACCCATAGCGGTTCCAGTCCTTGCCTATTCGTGACACCACCCGCGCAGCCCCCGCGAAACTGCGGCAAACTGCCATGGCGGCTCTGATATGCGGGCCGATATAGGAGCGCTTTGCGCCGGCACAAGGCCCCCGCCTGCGGTTCACCCGCCATTTTGCTTTTCGTGGTTAAGATCGAGGAAAGGGGTGCACAAATCTGCCCCCCTCTGCCATAGAATCGGGTTCAAGCGGTGCCTTGCAAGCACCGGTTTCGGGAGCGTCACGTGAAATATTTCCCCCTTGCCACAGCTGCCCTGCTGCTCAGCGCCTGCCATTCCCAGAAGGCAGAGCAGGCCCCTGCGGCCCCTGCCTCGGCCAATCTGGTGATCACCGGCGGGCGGCTGGTGCTGCCGGCCGTGCCCGGCCATCCGGCGGCTGCCTATTTCTCCGTGCTCAACCTCTCGCATGCCCCTGTCACCATCACCGGCGTGCAACTGGCCGATGCCGCCAGCGCCGAAATGCACCAGACCAGCGGCGACACCATGGCCGCCCTGCCCCGGCTGGAAATCGCCGGCGATGGCTCGGCAATCTTCTCGCCGGGCGGCAGGCATGTGATGATCTTCGGCCTCTCGCCCAAGGTGAAAGCCGGGCAGAACGAGGAGCTTACGCTGACCATCGCCAATGCCAAGCCAGTAACCTTGCCCCTGCATGTGGAAAGCGCCGGCGGCACCGACATGTCCGGCATGGCCAGTTCGGCCAGCAGCGATGCAATGGCCAGCATGAAAATGTGATCCCGGCCGGCGCGCGCTTGCCAGGGGCCCGCGCGCGCCGCCATGGGGCCAGGCTCAGTCGGGCTTCTTGGCCACCACCACCATCGCCGGGCGCAGCAGCCGCTCCTTGATGGTATAGCCATGCTGCAGCACCTGCAGCACGGTGCCGGGCTCTGCCTCGCCATGGGGCACTTCCATCATCGCCTGGTGCTGGTTGGGGTCCAGCGGCAGGCCATGGGCGGCCACCTTGGCAATGCCATGCACGCCAAACACCTTCTCCAGCTCGCGCACGGTGGCCTCGATGCCGGCCACCACCGCCTTCACCTTCTCGTCCTCGCGCAGATCCGCAGGGATCGCCTCCAGCGCGCGGGCGAGATTATCGGCCACCGGCAGGATATCGCGGGCAAAGCCGGTGGCGGCATAGGCGCGCGCATCGGCCACGTCCTTTTCCAGCCGGCGGCGCACATTCTGCGTGTCGGCGCGGGCATACAGCACGTCGTTGCGTGCCGCCTCCAGTTCGGCTTCCAGCGCGGCAAGCCGCGTGGCGGTATCGGTTTCGCCAGTGTTCTGGCCGTCCACGGCCACCTCGTCCTGGGGCTGCGGGGTGTCTGTCGTCATAATATGGGTTTCCGGTTATCCGATGAGCTTGCCCAAACTCTGGGCGGTGAAATCCACCATGGGGACGATGCGCGCATAATTCAACCTCGTGGGGCCGATCACCCCCACAACGCCAACCACCCGCCCATCCCGATCGCGATAGGGCGAGGCGATGACCGAAGAGCCCGACAGCGCGAACAGCCGGTTCTCGCTGCCGATGAAAATCCGCGTCGACTGCGCCTCGCGCGCCACATCCAGAAGGCTGGCCACCGATTGCTTGGTCTCCAGATCGTCGAGCAGCGAGCGCACGCGTTCCAGATCGGTGATCGCCGCCTCGTCCAGCAGGTTGGCCGCCCCCCGCACGATCAGCACCGGGCGGCGGCCGGGCTCGGCCAGCCCGTCCTCGCTCCACACGGCAAGGCCGCGGCGCACCAGATCGGCAGCGGCGGCATCCAGCGCGCTCTCGCCCGAGGTGATCTCGGCCTGGATGGCGCCGGCCGCATCGGCCAGCGTGCGCCCGGCCAGCCGCGCGGTGATGTAGTTCGAAGCCTGCTCCAGCGCGCCGGGCGGCAGCGACAGCGGCAAGTTCAGCAGGCGGTTCTCGATCCCGCCCTCCTCGTCGACCAGCACCGCCAGCGCCCGGCCCGGCCCCAGCGGCACCAGGCTCACCTGCGCCAGATGCGGCTCACGCGCGGGCACCATCACCACGCCCGCGCAGGCCGACAGGCCCGAGAGCGCCGCGCTGGTGGCCGCCAGCGCCGCCTCGATCGGCCCCGGTTCCGCCACCGAGCGGGCGATCGCCTCGCGCTCCTCAAGGGTGGGTTCTGCCACCTGCATGATGCCATCGACAAACAGCCTGAGCCCCACTTCGGTGGGCATCCGCCCGGCGCTGGTGTGGGGGTGGCTGAGCAGGCCCATGCCCTCCAGCTCGGCCAGCACGCCGCGAATGGTGGCCGAGGACACGCCCAGCCCGCTGCCCAGCCCCGCCAGGCGCTTGGACCCCACCGGCTGCCCGCTTTCCAGATAGCCTTCCACCACCAGGCGGAAAACCTCGCGCGCACGCGCGTTCAGTTCGGTGATCGGCAGGCTGGTCATGGCTGCCTGCTATAACCAGCGGCGAATAAATCGCCAACGCTCTTGCGCGGCAGGCGGGCAGGCGCCAAGGGAAGCGCGAGAAGAAGGAGACACCCATGCGCCCATCCGGCCGCGCCCCCGACGAAATGCGCCCCATCGAAATCGTCACGCACTTCACCAAGCACGCCGAAGGCTCGGTGCTGATCAGCTTTGGCGACACCAGGGTGCTGGTCACCGCCAGCGTGGAAGAGCGCGTGCCCCCGTTCCTGCGCGGCAAGGGCGAGGGCTGGGTAACGGCGGAATATTCCATGCTGCCGCGCGCCACCCACACCCGCGGCCAGCGTGAAGCGGCCAAGGGCAAGCAAAGCGGCCGCACGCAGGAAATCCAGCGGCTGATCGGCCGCTCGCTGCGCGCCGTGACCGACCTCAAGAAGCTGGGCGAGCGGCAGATCACCCTCGACTGCGACGTGCTGCAGGCCGATGGCGGCACCCGCACCGCGGCGATTTCCGGCGCCTGGGTGGCGCTGCGCATCGCGGTGGACAAGCTGATGGCCTCTGGCCACATCACCGAGGATCCGCTGACCCGCCAGGTGGCGGCGGTCTCCTGCGGCATCTGCAACGGCACGCCGGTGCTCGACCTCGACTATGTGGAGGATTCCGCCGCCGATGCCGATGCCAATTTCGTGCTGATCTCGGGCGGCCACATCGCCGAGGCCCAGGCCACCGCCGAGGGCGCCACCTATGACGAGGAAAGCCTGCTGCGCCTGCTGCGCCTGGCCCGCATCGGCTGCGAGGGCATCTTTGCCGAGCAGGCCAAGGCCGTGGGCCGCTAAGCCATGGCCAGGCTTTCGGGCAGGCTGGTGATCGCCACCCATAACGCCGGCAAGCTGCGCGAAATCGCCGCCTTGCTGGCGCCTTATGGGCTGGATTGCGTTTCCGCCGGCGATCTGGGCCTGCCCGAGCCGGCCGAAACCGGCACCACCTTTGCCGAAAACGCCGCCCTCAAGGCGCGCGCGGCGGCCAGTGCCAGCGGCCTGCCGGCGCTGGCCGACGACAGCGGCCTGTGCGTGGCAGCGCTGGGCGGCCGCCCCGGCGTCTACACGGCCGACTGGGCCGAGCGCCAGTGGTTCGAGGGCGAGCAGGGCCGCGACTGGTACATGGCGATGGGCAAGGTGGAGGGCCTCCTGGCCGAACAGGGCCCCGAGGTGGACCGCAGCGGCTATTTCGCCTGCACGCTGGCGCTGGCCTGGCCGGATGGGGCGCTGGCGGTCTATGAGGGGCGGGTGCATGGCCAGCTCACCTGGCCGCCGCGCGGCAAGCTGGGCTTTGGCTACGATCCTGTCTTCGTGCCGCAGGGCCATGCGCAAACCTTTGCCGAAATCGCCCCCGAGGCCAAGCACGCCATCAGCCACCGCGCCGATGCCTTCGCCCGGCTGGTGGCCGATCAGTTCGGGCCGGATTGACCGCGCCCATGGCCCGCGCGCTCTATATCCACTGGCCGTTCTGCCTGAAAAAATGCCCCTATTGCGATTTCAACAGCCATGTGCGCGCCGGCGTGGATATCGCCCTGTGGCAGCGCGCCCTGCTGGCCGACATGGCCCATGAGGCCGAGCACGCCGGCGGCGAGCCGCTGGAGAGCATCTTCTTTGGCGGCGGCACGCCCAGCCTGATGCCGCCGGCGCTGGTCGCCACCCTGCTGGCCGAGGCGGAGAAACGCTGGGGCTTTGCGCCCAACATCGAGATCACGCTGGAAGCCAACCCCTCCAGCGTGGAAGCGGCCCATTTCGCCGCCCTTGCCAGCGCCGGGGTCAATCGCGTGTCGCTGGGGGTGCAGGCGCTCGATGATGCCGCGCTGCGCTTCCTCGGCCGGCTGCACGGGGTGGACGAGGCGCTGGCCGCCCTTGCCGTGGCGCAGGCCCATTTCGCCCGCGTCAGCTGCGATCTCATCTATGCCCGCCCCGGCCAGAGCGCCGCCGCATGGGAAGCCGAGCTGACCCGAGCGCTGGGCTTTGGCACCAGCCACCTCTCGCTCTACCAGCTGACGATCGAGCCGGGCACGCGCTTTGCCACCGATGTGCGCGCTGGCGCCTTCACCCCGCTGGCAGAAGACCCGGCGGCCGATCTCTTCACCCTCACCCGCCAGATCACCGCCGCCTGTGGCCTGCCCGCCTATGAGGTGAGCAACCATGCCCGCCCGGGCGCCGAAAGCCGGCATAACCTCGCCTATTGGCGCTATCAGGATTATGCCGGGATTGGCCCGGGCGCCCATGGCCGGCGCGGCGGCAAGGCCACCTTGCGCCACAAGAAGCCGGAAAACTGGCTGGCCGGCATTACCGAAACCGGCCATGGCCTGGCCGAGGAACGCCCGCTCCCCCCGCGCGAACAGGCCGCAGAAGCCCTGCTGATGGGCCTGCGCCTGGCCGAGGGAATTGCCCCTGCCGCCCTTGCCGCCCGCTTTGGCCTGGCCGAGGCGCAGCTGATCGATCCCGCCAAGGCCGCGCTTTATGCAGCGCAAGGGCTGGTGTGGCGCAGGGCCGATCGGCTGGGGGTGACAGAAGCGGGCATGCTGCTGCTCGACGCGCTGATCGCGGAGCTTGCCGCCGAGGGCCTTGCGGCATGAATGATCTGGCCGCCCGCGCCGCCCTTGTCGCGCGCTGGCAGGCCCATCTGGCGGCAGAGCGGCGGCGCTCGCCCCACACGGTGCGCGCCTATGTCGCCACCGCCCGCCGCCTGCTGGAAGCGAGCGGGGCCGAAAGCTGGCCGGCGCTGGCCGCGCTGAAGGCGCCAGAGCTGCGCGATTTTCTCGCCCGGCGGCGGGCGGCGGGCCTGGCCAATGTTTCCGCCGCGCGGGAAATGGCGGCGATGGCCGCGTTCATCGCCTTTGCCCGACGGGAGGCGGGCCTGCCGGAAGAGCCCATGCCTCTGCGCCGCCCGCGGGTGAAGCGCGGCCTGCCCCGCCCGGTGACGCCCGACGAGGCGGTGGCGCTGGCCGAAGGCGTGGCGGAGGAAGCCAGCGCGCCCTGGATTGGCCTGCGCGACAGGGCGGTGCTGCTGCTGCTCTATGGCGCCGGCCTGCGCATTGCCGAAGCACTGGCGCTGAGCGCCGGCGCCCTGCCCCCGGGCGAAACGCTGCGCATCACCGGCAAGGGCGGCAAGCAGCGGCTGGTGCCGATATTGCCGCAAGTGGCCGCAGCGCTGGCGGAATATGCCGCTGCCTGCCCCTTCCCGCTGCCGCCGGCCGAACCGCTGTTTCGCGGCGCGCGCGGCGGCCCCTTGCAGGCAGCGCTGGTGCGCCGGGCGGTGGCGCGGCTGCGCGGCGCGCTGGGCCTGCCTGATACGGCCACCCCCCATGCCCTGCGCCACAGCTTTGCCAGCCACCTGCTGGGCGCCGGGGCAGACCTCAGAAGCCTGCAGGAACTGCTGGGCCACGCCAGCCTGTCGTCCACCCAGATCTACACCAAGGTGGATGCCGCCCGCCTGCTCGACACCTATCGCGCCGCCCATCCGCGGGCAAAGGACTAGCGCGCGAACACCGCGTCGATCCACCGGCGCGAGGCACGCAGCAGCGGCACTTCCACCCAGCGATACACCGCCACCGACAAGGCGATGGCGATCATGCTCACCCCCGCCGCCCAGGGCAACCAGGGCAGCGCCGCCTCATCCAGCCGGTCCTGCAGCCACAGGCCCGCATGCACCACCGGCAGATGCACGAGATAAAGCGCGAAAGACGCATCGCCCAGCAGCACCAGCCAGCGCGTGCGCGCCAGCACCCGCGAGAACCACCCGCCGCCTTGCGCGAAAGTCCAGATCAGCAGGGCCATATAGGGCAGATAGGCCAGCTGCATGCGCCACGCCTCGGCCAGGCCCAGCGCCTGCGCGCTGGCCATCGCATCGAACAGCAGCGCCAGCGCCAGCGCTTCCAGCCAGGTGCTGCCGCCCTTGCGCGGCAACCGGTAAAGCAGCATGCCCCAGACGAAATCGAGCAGCCGCGCAGCCGGGTCGATATAGGTCAGCCAATGGGTGAAGGTGTTGCGCCCATCCACCAGAATGGCGCCGTGCCCGCCAGCCACCCGCCATGCCGCCACCGCGCCATCGGCCAGCAGCAGGCCCGCCGCCAGCAACCCCAGCCGCCGCACCGGCCAGAAGGCCAGAAAGGCAAAGCAGACATAGAAGAACGCCTCGTCCGACAGGCTCCAGCTCGGCTCGTTCAGCGTGAAATACCAGTCGGCATCGGGCACCCAGCTTTGCAGCAGGGCCAGGTTCAGGCCCACCTTGGGCGCCTCTGCCAGCCCGCCCGCCACCAGCGCCGCCACCGCAAAGGGCGCGGCCACCAGCCAATGCAGCGGGGCGATGCGGGCAATGCGCAAGGCCAGATATTTGCGCTTCGAGATCGCCCCTGTGGCCAGCTTTGCCTGATAGGTATGCGCCAGGATAAAGCCCGACAGCATGAAGAAGAAGCTGACCCCGGCAAACCCCTCGAAGAACAGCGTGCGGGCCACCGGCTGCAGCAGGTTGGGCTCTTCGGCCAGCGGCCACAGATGCGAGGCCAGCACCGCCAGCGCCGCGAAGAAACGCAGCGATGTCAGCTGGTCGAGGCGGGCAGGTGCGGGTGGGTTCACGCCCCGGCCAGCTCCTTGTGGCGCCGCTCGATCGCCTGCCAGATCAGACCGCCCACATCGCTGCCATTGAACCGGTCGATGGCAACGATGCCGGTGGGGCTGGTCACGTTGATCTCGGTCAGCCACTGGCCGCCGATCACATCGATGCCCACGAACACCAGCCCGCGCGCGCGCAGTTCCGGCCCCAGCGCGGCGCAGATCTCGGCCTCGCGCTCGGTCAGCTCGCTGGCCTCGGCGCTGCCGCCCACGGCGAGGTTCGAGCGGAACTCCCCCTCGCCCGGGCGGCGGTTGATGGCGCCGGCCACCTCGCCATCCACCAGCACGATGCGCTTGTCGCCCTTGGCCACATCCGGCAGGAAAGGCTGCACCATGAAGGGCTCCTTCCACATCTGGCCGAACACTTCCACCAGCGCGCCCAGATTGTCGCCGCTGGCCGGCACGCGGAACACCGCCTTGCCGCCATTGCCATGCAGCGGCTTGATGACCAGATCGCCGCCCAGCCCTTCGGCCAGCATGCGGGCCTGGAAAGCGCGCACATCCTCGATCCGCCGGGTGACCAGCGTGGGCGGCATGAAGCGCGCGAAATCGAGCACGAAAACCTTCTCGGGCGCATTGCGCACCTCGGCCGGGTCGTTCACCACCAGCGTGGTGCCCTTCAGCTTTTCCAGCAGATGGGCGCCGGTGATATAGCCCAGATCAAACGGCGGATCCTGCCGCATCAGCACCACATCGATATCGGCGCCAAGGTCGATATCGGCAAAGGCGCCCAGCGTGTAGTGGCTCTCGCCCGCAGCTTCGGGCCGGCGCACCGAAACCGGCGCGGCCCAGGCGGTGATGCGGCCTGCCCCCGCGCCCTGCGACTGCCAGGCCAGCGTTGCCACATCGTAATACCACAGCTGGTGGCCGCGGGCCTGGGCGGCCAGCATCATGTGAAAGGTGGAATCGCCGGCGACATTGATCGCATGCAAAGGGTCCATCTGGACGGCGACACGCAGCGACATGCAATCATTCTCCTAAAGCGGCATCCACGCATTGGCGATGTGGTGCGGATCGTGGCCGGGCGCAAGCAGAAGAACATCTATCCGCATGTCTTCGCCCGGTTTTACATAATGGGGCGCGAGCACCTCGGCGGCGGCGGCCACGCGGGCGAGGCGCCGCTGGTCTATCGCCTGGGCCAGATCCCCGGCGCGGGCCCGCCATTTCACCTCGACGAAGACCACCAGCCCTTCCCCCCGGGCGATCAGATCCACCTCGCCGCGCGGGGTTTTCACCCGCCGGGCCAGCAGGGCAAACCCCTGCGCGGCCAGCCAGCGGGCAGCTTCTTCCTCGCCGCGCCGGCCATGGGCATCGGCGGCGATCCGGTCGGCCGCGCGGCGCCAGTTCATTTGAGATCAAGCGCCAGCTGATAGAGCGCCTTCCTGTCCAGCCCGGTGGCGCGGGCCACCGCAGCGGCGGCCTGGCTGGGCTTGGCATGGGCCAGTTCGGCGCGCAGCAGCGCCTCGGCATCGGCCATGCTGGCCGCGCGCGCCACCGGCGGGCCCACCACCAGCACGATCTCGCCCTTGGGCGGATGGGCGGTGTAATGGGCGATCAGCGCGTCGGGCGTGCCCGTGCGGCATTCCTCGAACAGCTTGGTCAGCTCGCGCGCCACGGCCATCTCGCGGCCCGGCAGCCCGGCGCCGATCGCCGCCAGCGTGTCGAGCAGGCGCGGCGCGGTTTCGTAGAACACCAGGCTGGCGGGCACGGCGGCCAGTTCGGCCAGCGCCTCGGCCCGCGCCTTTTCCCTGGGCGGCAGGAAGCCGGCGAACAGAAACCGATCCGACGGCAGGCCCGCCAGCGTGATGCCCATGATCGCCGCGCAAGGCCCCGGCAGGCTGGTGATGGCAAGGCCGCGCGCACGCGCCTCCTTCACCAGCCGGTAGCCCGGATCCGACACCAGCGGCGTGCCGGCATCCGACACCAGCGCCACCGCCTGGCTTTCCATCAGCGCCAGCAGCCCTTCGCGCGCGGTTTCCTCGGCATGATCATCGTAGCGGATCAGGCGCTTCTTCAGGCCCAGATGCTGCATCAGCCGGCCTGTCACCCGCGTGTCCTCACAGGCCACCGCATCGACGCCACGCAGCACCTCGATCGCGCGCAAGGTGATATCGCCCAGATTGCCAATCGGCGTGGCGACAATATAGAGACCGGGAAGCAAGGGTTGATCCATAGCCCCACATGGACCAGCCCCCCCGCCCAACGCAAGGGCATCAAGGCCGCCGCGCCGCGATGCCATCAGGGAAGAGTGACGCCATGACTGCCAAGAACCGCAAGCCTGCCCGCCTGCCCGCCCTTTCGCGCGCAGCGGCGTGGCGCAAGGCCCGGGGGCCGGCGATGGCGCTGATGGCCGGCCTGCTG
>Ga0207806_1000305_pt1 | contig 12850 bp, 15 predicted proteins | sample LuqExpMetageno72_FD_187829 | JGI IMG/M metagenome (GOLD analysis project Ga0207806, IMG submission 187829) | Tropical forest soil microbial communities from Luquillo Experimental Forest, Puerto Rico - Sample 72 (SPAdes) | ecosystem: Environmental > Terrestrial > Soil > Tropical forest ...
GGCCAGTTCCAGATGCGGCGCCTGTGCCGCGGGGGGGCGGGGGCGCGGCCAGCGCATGGCGCTCAGTCGTCCAGCGACGGCGCGTCTTCCACGGCCACCACTTCCATCGGCTCGCCCGGCCAGACGATATGCTGTTCGAGCGGCCCTGCCAGCACTTCGGAAATCGCCTTGCCGCGCACAGAGGCGCCGGCGGCATGCACCGCCTCGCGGTCGCCGCAGACGAGATAGTGCCAGGCGGGCAGGGGCTCTCCGGCGGCGCGCAGGCGATAGGCGCAGCTGTCTGGCAGCCAAGGCAGGGTGGCGGCGAGGCGCGGCGTGAGGCGCACGCAATCGGGCACCTGCCGGCGCCGCCCGGCATAATCGGAGCAGCGGCCCGACGGGATATCCAGCAGCTTGCAGGCAACATTGGTGGGGTAGATATCGCCGGTATCGGCATCTTCCACCTTGTGCAGGCAGCACTGGCCGCAGCCATCGCACAGCGCCTCCCATTCCTCGCGCGAGAGGGTGTGGACGGGCCTTTCCCAGAAGGGCACGGGGCCGCTCATTTCACCCACCGCGCCAGATCCTGCGCCACCGCATCGGGGCCCTTGTCCACCGGCAGCATGTCGATCGCCTCGCCCTTGGGGCCGAAGAGATAGGCGATGCGCGAATGGTCCATCAGATAGCCGCCGGGCGTATCCTTGCCGCGGGCATAATAGACGGCGAAGGCCTTGGCGGCGGCGGCCACCTGATCGGGCGTGCCGGTGAGGCCCAGCAGGCGCGGGCTGAAAGCGGCGGCAAACTGGCCGACGGCGGCCGGCGTGTCGCGCGCGGGGTCGATGGTGATGAAGATCGGGCGGATCCTGTCGGCCGCCTGCGGGTGCGCCTTGGCGAAACGGTCGAGCCCGCGCATCGCCACGTTGAGATCGGTGGGGCAGGCATCGGGGCAGAAGGTGTAGCCGAAATAGACGATGCGGTAGTGGCCGGCAAAATCGGCCCAGCGCACGGTGTGGCCGGCCTTGTCCACCAGGGTGAAATCGCCGCCGATGGCAGCGCCGGCCAGCGGCGCATCGCCGGCGGCATCGGCGGCGGGTTTGGCGTGGCAGGCGCCCAGCAGGGCAAGGCCGGCCAGCGAAAGGGCGGCCAGCGCGCGGCGGGCGGGCCGCGCAAGGGGGAAGGGGCTAGGCTTGGTCATGGCGCTGCGGTTCATGCTCTGCTAAAGCGCCCCCCGCAAGGTGCGATTGCGTTGCTCTGTGGTGCTGGGGGGCGCTGCTTCGCCAGAGGAGGTTCGAGGTGTTGAAATTTGCGCGGTTTTTCCGTGGAGTGCCGGTTCGCGCAGGGCTGGCGCTGGTGTTGGCGGCAGGGCTGGTGGCCCCGGCCGAGGCGCAGTTTTCCAAGGCCTACAAATTCCTCGATGCCGTGCGCAAGAAGGATGGCGACGAGGTGAACGATGATCTGTCGCAGCCCGGCACGACGCTGATCAACACCCACGACAGCACCAGCGGCGAGACGGCGCTGCACATCGTGACGGGGCGGCGCGACTCCACCTGGATGCGTTTTCTCATCGGCAAGGGTGCTGAAGTGAACACCCATGACAACCGCGGCGTGACCCCGCTGCAACTGGCCTCGAACATCGGTTTTGCCGAGGGGGTGGATATCCTCCTCCAGAACGGCGCGCGGGTGGACGAGACGGATTCGCTGGGCGACACGCCGCTGATGGCTGCCGTGCAGCGCCGCGACATCGCCATGATGCGCGTGCTGCTGAAGGCCGGCGCCAACCCCGACCGGGCCGACAACACCGGCCGCTCTGCCCGCGAATATGCGCGCGAGAACGACCGCAGCGGCAATCTGCTCGAGGAGATCGAGAGCTATTCCAAGCAGGCCAAGGTGCGCAGCACCGCCGGCTATGGGCCGCACCTGTGAGCGCGCCCCAGACCCTGTCGCCTGAATCCCTGCCGCCGCTGGAAGAGCGGTCGCTGGAGGATCTGCGCATTGCGCTGGCGCCGGCGCTGGCCGATGCCGCCGCCTTTGATGGCTGGAGCATGGAGGCCGTGCGCGCGGCCGCGGCCAGGCTGGGGGTGAACCCGGATGTGGCGGCCTATGCCTTCCAGGGCGGGGCGATGGCGATGATCGCGGCCTTCACCGCCCATGTCGATGCGGCGATGGCGGCGGCCTGCCCGGTGGAGGCGATGGCGGCGCTGTCTGTGCGCGGGCGCATTGCCGGGCTGATCCGCGCGCGCCTGGCCGAGCAGCAGGGCCGCGAGGAAGCGCTGCGCCGGGCGCTGGCGATCATGGCCCTGCCGCAGAACATCGCCGCCGCGCTGAAGCTGGGCTGGGTCAGCGCCGATGCCATGTGGCGCCAGGCAGGCGATACCGCGGCGGACTATAACCACTATACCAAGCGGGCGACGCTGGCGGCGGTTTATGCGGCGACGCTCGCGGTGTTTGTCGACGACAAGAGCGAGGGCAAGGCCGACACGCTGGCCTTCCTCGACAGGCGAATCGCCGGCATCCTGCGCTTCGAAAAGGCCAAGGCCCGCTTCACCCCGCCCGAGCGGGTGCCTTTCAGCCTGGTGCGTCTGGCGGGCCGGCTGCGCTATCCGGCCCGGTAAGGCCCGGATAGCAGGCCGAAACTGGACAGATTGCCCCAGCTTATTGCGAGCCAGTTGCAATTCCTGCGGCAATCTGGCAGCGATGCGCGATGATGCCTGCCGATGCGCCCTTTGCCCAGAACCCTGTGGCCGTGAAAACCGTGGCTCTTGATCGCCTGCCGCTGCGCTGCCCGGCGCGCATTGTGGCGGTGGATTGGGCCGCGCTGGTGCCCGAGGAAGCCAAGCGCCTGCGCGCGCTGGGGCTGGATGTGGGGGCCAGGATAAGGGTGGCGCATAAAGGCGTGTTCTTCGCCGCCGATCCGCTGGCGATCAGCGTGGGGCGGATGATCGTGGCGCTGCGCCGGGTGCATGCCCGCGCCATGCAGGTGGAACCGCTGCCGGCGCGCGGGCCCCATCACCATCGCGGGCGCCATCATGGCCATGGCGGGCCCCATCATGGCCGGCATGAGGAGCAGGGCGCATGAGCCGCCGCCGTTCCGCCGCGCTGGTGGGCAACCCCAATGCGGGCAAAAGCGCGCTGTTCAACGCGCTGACCGGCGCCCGCCAGAAGATCGCCAATTATCCGGGCGTGACGGTGGAGCGCAAGGGCGGCCGCATGGTGCTGCCCAGCGGCGAGCCGATCGAGCTGACCGACCTGCCCGGCTCCTATGGGCTGGATGCCACCAGCCCCGACGAGGAAGTGACGCGCCGGGTGATCCTGGGCGAGCTGCCCGGCGAGGCGGCGCCCGATGTGCTGGTGGTGGTGCTGGATGCCAGCAACCTGGAGCAGCATCTGGTGTTCGCGCAGGAAGTGATCGCGCTGGGCAAGCCGGTGGTGGTGGCGCTCAACATGGTCGATCTGGCCGAGCGTGACGGGCTGGTGATTGATCCGGGCGCGCTGGAAGGGGCGCTGGGCGTGCCGGTGATCCCGACGGTTGCCGTGCGCCGGCGCGGCCTTGGCGAGCTGGGCGAGGCGATTGCCCGGGCGCGGCCCGCCGGCACCCGCGCCCATCTCGACATGGCCGAGCGGCGGCTGGAAGCCCATGCGATCGCTGATGCGGCGATCCTGTCGGAAACCCGCCGCCACCGCCTGCATGCGCGGATGGACCGGCTGCTGCTGCATCCGTGGATCGGGCCGATCATCCTGTTTGCCACGCTGTTCATCGTGTTTCAGGCGGTGTTTTCGGGCGCCAAGCCGCTGCAGGATGCCCTGCAGGCCGGCGTGGACGCGATTGGCGCGCTGGTGCGGGCCGAACTGCCCGCCAGCCTGTGGCGCGATCTGTTGATCGATGGGGTGCTGGCCGGCGTTGGCGCGGTGGTGGTGTTTCTGCCGCAGATCATCATCCTGTTCTTCTTCATCCTCAGCCTTGAAGCGTCTGGCTATATGGCGCGCGCGGCCTTTTTGATGGACCGGATGATGGCCGGGGTTGGCCTTTCGGGGCGCAGCTTCATCCCGCTGCTATCCAGCTTTGCCTGCGCGGTGCCAGGGATCATGGCCACCCGCTCGATCACCGACCCGCGCGACCGGCTGACGACCATCCTGATCGCCCCCCTGATGACCTGTTCGGCCCGGCTGCCGGTCTATGCGGTGATCATTGCGGCGTTCATCCCCAACCGGCCGCTGGGCGCTGTGGGCACGCTGGCGGGGCTGATCGGCCTGCAGGGGCTGGTGCTGTTCGCGCTGTATGTGGCGGGGATCGTGGGGGCGATGGTGGTGGCGCTGCTGCTGCGCGCCACCCTTACCAAGGGGGCGGCCAGCGGTTTCATCATGGAGCTGCCCAAATACCAGCTGCCGCGCGCCAAGGATCTGGCGCTGGGGCTGATGCAGCGGGCGTGGATCTTCCTGCGCCGGGCGGGCACGATCATCTTCCAGGTGTCGGTGGTGCTGTGGCTGCTGCTCAACTTCCCCCGCGCCGAGCCCGGCAAGGACCAGATCGATGCCTCGCTGGCCGGCCATATCGCCAACGGGCTGGCGGTGGTGGTGAAGCCCATCGGCTTCAACCGCGATATCGCGCTGTCGCTGATCCCCTCGATGGCCGCGCGCGAGGTGGCGGTCAGCTCTCTTGCCACTACCTATGCCGTGGCCAGCAGCGACGAGGAAGTGACCGGCAAGGCGCTGGCCGGCCAGCTGCAGAAGCACTGGAGCCTGGCAACGGCGCTGGCCTTTCTGGCCTGGTTCGTCTTCGCGCCCCAGTGCATGAGCACCATCGCTGTGACACGGCGTGAAACAAATGGGTGGAAATGGCCGGCCTTCATGCTGGCCTATCTGTTCGGCTTGGCCTACCTCTTCGCCGGTATCACCTATTGGAGCGCGGTGGCGCTGGGACTTTGAGGCAAGAGGGTTAGATGGCAGGCAGCGTCAACAAGGTCATTCTGGTCGGCAATCTGGGGGCCGATCCGGAAGTGAAGTCGTTTCAGAGCGGCGGGCGCATCGCCAACCTGCGCATCGCCACCAGCGAAAGCTGGAAGGACCGCAGCACCGGCGAGCGCAAGGAGCGCACCGAATGGCATTCGGTGGTGTTGCAGTCTGACGGGCTGGTGGGCGTGGCCGAGCGTTTTCTGCGCAAGGGCAGCAAGGTGTATATCGAGGGCCAGCTGCGCACCCGCAAGTGGCAGGACCAGAACGGCAATGACCGCTATACCACGGAAATCAGCGTGGGCGGCGTGGGCGGCGTGCTGACCATGCTGGATGGCGCGCCCGGTGGCGGCCAGGGTGGCGGCGGCCGGGGCGGCGATTTCGGCGGTTCCTCGGGCGGCGGCTATGGCGGCGGGCAGCGCGGTGGCGGCAGCTCGTCCGGCGGGGGCGACTGGGGGCGCAGCGGCGGTTCCCCGGGCGGCGCGTCGGGCGGTGGTTCCTCGGGCGGCAGCGACTGGGGCCGCACGGGTGGTTCGGGCGGCGGTTTCGCCGAGGATCTCGACGACGATATTCCGTTCTGACCGGCAAGATCGGACGAGGGGGCGAAAGGCCCCCTCTTTTTTAGTCTTCCTTCTTTGTCAACGCAGCCAGCGCGGCAAAGGGGCTGGTGTTTTCCGCGCCCAGCAGGCCAGAGGCGCGCACCTGATCGGCCTCGGGCCCGGTGGCGAAGGGGTCTATCGCCAGGGCCATGCTTTGCGCCACGGCCTCGCCCAGATCGAAGCAGCCCTGATCGAACGCGATCTCGTCGCAATCCTCGGCGGTGATCTCTATGCCTTCCTCATCCGTGGCCAGCAGCGGGGTTCCGCTCGGCACGAAGCGGAAGGCGATGGGCTCGTCGATCGTCACGGGCAGGTCCTCGGCCGAAACCGCGCAGCTTTGCACGATATGGGCGCGCACCCGGCCGGTGACGCGCACGCTGGCGCCTTCTGCCGTGCAGGCGACATCGGCTTCCAGCTGCTCCACCCGCACCAGGCCGAAGCGGCGGGCAAGGGCGGCGCATTCGGCCGTGCTGGCGGCGATGTGGGTGGGGGCTTGGTCGAACTGGCGCAGATCGACGATGCGGCTGAATTCGCCGGTGGCTTCGGGCGCGCTCATGCCGGCATCTCGCCGGCCAGCAGGCGCTCTGCGGGGAGGGCGGCAAGGGCTGTGGCCAGCTGGCGGGTGGCAGCGGCCAGCGCCTGCGGGGCGGAGCCTTCTGTCAACGTGACATTGCGGGTGAGGGCGGCGTGCAGTTCGGCATCGTCTGCCTCGGCCAGGCCCGCGCGATAGGCGCCCAGGCGGCCGCCCAGCACGCTCATCAGCCGGCCGATATGCTTGCCCACCACCAGATCGCCCACGCCCGCCTCGCGCAGCTGGCCATCCATATCCTCGACGAAGAGTTCGGTGAGGCGCACGCCGGCCTCGGTCTGCCCCGCTTCTGTCTCCAGCCGCAGCAGCACCAGCGCCAGCACCAGCGTGATCGCATCGAAGCGGCCGGGCAGCGAATCGGCGATGCCGCAGCTGGTGTACCAATCCGGCCGGCGGGCGCTGGCCACCACGCCATGCCACAGCGGGCGCAACGCCTCGCGCGGGTCTGCCCGGCGGGAGAACAGGCCGCCCAGCAGGCGGGACAGGAAGCCGGCAGGGGCCGGCGCGGTGGCAGTGGCGGTGTGGTTCATGGGCGCGGCGGGGCCGTCTTTCCTTTCTGGCGGGCGTTTCGCAACAGGCAATTCGGGCGGGCGCCTGCCAAGCGCCATTGCGATATGGCCCAAGGCGCCCTAAGGCCGAGAGGCGATAGGCAAAGCCGAAGCTGCGGGCAAGCCCTGCAGCAGGCGCGGCAAGGAATGTGGAGCAAGACGCGCGATGCAGGTCAGGTTTTCGATGCGCATGAAGCTGGCGGCGCTGGCCGGCATGGCGCTGGCAGCGGGCGGGTGTGCCACCATCCACGATCATCGCGGCTATGTGATCGACCAGGCGCTGCTCGATTCGGTGCAGCCGGGGGTGGATAACCGCCTGTCGGTGGAGCACACGCTGGGCCGGCCCACCTTCACCAGCCAGTTCGGCACGCCGGTGTGGTATTACGTCTCGGTGGATACCGCCCAGCCGGTGGCCCGCCGGCCCCATCCGGTGAAGGAGACCGTGCTGCGGCTGACCTTCGATGACAAGGGCAATGTGGCGCGGGTGGATCGCGCCGGGCTCGACAAGGTGGTGACCCTGAAGCCTGAAAAGTCCGAGACGCCGACTCTGGGCCGCCAGCGCACCTTCCTGGAAGATCTGTTCGGCAACATCGGCACGGTGGGCGCGGCCGGCCTTGGCAGCGGCGGCAGCGGGCCTGGCGGTGGCGGCGGCGGCGGTGGTGGTGGCGGCCCCAACGGCAGCTGAGCCTTTGGCGGCGGGGCCCTATGCGAGGGCGCCCTTTGCGAGGCGGCTCTGGCCGATAGCGTGAAAAGGAATGGGGCGGCGGTCTGGAAAAGACTGGCCGCCCCTCCCATATCGGCCGCATGGAAAGCACGAAAGCCGGCCACGGGCTGATCCAGTGGCATGGCACCACCATCATCGGCGTGAGGCGCGGCGGCAAAACCGTGATCGCCGGCGATGGGCAGGTGTCGATGGGCAACACGGTGATGAAGCCCAATGCGCGCAAGGTGCGCCGGCTGGGCGCCGAGGGCAAGGTGATCGGCGGCTTTGCCGGCGCCACCGCCGATGCCTTCACCCTGTTCGAGCGGCTGGAGCGCAAGCTGGAGGCCCACCGGGGTCAGCTGCTGCGCGCGGCGGTGGAACTGGCGAAGGACTGGCGGACCGACAAATATCTGCGCAACCTGGAAGCGCTGATGATCGTGGCCGATGCCGAAAGCCTGCTGGTGCTGACCGGCAATGGCGATGTGCTGGAACCTGAAGCCCAGGGCGACACGATGATCGCCGCGATCGGCTCTGGCGGCAATTATGCGCTGGCCGCGGCCCGCGCGCTGGCCGATTACGAGACCGACCCCGAGAAGATCGCCCGCCGCGCCATGGCGGTGGCGGCCGAACTCTGCGTTTTCACCAATGACCGCGTGACGGTCGAGACGATCGGTTGAGCTTTCCCATGAACGACAATCTGACCCCCAAGGCGATCGTCGCCGCGCTGGATGCGCATATCGTTGGCCAGGCCGAGGCCAAGAAGGCGGTGGCGGTGGCGCTGCGCAACCGCTGGCGCCGCCAGCACCTGCCCGCTGCCCTGCGCGAGGAAGTGAGCCCCAAGAACATCCTGATGATCGGGCCGACGGGCTGCGGCAAGACCGAGATCAGCCGCCGGCTTGCCCGGCTTGCCGATGCGCCCTTCGTGAAGGTGGAGGCGACCAAGTTCACCGAGGTGGGCTATGTGGGCCGCGATGTGGAGCAGATCGGCCGCGATCTGGCCGAGGAAGCGATCCGGCTGGAAAAGGCCCGCCGCCGGGAGGCCGTGCGCGAGGCGGCCGCCAGGGCCGCGCAGGAGCGGCTGCTGAAGGCGCTGGTGGGCGATAGCGCCAGCGAGGCGACGCGTGAAAGCTTCCGCCAGCGCCTGGCCGAGGGCGCCATGGCCGATGTGGAAGTGGAGATCGAGGTGGAGGATACCCCTTCGGCGCCGATGGAGATCCCCGGCATGGGCGGCGGCATGGGCATGATCAACCTGGGCGACATGATGGCCAAGGCCATGGGTCGCCACCAGATGAAGCGCCGCAAGATGAAGGTGGCCGATGCGCTCGACAAGCTGATCGACGAGGAGGCCGAGAAGCGCATGGACCAGGACGACATCGCCCGCGTGGCGCTGGCCGATGCCGAGGCCAATGGCATCGTCTTCATCGACGAGATCGACAAGATCGCCGTTTCCGATGTGCGCGGCGGATCGGTGAGCCGCGAGGGCGTGCAGCGCGATCTGCTGCCGCTGATCGAGGGCACCACCATTGCCACCAAATATGGCCCGATGAAGACCGACCACGTGCTGTTCATCGCCAGCGGTGCCTTCCATGTGGCCAAGCCCAGCGACATGCTGCCAGAGCTGCAGGGGCGCCTGCCCATCCGCGTGGAACTGACGGCGCTGAGCGAGGCGGATTTCGTGCGGATCCTGTCGGACACGCGGGCCAATCTGGTGGAGCAGTATCGCGCGCTGTTGGCCACCGAGGAAGTGGCGGTAGAGATCACTCCGGATGCGGTGGCGGAGATTGCCCGCATCGCCGCGCAAGTGAACGAGACGGTGGAGAACATCGGTGCCCGCCGCTTGCAGACGGTGATGGAAAAGGTGCTGGAAGAGCTGTCGTTCGAGGCCGAGGAGCGGCGCGGCGCGCAGGTGACGATCGATGCCGCCTATGTACGCCAGCGCCTGGACGGGCTGGCGAGCGATGCTGACCTGTCCAAATATATCCTTTGATGCCAGTGTGTTGAATGAGGGCGCCGGCGCCTTGCGGAAAACCCGCGGCGCCGGCGCTGGCCAATAGGGGAAAGTGCTGTGACGATGCCGCCAGATGAACGCCCGGTGTATCGCCTGTTGACCGGCAAGGACGATCGCGCCTTTTGCGAGCGCGTTTCCGAGGCGCTGGCCCAGGGCTGGCGCCTGTATGGTTCGCCGGCGATGACGTATGATGCTGAAAATGCCTGCGTAAAAGTGGCGCAGGCGGTGGTGTGGAAGGATTGGGCGGTTTGATCTGACGGCAACATGGCGTTGCCGATATGGCACACATGCGGCCGATATGTCGCGCATGGCCGTGCTGGTGGTTGTGCGGCGCAATAAGCACTGATAGCCCTTGTTCGCCTAAACAAGCTGCACCCGATAAAGAGGTGCACAGTAGAGGATGCAGGAAGGAACCCGACATCAAGAGGGAAAAGGGCTCCTTATGAAGATCAAATTCGTCTGCGCCGCCGCTGCCGTGGCATTCGCATGCTCGAGCCAGGTGGCTTTCGCTGAAGACGCGCCGACTCCGGAAATCACCGTGACCGGCAGCGCGGCTGTTGTCTCGCAGTATCGCTTCCGCGGTATTTCGCAGTCGGACAACAAGCCCGCCGTGCAGGCCGCGATCACCGTTGCCGACAAGTCTGGCTTCTATGTCTCGTTCTGGGGTTCGAGCGCCAGCGCCGGCCAGAGCCAGGTGAACATCGGCGGCACCGAGATCGACGTCTATGGCGGCTACACCCACGCCATCGGCAAGACCGGCATCACCTTCGACGGCGGCCTCTACGGCTACCTCTATCCGGGCGCGCCGGCCGGCAACTATTTCGAGCTCTACGGCTCGCTGAGCAAGGCCTATGGCCCCTTCACCGTGAAGGGCGGCCTGAACTGGGCGCCGGACCAGGGCTATTTCGATGCCTATCAGGGCATCAGCCACTACAACATGTATGAGTATGGCGAGATCAGCTTCAGCCCGGCCAAGCTGCCCGCGCTGACGATCCACACCCACCTCGGCCACACCGGCGGCGGCTTCAACTACACCAAGGAATACCTCGACTACACCGTCGGCGCTTCCTACAAGTGGAAGAACCTGACCCTCGACGCTTCGGTGGTGGGCACCAACGTGTCGTCGGATAACGCCAGCAATGCCGGCTTCATCGGTTCGGGCCCGGGTTCGGCCTATGAAATCTATCGCGCCGCCAAGACCGCCGGCGTGGTGTCGCTGACCGCCAGCTTCTAAGGCTGCGCTTTACAGCGAACCTCTCAAGGAAGGGGCCGGGTTGCCAGGGGGGCAGCCCGGCCCTTTCGCTTATTGGGCGGCCTCGTCCAGCGTGGCGGCTTCATTGGCCTGGCGGGCCCACATGTCGGCATAGAGCCCGTCGGCGCGCAGCAGTTCGGTGTGGGTGCCTGCTTCTGCCAGCAGGCCATCGTTCACCACGAAGATGCGATCGGCATCGGCGATGGTGGACAGGCGGTGGGCGATGGCGATGCTGGTGCGGTTGGCCGAAAGCGTGTGGAGAGTGGCGAGGATATCCTGCTCGGTGCGGGTGTCGAGCGCGCTGGTGGCCTCGTCGAGCAGCAGGATGCGCGGGTTCTTGAGCAGGGTGCGGGCGATCGCCACGCGCTGCTTCTCGCCGCCCGAAAGCTTGAGGCCGCGCTCGCCCACTTCGGTGGCATAGCGCTTGGGCAGGCGTTCGATCAGGCCGGTGAGAGCGGCCGCGCGGGCGGCTTCCTCGATCTCGGCCTGGCTGGCGCCATCGCGGCCATAGCCGATGTTGTAGCCCAGCGTGTCGTTGAACAGCACCGAATCCTGCGGCACAATGCCCAGGATGGCCCGCAAGGAGGCCTGGGTGACGCTGCGGATATCCTGCCCGTCGACGAGGATGCGGCCGGCCTGCGGATCGTAGAAGCGGAACAGCAGGCGGCCGATCGTGCTCTTGCCCGCGCCCGAGGGGCCGACGATCGCCACATGGGCGCCGGCCGGCACTTCGAAGGAGAGGCCCTTGAGGATCTGCCGCTCGGGCTCGTAGCCGAAGGCGACTTCCTCGAAGACCACCGAGGGCTGGCGCACCACCAGCGCGGGCGCTGCCGGCGCATCGCGCACTTCCACCTCGGTGTCGATCAGGGCGAACATGCTGGCCATGTCGATCAGCCCCTGGCGGATGGTGCGATAGACCATGCCGAGCAGATCGAGCGGGCGGAACAGCTGGGTGAGATAGGTGTTGACGAAGACGAGATCGCCCAGCGTGTAGCGGCCCTGGGCCCAGCCCCACACGGTGTAGCCCATGGCGGCGGCCATCAGCAGGTTAACCACCAGCGCCTGGGCGATGTTCAGCAGGCCCAGCGAGTTTTCCGACACAACCGCCGCATCGGCATAGGCGCGGGTGGCGGCGGCATAGCGTTCGCGCTCACGCGTCTCGGCGGTGAAATACTTCACCGTCTCGTAGTTCAGCAGCGAATCGACCGCGCGGGCCAGCGCCTGCCCGTCGAGCCGGTTCATCTTCTCGCGCAGGTGCGAGCGCCATTCGGTGATCCAGCGCGTGGCCAGGCCATAGAGCGCCACCGCAAGGGCCGTGGCCACCACCATCGCCGGGCCGAAATGGAGATAGAAGATCACCGCCACGGCGGCCAGTTCCAGCACCGTGGGGGCGATGTTGAAGAGCAGGAAATAGAGCATCGTGTCGATGCTCTTGGTGCCGCGCTCGATCACCTTGGTGACCTCGCCGGTGCGGCGGGCCAGGTGGAAGCGCAGCGAGAGCTGGTGCAGCCGGGCAAACACATCCTCGGCCAGGGCCCTGGTGGCATCCTGGCCAACGCGCTCGAAGACGATGTTGCGCAGATTGTCGAAGGCGATGCCGGCAAAGCGGCCGCCCGCATAGGCCAGGATGAAGGCCAGCGCCACCTGCCCCGCGGCCGGCCCGCCCACCCCCATCGCATCGACCGCGCGCTTGTAGGCATAGGGCAGGCTGAGGGTGGTGACCTTGGCCGCCAGGATCAGCACCATGGCGACCATGATGCGCAGGCGCAGCGCCGGATTCCCCTCTGGCCACAGATAGGGCAGGAAGCGGTGAAGCGTGCGCCAGCCATCGTGGCGGGCAGGGCGGGAACCGGGGGCGGCGGGCGTTTCGGGCGGCATGGGCCCCATGTAGGGGCAGCGGCGGCAAAAACCAATCGCGGGCGATCAGCCGGGGATCAGATCCGCTGCGGCGAGGGCTGCGGCCAGCGTGTCGTCTGGCGTGAAGCGGGCGGGGGTGAAGGGGGTGCTTTCCTGCCGGTCGTATTTCCAGCTGGTGGAGATGCCCTTGAAGTGGCGATAGGTGAAGGCGGGGGAGATCCGCCGGTTGGCCCGCGCGCCGAAGAGATTGTGCACCGACCAGCTGCAGCGCCGATGCGCCCAGGGGCGCGGCACCAGGCACCATTTGGGCGGGCAGGTTTCGGCCTCTTCGCTATCCTGCCACAGGAAGTGGCCGTGGCGGGGCGGGG
>Ga0207806_1000312_pt1 | contig 12480 bp, 6 predicted proteins | sample LuqExpMetageno72_FD_187829 | JGI IMG/M metagenome (GOLD analysis project Ga0207806, IMG submission 187829) | Tropical forest soil microbial communities from Luquillo Experimental Forest, Puerto Rico - Sample 72 (SPAdes) | ecosystem: Environmental > Terrestrial > Soil > Tropical forest ...
ACTGAAGGGCGGCGTGGTGATGGACATGACCAGGCTGACCGCCATCTGCCACATCGGCGATGGCGTGGTGCGCGCCGAGGCGGGCGCCAAGATGTATGACATCGAGCAGGCGGTGAATGCCGCCGGCTACGAGCTGCGCTTCTTCCCCTCCACCTGGAAAAGCGCGACGATCGGCGGCTTTGTGGCGGGCGGCTCCACCGGCTGCGGCGCCATCGGCTTTGGCACGCTGCACAGCGGCGACAATGTGCGCGCGGCCAAGGTGCTCACCGCCGAGGAAAGCCCGCGCATCCTCGAGCTGACCGGGCGCGATGCCCAGGCCGTGGTGCATGCCTATGGCACCAATGGCGTGATCCTGGAAGTGGAGCTGGCGCTGGCCCCGCGCCGCGCCTGGCACGACCGCATCGTCGCTTTCGACGACTTGCCGACAACGCTGGCCTTTGCCGCCGCGCTGGGCGCCGATGGGGCCATCCCCAAGCGGCAGCTGACGATCTATGGCGCCACCACCGCCAGCCTGATCCGCCCGGTGGCCGATCTTGACACCGGCGCCTGCCCGCTGGTGCTGACGATGATCGCCGAGGAAGCGCTGCCCGCCTTCGACGCGCTGCTGGCCGCCCATGGCGGGCGCACCGTGTTCACCCGCGCGCCGGGCGAGCGCATCCCCGCCGTGCCGCCGATCTTCGAGCTGGGCTGGAACCACACCACGCTGCACGCCCTCAGCCGCGATCCCGCCATCAGCTATATCCAGGCCGATTTCGGGCCGGACTGGCAGCGCCATGTGATCGCCGCCGCCGCCGAACTGGGCGAGGAAGCGCCGCTGCATCTGGAAATGGCGCTGATCGATGGCGCGCTGTGCTGCTTTGGCATATCGCTGCTGCGCTTCACCAGCGCCGAGCGGCTGGAAGAGATCCACCAGATCCTGCGCCGCCACGGCTGCACCATCTTCAACCCGCACACCTACATTCTGGAAAACGGCGGCATGCAGGTGGCCGATCCGCAGCAACTGGCCTTCCGCAAGGAGGCCGATCCGCTGGGCCTGTGCAACCCCGGCAAGATGCCCGGCTGGGACGTGTGAGCACCGCCACCCTCTGCGCCATCGATGCCGCCCCGCCCCGCGCGGTGGCAACAGACCGTTTCAGCGCGCCCGCGGTGATGGCGGTGATCGCTTGCGGCATCGGCAACATCATCGGCGTGACGACGATCGTGAACGCCACTTTCTCCGGCTTTCTCGTGCCGGTGTCGGGCGATCTCGGGCTGTCGCGCTCGGCTTTCACCTTTGTGCTCACGCTGATCAGCGTGCTGGGGCTGGTGGCCTATCCGGTCTCGGGCCGGCTGATAGACCGGTTCGGGCCGCGGCCGGTGGCGCTGGCGGGCAATCTGCTGTTTGGCCTGTCGGTTGCCGGGCTGGGGCTGGTGTCGGCCAAGCTGTGGGTGCTGTATGGCCTGTTTGCGCTGATGGGAGTGCTGGCCACGCTGCCGGGCACGGTGCTGTTTGCGCGCGTGGTGTCCACCTGGTTCTTTGCCCATCGCGGGCTGGTGCTGGGCCTGTCGGGCGGGGTGGCGTTTGGCATTGGCGGGATGATCGTGCCGCCCTTTGCCGAGGCGGTGATGCAGGCCTGGGGCTGGCGCGCGGCCTATGTGGGGCTGGGCGTGCTGACCATTGCCGTGGGCCAGCCAGTGTTCTGGCTGTGGCTGAAGGAGGCGCCGCGCGGAGGGCCCGCCGCAGCGCCGGCTGCCCTCACCGGCCTTTCCCGCGCCGAGGCGATGCGCACGCCGGCTTTCTGGATCCTGCTGGTGGGGGTGGCGGTGGGGGCCGGCTCCACCTCCTCGGTCATCACCCACATGATCCCGCTGGCGGCCGAGCGCGGCTTTGGCTTTGCCACCGCGCTATCGGCGCTGTCGGCGCTGTATGCCGCCAATGCCATCTGGCAGACAGCGCTGGGCGCCCTGCTGGACCGGCTGGGCATGGCGCGCATTGCCGCCCTTTTCGTGCTGCCCGGCATGGCTGGCGCCTGGCTGCTGAACAGCGCCCACAGCGAGGGGCAGGTGATTTTGGGCGCGCTGCTGGTGGGCCTTAGCGCGGGCACGGAATATGGCCTGGTGCCGTTCTGCATCCCGCGCTATTTCGGCTTTCGCTGCTATGGCGAGATCTATGGCGTGATCTTTGGCATGATCATGCTGCTGCAGGGGCTGGCCCCCTTCCTGATGGACCTCGCCTACGACCTCACCGGCAATTACCACCCGGCGCTGGCGGCCTTCTCCTTCACCCTGCTGGGCTGCGCCGGCGTGATCGCCTTCCTGCCGCGCTTCGGGCCCCGGCCCTGATGGCGGCAGGAAGATGACCGCGCCCTGGCCCTCAGCCGAACAGGCCGAGCGCCAGCGCATGGTGGCGCGCGCGCAGCTGCGCCACATCAAGGCCCACCACCGCCCCATCCCACACGCGCCACTGGCCGCCCACCATCACCCGGTCGGCCCGGCCGCCGCCGCACAGCACCAGCGTGGCCAGCGGATCATGCCCGCCCGAGAAACGCAGATCCTGATCCAGCCGGAACAGCGCCAGATCAGCGCAGGCCCCCACCGCCAGCCGGCCGATATCCGCCCGGCCCAGGCATGCGGCAGACCCTTGCGTGGCCCAGCGCAGCGCATCGAGATGCGTCACCCTGTCGGCGCCATAGGTCAGCCGGCCCAGCAGCAGGGCATGGCGCACTTCCTCCATCATGTTGCTGGCATCGTTGGAGGCCGAGCCATCCACCCCCAGCCCCACCGGGCTGCCCGCCGCTTCCAGCTCCAGCACGCGGCACTGGCCAGAGCCCAGCGTCATGTTCGAGGTGGGGCAATGGGTGATGCCCACGCCATGGGCGCCAAGGCGGGCGATCTCGTCAGCCGAGAAATGGATGCCATGGGCCAGCCAGGTCTGCGGCCCCAGCCAGCCCACCTCGGCCAGATGATCGAGCGGGCGACGACCGAAAGTGGCGAGGCAAAAATCCGTCTCGTCGTGGGTTTCGGCCAGATGGGTGTGCAGGCGGCAGCCATGGCGGGCGGCCAGCGCGGCGCTGTCGGCCATCAGCTGCGGGGTGACCGAGAAGGGCGAGCACGGCGCCAGCGCGATCTGCACCATCGCCCCATCCCCGGCATCGTGATAGCGGGTGATCAGCCGCTCGCTGTCGGCCAGGATGGTGTCGTGATCCTGCACCACTTCGGGGGGCGGCAGGCCGCCATCGGCGGTGGACAGGCTCATCGAGCCGCGCGTGAGCGTAACCCGCAGGCCCAGCCGGCGGGCCACTTCCACCTGGATGTCGATCGCCGCTTCCAGCCCGGCCGGGAACACATAGTGATGATCGGCCGCAGTGGTGACGCCCGACAGCAGCAGCTCTGCCATCGCCGCCTCGCTCGCCAGTTCCAGCGCCTCGGGGCTGAGCCGGCGCCAGATGGGATAGAGCGCCTGCAGCCAGCCGAACAGCGCCTGATTGATCGCCGCCGGATGGGCGCGGGTCAGCGTCTGGTAGAAATGGTGGTGGGTGTTGATGAGGCCCGGCAGCACGACATGGCCGCTGGCATCCATCACTTCGTCCACCGGGCCCGTGGGCCGGGCGCCGGCGGGCACCAGCTCGGCAATGCGGCCATCGGCCACCACCAGCCCGCCTGCACAGGCCTCGCCGAAAATCGCCTGGGGGTTGCTGATCCAGATACGCATCTTGCCACACTCCTGCGCCGGGGCGGGGGAAGGCCGGCCGGCGGTTGATGTTCCAAAAATTGGAACGTTATGGGAAAAATTTTCTTCTTTATGGAACACTGTGGGAGGCCTATTATCGCAGCACCACATCGATTGCACCAAAAACCCGAATATCAGGCGATTTTTATCTCATTCTCCAAATCTTCAGCACGATGATAAAAATAAAATCATAAATTCCAAAAAATTCTCCGAGGATGCCAAAAACAACCCGATCCGAACATCGGGAAAAGAAAGGTGGGTATTTTCGATTTTTTCATGGGGGATTTCATGACATACCATCGCGCCTGCGCGCAGGCCCTGTCCGTTTCAGCCCTGGCGCTGACGATTGCTCTGGGCAGCCCGGCCCGCGCCGAGGAAGCGGCCGATGCCGCCGCCCCGCAGCTGGAAATGATCACCGTTACCGCGCAGAAGACCAACACCGGCCTGCAAAAGACGCCGATCGCCATCTCCACCCTTTCGGGCGACCAGCTGGCGCGGGCCGACATCCGCTCCACTGTCGATCTCGACAAGCAGGTGCCGGGCATGACCGTCAGCGATGCCGGCGCCTTCCCGCTCAACATCACCATCCGCGGCGTGGGCTATGATGGCGTGCAGAACCTGTCGGCCCAGCCCGGCGTCGCCTTTGTCGAGAACGGCGTCTATATCGCCAGCCCCGTGGCGCTGACCGGCGCCTTTGTCGATCTTGGCCAGCTGGAAGTGCTGCGCGGGCCGCAGGGCACGGTGAACGGCCAGAACGCCGATGGCGGCGCCATCAACGTGACCACCAACCTGCCCAAACTGGGCGTGTTTGCCGGCAGCGGCGAGGCCAGCTACGGCAGCTACAACTACAATCGCGAAAAGGCGATGCTGAACATCCCGCTGACCGAGAACCTGGCGATCCGCGCCACCGGCCAGCACGAGGCGCATGATGGCTGGTATTATGCCCCCAACTATCCCGGCACCAACCATATCGGCAGCGAAAACGCCTGGTCGGGCCGCGTCTCGGCGCTGTGGAAGCCCACCGACAAGCTGACCGTGACCGCCTGGGGCGAGCTTTACAGCAACGACATCAACGGCGTGGGCGCCAAGAACATCGTCGATTCGATCTCGGGCGTGCGCGCCACCAGCAACGACTATGCCGACCCCGAGCAGACCCGCAGCCGCATTGCCGCGGCCACCGTGGCCTATGATCTGGGCTTTGCCACGGTCAAGTCCACCACCAGCTACCAGTATGTCTACTACAACGCGCGCACCTCGCCCGACATGATCAGCACCGAGCAGGCCTGGTCCTATTATGGCGTGAAGGACGAGATCCCCGTCCACTCCTGGTCGACCAATTCGGTGACGCAGGAAGTCAACCTCGCCTCCAAGCCCGGCGGCAAGGTGGACTGGATCGTCGGCGCCTTCTACCTGCACAGCTCGGGCAGCGAATATGTGTTCGAGACCCAGCAGACCGCCGCCCAGCAGAGCATTCCCTATTCGATCAGCTATGCCGCGGCCTATAATGCCAGCCTCTATGCCGCGCAGTCCTATCTGTCGGGCGCCTATGGCCTGGCCTTTGTCAGCGTCTCGCTGGCCCAGCGCCATTCCTGGGCGGGCTATGGCCAGGCCACCTGGCACATCACCGACAAGCTGCGCCTGACCGGCGGCCTGCGCTACAGCATCGACAGCTACCACGCCAACACCGCTGCCAATGGCACCGTTGCCACCCTCGTCAGCGAATTCAGCAAGATGACCGGCAAGGCCGTGGTGGAATATGACGTGGCCCGCCACTCCACCCTCTATGCCAGCTTCTCCACCGGCGTGAAGCCGGGCGGCGCCAACCTCAACCCGGCCTCCGAAGTGGTGCCCAGCGCCTTCAAGCACGAATTCGTGCGCGCCTACGAGATCGGCAGCAAGAACGAGTTCTTCGACCGCAAGCTGCGCCTCAACCTCTCGGCCTTCTACAACGACTACCGCAACCTCCAGGCCGATTCGGAAGATCCGCTGCCCTATGAGGGCGGCATGACCAACATCCCCAAGAGCCACACCTATGGCGTGGAAGCCGAAGTCTCGCTGATCCTGCCCGAGGGCTGGCGCATCGATGGCAATGCCGCGGGGATGGGCAGCAAGGTGGACAGCCATGTCCACATGCTGGATGCCTATGTTGCTCAGGCGATCAACCGCGCCAATGGCGGCACCTATGCCGGCAACGACATCGCCGACCGCACCGCGGCCTATTACGCCTCGGATGTCTATGGCCACCAGCTGGGCCGCGTGCCCAACTTCTCCTCCTCGCTCACCATCAGCAAAAGCTCCGAGGTGGCCGATGGCAAGCTGGATGCAGCCCTGCAGACGACCTATCGCTCGCCCTTCTGGCAGCGCGTGTATAATTCGCCCTGGGACCGCGTGGGCAGCCAGTTCCTGATGAACCTCAACCTGCACTACCAGCCCGCGCATCACCCGTGGTATCTGGAGCTGCAGGTGACCAACCTGACCGACAGCCAGGATATCGCCACCCGTTATGCCGAAAACTTCGGCGTGGGCGGCGTGTTCGACGTGGCGGTGCCGCCGCGTCAGTTCATCGGCCGTGTCGGCGTGAACTTCTGACGGCCTGCTGATCAGGTGGCCGGGCCGGCTTTGCCCTTTTCGCCGGCCCGGCCACCTGCCCTTTCGGAGTACCCCGCGTTGAGCCTTATCCTTGCAGACACCGCCAACGCCGCACCCGAGCCGCTGGCCACCACCGGCGCCCCGGAACACCCCGAGGCGGCGAAGGAAGACGGGGCCAATGCCGTGGATGCCGTGCCGCCGGCCGGCCTGCTGCTGCCCTTTGCCATCCAGCATGTGCTCGTGATGTATGCGGGCGCGGTGGCGGTGCCGCTGGTGGTGGGGCGCGCCATGCATCTTTCCATCGAACATCTGGCCGTGCTGATCAGCGCCGATCTGGTGGCCGCCGGCCTTGCCACGCTGATCCAGACGCTGGGCCTGCCCGGCATCGGCATCCGCCTGCCGATCATGATGGGCGTCACCTTTGCCTCGGTCAGCCCGCTGCTGGCGTTGATCGAGGCGGCAGGGCCGGCGCCGGGCGCGGCCATGGGCCTGTTGCCAACGATCTATGGGGCGGTGATCGTCTCGGGCATTTTCGGCTTTCTCATCGCGCCTTTCGTTGGCCGGCTCACCCGCTTCTTCCCGCCCACGGTCACCGGCACGGTGATCCTCATCATCGGCCTGTCGCTGATGCGCATCGCGATCGACTGGGCCGCCGGCGGCCAGCCTTCCCAGCCCGGCTATGGCGCGCCGCTCCATCTGGGCATTGCCTTTGCCACGCTGCTGATCATCCTGGGCTTCATGAAATATGGCCGCGGGCTGGTGCGCAATGGCGCGGTGCTGCTGGGGGTGATTGCCGGCGCGGTGCTGGCAACGGCCCTGGGCGAAACGGATTTTGCCCCGGTGGCAAGCGCACCGTGGTTTGCGCTGGTCACGCCCTTCCAGTTCGGCATGCCGCGGTTTGACATGCCGATCTCGCTGGCGATGTGCTTCGTGATGATCGTCACCATGATCGAGAGCTTCGGCATGTTCCTGGCCGCCGGCACGCTGGTGGGCCGCCCGGCCACCACCACCGACCTTGCCCGGGGCCTGCGCGCCGATGCGCTGGGCACGGTGATCGGCGGCGTGTTCAACACCTTCCCCTACACCTCCTATGCCCAGAACATCGGCCTGCTTTCCATCACCGGCGTGCGCTCGCGCTATGTTTGCGCGGTGGGCGGGGTGGTGCTGATGATGCTGGGCCTGTGCCCCAAGCTGGCCGCACTGGTGGCAGCGCTGCCGGTCTATGTGCTGGGGGGGGCGGGCTTCATGATGTTCGGCATGATCGCAGCCACCGGCATCCGCATCCTCTCCAGCGTGGAGCTGACGCAGGGGCGCATTGCCACGATCGCCGTCTCGGTGGCGATGGGCCTGATCCCGGTGCTGTCGGACAAGTTCTTCCAGGCGATGCCGGCAGCGCTGACCCCGCTGCTCCATTCGGGCATCGTGCTGTCGTCCACCACTGCCATCCTCGCCAGCCTGTTCTTCGAAAGCCAGGCCGAGGAGGCCGGCGAGATCCACATCTGATCCCGCCGGCCGGGATTCAGGCCTTGGCCGGCGCTCAGGCCTTGGTGGCGGGCGCCATCACGCCCCCGCCCAGCGCCCGCACCAGATCGACGCCGGTCTGCAGGCGGCGGGTGTAGGTCTGGTTCGCCAGGCGCGCGGCGGTGAGCGCGGTGGTCTGCGCGGTCACCACGTCGAGCAGGCTGGCCGCGCCCTTCACATACAGGCCATAGGCAAGGCTGGCCGCGCTGCCGGAGGCGGCGGCCGCCCTTTCCTGCGCGGCGCTGGCCTCGGTCAGCTGGCGGCTCATCGCCAGCCCATCCTCCACCTCGCCAATGGCGCCCAGCACCGCGCCGCGATAGAGCGCGCTGGCCGCCCGCCATTCCCCCTGGGCCTGGCGCACACGGGCGCGGCGCTTGCCGCCATCGAACAGTGGCAGGCTGATCTGCGGCCCCACCGACCAGAACAGGTTGGGCGCCGCCATCAGCCCGGCCAGCGCCGTATCCTGCACGCCGCCGCCGCCGATGAGATCGATCTGCGGATAGAGCGCGGCGCGCGCCACACCGATGCCGCGATTGGCGGCATACATGCGCCTTTCGGCCGCGGCGACATCGGGCCGGTCCTGCAGCAGGGCCGATGGCAGGGCGGCCGGCACCGGCAGCACCGCCAGCCTTGCCGCCTGCGGGGCGATGGCAAAGCTGCTGGCAGGCGTGCCCACCATGGTGGCAATGGCATGTTCCAGCCGGGCGCGCTGGCCCTGCGCTTCGGCCAGCGCCGCCTGCGCAGAGGCCAGCTGGGCATCGGCCCGGCCCAGATCGATGCCGCTGGCGATGCCTTCCTCGAAGCGGTGCCGCGTAACGTCCGCCGCCCGGCCATAAACGGCCACCGCATCAGCCAGAATCGCGCAATCGCGATCGGTGCCCACCAGCGCGATATAGGTCTGCGCCAGCGTGGCTGTCAGCGAGAGGCGGGCGGCGGCCAGATCATCGGCGCTGGCATCGGCATTGGCATGGGCGGCGGCCACCGTGTTGCGCACCCGGCCCCACAGATCCAGTTCATAGCTGGCGCCGGCGCCAACCGTGTCGGCGGCATATTCGTCGGGCTGGCCAGAGCCGCGCAGGGGTCGGTTGGCAGACTGGCGGTTGTTGGTGATATCCGCGCCCGCATCCACTTGCGGCAAGGCACTGGCGCGCGCTTCTGTCAGCGCCGCGCGGGCGATGTCGTGGCGGGCAAGGGCGGCGGCAAGATCCGGGCTGCTGGCCAGCAGCCGCGCTTCCAGCCCGTCCAGCTCGGCCGAACCCAGCGCCTGCCACCACTGCGCGCCGATCCGCGCGCGGCCCGGGCTGGCCGGCGCCCATGGCCCGGCGCTTTCGCGGAAATGGGCGGGCATGGCCAGCTGCGGCGGGCGATAGGCCGGCGCCATGTTGCAACCGGCCAGCATGCTGGTGGCCAGCACACCTGTGGCCAGCCAGCGGGGCAAGCGGCGCTCAGCCATGGGCGCCGCCCTTGGCCACCACGTCCACCGCCTCGCCCTCGGCCAGCGAATCGGGCGGGCTGTCCACCACCGGGGTGCCCGCGCCAAGGCCGGCCACCACTTCCACCGTGCTGCCAAAATCGCGCCCGATCGTCACCGGCAGCAGATGGGCATGGCCGGCGCCATCCACCGTTGCCACCCGCGTGCCGCCGCCGCGCTGGATCAACGCGCTGACCGGCACCGAGAGGTGGCCCGCAGGCATCGGCAGATCAAAGCCCACCTGCACAAAGCCGCCCGGCCGCAGCGCGCCATCGGGATTGTCGGCCACCAGTTCCACTTTCAGCGCGCCCGTCTGCCCGTCGATCGCGCCCGACTGATCGAGCACGCGGGCGGCAAAGCTGCGGCCGGGCCAGGCCGGCACGGTCAACCGGGCGGTAAGGCCGGCGTGCATCAGCGGAGTGAACTGCTGCGGCACGTTGACATAGATGCGCAGCCGGTGATCATCGGCCAGGGCGAACATCGGCTGCTGGCCCGTGGCCCCCGGCCCCACCAGATCGCCCACATCGGCATTGCGCAGGGTGATGACGCCGGCAAAGGGCGCGCGCAGCGTGGCAAAGGCCTTCATCGCCGTCAGCCGGCCCAGATGCGCCTCGGCCTCGGCAACGCCGGCGGCATGGGTGGCGGCATCGGCAGCCTTCTCGTCGGCTTCCTGCCGCGAGACGGAGTGGCTGACGAGCAAATCCTGCCAGCGCGCCGAGGTGGTGCGCGCCAGCGCGGCCTCGGCCCTGGCCCGCACCAGGGCGGCACGCGCCTCGTTGATCTGCTCGTCCAGCTCGGGCGTGTCGATCCGGCCCAGCGGCGCCCCTGCGGCCACGCGCTGGCCGATATCGGCATACCAGCCATGCACATAACCGGGCACGCGGGCAAACAGGCGGGCATCTGTCCAGGCGGCGATCGCGCCGGGCTCCACCAGCTGCTGGCTGGCGCCCAGCGGCTGGGGCTGCAGCAGGTGCACGGCCGGCGTGCCCTGGCTTGCGGCCACATTGCGGGCATCGGCAGCGGCATGGAAACGCACCGCCGAACCGGCGAGCACCACCACCAGCGCCACAGCGCCGATGGCGATGCCCGCCTTGCGCAGGCCGCGGGGGGCGGCGGCCGGCGAAGGGCTGAAATCAGTCATGGGTAGTCTCTCCGAGGGAGGAATTGCGGTGGATGAGGCTGAACACCACCGGCACGAAGACCAGCGTGGCCATGGTGGCAAACAGCAGGCCGCCGATCACCGCGCGGCCCAGCGGCGCGTTCTGTTCGCCGCCTTCGCCAAGGCCCAGCGCCATCGGCCCCATGCCGATGATCATCGCCAGCGCCGTCATCAGCACCGGGCGGAAGCGGGTGGAACCCGCCTCCAGCGCTGCCTCAAGGGCATTGCCGCAAGCCGCCAGCCGTTCCCGCGCGAAGCTCACCACCAGCACGGAATTGGCCGTGGCCACGCCCATGCACATGATCGCCCCGGTAAGCGCCGGCACGCTGAGCGTGGTGTGGCAGGCAAACAGCATCCAGCAGATGCCCGCCAGCGCCGCCGGCAGCGCCGAGATGATCGCGGCGGGATCCGCCCAGCTCTGGAAGTTGACGACGATGAGCAGGTAGATCAGCGCGATGGCGCCCAAAAGGCCCAGCAGCAGGCCGGAAAAGGCGGCGTTCATCGTCTGCACCTGGCCGCGCAGGTCCACATGGGCGCCCTTGGGCAGATCAGCCTTGTGGGCATCGATCACCTTCTGGAGATCGCCCGCCACCGCGCCCAGATCGCGCCCGTCGGTCGTGGCATAGATATCCAGCGCCTGTTGCAGCGAATAATGGGCGATCACCGCCGGCGTGCGCTCCAGCCGGGTGGAGCCGATGGCGCTCAGCGTCTGCAGGCCGGCAGCGCCGCTGGCCGCCACCGGCACATTGGCCAGATCGCTGAGCGTGCCGGCGCGATATTGCGGCGCCTGCACCACGATCGGATAGGACACGCCATTCTTCGGGTTGAGCCAGAAGGCGGGCGCGGTCTGCAGGCTGCCGGCCAGATCGACCGAGAGCGAGCGGGTGACATCGCTTTCGGTGATGCCCAGCCGGTCTGCCTGGCTGCGATCGACATCCACGGCAAGGCCGGGATAGTTGCTGGCCTGCTGCACATGGGCATCGGCCAGGCCCGGCACATGCTGGAGATCGGCCAGCAGGCGGTTGGCATAGGCTTCGTCTGCCTTGCCATCGGGGCCGGTGATCATCACATCGATCGGCGCGGGCGCCCCGAAGTTGAGGATCTGGCTGACGATATCGGCCGGCAGGAACGAGAAGGACACGCCCGGAAAAGCGCCGGGCAGGCGGGCGCGCAGCTGGCGCACATATTGGGCGGTGGGCGCATGGCCCTCCTTCAGCGTCACCAGAATGTCGCCATCCTGCGGGCCGATGCCGCCGGTGTTCGAATAGGCCAGGTTAATGCCCGAGACCGGCATGCCGATATTATCGACCACCGAGGCGATCTCGCCGGCTGGCAGCTGGCTGCGGATCTGCGCCTCCACCCTGTCGAACAGGGCGGCGCTATCCTCGATGCGGGTGCCAACCGGCGCGCGGACATGGAGGCTGATCTGGCCGGAATCGACCGCGGGGAAGAAATCGCGCCCCAGGAACGGCACCAGCGCCAGCGACACCGCCACCACGCCCGCCATGCCCAGCACCACCGCCCGGCCATGGCCCAGCGCCAGCCCCAGCAGATCCACATACCAGCGGCGGGCCACCTCGAAGCGGGTTTCAAAGCCATGCTGGAAGCGGCGCAGGGGGTTGCGCGTTGCCGGCCGGCCGGCGCTGGCATCATGGCTGGCCATCACATCGGCGGTGTGTGCGCTGGCATGGGCGCGCAGCAGATAATTGCCCATGGTGGGCACCAGCGTGCGGCTGAGCACGAAGCTGGCCATCATGGCAAACACCACCGCCTTGGCCATCGGCGCAAAGAGGAAGCCGGCAACGCCGCCCAGAAAGAACATCGGCACAAAGGCAATGCAGATGCACAGCAGCGACACCAGCGCCGGCTGCACGATCTGCGCCGCGCCATCGAGGATGGCCTGCTGCACGCCCTTGCCCTGTTCGAGGTGCCAGTTGATGTTCTCGATCGTCACGGTCGCATCATCGACCAGGATGCCGACGGCCAGGCTGAGGCCGCCCAGCGTCATGATGTTCAGCGTCTCGCCGCTGG
>Ga0207806_1000314_pt1 | contig 12448 bp, 10 predicted proteins | sample LuqExpMetageno72_FD_187829 | JGI IMG/M metagenome (GOLD analysis project Ga0207806, IMG submission 187829) | Tropical forest soil microbial communities from Luquillo Experimental Forest, Puerto Rico - Sample 72 (SPAdes) | ecosystem: Environmental > Terrestrial > Soil > Tropical forest ...
TGCGCGGCGAGGACGGGATGCCGGTGCGCCAGGGCGAAATGGGCGAACTCTACGTGCGTGGACCGACCAGCGCAGTCATGTACTGGAACAACCGCGAGAAATCGCGCGACACATTCCGCGGCGAGTGGACGCGCTGCGGCGACAAATACATCCAGGACGAAGACGGCTTTTATGTTTGCTGCGGTCGCGCCGACGACATGCTGAAGGTCTCCGGTATTTACGTCTCGCCGTTCGAAGTGGAAGCGGCATTGTCGTCCCATCCGGAAGTTCTGGAAGCTGCGGTGGTCGGCTGGTTCGACGACGAACGGCTGGTCAAGCCGAAGGCCTTCGTCGTGCTGAAAGTGCCTGAGAAGGCAACCGAAGAACTGGTGACAGCGTTACAGGAGCACGTGAAATTGACGCTCGCGCCCTACAAATATCCGCGCTGGATCGAATTCAGGAGCGACCTGCCAAAGACCGCGACGGGCAAGATCCAGCGTTTCAAATTGCGCGCGGAGGGGCAGGCGTAGCCGGAAAGCCGCCTCTCGCAGCGCTCCTCATCATGAGGCCGTGAGAGGTGGTCGACGGGGTGAGAGTGCATGCATTTGAAAGATTCCGGCTTCCTCCAAATCGGCTCGCACAGTCTCGAATACCGCATGATCGGTCCGCGTCCGGACCGCGCGCCCACCATCGTCATGCTACATGAGGGATTGGGCTGCGTTGGGCTTTGGAACGACTTCCCCGACAAACTGCAACAGGCGACCCGCTGCGGCGTGTTCGTTTATTCGCGCCCGGGTTATGGACAGTCGAGCCCGGTTGGACTGCCGCGCCCGCTCAGTTACATGCACGACGAAGCGCGCGATATGCTTCCTGCGCTGCTCGATGCGATCGGCTTCCGCCGCGGACTGTTGCTCGGTCACAGCGACGGCGCGTCGATCGCAGCGATCTACGCGGGAACGCATCAGGATCACCGTGTCGGCGGCCTGGTGCTGATCGCGCCGCATTTCTTCACCGAGGATTCGGGGATTGCGTCGATCGAAGAGGCACGCAAGGCGTACGAGACCGGCGATCTGCGCCAGCGCCTCGCGCGCTGGCACAAGGACGTCGACAATGCCTTCCGCGGCTGGAATGGCGCGTGGCTCGATCCCGAATTCCGCAAATGGGATATCACCGAGCAACTCGGCTACATCCGCGTACCGATCCTGATCGTGCAGGGCGAGGACGATCAGTACGGCACTGTGAAGCAGATCGAAGAAGCGGAGCGCGATTGCTATTGCCCTGTCGAGGTCGCGCTGCTTCCCGGCGCGAAGCACTCGCCGCAGCGCGATGCGCCCACGGCGACGTTGAAGGCGATTGCGGGGTTCGTCGCCGATGTGCTGCGCTTGAACGAGTGGGAGCAGGCGGCGTAAATCCCGCTCAGGGGTGCACTGTGCTTCCCAAAACGAAATGGCCGGGACGAGCCCGGCCATGACGTATCAATTTATGTTTGGACGAAGCGGCTTATTCCGCCGCCTGTTTTGCCGCGGCGCCGCGCTGGCCGACGAAATAGTCCATCGCCGCCTGCACGCCGCCCTTCTTGAACGGAATGCCGGCGAGCGACATTGCCATCTCGGTCGTGCCGAGGGCGGCGATCATCGCAGACTCGTTGACATCGCCGAGATGGCCGATGCGGAACATCTTGCCGGCGAAACGGCCGAAGCTCGCGCCGTAGGAGATATTGAAGTTCTCCAGCGCCAGCGCGCGGAGCGCGTCCGCGTCATGCCCTTCCGGCAGCAACACCGCCGAGAGCGTCGGCGAGTAGTACTTCGGATCGCGGCAGATCAGTTCGAGACCCCAAGCCTTGACCGCGCGGCGCGTGCCTTCGGCCAGCCGCTCGTGACGGGCGAACACGTTGTCGAGGCCTTCCTCGTGCAGCATGTCGATCGCCACCGCGAGGCCCTGCAGCATCTGCGTCGCAGGGGTGTAGGGGAAATAGCCCTGCTTGTTCATCGCCAGCATCTCGTCCCAGGCGAAGAACGACTTTGGCAGCTTGGCGTTCTTGTTCGCGGCGAGCGCTTTGTCGCTCACCGCGTTGAAGGACATGCCCGGCGGCAACATCAGGCCCTTCTGCGCACCGCCGACGGTGACGTCGACGCCCCATTCGTCATGCCGGTAGTCGGCCGAGGCCAGCGAGGAAATCGTGTCGACGAGCAGCAACGCCGGGTGGTTGGCGTTATCGATCGCCTTGCGCACGGGCGCGACGGGCGAGAGGCAGCCGGTCGACGTTTCATTGTGCAGGAAGCAGACCGCCTTGATCTCCTTGGCCTTGTCTTCCTTCAGTTTCGCCTCGACAGTGGCCGGATCGACGCCGGTGCGCCAGTCGGTCGGAATGACCTCGACGACGAGGCCGAGCCGTTCGGCCATCTTCTTCCACAGTAAGCCGAACTGCCCCGTTTCGACGTACAGGACCTTGTCGCCGGGGCTGAGCGTGTTGACCAGCGCGGCTTCCCACGCGCCGGTTCCCGTGGCCGTATAGATGACGACCGGATTGGTCGTCTTGAAGATCGTCTTGATGCCGTCCAAGCATGTCTTGGCCAGCTTCGAGAACTCCGGCCCGCGGTGGTCGATAATGGGCGTGTCCATGGCCCGCAGGATGCGATCCGGCAGCGGCGACGGCCCCGGGATGTGGAGGAGATGACGTCCGACCGAGCGCGACGAATTCTGAGCCATTGGCAGAGCTCCTAAACGGCTGAAAAAGGGGGTTTTGGCCATGGGCGAAACCACGGCGCCGCCCGTCTCAGGCGGTTCTGACCCGGGTTGAACACTGAATGCAATATTGCGGTCAAGCGCTTTCGCGGGCATCAGATGCCTCGGTTCGGCATGGCCCGAACGCGTGCGAATAGAGGGTGCCGTGGCGGTTGTAATGCCCGGGCTGGAGCGCCGGCTCAGAGCGGAGGTGAAGGGCGACATCTGGTTCGACCGGTTCACCCGCGGCCGCTATTCGACCGACGCCTCGCATTACCAGATCGAACCTTTAGGGGTGGTCGCGCCGCACACCGCTGAAGACGCCGATCGCGCTATCTCGATCGCGCGGGCGGAGGGGGTTACCGTCCTCCCCCGTGGCGGCGGAACTTCGCAATGCGGCCAGACCGTCGGCGCCTCGCTGGTGATCGAGTGCTCAAAATACGTTAATCGCCTGGTCGATCTCGATGTCGCCGGCCGGCGCTGCGTGGTCGAGCCGGGCATCGTGCTCGACGAGTTGAACCGGCGGCTAAAACCGCACGGCCTCTGGTTCCCGGTCGACATCTCAACCGCATCGCGCGCGACCATCGGCGGCATGGCCGGCAATAACTCCTGCGGCGGCCGCTCGCTTCGCTACGGGACGATGCGGGACAATGTGCTCGCCATCGACGCGGTCCTGCCTGACGGTACGAAGGCCCACTTCGGTCCGCTCGGCGGCAGCGAATTATCGCCCGCGATCCGGACCCTGGTCGACGACCTGCTCGCGCTAGGGGCGCGCGAGGCGGACGAGGTGGCCGCCCGGTTCCCGAATGTGCAGCGGCGGGTCGGTGGCTACAATCTTGACGCGCTCGCGCCTGGCAAGAACGACATCAATCTCGCCCATCTCCTGGTGGGCTCGGAGGGCACGCTCGCCTTTTCGACAGCTATCGAGCTGAAGCTCTCGCCCGTGCTCGGTCGCCGCACGGTCGGTGCATGCCACTTCGGCAGCTTTTACGAGGCGATGAATTCGGCGCAGCACCTCGTGCGCCTCAAGCCGATCGCGGTCGAACTGATCGACCGCACCATGATCGAGCTCGCCGGCGCGATCCCGATCTTCCAGCCGACGCTCACCCAATTCGTGCGCGGCGCGCCGGAGGCGATCCTGCTAGTCGAATTCGGCGAGGAGGAGCAGGACGAGAACATGCGCCGGCTCGCGCGGCTGCACGAGGTCATGGGCGATCTCGGCTTCGGCTGGGACCAGAGCGGTGCGAAATGGGGCGGCGTGGTCGATGTGCTCGAACCTGCCTTGCAGACCGCGATCACCGATCTGCGAACGTCCGGCTTGAACATCATGATGTCGATGAAGGAGCAGGGGAAACCCGTCTCCTTCGTCGAGGATTGCGCGGTGCCGCTCGAGCACCTCGCCGAATACACGGCGCGGCTGACCGAAGTGTTCGAAAAGCATGGAACGCGCGGCACCTGGTACGCGCACGCCGGCTCCGGCTGCCTGCACGTGCGGCCGATCTTAAATTTGCGGCTAGAAAAGGACGTGCACGCTATGCGCGGCATCGCCGAAGAAGCGTTCGCGATGGTGCGCGAGTACAAAGGCTCGCATTCCGGCGAGCACGGCGATGGGCTTTTGCGCTCCGAATTCAACGAGCCGATGTTCGGTGCGCGGCTTGCGCGCGCATTCGAGGAAGTGAAGGACCGGTTCGATCCGGACGGCCTGTTCAATCCGGGCAAGGTCGTGCGTCCGCCGAAATTCGACGACCGCAGCCTGTTCCGTTTCAAGCCGGGCTATCGCGGCATCGAGATGAAGACCGAGTTCGACTGGTCGGCCTATCCAGGCTCGGGCGGCGGGCTGCAGGGCGCGGCCGAGATGTGCAACAACAATGGTGCCTGCCGAAAGCTCGCCGGCGGTGTCATGTGCCCAAGCTATCGCGTGACGCGCGATGAACGCGACGTCACGCGCGGACGCGCGAACACGCTGCGCCTTGCCATCACCGGTCAGCTCGATTCGGATGCGCTCGCAAGCGACGAGATGCTGGAGACGTTGAAACTCTGCGTCTCATGCAAAGGCTGCCGCCGCGAATGCCCCACCGGCGTCGACGTCGCGCGCATGAAGATCGAGGTGCTGGCGGCGCGCGCGCGCAAGCACGGCTTTTCACTGCGCGACCGGCTTGTCGGGTGGCTGCCGCGCTATGCGCCCTATGCCGCGCGCGCGTCTTGGCTGATGAATTTGCGCAATCGCAGCGCCTTCTTGCGCCGCGCGTTGGAGCAGGTAGCGGGCCTTTCGGAGAAGCGAAGTCTGCCCGTTTGGCGCGCAGATATTTATCGGGATCGCGTTGCCCCGGCCGCCGCCGGCGAGAAGGAGGTCGTGCTGTTTGCCGACACCTTCAACCGCTATTTCGAGCGTGAGAATTTGGATGCGGCGCATCGCGTGCTGACGGCCGCCGGCTATCGCGTGCGTGCGGCCGTTCCGCCGAACAGCGGCCGGCCTTTGTGCTGCGGACGAACGTATCTCTCCGTCGGCGCCGTCGAGGAGGCGCGGCAGGAGATGCGGCGCACGGTCGATGCGCTCGCACCGTTTGTTGCGCGCGGCGTGCCTGTCGTGGGGCTCGAACCGAGCTGTCTGATGACTTTCCGCGACGAGCTTCCCGCGCTCATGCAGGGCGAAGCGGTCGAGGCTTTCGCTTCGAACACGCTGCTGTTTGAGGAATTCATCGCGCGCGAGCGTAACGCCGGGCGCTTCGAACTCCCGCTCAAGCCCGTCGCGCAGAAGGCGCTACTGCACGGCCATTGCCATCAGAAAGCTTTCGCCGCAATGAGCGCGGTCGAAACGACGCTACGGATGATTCCGGAGCTGGCGGTCGAAACCGTGGACTCGAGCTGCTGCGGCATGGCCGGAGCTTTCGGCTACAATGCCGACACGATCGACGTCTCCTTCGCCATGGGCGAGCTGTCGTTGTTGCCGACCGTGCGCAAGGCGGAGAGCGATACGCTGGTCGTTGCTGACGGCACCTCGTGCCGGCATCAGATTCATGACGGCGCCTCGCGCGGCGCAATGCATGTGGCGCGACTGCTGGAGATGAGCCTCGACACCGCGGGCATTGCCAACACGTAAGCCTGTGCCATCCTCCGGTTTGTTGCTGAGGAGGACAGCGAAATTCCGGCCAAGCTATTTGCAACCACGCTCGTCGGCTCCTATCCGCAGCCGGATTGGCTGATCGATCGCGCTCGGCTGTCGAAAATGGTGCCGCGGGTGCGCATGGCCGATCTGTGGCGCGTGCCCGTTGCCGAATTGCAGGCCAAACAGGACGAAGCGACGCTGCTCGCGATCCGCGACCAGGAGCGCGCAGGTTTGGACATCATCAGCGACGGCGAGCAGCGGCGCGAGAGCTATTCAAACCGCTTTGCCACCGCACTCGCCGGTGTCGACACCGATAATCCCGGCACCACGATCAATCGCTCCGGCAATCCGATCCCGGTGCCGCGCATCACCGGTAAGGTCGCGCGCCATCATCCCATCCTCGTGCGCGACCTCGAATTCCTGCGCGTCAATACATCAAAGCCGGTGAAAATGACGATCCCCGGGCCTTTCACGATGTCGAAGCAGGCGCAGAACGACTATTACGCCAGCGACGAAGAGATGGCGCTCGATTTCGCCGTCGCGGTCAACGCGGAAATCAAGGATCTGTTCGCGGCCGGCGCGGATATCGTGCAGGTCGACGAACCCTGGATGCAGCAGCATCCGGACGCCGCGCGTGCCTATGGTCTCAAGGCGCTCGACCGCGCGCTCGACGGCGTTACGGGCACGGTCGCGGTGCATTTGTGTTTCGGCTATGCGGCCGTCGTGCACGAGAAGCCGAGCGGATATTCTTTCTTGCCTGAATTGGAGCGATCGAAAGCCGCGCAGGTGTCGATCGAGGCGGCGCAGCCGAAGCTCGATCTCGCCGTATTAAAACAGTTGCCATCCAAATCGATCATTCTCGGCGTGATCGATTTGTCGAGCCCGGCTATCGAAACGCCCGAGGTTGTCGCCGCCCGCATCCGCAAAGCGTTGCCTCATGTTTCGGCGGAACGGCTCATCGTCGCGCCGGATTGCGGAATGAAATATCTTCCGCGCGACATCGCCTTCGGCAAGATGCAGGCGATGGTCGAAGGTGCGGCCATCGTCCGTAATGAAGCGGCGAATTAAAGTTGCGAGGTTTCGATGCGTTTGATTGCCCTTATGGGTGTGGCGGCCGGAGCCGCGCTCGCGGCAACGCAAGCCGCGGCGCTGGATCGGGTGCGTTTCGGCACGAACTGGGTGGCGGAAGCCGAGCACGGCGGCTTCTACCAGGCGCTCGCGGACGGCACGTACAAGAAGTACGGGCTCGACGTCACGATCGTGCCCGGCGGTCCGAACGTGAATAACCGCATCCTGCTGCCGGTCGGTAAGCTTGATTTTTTCATGAGCGCGAACTCGCTGCAGACCTTCGATGCGGTCGAGCACAACATCCCGACGATCGCGGTGGCGGTGAGCTTTCAGAAGGACCCGCAGGTTCTCGTCGCGCGTCCCGGTGTGAAGGCGCTCGAGGATTTGAAGAACTTGACCCTGTTCGTCTCGAAGGAAGGCATGGTGACGTACTTCCAATGGCTGAGGGCGGATTACGGATTCAATGAGAAGAAAGTGAAGCCCTACACCTTCAACGCGCAGCCTTTCCTCGCGGACAAGAATTCCGCGATGGAAGGTTACGTCACGTCCGAACCTTATGCGGTCGAGAAGCAGGCCGGGTTCAAGCCGGCGGTCTTCCTGCTCGCCGATTACGGATTCAACAGCTATTCGACCCTGATCGAGACTCGGCGCGACCTGGTCGAGAAAAAACCTGACCTCGTGCAGCGTTTCGTCGATGCCTCCGCGATCGGCTGGTACCATTATCTCTACGGCGACAGCCGGCCGGGCAATGCGCTGATCGTCCAGCACAACCCCGAGATGACCAACGACCAACTCGCCTATTCCATCGCCAAGATGAAGGAGGACGGCATCGTCGATTCCGGCGACACGCTGAAGCTCGGCATCGGCGCGATGACCGACGCGCACTGGAAGAATTTCTACGACAAAATGGTGCACGCCGGCGTGGTCAAGCCCGGGCTCGATTACAAGAAGGGTTACACACTGCAATTCGTGAACAAGGGCGTCGGGCTGGATTTGCGGCCGAAAAATTGAATTCGTCATGGCCGGGCTTGTCCCGGCCATCCACGTCTTTACTGTTGCACGATCAGGAAGACGTGGATGCCGGGCACAAGCCCGGGCATGACGGAGTGAATGGACCAGTCCTCTCCATCCCACGGCAGCCCCGTCGTCTCGCTGCGCGGCGTGAGCAAAAGCTACGCCACCGGCGTGCAGGCGCTTGCCGATTTCGATCTCGTTATTCGCGCCGGCGAGTTCGTCTCTTTTCTCGGTCCCTCCGGCTGCGGGAAATCGACGGCGCTGCGTATCGTGGCGGGCTTAAGCGCCGCTACGGCAGGAAGGGTCGAATGGCCGAACGGCGAAGCGCCGATCGGCTTTGTTTTTCAGGATCCAACCTTGATGCCATGGGCAACCGTGGAGAAAAACGTCGCGCTGCCACTGACGCTTTCCGGACGCGACGATTCGACGGCGGTTGCCGATGTCCTGCAGCACGTCGGCCTACACGATTTTGCCTCGTCGTATCCGCGCGAACTGTCGGGAGGGATGAAGATGCGCGCGTCGATCGCGCGCGCGCTCGTCACCGGGCCGGATCTTTTGCTGATGGACGAGCCGTTCGCGGCGCTGGACGAGATCACACGGTTCAAATTGAATAACGAACTGCTTGGCCTCTGGCACGAGTCGAAACGCACTGTCGTGTTCGTCACGCATTCGGTCTTCGAATCGGTCTTTCTTTCGCAGCGGATCGTGGTGATGACGCCGCGACCCGGACGTGTGTTCACGGAAATAGCGATTCCCGCAGCTTACCCGCGCGACGAGAATTTTCGCACGTCAGTCGAATACGCTGACTTCTGCTCGCAAGTCGGCAAAGCCTTGCGCGCCGCGATAGGAGAGGCGGGATGAGCGAGCGCATCATGCGTATGGCGCTTCCCTTGATCGTGTTCGCGTGCGTGCTCGCGGTATGGGAGGCCGTCGTGCAGATCGGCGAGATTCCCGCCTATCTGCTGCCCGGACCCGTTCTCATCGCGCGGACGCTCGTTGCCGACGGGCCGCTTCTGCTCGCATCGCTCTGGGTCACGTTGTTCACTGCGTTTCAGGGGTTCTTGCTGGCAGCGGCCTGGGGCACCCTGCTCGCGATCCTCTTCAACCAGTCGCGTCTGATTGAGTATTCGTTTTATCCCTACGCCGTGATTCTGCAGGTCACGCCGATCGTCGCGATTGCGCCGCTGCTGCTGATCTATTTGCCACAGCATCTCGCCGTGCTCACCTGCGCGTGGATCGTCGCCTTCTTTCCTGTGCTTGCCAACACCACGCTCGGGCTCAACTCGGTGGATCACAATCTGTTGGCGCTCTTCCAATTGTACAAGGCCAATCGCTGGCAGGTGCTGTGGCAGCTCAAACTGCCATCGGCGCTGCCGCAGATGCTCGCGGGCTTGCGCATTGCGGGCGGGCTGTCGCTGATCGGGGCGGTGGTCGCGGAGATCGCGGCTGGCTCGGCCGGCGCGGGCTCGGGGCTTGCCTATCGCATTGCCGAATCCGGCTACCGGCTCAACATCCCGCGCATGTTCGCCGCGCTGTTGCTTCTGTCCGTCGCGGGCGTGGCGATCTTCTTCGTGCTCACTGCGCTGTCGCATCTGGCGCTGCGCCGCTGGCACGAGAGTGCGATCGCGCGCGAGATCTAGAACGTCAACCGCGTCACGATCCCGAGCAGTGCCATCACGACAATCACCTCGATCATCCCGCGGTGGAAGCGGAAGGCGAGCAGCACCGCGGCGACCGCAAGCAGCGCGGCGTGTTGATCGAGCGCCCTCAGATCGAATCCGTACCAGTGCAGCGGGCCCCATTGTCGTGCGACGACGGTGCCGAACAGCACGTGCAGCGCGAACCAGACCGACAGGTTCAGGATGACTCCTACGACTGCTGCCGTGATTGCAGCGAGCGCGCCGGCGAGGCGGCGGTTGGCGCGCAACTGCTCGAGGAACGGCGCGCCGACGAACATCCAAAGAATTGCCGGCACGAAGGTAACCCATGTCGTCAGCACCGCGCCGATCACTCCGCTCGTCAGGGCTGAGAACGGTGCGGGCGTGCGGAATGCGGCAAGGAAGCCGACGAATTGCGTGACCAGGATCAGCGGTCCCGGTGTGGTTTCGGCGAGGCCCAGGCCGTCGACCATTTCGGACGGTGCGAGCCAGTGGTGGGACTCGACCGCCTGCTGCGCCATGTAGGCGAGTACGGCGTAGGCGCCGCCGAACGTGACTACCGCGAGTTTGGAGAAGAACAGCCCGATCGCGACCAGCACATGATCGTCGCCAAGCGTGATTGCTGCCAGCAGAACCGGCGCCCACCAGATCACCAGCCCGACGACAAGCGCGATGCCGGCTTGCCGCCAGCGTCCCACCGCATCTCTTTCGACAACGGCCACCGTTTCAGCCAGCCCGAGCAGGTCGGGGCGCGAGCGCGCGACAACGTAGCCGGTGGCCGCAGCGAGGCCCACGATCAACGGAAACGGCAAGTCAAAAAAGAAAATGCCGATATAGGCGAGTGCGGCGAGGCCGAACATGAACGACGATTTCAGCGCGCGCTTGCCAATACGGATCAGCGCTTCGATCACGATCACCAGCACGGCCGCCTTGATGCCGTAGAGCGCTCCGTCGATTGCCGAGACGCCGCGGCCATAAGCGTAGAGCAAACTCAAGCCGAGCATCACAAAGGCGCCGGGCAGCACGAACAGGATGCCGGCGGTCAGGCCGCCACGCACGCCGTGCAGTACCCAGCCGACATAGGCCGCAAGCTGCGTGGCCTCCGGTCCCGGCAGCAGCATCGAGAAATTCAGCGCGTGCAGGAAGCGTGGCTCGTCGATCCATTTCTTCTCGTCGACCAGGATGCGATGCATCATCGCAATCTGGCCCGTCGGCCCGCCGAAATTGATGCAGCCGATCTTCAGCCAGACCAGAAAGGCCTCGCGGAAGCTCGGCTTTGCAGCCAATCCGTCGTTGTGCATGAGAGACGAAACAGCCAAGCAAAAGTCCCCTTCATAAAGTGAAGGAGACGGTGCTTGGGCCCGAGGCCTTGGGTCAAGCGGGGCGACCGTCGCAAAGCCCCGCACGCAAACGCTATCTTACCGGATCGGGGCGATCAATGCCACGCCGGAGACCAGCAGCAGCCAAAGGATCGCCTTGCGGAACGCGTCGTCGTCCAACTTCCCGTAGAGTTGCAAACCCGACCACAGGCCGAGCGCCAGCGCGGGCAGCGTCAGCGCGTACAGCTTTAACGTCGGAACCGTAAGCGCGCCGGCGAAGCCGAGCGAGACCGCCGTCATCATGAAGGTCGCGAAGATTACCGGTTGGAAGACGGCGCGCTGCTTGTCCTTCGGTCCGCCGCGCAGTTGGCACCAGATCGTGACGGCGATGCCGCCCAAGCCGGTCAATCCGCCGATGAAGCCGTTCGCCACGCCGATGGGCAGGTCGAATGCAAGTCTGCTCTCGATCGGCTTCATCGCTGGCCGGGCCAAATTGTAAGTCGCATAGATCACCAGCAGCACGCCGATAGCGAAGCGTAGTGTGTGCTGGTCCACGCTGGTCAGCAGCAGGGTTCCGATCGGTACGCCGACCGCGCCGCCGGCGATGAATGGCGCTACGGCGCGCCATTCGAAGGCATGCCGGACCTTCCAGATACCGGACGCCTGCGTGACCAGGCCGCACAGCACGATCAGCGCTGCGGTTTGCGTGGGCGTAACGATGTACAGCCAGACGCCGGAGACGACGAGGCCCATCGCGAAGCCGGACAAACCCGACGTGAGCCCTCCGACAAACGCTGCCGCGAGGAAAAGTGCGAGAGTCGATGCATCCATAGCGGTGCTCCATTGATCAAGAGCGCAGCGCTTGGATGGCATCCATCTGACGGGGAGGCAGCTTGTCCCCGGACTTGGTGATGTTTGAGTGACTAGCCCACAAGCAGCATTGGTCCCCTCCAATCACAGGAGGAGACGGTGCTTGGGCGAGCATGCCTTGGAAAGGCGGGGCGACCGTCGCAGGCCCCACGTGCCAAATATTATAATGTCGGCGGGGTCGCTGCAAGCATCCGGTCGGACGCATTCGACCTCTGCGTTTTGCCGGGTCGCCTAAACGGCACGCCTTGGATAGTTTGTGGCGATTGGAGGGCGGCATGGGCAACAGCATCGATTTGACCGGGCGAATCGCGGTCGTGACCGGGGGCGCGCAGGGGATCGGACGCGCCATCGTCGAGCGCCTCCTAAAATCCGGTGCCGCCGTCGCAATCTGGGACCGCGACCTGTCCTTGGCCCGAAAGACGGTGGAGGAACTGAAAGCGGCCGGCCGGACCGCCGCATTCGATGGGGGAAGAAGTCAGCTTCCAACCGGTCCCGGCGTCACGTGGCTGAAGGGACAATTCGACCGGCTGTCGCAGGCTGAGCATCGGCGCTTGGTTTGTGAGCAACGACAAGGAACTGAGCTGCAGATCCATCCGCCGAGGGCTGTTGGTAAAAGCGCCTTGAGCCTGGACCTGAGATGGTCCAGCTGAAAGCTCAAGCTGAAATTGCTGAAGAGCTTGCTGCTGGCCAATCCAACTAGCGTGCAGTTG
>Ga0207806_1000315_pt1 | contig 12436 bp, 9 predicted proteins | sample LuqExpMetageno72_FD_187829 | JGI IMG/M metagenome (GOLD analysis project Ga0207806, IMG submission 187829) | Tropical forest soil microbial communities from Luquillo Experimental Forest, Puerto Rico - Sample 72 (SPAdes) | ecosystem: Environmental > Terrestrial > Soil > Tropical forest ...
CCAGCCAGAATGTTCCGAAAACCTCAGCGAAAAGTGCCTTGTGCAAAGACATGACCACACCTCTCCATCTGCCGTAGACGTTGGCGGCGAGGCTGATCGCGATCGTCTTCGAGGTAAAGGGGCAATCGCTGGCAGCCTTGTAAAATTTCGTACAGCCACAAGGCGGAGCAGTACCGCATGGCCGGCAGCAGCCTCTCCTGGTCGACAGGGCCAGCCGCCGACATTGCGGACAGCTGCGAGACCATGTACCGATCGCCGGATGGCAAAGGCTGATAGGTTGGAACGCCTCGACGTTCGTCGTGCAGAGCTTGAAACGGAATATGCAGCAGCGCTGATTGAGGCCCTGCGCGTTACGGCCTCGGGCAAATGGGGCCTTTTTGACCACAATGCGGACCGCGTGGCGCGCAAGGCCGTGGCTCCCGTCATCGATCATCTGGCTGAAATCGGCCAGGCGATCGACCAGATGCGAGAGCAGCTTGGCCTGCCCCCTTTCGCGCTTCAGCAGGAATTCCTCGCCTCTCGCGGGCCGGTCAGGTCGGATGCGGTAGGCGAACCCAAGCAGGCACAGGCCTGGCTTGATCGGCTGGGCGGGGGCAAGAAGGCTTAGCCCCATCCTCTGACCGGCCGCGCCGCCTCTTGCAGCGCGCCGGCGATCCCCCTAGAGATGCGAACGCCTCGCAATTATGCTGGCAGCCCCTGTTCCTGCCACGATAGAAAGGTGAGCGAGTGCCGCAGCGCGAGGTGATTGCCACCATTCTTGCGGAACAACGCGGCGAGCTTATCAACTATGCCCGCACCGTCAGCGGCGATGCCGATGGCGCCGAGGATCTGGTGCAGGAAGCCTGGCTGCGGCTCGACCAGGCCGCGCGGGCAGAGCCCATCGCCAAACCCGCCCATCTGCTCTGGCGCATCCTGCGCAACCTGGCGATCGACCGGGGCCGGCGCATCACGCGCGAAAAAGGGCTGGTGGCCAGAGAACCCACGCAGGAACAGCTGGAGCAGCAGCCCGACCGTCAGCCCTCCATCGAGGACATGCTGATCGCGCGCGACGAACTGGCCCGCATCGGCCATGTCATCAACGGATTCGATGCGCGCACCCGCGCCGCCTTCGAGATGCACCGCTTCGAAGGCGCGAAACTGCGCGAGATCGCCGCGCATCTGGGCATTTCGGTGACCGCCGCCCATGGGCTGGTCGCCACGGCGCTGCGCGCCATCCGCGCCGCGCTCGATCACGATTGAGGCAGGGCCGGCAATCTGCGCCGGAAAAATCTTTCCATCATGCGTCTCTTGGGTAGAGAAACCGGGATGAGACGGCAGGGCATGACAGGCGCTTCCCCCGATATGGACAAGATGGACGCCGATGAAGCGGCGATCGAATGGGCGATCCTGCTGCGCGAGGAGCCGGAGGATGCCGAGCTGAAGGCCGGTTTCGAGGCCTGGCTGGCCGCGTCTCCCCGGCATGCCGCCGCCTGGGCGGCAACCGCGCACGCCTACGACCGGGCGGGCGATCTGCGCCCCCTGTTCACCGCACCGCTGCGCGCGGCCGAAGCGCGCCCGGTTCTGCCGACCGGCCCCGCCCCCTATCGCCGCCGCCCGAGAAGCACCGCCACGCACAGGTGGCGGCCAAACCGGCGCCAGGCGCTCGCCGCCGGTTTGGCCGCCTGCCTCATGCTGATCGCGGCCCCTTCGCTGCTGCTGCGGGTTGAGGCCACTTATCGCACCGGGACGGCGCAAGTGCGCAGAACCGTGCTGGCAGATGGCACCATCGCCCAGCTTGCGCCCGACAGCGCCATCGCCGTCACCTATGCCGCCAACCGCCGGCAGGTGCGGCTGCTGAAGGGCGAGGCATGGTTCGATGTGCGCCACGATGCCGCGCGCCCCTTCTATGTCGATGCCGGCGGCATCACCACCACCGATATCGGCACGGCCTTCGATGTGCGGCTGGAGCGCAAGGGGGTGACCACCGAAGTCTCCTCAGGGCAGGTGCGCGTTGCCTACAGCGGTGCCCCGCCGATTTCCGAACCGCTGTCGCGCGGGGACAGCCTGCATGTCGGCTTTGATGGCATCATGCAGCGGGAACAGCGCCCTGCCGGGCAGATGGCGGCGTGGCGCAGCGGTCAGATCATCGTGCGCGACCGGCCCGCGGGCGAGGTGATTGCCGCGCTGCGCCCCTGGTTTGCCGGCGTGATCCTGCTGCGGGACGAAAGCTTTGCCCGCCAGCGCGTGACGGGGCTGTATAATGCCACCCGGCCTGTGGAGGCCTTGCAGGGCCTGGCGCAGGCTTATGGCGGCTCCGTCACCACGATCACGCCCTGGGTGATTGTGGTATCCTCGGGGCGATAGGCGCAGCCACCTTTGCTGATTTATATTTCCATTGAATTTCATATGCATATGGAAATTCCGGGCACCTAATCCGCTGGGGCACCGCTTTTTTTGCCGAAAAATCCTTGGAACGCGCGTCAATTGCCAAGAGGGGCATTGCGACGCATTATCAATATGCCTCCTTGCCCGAGGAAAGCCCGGAAGGAGATATGGGAATGATAAAAAGCGGTCAGACCAGCGGAAACAGGCAGCGCAAGAGGCATGCGCACCGCCTCATCGCCGCCGCATGGGCCATGCCGGCCACAAGCATGCCGGCCGCAGCCGTGGCCTTGCTGGCCGCGCCCGCAGCGCAGGCGCAGGATGCCGCGCGCAGCTTTGACATCCCCGCCCAGCCACTCGCCGATGCGCTGACCAGCTTCGGCCAGCAATCGGGCCTGCAGGTCAGCACGCAGGCGCCGCTGGTCGAAGGCCGCAACTCCACCGCCGTGAAAGGCGCCATGCCCGCGCTTCAGGCGCTCAGCCGCCTGCTGGCGGGCACCGGGCTGGCCTTTCGCGTGGCGGGCACCACCGTCTCGCTCGAACCGGCCCCGCAAGGGGCGGGCGCGATCAGCCTGGGCCCTGTGCGGGTGGAAGGCGAAGGGGCAGGCACCGAGGACACCGCGCCCGATGCCGTGCCCGGCATCAAGGGCTATGTCGCCACGCGCGGCGCGGGCGCAACCAAGACCGACACGCCGCTGATCCGGATTCCCGCCTCGATCTCGGTAGTCACCCATGCGCAGATCGTCGATCAGGACGCGCAGAGCACCTCGCAAGCGCTGCGCTACACACCCGGCATCGTGGCCGAACAGCGCGGGATCAACGAGGATTCGCTCGAATATCTCTACACCCGCGGCTTTCAGGCCCGCACCTTCATCGACGGGCTGACCATCCCCTTCTCCGGCTTCAACATCGCCACGCGCGACACCTATCTGATCGACCGGGTGGAAAGCGTGCGCGGCCCCGTCTCGGTCGTCTATGGCCAGACGCCGCCGGGCGGCCTCGTCAACATCGTCTCGAAACAGCCCACGACACAGCCGCTGCATGAGGTGTTTTTCGAAACCGGCAGCTATGGCCGCGCGCGTGGCGGCTTCGATTTCGGCGGCGCGCTGAACGGCTCGGGCACCTTGTCCTATCGCCTGACCGCCGTGGCGATGACCACCGGCACGCAGACCAACTATGTCCGCCAGAAGCGCATTGCGGTCGCCCCTGCCCTCACCTGGAAGCCGGACGAGCGCAACACGCTGACCATCATCGGCAATTACCAGAAGGACCCGGAAGCGGGCGCCTTCAACTATGTGCCCGCCGTGGGCACGGTGCTGCCGGGCAAGGTGACGATCCCGCGCTCGCTCAACACCGGCGATCCGGGCTATGATGTCTATCGCAAGGAAGAGGAGAGCATCGCCTACCGCTTCGAGCACCGCTTCAGCGACGCTTTGAAATTCCGCCAGAACTTCCGCTATATGCACAACAGCCAGACGATCCACCACGTGGGTGACGGATCGAGCTATGACAGCACCGGCACCGCGCTGACCCGCATCGCCTACAACAATTACGGCACGGTCGATGCCATCAGCATGGACAATCAGCTGACCGCCGATTTCGCCACGGGCGCAGTGCATCACACTTTCGTGGCAGGGGTGGACCTGCTCAACACCCAGTTCGACCACCACCTCTATTACAGCCGGCTCGACGGGCAGAACCCGGCCAATCTGGTCATCGCCGATCCGGTCTATTTCCAGAATGTGCCCGCGCCCAATTTCCTGCTGGGCTCCTCCACGCGTGAACGCACGCAGCAGGCCGGGATCTATGCGCAGGATCAGGCCACGCTGGGCCGGCTGACGCTGGTGGGCGGCCTGCGACAGGACTGGGCGGGCACGCACAGCGTGTCTTACAAGACCGGCAGCATCACCGACCAGAGCAGCCATGCGCTGACAGGCCGCCTCGGCGCGGTCTATCAGATCACCGACAGCCTGGCGCCTTATGTCAGCTGGTCCACCTCCTTCCAGCCGCAGGCGGGCAACACCGACACCGGCGCGCCGCTGAAACCCACCAAGGGCAAGCAGGTGGAAGCCGGCATCAAGTTCCAGCCCGCCGGCGGCAAGAGCTTCGTGACGCTGGCCGTCTATGATCTGCGCCAGACCAATGTGACCGTGTCGAACTCGCTCTACACCGGCTCGATCACCCAGACGGGCGAGGTGCGCTCGCGCGGGGTGGAGGCCGAGGCGCATGCCTACCTTACCGACCGCGTGCAGATGATCGCCAGCTACACCCATGACGAAGTGCGCAACACCAGCGCCACCGCCAACATTCTGGGCAAGGCCCCGGCGGGCATCCCGCAGGACATGGCGGCGCTGTGGCTGTCCTATGATATGCCCGCAACGCTGATCCCCGGCCTGAAGGCCAGCGCGGGGGTGCGCTATGTGGGGGCCAGTTTCGGCAATCCCACCAACACCTTCAAGGTGCCGGGCTATACGCTGGCCGATCTGGGGATGCAGTATGACGTGGGCCGCGCCCTGCCGAAACTCACAGGTGTGAAGCTCAGCGTCAATGTCAGCAATCTGTTCGACCACACCTATGTGACCTGCACCGACCTGACCTACTGCACCTTCGGCCAGGGGCGGCAGGTGCTGGCCGGGATCAAATACGCATGGTGAGAAGCGGCGTGAAAGGCCGCGTGAAAGGGTGGTCGCGCCTGCATCGCTGGAGCAGCCTGATCTGCACGCTGTTCCTGCTGGTGCTGTGCATAACGGGCCTGCCGCTGATCTTCAGCGCGGAGATCGACCGCGCTTTCGATCCCATGCGGCATCAGGCCCCGCAGGCAGGCGCACCCGCCCCCTCGCTCGACGATCTGGTCGCGGCGGGGCGCGCGCGCTATCCCGGGCAGGCGGTCCTCTCGCTGTTTGTGGAGGAGGAGGCCGGGGCGGTCGTGCTGCGCATGGCGCCCTCGCTGGCGGCATGGCATGCCAACCCCGCGCGCGAACATCTGCTGGTGTTCGATGCGCAATCGGGCCGCCTGCTGCGCGAGGGCAGCCGCGCCGCGCTCTCCGCCCGCAGCCCGACGGCGGTTCTGCTGGCCCTGCACCGCAGCCTGCTGGCGGGCCTGCCGGGAGAGCTGTTTCTGGGCGGGATGGGGCTGCTCTTCGTGGTGGCCATCGTCTCGGGCGTGGTGCTCTATGGGCCTTTCACGCGCAAGCTGGCCTTTGGCACCTTGCGCCGCCACCGCAGCGCCCGGGCATTCTGGCTGGACCTGCACAATCTGCTGGGCATCGCCACGCTGGCATGGGCGCTGGTGGTGGGGTTAACGGGGGTGATGAACACGCTGGCCGTGCCGCTGTTCGGCATCTGGCAAACGCGTGAGGTGGCAGCGGCGCTGCATGCCTATATCGGGCAGGCGATTGCCGGGCAGGACCATCTGTCCCCGGCGCAGCAGGCGGTGGATACGGCAAGGCAAGCCCTGCCCGGCACCAGCCTGCTCAGCATCGCCTTCCCCGACGGGCGCGAGGGCAGCCCATGGCACTATACCGTCTGGCTGAAAGGCGACACGGCGCTCACCAGCCGCCTGTTCAACCCGGTGCTGGTCGATGCGCGCAGCGGCAGGCTGACGGCGATTGTGCCCATGCCCTGGTATCTGCGCCTGCTCGAAGTCTCGCGGCCGCTGCATTTCGGGGATTATGGCGGCCTGCCCTTCAAGATCATCTGGGCCCTGTTCGATCTGGCAACGATCACCGTGCTGGTCAGCGGCCTTGTCCTGTGGCGGAGAAAGAAGGCATGAGCGCGCGCGAGAGAGAGGCTGCGTTTCGGCAATGGGGCTGGCCCATCGCCCTTGCCCTGTCAACGGTGCTGGGCCTGCTTTGCGCCTTGCCGGGCGCGGGCGGCTGGTGGCGGGCCCTGTCGTGGGCCGCGCTGGGCGCTCCGTTAGCCGCAATGGCCATCTCCCTGCGCCCCGGAAAGCGCCGCCCATGAGGCAACAGGCCACCACCCTGCGCCACCACAGCGCAAACGAGGCGGACGCGTTGGCGCAAACCGTCTTCAGCCATCGCCCGGCCTATCGCCCGGCCCCATCCAGCCGGTGGGTCGGCCTCGGCGGCACCCTTTCCATCTATGCCATGGCGCTGGCCGTGCTGCTGGTCTCGATCTCGTCCAGCGTCATCAAACCGGCCCCCTCCGCGACATTGACGGTCATCGCGGTGCATTCCCCCGCATCGCCGCCAGATACGCCGCCCCAGCCACGCCCGGCCACCCGCCCCACCCCGCCAAAGCCGGCAATCCAGCGGCCGGCGCAGGCCACCCCGGCGCCGCCAGTCAAGCTGCCGATCCCGGTCCTGACCGTGCCGGCAGCCGTGCCGAAGCCCGTCGAGCCCGCGCCGAAGCCCTCGGAGGCAAGCGCGCCCAAAACCGCTCCGGCACCGCCCGCCCCCGCCCAGGCCGATGCCGGGCCGGAAAGCTGGCAGGGGCGTGTGCTGATGCGGCTGAGCAGCAAGCGCCACTATCCGGCAAGCGCCATGGCCCGCCATCAACAGGGCGTGCCCTATATCCGCTTCACGATGGACCGGCGCGGCAAGGTCCTGGCTGTCAGCCTGGAGCGTTCGAGCGGAGTGCCCGATCTCGACCAGGAGGCCCTGGCCCTGCCCAGACGCGCGCAGCCCCTGCCCCGCCCTCCCGAGGATGTGCCGGGAGACACGCTCGAAATTGTAGTGCCGATCGAGTTTTTCATGCGCTGAAATGGCCTTGCCGCCGCAGCGGGGAGCGCGCCAAATGGATTATCCAAATGGCGCAAAATGCCCTAACATCCCGGCGCCAGGGGAGTAAGGCGGATGTTACATCCATTTGCGGCCATCGGGGCCTTGTCTGCAGCGCTGCTGCTTGCCTCGCCGGCGCATGCATCCTGCGGGAATGCGGAGCAGGGTCTCAACGCCGCCACCATCATCCCCTATTTTCATGGCCTGACCTTCGACCGGGCAAGGGCCGTGGCCAATGAGGCCTGTTTGAGGCTCCTCGCCAATGGCGCCAACACGAACGGGGAGACGGTCGTCGCCCAATCGCTTCCCGCGGGCAGCAGGGTCAGGCCGCGGACAACCATCAGCCTGCTGTTTGCCGCCGCCCCCGCGCCCACCGTTCCGCAACTCATCGGCCTGAGCCATGACGCCGCCGAGCAACAGGCCCAGGCCAGCGGGTTCAAAACCCTGTTCTACGGCAATAGCGGGCCTGGCCAGGTCGTCGTATCGCAGTCGCGACCGGCCGGCCAGGTGTTGGCACGAGGCTCGTACCTCCAATTGCAAATGGCCGCTGCGAAAAAGCGCGATGGAACGGCCAGCCCCAAGCCCTGAACGCCCCGTCTGCGTTGATTTTTCAGCCTGCCCGCATAAAGCCCGGATAACCGGCCTTTTGCCCTCAGCGCAATGGCGAGGGCGCGCGCATGGCAAGGCGCTATTCGGGCTCATCGCGCGGGCCACAAGTAGGCCGGAAAAATCAACTGAATGGTATCTTGCAACCTTCCGATTCCGCTGGCCCGGCACGATGAAAAGGATTAAATGACTGGCGGCTGCGAACAAGCAGCTGCCTTAAAAGACACCACAGGATGTCATCCCCCATGCATAATATGATCGTGCTCGGCGCTGTCGCCGGGCTTTTTGTGTTCGTGCTTGTGCTCTTTGCCGCCTCGCGCTGCGTGCGCTATGTTGGCAACAATCGCGTCGCCATTGTCGAAAAGCTCTGGAGCGGCGCGGGTTCGATCCATGATGGCCTGATTGCCCTGCGCAACGAAGCGGGTTTCCAGCCGGAAGTCCTGCGCGGCGGCTACCATTTTTTCTTCCCCTTCCAGTTCCGCGTCCACAGCCAGCCGCTGGTGACCATTCCGCAGGGCCAGATCGGCTATGTCTTCGCGCGTGATGGCGCTCCGCTCGGCCCCACCCAGGCGCTGGCCAGCAATGCCGCCACTGCCGATTTTCTCGATGTGCGCGCGTTCCTGTCGAACGGCGGCCAGAAAGGCCCCCAGCGCACGATCCTGCGTGAAGGCACCTATGCCATCAACACCGCGCAATTCGTCATCATCACCCGCGAGCAGATCCACGGGCTGATGCTGAATGCCAGCGATGGCGATCTTTTCACGCAGATGCAGAATGTGATCGCCGTGCGCGGCGGCTTCGAAGCCGTGGTCATCAAGGACAGTTCCGACCAGATTGGCATCGTGACCGTGCATGACGGCCCGGCGCTCGCGGCCAACCACATCATCGCGCCCGAAGTCGGCACTGACCAGAACGACGCGATCACCTTTCACAACAGCTTTCAGGACCCCGAAAAATTCATCGCGGCGGGCGGCCGTCGCGGTCGGCAACTGCAAGTGCTGGTGGAAGGCAGCTATTACATCAACCGCCTGTTCGCCACGGTGGAGATGGTGGCCAAGACGGTGATCGAGGTCGGCCATGTGGGCGTGGTCATCAGCTATACCGGCAATGACACGGCCGACACGTCCGGCGAGGATTACCGCCATGGCGAACTGGTCGCCAAGGGCTCGCGCGGTGTGTGGAGCGAGCCGCTTCTGCCCGGCAAATATGCCTTCAACACCTATGCCGGCAAGATTCTGATCGTGCCCACCACCAATTTCATCCTGAAGTGGGAAACCGACACCGTCGGCCAGCACAAGTTCGACGAGAACCTCTCCGAAGTCTCGCTGATCACCCGCGATGCTTTTGAGCCAACGCTGCCCCTTTCGGTGGTGGTGCATATCGATTATCGCAAGGCCCCGCTGGTTGTGCAGCGCTTTGGCGATATCAAGCGGCTGGTCGAACAGACGCTCGACCCGATGGTTTCGGCCTATTTCAAGAATATCGCCCAGAAGCGCACGCTGATCGAACTGTTGCAGGAACGCAGCGACATCCAGAGCCAGGCCGGTGAGGAAATGCGCGCGAAATTCGTGGCCTATAATCTGGAGTTGCAGGAAGTGCTGATCGGCACGCCGCGGGCAGCCCAGGGCAACGACCAGATCGAAAAGGTGCTCCAGCAGCTGCGCGAGCGGCAGGTCGCCGAGGAGCGCGTGACGACCTACGAGAAGCAGCGCATCGCCGCCGAAAGCGAAAAGGCCCTGCGCGAGGCGGAGGCCCGCGCCAACCAGCAGACCGCGATCACCCAGTCCGAACTCTCGATCATCGTGCGCGAGAACGAGGGCAAGGCCGCGCTGCGTCAGGCCACGCAGCAGGCCGAACAGACCCGCACCCTGGCCAGGGCCGAGGGTGAGCGCGTGCGCATCCTTGGCGAGGGCGAGGCGGCCAAGATGGTTGCGCTGGCCGCCGCCGATGCCGAGCGCATTACCAAGACCGGGCTTGCCATGGCCGAAACCATTGCCAAACAGGCCGAGGCCTCTGGCGGCGCGCAAAATCAGCTCACCCGCCAGATCGTCGAGCGGTTGGCCGAAGCGCTGGAGAAGTCTGGCGTGGACATCGTGCCGCGGATCCAGATCACCACCGGTGGAGAACGCGCCGACAGCGCCAATGGCGGGCCGCTGGCGGCGCTGATTGGCATGTTGCTCAGCCAGAAAGGGCAGGATCTGCTTGGCGATGCGCCATCTGCCGCCGAGCCAGCGCTCACAATCAGGGAAGCCTGATAGATGCCCCTTTCGGCGGTCCAACGCCGCCGAAAGGGGCAACTGGCAAAGGCCTGCCTGGCCCGGGCCATGGCTTGCCGCGGCAGGTGCCGCCAAGGTGAACCGCGGCTGACAAAGTCGTTCGGGCTGGCGCAGGGATTGCTCGGCTAAGCCCGGGTTCCTCGGGGGCACGCCTCTGCGCTGGTTCCAGTCAGCGGACCACCGAGGGCGCGCCGGCCAAGGCTGAGAGGCTACCAAACTTGGCCGGCGTGCTTCCCGTCCCCCAGCACACGCCCGGCCCGGATGAAGCGAAGCCGGGATCCTCAGCTGAACAAGGGCTGACATCTCCGTTCGGCCTGCGTAAGGCTTCCATCCATTAAGGAAACTCCACTCATTCATGAACGGTTGCGTATATGCGACCCGCAACCTCTTCATGCATGAGCGCGCGCCGGCCCCCGTTCAGACCCTCCCAGGTCGGGCCGGCGCGCTTTTTTCCCGGATCTACTGCGGCGATGGCTCCAGCCCGGCCCGATCGGCCAGCGGCAAGGCCATATGCGGCACGGCCCGCCGGCCATGCCCGCGCGCATCATAATCCGTGACAGACAGCGGATTGCCATTGCCATCGCGCAGCACCACCGTGCGCACCGCATGGGTGGGGCCGGCCTCCACCGGCTGGTCATCGATGCCGAAATACCGGCTTTCCACGATATTGCCCGCGCGATCATAGGCCAGGCTGGCCCGGGCATAGCCCAGTTGGCGGTTGCGCACGGGGTGGCCCTGCACATCGAGAAAACGCGTCTCAATCAGCCGATAATGGCCGTCATAGGCAAATCGCACCTCGGCAACGCCCGTGCGCGGATCGGCCACCGGCCGGAAATCGCGGTCGACGAACAGATAGCCGATGCGCTGGTTTTCGGCATTGAACACATAGTTGATCGCCGAGACCGGTGTATCGCGCAGCAGGCCGGGGGCACCATCGGGCCCGCTGCAGAACAGCCAGTCGATATTGCCGCGTTCATCGCGCGAGAACATCCGGCGATAGCAGCCGGTTGCGCCATCCTGCGTCAATGCCCCGGCGGCATTGTAATATCTCTCGGTATCGATGTTGCCAAAGGCGTCGTAATCGTCCTGAATAAGGGCTGGCCCGCCATGCGACGGATCGACCGCCTGCTGGTTCACGCCATGGAAGGCGGTGGTCACAACATTGCCGAAGCTGTCGTAGGTGTAGGCGGTTTCGGCAATGTTCGTGCCGGCCTTGGCAGACAGCTTCCCGCTGGCCGCATACCGGGTGACAGATGTGACCTCCCCCGCATCATCATAGGCATAGGCAAGGCTCGCATAGCCAAGATCGCGCCGCGCCATGAGCTGCCCCGCGGCATCGTAATAGGCCTCGGTGCGGATCCGGCCGTGGGGATCATAGGTCCAGCCGATGGAGGCATGGCCGCCCGCCACTGCCCCGGGGCGCAGATCGGTGCCGAAAAAGCCGGTGCCGGTGAGATGGCCCGCGGCATCGTAAACATTCTGGATCACGGCCGCGCCGCTTTGCCGGTCTGCCACCCGCGCGCCGGTGCCATCGTAAAAATCGGTGCGGGTGAGGCGCCCGGCCGCATCGAACATGTCGGTCTCGATCGAGGCGCCGCTGGCCGGATTAATCGCCGCGCTGTCGGGCCCGGCCAGATAGCGCGTGATGCGGCCATGCAAGCTGTCGTCATAGGTCATGCGCAGCAGGCTGGCGCCGCTGTCGGCGGCCACCGCCGGCTGGCCATCCACGCCGAAATAGGCGATTTCGACCGGCCGCCCATGCGCATCCACCTTTTGCGCAAAGCCGGCCACATGCCAATCGCTGCGCGCCACCGGCTTGCCATCCAGCCCCAGATAGGTGGTGCGCGCAAGATTGCCATAACCGTCATAGGCAAACAGCGTGGCGGCAACCCCGCGCGCCGAAAGCACCGCCCGCCCCCGCGCATCCAGCCAGGAACCCTGCGCCACGCGGCCCTTCCCGTCATAGGCCAGGCGCAGCTGGGCAATGCCGGTGCCATCCTGCAGGAGCTGCCCCTGGCTGTCCAGATCGCGGGCGTTGATCAGCCGTTCCGCCGCGTCATAACCATAGGCCCGGCCGCCGCGCCGGCCCGCTTCATGGGCGGGTGAGCCACCCAGCGTGCGGAAATAGCGCGCCGCCTCCAGCCCGCTGGCGGTGAACACCACGCGATGCTGGGCCACGTTGGATGGGCTCTGGCCGGGATCGCCCGGGCTGCTGTCCACCACGCCGACATCGCCATCCAGCCGGTATATGCCGCCATCGGGATGGAAATAGGTGACCACCGCCGCGCCATCGGCCTGCCAGGCCCATCGGTCGACACGCAGCGCGGTGCCATGCTCATCCAGGCAATCGACCGCGGCCAGCCGGCGGTGGTCATAATGGAAGCGCCATTCGGCCACGGCGCTGTTCCAGGCTTCCACGCCCGCCGGCCCCGCAGCGCCCGCCGCCACCGGCTT
>Ga0207806_1000316_pt1 | contig 12411 bp, 6 predicted proteins | sample LuqExpMetageno72_FD_187829 | JGI IMG/M metagenome (GOLD analysis project Ga0207806, IMG submission 187829) | Tropical forest soil microbial communities from Luquillo Experimental Forest, Puerto Rico - Sample 72 (SPAdes) | ecosystem: Environmental > Terrestrial > Soil > Tropical forest ...
CCCCGCCTATGCCGCCAGCCTCGATGCCATTGCGCAAAAGGGCGCGGCCGGCCTGCTGCAGGGGCCGCTGGCCGCCGGCATCATCGCCAGCCTGCAGGCAGCGCCGCTGCCCAGCACGATGACCCTGGCCGATCTGGCCGCCTATCGCCCCCGCCGCGCAGAAGCGCTGTGCCGGCCCTATCGGGTGTACGCCATCTGCACGCCCGGCGCGCCATCGGGCGGCCCGGCCGTGCAGGAAGCGCTGGGCCTGCTGGCCCACACCGACATCGCCGCCCGGCGCCCCGACGACGAGAAGGCCTGGTTCCTTTTCGCCCAGGCCAGCCGCCTCGCCTATGCCGACCGCGACCGCTATGAGGGCGACCCTACCTTTGTCCGCTTTCCGCAAGCCGGCCTGCTGGCGCCCGCCTATCTGGCCGATCGGGCGAAGCTGATCGGCGAGGTCGCCGGCCCTGTCAGCTGGGGCCAGCCGCAAGGCGCCCCCACCCCCGGCGCCGATCACACCCAAGAGCCCGGCGGCACCACCCATTTCGTCATCGTCGATGCCCGCGGCAATGCCGTTTCCATGACGACGACGGTGGAAAATGTGTTTGGCAACGGGCGCATGGTGGGCGGCTTCTTCCTCAACAACCAGCTCACCGATTTCTCCTTCTCGCCCAGCGATGCAGATGGCACGCCGGCGGCCAATGCGGTGGCGCCGGGCAAGCGGCCGCGCTCGTCGATGGCGCCCACCATCGTGCTGGGGGCTGGCGGGCGGCTGGTGGCGGCCACCGGATCGCCCGGCGGCAGCTCGATCATCGCCTATACGCTGAAGAGCCTGGTTGCCCTGCTCGATTGGCACATGCGCCCGCAAGAGGCCGCGGCCCTCCCCAATCTGGTGGCGCGCGGGGGCAGCTTCACCGCCGATCCTTTCCCGCAGCCGATCATGGCCGGCCTTGCCGCCCGCGCCCTGCCCCTGCAAACCGCGCGCGGCGAGGCATCGGGCATTCACAGCATTCTCGTGGTGAACGGGCGCTATGTCGGCGGGGCCGATCCCCGGCGCGAGGGGCAGGCGCGCGGTTTCTAACGCAAAAGCGGCGGGAAGCGCTCTCCGCTCCCCGCCGCCTGGGCCTTGTTTGCAAAGCCAGCGGCTGGCTTTAAAAAAGGTGGGGCCCGGGTGCTGGCCCGGGCCCCTCGCTCCGATCATGCCCGGGCCAGTCCCCCAACCGGCCAAGGCTCCCCCGATTGTTCAGAACCGGATACTGGAGCGAATTCCAAACTGCTGCGGCTTGGTCGGATAGGACCGGGCATAGGACAGACACGGCGAAGCGCTGCAAGCCAGGTTCTTCGACAAGACGCCGCGCTCATCGAACGCGTTGTTGATGAACAGCGTAAACGATAGATTATCCTTCGTCCAGCCACCTGAGAAATCAACCGTGGTGAAACCCTTGTTAGAGCCAAGGATCGCCTGCCAGTCGTTGCGCAAGCTGTTGGCCGTGCTCGACTGGCTGTTGAGCGAGCCCTGCAGGAAGGCCTTGGCCCGGCCCACGGCAAATTCGTAGCGCGCGGTGGCGTTCAGCTTCACGCTGGGCGTGATCGGCAGCTTGGTGCCCTTGGCGGCAAACAGCCCGCCATAGGCCACATTACCGCAGCCATCGGCCAGCGGGCAGATGAAATCCTGCGTCAGCTTGGCATCCACATAGGTGCCGCTGGCCGAAACGGTGAGCCCGCGCGCCACGCGCCAGCTGACATCGCCCTCGATCCCGCGCGAACGGGCAGAGCCGGCGTTGAGCGTAAAGATCACTCCCTGGATGCCGGGCTGTGCATATTGCACATTGTTCCAGTCTTCCCAGAAGATGGCGCCGTTGAAGCGCAGCCGCTTGTCGAACAGGGTGGTTTTCCAGCCCAGCTCATAGTTGGTCAGCGTGTCGGCCTTGTAGGGCCCGGGGTTCTGCGTGTAGCCGTAGAAATAGGTGACACGGTTGTTGCCGCCCGGGCGGAAGCCGGTGGAATAGGTGAAATAGACCATCGCATTGTGGTTCACCTGCCACTTCAGCGAGGCCTTGTGCGTCTCGCCGCTGCCGACATATTTGGAATTCACATCCGGGCAGGAGAAGACGGTGACATTGCCCGTGCAATTGTTGGTGGCCGCCACCTTCGACAGCGTGCCCGCCCCGCCCGACCAGCCAAACAGCGTGTTATCGGCGATGAAACCGCGGATACCGGCCGTCAACGTTACGTTGCGGGTGATGTCGTAGGAGCCTTCGGCAAAGGCGGCATAATCGCGGTCCACGCGATTGAGGTTGGAATAGAAGATATCGTCACCGTAAACGGCGCCGCCCTCCTGGCTGCCGCTCAGGCCCGGGATCTCGTAATTGGCGATGAAACGGTCGGTCTGGCGCTGCATGAACAGGCCCGCCGTCAGCCGCCAGGGGTTGTGCGCGGGCGAGGAGATGCGCAGTTCCTGGCTGAACTTGGTGTATTTGTTGTAGGTGTCCACCACCTGCGTCGGGTCGATCGCCTTGCCGTTCGCATCGGTGAAGTGGGTGTAATCGGGATAGAGCTGGTCGTAAGCCACGGTGTAATAGGAATAATCCGCCACCGTATCGACGCGCCGGTCGAAATAGCTGCCCGAATAGGTCACATCCCAGTCCGACAGCTTGCCCTGGATCGTCAGCGAGGCGAGATACCAGTCGTCGCGGTCGTGGTCGGGCGTGAAATCATGCACCTGCAGATCGCCCAGCGCCGGCGTGCCATTGCCCGGCGAATAGCCTTCCGGGCCATAGAGGAAAGTGCCGCCAGCGGTCTGGTGCTGGTAGTAGACAGCGGGCGTCACCGTCCAGTTGTCGTCCAGCTCCACGCGCAGGGCCGCGCGGCCACCGGCCTGATCCACCTGGTTGAAGTTCTTGGCAACATACTTGCTGTTGCTGACATTCATCGGATCGGTGGCATAGATCGGGTTGTCGCCGCTGTCATAGCCCGAGGTATACTGGCGCTGATAGGTGCGGGTGCCCGGCACATTGCTGATATAGCCGCCATCATGCTCGTAATAGCCGCTGATGCGCAGGGCCGCCCGATCGCCGATGGGGATGTTGATGAAGCCCTCGGCCTTGCCGCCGGCGCTGCCCGGGCCGAACTTGTTGAACTCGCCGTCAAGCCCGCCTTCCCACTTGCCCAGCTTGGGCTGGTTGGTGATGATGCGCAGCGTGCCCGACAGCGAGCTGGCGCCATACAGCGTGCCCTGCGGCCCGGCCAGCGCCTCCACCCGGGCGACATCGTAGATATGCATGTCGACCGAGCCGAAGATCGTCGTCACCGGGGTTTCGTCGACATAGACGCCGGCGGCCGGCAGCGGGCCCGAGGCGATGCCATCGCCGCCATTGGTGATGCCGCGGAAATAGAGCTGGCTCTGCCCGGGCCCGAACGACTGGTAGCTGACCGAGGGCAGCAGCTTGGCGTAATCGTCGAACCCGGCGACCTGGTGCTGTTCCAGCTGCTGGGCGGTCATCGCGGTGATGCTGATCGGCACCGTCTGCAGCGATTCGGAGCGCTTGGTGGCAGTCACCACGATCTCGCCGGCCGTATCGCCAGCGGAGGCCGGCACGGCGGCATCGCCAGTACTTTCTCCGGCGCTTTCTCCAGCATGGGCGGTGGCGGCAAAAACCGGCGCCAGCGCCAGCGGCGAGGCGAACAGGGCCAGGGCGGCCCGATGCGAAAGCCGGCGCGCGGCTTTGCGGTCGTCAAAAATCATGCATGTCCCCTGATGGCAGCTTTTGCTTTTCCGGCGTCCCTCAAGCCAGAGCGTTCTGCCGAACCGACAGGCATGTCAATATGATGGCTGTCAACGCACAGAAACATTGTCGCCATGTTGCAAAGCTGCCGCATTCAGCGGGCAGCGCCAGCCCTTTGCGCCCCCTCAATCCTCCGCCAGATCGCCCAGCCCTTGGCGAAGGGGACCAAGAAAAGGCGAAAACGCCCGCCATTGGTCCACCCCGTCGGCGAAGATGGGGCGGCGCACCTGTTCGCTGCTGGGGGTTTGCACGGCGCGCTCGGTTTCCCAGAAGCGCAGGCAGCCCTCCTCGAAAGGCAGGCCGACATGGGCGATCAGCGCGCGGATCTCGCGCGCGCTGTCGGCCACCATCGCCTCGTGGCTGACCCGATGCACCGCGCCCGGCAGTACACCATCCATATGATCCATGAAACGGACATAGGCGCGATAGTAGCGGGCCAGGTGATCCTGCCGGTAGCTGAACGCCTGCCCCCGCGCATAATGCTGTTTGAAATTGGAAAAGCAGCAGGCCATGGCGCCGCGCCGGGTGTCGATGATCTTCGCGTGCGGCAGGATCAGCCGGATGAAGGGCACGAAGGACCAGTTGTTCGGCATCTTGTCGATGAACAGCGGGCGCCCGCTCTTGCGATGCACCCCCGCGCGGGCCAGATAGGCCGCCCCCAGCTCGGCCCGCTGCGGGGCGGAAAGGGCGGCAATGGCAGCGATATGCCCGCCATCCACCGGCCCTGTCTGGCGCGCCAGCATCTCGATATCGGGCAGTTCCTTGGTGCCTTCCACGGCGCTGTGGCTGGCCAGGATCTGCTCCACCAGCGTGCTGCCCGAACGCGGCATGCCCAGCACGAAGATGGGATCTGCCGCCGGATCGCCCCCTTGCGCGCGCGCGGCGAAAAAGGCGGGATCAAGCGTGGCGCAGGCCTCGTCCACCAGCGCCTCGATGCCGGCCGGATCATAGCGCAACTGCCCGGCGCGGATGGCATTGGCCGCCTCGTAATGGGCAAAGGCGGCGGGCACATCGCCGGCATCCTCGGCCGCCTTGCCCAGGGCAAAATGGAGGTGCAGCCGGTCGTCCTCGCCCAGCCGTCCGCTGGCCAGCGCCTTTTCCATCGCCGCGCTGTCACCAGCGGAAAAGCGCAGCGCCTTCAGATTGGCAAGGCTCCACCAGGCCTCGCCCAGCGCGCCTTCCAGCGCGATGGCACGGCGATAGGCGGCAATCGCATCGGCCTTGCGCCCCACCGTCTTCAGCGCATGGCCATAGGACAGCCACAGGCGCGGCTGGTTGTCGCGCAGGGCCAGCACCGCTTCGAAACGCGGCACCGCATCGGCATAATCGCCGATCCGCGCCAGCGCCACCGCCTGCAGGTTGAGGAAAGCGGGGTTCTCCGGCTCTGCGGCCAGCAGCAGCGCCACCTCGGCCAGCGCCTCTGCAAAGCGGTGGCGGCGCAGCAGCAGCATCGCCATGTTCTGCCGGGCGGGCAGAAAGCCGGGCGCCAGCTCCAGCGCGCGGGTCAGCAGATGGCCGGCATCCTCCAGCCGGCCGATGCGCCCCGCCAGTTCCGCCAGCATGCGGATCGCCGCCACATCGGTGGGGTGCTGCTTGAGATAGGGCTTCAGCAGCCGCTCGGCCTCGGCCAGCCGGTTGGCGGCCAGATGCACGCCCGCCGCGCGCAGGGCCGGATCGTTCACCGCCACCAGCGTGGCGCGCTGATAGGCGGCATCGGCCTCGGCGGCCAGCCCGGCGGCAAAACAGGCATCGGCCAGATGGCGCCAGCCTTCCGGCGCATGGGGCTGGGCCAGGGCGGCGGCGCGCAGGGCGGCCAGATCCGCGCTCATGCCGGCCGGCGCATGATCAGTTCATCATCGCGCCAGGCGCCCACCGGGAACTGATAGCCGCCCACCACCGCAAAGCCCCGCCCGGCATAGACATGCTGCGCCTTGAGATTGCCAGACCACACGCCCAGCCACACCGGCGCGCCCGCCGCCGCCAGATGATCCAGCGCATGATCGAGCAGCACCTTGCCCAGCCCCCGCCCCTGCACCCGGCGCAGGAGATAGAGCTGATACAGCTCGCCATCGCCCGGCGCCACTTCGGCATGGGGCAGCTTGGCCGGCCCCACATGGGCATAGGCCACCAGCGCGCCGCCTTCTTCCTCCATCACCCAGGTGCGGTGGGCCGGATCGGCGATTTCCGCCGCCACCGGCCCCTCGCCATAGCTGGCCGCCTCGAACAGGGCGCGATCGGCCGGCGGATAGGGAATGGCAAAGCCTTCGAGGAAGGTTTCGCGGAAACAGGCCAGCTTCAGCGCGGCCAGCGCCGGCGCATCTGCCGGGCGGGCAGCGCGCAGAACGCAAGGAAGAAGGGGTTCGGCAAGGCTCATGGCGGCCGCGATACAGCAATCGGCAAAAGCGCGCCAGAAGGAGCGCGCCTAGCGCCGGCCCAGCGCCTTGAGGCCGGCCAGCGCGCATAATTCATCGGCCCGGCCGATCACTGCTCCGCCCGCGCCCGAAACGCCCAGCGCGCCAATCACCTTGCCCCGCCGGAAGATCGGCACCGCGCCGCCTTCCACAAACATCGCCGGCCCCACGCGCGCCGCAACGCCCGGATCGCGCGCCGCGGCTGCCGCCACTTGCGAGCTGGGCCGGGCAAAGGCCAGCGCCACTTCCGCCTTGCGCATCGCCACGAACACATGACTGCCATTGCTGCCATCGGCGCTGAGCATGGCGCGCGCCTCGCCGGCGCTGTCGATCACCGTAGCGCCCACGCGTGATCCGCCCCGCTCGCAGGCCGCCACAGCGGCGGCCGCTGCCCGCGTGGCCGCCGCCAGCGGCAGGCCGGGGGCGGTGCTTTCCGGCGGATCGCCCGGGCCCGGCAGATGCACGCCCGGCGGCAGCGGCGGGGGCGGCGGCAGGGTGCCGGCCGCATCCACCATGCCGAAGGGCGGCAGCACGTCGCCCGGCAAGGCGCGCGGGCCTGCCGGGCTGTCGTGGAAGGCGCCGGCGGCCAGCCCTGCTGCCGGCACCATCGCCAGCAGCAGCGCGCCCGCCGCCCGCCGCATCAGAACGCCACCGACAGGCGGCCGCCGAAATAGCGGTGCGAATCGCGTGCCGGCTGGCCGATCACGTAATTGCCGGTGGTGGCGCTGGCGAAGAAGTCCTCCGCATTGGTGAGGTAGTAGTGGTTGGTGAGGTTGTTGACGAAGAAGGTCAGGCTGGCCTTCTCGTCCTTCGTCTGGAAGCCCAGCGACAGGTCCACCAGGGCAAAGCCGGGCTGGCGGGTGGCCGGGTTCTGGTCGGCCTGCAGCAGGGTGGCGGTGCGATAGGAGATGTTGCCGCCCAGCAGCACGTTGAACCGGTCCATCGGCACCACCTGCTGGATGCTGGCGTTCAGCTTCAGCTTGGGGCTGTCGGGCAGGCTCTTGCCGGTCAGATCCTGCGCGCTCACCGCAGTGCCCGAGGCATTGTACACCGGATTGCCGCTGCTGTCGGTCACGGCAATGCAGCCTTCGGCGGCGGTCTGCGCAGGGTAGCAGTTGGCGCCGGTGAAGCGGGTGAACTTGGCATCGACATAGGCGGCCGAGAACTGCGCCCGGGTGTTGCCCTTCACATAGGTGAGATCGGCTTCCAGGCCGGCCGTGCGGGCATCGGCATTCGACAGGACCAGCACCGAGATGATCTGCGAATTGTCGAACAGCTGCGCCTGATAGCCGCTATACTTGGTGTAGAAGGCGGCCAGGTTGAAGGTCAGGTGGCGGTTCAGCAGGCTCGACTTGAAGCCCACCTCGAAGCTGTCGATATGTTCCTGGGCCGCAGGCTGCGCCGATTTGGCATCGGTGCTGCTGGGGTCGTCCTGGGTGGTGGAAAAATCGTGTACCGTGTTGAAGGCCTTGGGCTTGTAGCCACGGGTGTAGCTGGCATAGGCCATCAGGTTGCGGCTGGGCTTGTATTGCAGGGCGATATCGCCCACCAGCGCGGTCGAACTGTCGTGCAGGTTCCAGGCAAAGCCGCCGGTGGCAAAGCCGCCATCGCCCCAGATGCCATGGGCCGGATCGAAATATTCGCTGACATTCCAGCCGATGTTATCCCAGTTGTAGCGCAGGCCGCCCACCAGGCTCACCTTTTCGGCCAGCTTGGCCGTCAGGCGGCCATAGATGGCATAGTTGGTGGTGGTGGAGATATTCGTCTTGGCCAGCGGGTTCAGCGTCCAGTTGCGGAACTCGCTCTGGTTCACGGTCATGTCGGAGTAGAAGAACCCGGCGATATAGCTGACCGGCCGCGCGGCATCCGAGGCAATCTTCAGCTCTTCTGTCACCTGCCGCACATAGCCATAGGCCACCTGCTGGTTGTTGAAGGGCTGCACCATCGCCGAGGGGATCTTGCCGATGTCATAGAGGAAGTTCTCGAATTCCAGCGCCCAGTTCTGGTCGTTGCCCTCGAACACATCCTGCGTCTGCCACTGGTCCTCGTGCGAATAGGAGGTGGTGGAGGTGATGGTGTTGCCGCCCAGGTGCCAGTTCAGCACCAGCGCGCCATCCTTGTCCTGATAGCGCGAGCCCATCTGGGTGTGCGAGGCATATTGGGTGTTCTTGTAGTTGATATTGTAGCCGGGGAACATGTCCGACTGGTTGAGGCCCACCGGCGGCGCGAAGAAGGCAGCGCCCGGCGTGAAATAGATCGGCACGAAATTCTCGCCACGCGAGGTGGAGCGGGCATAATGGCCCATCACCTGCGCATCGAAATCGGGCGTGATCTGCCACTTCAGCTTGCCGCGCACGCCATAGCTGTCGGCGTGGCTCTTCTCGCCCAGCGTGAGGTTATACACCGGATAGGGCGTGTGCTGATAATAGCCCGCGAGGCTGTAGCTCAGCGTGTCGGTGATCGGCCCGCTGGCGCGCGCATCCACATGGTGCTCGCCATCGTCGGTCTGCATCGCGTTGAAGGCGAAATGCGGCGTGCTGGTGGGCCCATAGGTGACAAAGTTGATCACGCCCGCCGAGGCCGTGCGCCCGCCCAGCGTTGCCTGCGGCCCCTTCAGCACTTCCAGCTGCGAGACATCGGTGATGGTGTTGACGGCAAAGCTGTCGGCCGGCACCGGCACGCCATCCACCTGGATCGACACGCCCGAGGTGAGGCCGATGGCGCCCTCATTGGCATTGGTGGAAATGCCGCGGATGCCATAGGGCACGCGGCCGTTGAACGTGCCCTTGATTTCCACCGACGGCACCACGCGGTTGATATCCGACAGATCGGACACATGCGCATGCGCCATGGTGTCGCTGCTGAGCACAGCGGCGGCAACCGGAATTTCCTGAAGCTTTTCGGGGCGCTTCTGCGCCGTCACGATGATTTCCGCGGTATCCTTGGCGGCCGCGGCATTATCGCCGGCCTGATCCGCTCCCCCTGCTGCCGCCCCTTCGGCCCAGGCTGGCATCGCCAGCGCCAGACCCATCGCAGATACAGCAATCCCCCACGCAAACTGCGCGCCCTTACGCATGATATTATCCTCCCCTCGATCCTTCGAGCTTATGGCGGCAATGCTAATCAGGCAGCGGCGGCGCGTCTATACGGCGAAATCGCGATAGTTTGGATGGGCATATATTCACAAAGCCGATGCGTGGCAGCCACGCTATCGATGGTTTCGCTGGCTGCGCGCAGGCGGCCAGGGCGGAACATTTTGTTCATTCCGCCCTGCTAGCAAGGGCGGGCCATGTCCTCTGCCCCCAACCCCACCGCGCCCGCCAGCAGCGCCACCGCCAGCAGCGCCCCTGCCACCCGCGAGGCCGCCGCGATGAGCGTGCGCCATGCCGCCGTGTGGGCGATGGCGGGGCAGTATATCTCCTTTGCCATCATGTTCGCCAATTCGGTGATCATCTCGCGCTTTTTCCTCACACCGGCGGAAATCGGCCTGTTTTCCATCGCGCTGGCGGCCTCGATGGTGGCCGCGGTGCTGCAGGATTTCGGCCTGTCGCGCTATATCGCCGGGCTCAGGGTGGTGGATGCAGAGGCCCTGTCGCGCTGCGCCAGCGTGGCGTTCCTGTTCTCTTTCGTGGTGGCCGGCATCATCGCCGCCAGCGCCTGGCCAATGGCGCTCACCTATCACCAGAAGGCGCTGTTCCCGATCCTGCTGATCATTGCCGCCAGCTATCTGTTCGTGCCGCTATCGGTGGTGCCCATGGCGCTGATGGGCCGCACGATGAGCTTCCATGGCCATTTCTGCGTCAATGTGGGCGGCGCTGTGGCGCTGGCGGGCAGCGCGCTCACGCTGTCGGCGCTGGGGCTGTCGTCTTTCGCGCTGGCCTGGGCCACGCTTATCGCGGCCATCGCGCGGGCGGCCATTGCCCAGGCGCTGCGCCCGGCCGCGCCCTGGCCGCTGCGCACCGATGGCGTGCGCCCGATCATGGCCAATGGCGCCAAGCTGACCACGCTGTATGGCATTGGCGCGCTGGGCAGCCGCACGCCCGACATGATCGTCGGCAAGCTGCTGGGCCTGCTCTCGGTCGGCCTTTACAGCCGCGCGGCCAGCCTGTCGGACCAGTTCCGCATGCTCATCTCGGGCGCCATCGGCAGCGTGTTCTACCCCGCCTTCGCCCGCAAGCGCGATGCCGGCGAGCCTTTGGGGCCGCCTTACCTGCGCGTGGTGGCAGGCTATACGGCGATCATCTGGCCCGGCATGGCAGGACTGGCGCTGGCCTCGCGCCCGGTGGTCCACCTGCTCTATGGCGACCGCTGGACGGCCGTGGCGCCCCTGCTCTCGGCCATCTCGCTCACCGAGATCTTCCTCGTGATGCTGCCCCTGCACACCGACCTGCCCATCCTGCTGGGGCGTCTCAACCGGCTGATGGTGTTCAACGTGGCGGACACGGTCATCTCGCTCTCGCTGCTGGCGCTGGGCTGCCTGTGGGGCCTCGAGGGCGCAGCAATCTCGCGCCTTGTGTACGGCCTGTGCTGGCTGGCCCTGTATGCCCGTTTCCTGCATGGGCTGGTGGGCTTTGACGTGCGCGCACTGCTGACCATCTATGCCAAGAGCGCAGCGGGCGCCGTAGCCGCCCTTGCCCCGCTGGCCGGCGTGTATCTGTGCTGGGTCGGGCCCGATGCCATCACCATGCCGGTGCTGCTGCCGGCGGTAGGCGCCGGCGTTGGCCTGTGGCTGGCGGTGCTGGTCCTGGTGCGCCACCCTGCGCTTGACGATCTGTTCGCCATGGCCGCGCATCTGCCGGGCGGGCGGGTGCTGGCGCCGCTGGCGCGCATTGCCACCCGGCGCTGATCGCCCCTATGAACACGGCGGCCCTTCCGTTTTTGCCCGCCTCGCCTACATAGGCGCCATGCCGCCCGAAACACACACCGCCGACAAGTCCGCCCGCCACGATGGCTGGCACACGCTACGCCGTTTCCTGCCCTATCTGTGGCCGAGCGACAATCCGGCCTTGCGGCTGCGAATCGTGGCGGCGGTCGGGCTTATCCTGCTCTCGACGGCAACGCAGCTGACGCTGCCCTATTTCCTGAAATGGGCGATCGACGCGATGAGCCTGACCGGCCCGCGCGTGGCGCAATTCGCGTTGCTGTGGGTGCTGGCCTATGCGGCGGGGCGCTTTGGCAGCGTCGCCTTCGACAATCTGCGCAACATCGTCTTCGAGCGCGTCGGGCAGGATGGCACCCGCGCCCTGGCCGAAAACGTGTTCGAGCAGTTGCACAACCTCTCCTTGCGCTTTCACCTGAGCCGCCGCACCGGCGAGGTGACCAAGACCATCGAGCGCGGCACCAAGAGCATCGACACGATGCTCTATTTCATGCTGTTCAACATCGCCCCCACCGTGCTGCAGTTGGTGGTGGTGGCGGTCATCTTCTGGCTCAATTTCGGCTGGGGGCTGGTGGCGGCAACGGCCTTGGCCATCGCGGCCTATATCTGGGTTACGCGCACCATCACCGAATGGCGCACGCACCTGCGCGAGAAGATGAACCGGCTCGACGGGCAGGCGCTGGCGCGCGCGGTCGATTCGCTGCTGAACTACGAGACGGTCAAATATTTCGGCGCCGAAAACCGCGAACTGGCCCGCTATGCCAGCGCCACCCGCGCCTATGCCGATGCCGCCACCAAGAGCGAGAACAGCCTTGGCCTGCTCAACATCGCGCAGGGGCTGGTGGTCAACCTGCTGATGGCTGGCGCCATGGCCTATACGGTGTGGGGCTGGGCGCAGGGGCATTACACGGCGGGCCAGCTGGTTTTCGTGCAGACGTACCTGACGCAGCTGTTCCGCCCGCTCGACATGCTGGGCATGGTCTATCGCACCATCCGGCAGGGGCTGATCGACATGGCCTCGATGTTCGCGCTGATCGACACGCCGGTCGAGGTGGCCGATGCGCCCGGCGCGCCGGCGCTGGTGGTGCAGCGCCCCTCGGTCGTGTTCGACAATGTGATGTTCGGCTACGAGAAGGACCGCCAGATCCTCAAAGGCCTGTCCTTCGAGGTGCCCGCCGGCCAGCATGTCGCCATCGTCGGCCCCTCGGGCGCGGGCAAGAGCACCATTGGCCGGCTGCTTTTCCGCTTTTACGACCCATGGTCGGGCCGCATCCTGATCGACGGGCAGGACATCGCCGCCGTCACCCAGGAAAGCCTGCGGGCGCAGATCTCCGTGGTGACGCAGGACACCTCG
>Ga0207806_1000319_pt1 | contig 12385 bp, 11 predicted proteins | sample LuqExpMetageno72_FD_187829 | JGI IMG/M metagenome (GOLD analysis project Ga0207806, IMG submission 187829) | Tropical forest soil microbial communities from Luquillo Experimental Forest, Puerto Rico - Sample 72 (SPAdes) | ecosystem: Environmental > Terrestrial > Soil > Tropical forest ...
GCGGCGGCTCGCGCAGGGCCAGCCCGCCAAGGCCCGCCACCAGCCGGCGCGGCGCCACCGCCACCAGATCGCTGGCGCGCAGCACATCGGCCAGCACCAGAAAGCTGGTGACCGAAAGCACCACCCGCCGCTGGCGCCCCAGCCGCTCCAGCGCCTCATCCGTCACCCCGCGAAAGCGATCGCCCGTATAGGAAACCAGCGCGTGATCGAGCGCGCAGAAGGCATCGAGCGACAGCTCTGGCGCCGCTGCCGCCGGATGGCCCTCGCGCATCGCGCAGACATAGGTCTCGTCGAACAGGCGGCGGGCGTGGAGATCGGGCGGGGCGCTGGCCGGCGTCATCAGCGCCAGATCCAGCGCGCCCTGCTCGAACAGCGCCAGCGCCGGGCGCTCGTCCATCGGCCGCACCGCCACGCGGATGCCCGGCGCCTGCCGCCTCAGCGCCGACAGATAGGGCACCGCGATCACCTGCAGGGCATAATCGGTGGCGGCGAGGGTGAGGGTGAAGGTGGCCGTGGCGGGATCAAAAGCGCCCGGCCGCAGTAGTCCCTCTATGTCGCCCAGCACCTGCTTCACCGCGCCTGCCATCGCCGTTGCCCGCAAGGTGGGCACGATGCCGCGCTGCGCGCGCACGAACAGCGGATCCTCGAAAGCCTCGCGCAGGCGCGCCAGCATGGCGCTGACCGCCGGCTGGGTGAGGCCCAGCCGGGCGGCGGCGCGGGTCACGTTGCGTTCTTCCAGCAGCGCGTCGAGCGTTTTGAGCAGGTTGAGATCGAGCGATCTGATATCACGCATGGCAATGCCCATGATCCATATTTGCGATTTCTCTTATATCTTGCGCAGGCCTATGCGCCGCCCATCCGCCCGTCAATGGCCCGGGGTCCGGCAAACCAAGGACATATCCATGCACGAGATCTTCTGGCCGGAGGACTATCTCCCCGGCTTTTGCGACAATTTTGCTTCCAATGAAGTGATCCTGGCCGATCTGGCCGCGGCCGATGTGTGGCCGCTGCTGGCCGGCGCACCGGCCTGGCCGGGCTATTATGCCAATGCGGCCAACATTCGCTTCCACGATGGGGCAGGGCCGCTGCTGGCGCTGCACACGCGCTTTTCCTTCGAGACTTTCGGCTTTCCGGTGGAGGCCGAGGTGGTGGAATATGCAGCGCCCGCGCTGGGCCATCCGGGCCGCATTGCCTGGCATGGCTGGGCGGGCGAGGGGGCAAGCCGGCTCGATGTGCACCACGCCTGGCTGGTGGAGGAATTGCCGGGCGGGCGCCTGCGCATCCTCACCCAGGAAACCCAGAAAGGCGCGCCCGCCCGCGATCTGGCCAGAGCCCGCCCCAATCCGATGATCAACGGCCATCAGGATTGGCTGGACGGGCTGGTGGCCGCCGCCCGCCGCTGATCCGCTTCCCCCGCCTTCCCCCCCAACGCGAGTGCTTGCCCGATGACAGCCCTGTTCAGCCCCTTCACGCTCAAAGACGTTACGCTGCGCAACCGCATCGCCGTGCCGCCGATGTGCCAATACAGCGCCATCGACGGCTATGTGACCGACTGGCACGAGGCCCATTACGCCGGCCTTGCCCGTGGCGGCGCCGGGCTGGTGATCGTCGAGGCGACCGGCGTGTCGCCCGATGGCCGCATCACGCCCGGCTGCACCGGCCTGTGGGAGGATGGGCAGGTGGCCGGCATGGCCCGCATCGCCCGCGCGATTGCCGCGGCAGGCGCGGTGCCCGGCATCCAGATCGGCCATGCCGGCCGCAAGGCCAGCGCCTACCGCCCGTGGGAAGGCGACGACCACATCCCCGCTGGCGATCCGGCCGGCTGGGAGACGATCTCGCCTTCGCCCATCGCCTTTGGCGGCGGCCTGCCCCGCGTGCCGCGCGAGATGAGCCTGGCCGATATCGCCCGGGTGCAGGCCGATTTCGTGGCAGCGGCGGTGCGCGCGCGTGAGGCCGGCTTTCGCTGGCTGGAGCTGCATTTCGCCCATGGCTATCTGGCGCAAAGCTTCTTTTCCCGCCACGCCAACCAGCGCACGGATGCCTATGGCGGCGATGCCGAAGGGCGCGGGCGCTTCCTCCTCGAAACGCTGGCGGCGGTGCGGCAGGTGTGGCCGGAAAACCTGCCGCTGACAGCCCGCTTCGGGGTTATCGAATATGACGGGCGCGACGAGGAAACGCTGGCCGAGGCGATTGCCCTGTCTGCCCGCATGCGCGCTGCGGGGCTGGATTTCCTCAGCGTTTCCATGGGCTTTTCCACGATCGCGGCCAAGGTGCCATGGGCGCCGGCCTTCTTCGCGCCGGTGGTGGGCCAGGTGCGCGCGGCGCTGGGCATGCCGGTGGGCTCTGCCTGGTGCATCGATGCGCCGGCCGATGCCGAAAGGGCGGTGGCCGAAGGGCAGATGGATCTGGTGATGATCGCCCGCGCCCATCTGGCCGATCCGCATTATGCCTATGCGATGGCCTTGGCGCTGGGGGTGGAAAAGCCCGCCTGGGCCACCCTGCCGGCGCCCTATGCCCATTGGCTGTCGCGCTATCGCGGGCCGGGGGCGGGGGCGGCCCAGTAAGCGGTCAGCCGATAAGGGGCAGGCGGGCGCTTTCCAGCGCGGCGTAGAAATGCGAGACGCTGCGCTGCAGCTCGTAGCGCCCCTCGGCCATGGCGGCGAGGCCTGCGGGGATCGGCAGATCGCCCGCCTCGGTCATTTCCAGCCCGTGGTCGGCCGCCTCGGCCAGGGCGGCGGCCAGCCAGGCCAGCCAGTCGCGCGTCTGGGCGATGGCGGTGCCCGTGCTGTCGAGCGGGCCGTGGCCGGGGATCAACTGGCGGTGGGGCGTTGCCGCCAGCGTGCCCAGCGCCTGCTGCCAGGTGGCGAGCGTGGCATGGGGCGTGGCCGGCGCCCGGTTGTGAAACACCAGATCGCCGGCGATCAGCGTGCCGGTGGCCTCGTCCAGCACGGCGAGATCAGCCTGGCTGTGGCCAGAGAGCGCCAGCAGCTGCAGGCGCCGCCCGCCCACCACCAGCGGCCCTGCCGCCACCTGCCGGCCCGGCACCGCCAGCTCTGTGCCGCGCATCCAGTCGGCCAGCAGGCGGAACATGGCGTCTGTCATGCCCGGCCCGTCGCGCCGGATATCGGCAATGGTGCCGGGCAGGGCGGCAACGATGGCGGGATCGAAGGCGCCCGCCCCCAGCGCATGATCGGGGTGCAGATGGGTGATGAGCACCAGCGCCACCGCCTGGCCGGTGAGCCTGCGCGCCAGCGCCGCCAGCGCCCGCCCATAGGCCAGCGAGGGCCCGCAATCGACCAGCACCGCGCCGGCATCGGTGGCGATGATCGCGGCATTGGCGATCGCCCCGCCATTGGCAAAGGCGATCGGCTGATCGGCCCCGCGCACCATCCACACCCCCGGCGCCACAGGCTGGGCGGCCAGCCGATAGGTGCCGGCAAAGGGCTCTGCCAGCACGGCCTGTGCCCACAGGGGCGCGGCCAGCAGGCTGGCGATGAACGGGCGGCGGGCGGTGGGCATCAGTGGCCTCCTGCAGGCGGCGGCACATCGCCGGCAAACACGCGCCCGTTGCTGTCGCGCAGGCGCAGCGCGAAGGGGGCGCTGGCCGGGCCCTGCAGCAGCAGCGAGAACACCGGATCTTCTGCCACCGAGCCCTGCACCGCCATTTGCGCCAGCAGGCGGCCGCCCGCGCGCACGGTTATTTCCTCGATGTTGTAGGCGGGGATATTCTCGACAAGGCCGGTGTCCATCGGGTGGCGCACGGTGAATTTCAGCCTTGTGCCATCGGCATGGGCAAAGGCAGCGCCGCGCAATTCGCCCAGATGTTCCGCCCAATCCCCCCGCGCCCGGCTGACCGGCGGCGCCGAGCAGCCACCGCCGGCCGCATCCACCCAGCCGCCCGCCACATGCCACACGCCATCTGCGCCGAGGGCGGCGGCGCGCACCGGCGTGCGCTGGTCCAGCTTGATGCGCAGCGCCAGCCAGGGCGCCAGGGCCATCGGCGCGAAATCCACCGCCACCGGGATCGGGTTGAGATCGGCCAGCACGATAATCCGCTGCACCGTGCCCAGCGCCCGCGCATCCACCGTCAGCGGGAAGACATGCTGGTTTTCCGCGATCATCGGCATGGCCACGCGCACTGCGCCATCAAAGCGCACGGGCGCTGTGCCAAACAGCCTGGCCGCATGCATCGCCCACATCGGCGAGCCCAGCGGATCTGCGTTGACAGCAGCGGAAGGGGCGGCGCGGCTCATACCAAAGTGGCATACTGCGCCGCGCCCCGCCTTTTATATTCGACCTAGGAACAAGGCAGAACGGCGGCAGGGATGGAGAGGCGGGCGGCAATCGGGCAGATCGCGGGCTGGGCGCTGGCATTGGCACTGGCGCAGGCCGGCCGCGCCGGCGCTGAGGAGGAAGCGCTGTTCGATGCCGAGGGCTATCGCCGCGCTCGCTATCGCGCGCCGGTGGGCCGCGCGCCTGCCCCTGCCCGCCAGATTGCGCTGGCCGATGCGCTGCGCCTGAGCCCTGGGCGCGATGCGCTGTTTCTCGATGTGCTGCCGGCCGAAGGGGGCTGGCGCGATCCCGCCAGTGGCCGCTGGCAACTGGCCGAGCCGCATGAGACGATCCCCCACGCCCTGTGGTTTGCCGAAACCGGCCGCGCGCCGGTGGCGCCCCTGCTGTGGGCGGCGCTGGCCGCGCGGGTGGCCGATGTGCGCCGGCGCCATCCGCAGTGGCCGGTGGTGCTGTTTTGCCGCGCCGATTGCTGGATGAGCTGGAATGCCGCGCGCCGGCTGGCGCTTTCCGGCGTGGCCGGGGTGTTCTGGCTGGCCGAGGGGATCGAGGGCTGGCATGCGGCCGGCCGCGCGCTGCGGCCTGCCCAGCCGGAAGCGGTGCCCGGGGTGATTTGAGTGAAAAGTACAAGCCATTTCCCGAAACGCCTCTCACGCATTTGCCACAATCCGCGTTAATCCCTCTCCAAGCCTGCATGGGCAGGCAATGGAGAGGGCGAATAATGCCAGATGCATCCATCACGCTCGACAGGGCGTTCCGCTTTGATCCCTATTCCCCGCTGATCGATGCCGATCCCTATCCGGCCTATCGGCGCCTGCGCGACGCATTTCCCTGCTTCTGGAGCGAGGAGGCGGGCATGTGGGTGCTCAGCCGGCACGAGGATGTGCTGAACGCGCTGCAGAACTGGCGGCTCTATTCCTCGGCCAAGGGCAATCTCATCGACGAATTTCCCGGCCGCGCCGGGGCCACGCTGGGCAGCAGCGATCCGCCACGCCACGACCGGCTGCGCGCGCTGATCCAGTCGGCGATGACGAAGCGCGCGCTTGATCACATCGTGGCGCCCGCGCGCGCTGCCGCCCGCGCCCGGCTGGCCGCGATCGACGGGCAGGAGGAGTTCGATTTCGTGCAGGATTTCGGCGCGAAGGTGACGGTGGACCTGTTGTTCCACCTGTTCAACCTGCCGCCGCAGGATGCCGAGGAAGTGCGCGCCAATGCCGTGCTGATGGTGCAGACAGACCCTGTGACCCGCCAGAAGAGCGAGGCCCACCTCGCCGCCTTCCGCTGGATGGCCGATTATGCCGAAAGGCTGGTGGCCGCGCGCAAGGCCAGCCCCGGCGAGGATCTGCTCTCCGCCTTCATCACCGCCGAGATCGATGGCGAGAAGCTACTCGACAAGGAAGTGCAGCTTACGGTTACCACGCTGATCATGGCGGGGATTGAATCGCTGTCGGGCTTCATGGGCATGTTCGCCCTCAATATGGCGGAATTTGCCGAGGCGCGCCGGGCGATCTGCGCCGATTTCGCCCTGCTGCCCGATGCCATCGAGGAAAGCCTGCGCTTCAACACCTCGGCCCAGCGTTTCAAGCGCTGCGCCACGCAGGATATCGTGCTGCACGGGCAGACCATCCGCGCCGGCGATTTCATCATGCTGGCCTATGGCGCGGCCAACCGCGACGAGCGCGTCTTCGCCGAGCCCGATCGCTATGACATCGCCCGCAAGCCCCGGCGCCACCTGGGCTTTGGCGGGGGTGTGCATGCGTGCCTGGGCGCGATGCTGGCGCGGCTGGCCTGCCAGACGGTGTTCGAGGAATTCCTGCGCGCGGTGCCGGAATTCACCCGGGTGGATGGGCCGCTGGCCTGGGTGCCCTCGTCGAACTTCCGCAGCCCCAAGGGCCTGCGCCTGCGCCGCGGCTGAGGGGCCGGGCCGGTGCTGGCCTGTCAGCGGGCCAGCACCGGCATGCTCCATTCCTCCTTGATGGTTTCCATCGAGATATAGCCCGACACATCCGACAGGGTGATGCCGGCGATCAGTTCCTTGTAGACCCGGTCGTATTCGGCGATGTTGCGGATGACGATCTTGATGATGTAGTCGAAATTGCCGGTCAGCCGGTGGCATTCGAGGATTTCGGGGATGCCGGCCACCACCGTGCGGAAGCGCTCCAGCCAGGCCTCGCTGTGCTGCGTGCGCAGGATGACGAAGACGGTGGTCGGCAGATCCAGCTTGTCGCGGTTGAGCACGGCCACCGTGCGGCGGATGTAGCCGGCCTCGCGCAGGGCGGCAATGCGGCGCGAGCAGGCCGAGGGCGACAGCGCCACCAGCTCGGCGATGCGGAACACCGGCATATCGGCATCGCGCTGCAGCAGATCGAGGATCTTGCGGTCGCGGCTATCGATATCCATCGCGAATCTCCTGCATGAGGGGGCCTTCTAGGCATCGCACGGGCATGCGCAAAAGCAAGCGTGTATGCACGGGCCATGCAAAAGCATGCAAAATGGCGCCCGCCTTTGCACCCCAAACGCGGGCGGGCAACGCTAGATTCCGTGGCGAAGGCGGCACTGGCGCCGCAGGGCAGGAACACGGATGAGGCACCAATCCCCGCAAGGCAGCACGTGGCAGGCATGGGCGCTGGCCAGCCTGCGTGCTGAAGAGCGCCGCTCGGCCGGCACCCATTTGCGCGCAGTGCCGCTGGTGGGCGCGGCCGGAATCCGGCTCTATCTCAAGGATGAATCCGGCCAGCCCACCGGCAGCCTGAAGCACCGGCTGGCCCGCGCCCTGTTCGCCTATGCCCTGTGCAATGGCTGGATCGATGCCGGCACGCTGGTCGTCGATGCCTCCTCGGGCTCCACCGCCGTGTCGGAGGCCTATTTCGCGCAGCTGCTGGGCCTGCCCTTCGTGGCGGTGATGCCGGCCGGCACTTCTGCGGAAAAATGCGCGTTGATCGAGCGCTATGGCGGGCGCTGCCATTTCGTGGCGGAGCCGGGGGCGGCCTATGCCGCTGCCGCTGCCATCGCTGTGGAGCAGGGCGGCTGCTATCTCAACCAGTTCGCCCATGCCGAGCGCGCCACCGACTGGCGGCGCGACAATATCGCCGCCGACATCCTTGCCCAGCTGGCCGACGAGCCCCATCCCGAGCCGCGCTGGTTCGTGTGCGGCGCCGGCACCGGGGGCACGGCCACCACCATTGGCCGCCACTTGCGCCATGCCGGCCGCGCCAGCCAGCTGTGCGTGGTGGATCCGCAGGCCTCGGTGTTCCACCGCCATTTCTACGATCGCGCGATCACCACCGCGCCCGGGCCCGCCTCGGTGATCGAGGGGATTGGCCGGCAGCAGCTGGAGCCTTCCTTCCTGCCCGATGTGGTGGACCGGATGATCGCCGTCAGCGATGCCGACGCGATTGCCGCCGCGCGCCATCTGGCGGCCTGGACGGGCCTGTCTTGCGGGCCGTCCACGGGCGCCAACCTGCAGGGCTGCCTGGTGCTGATCGACGAGATGCGCGCGGCTGGCGAGCAGGGCACGGTGGTCAGCCTGCTGTGCGATGCCGGCAGCCGCTATCTGTCGACGAGCCTCGATCCGGCCTGGTGCGCGGCGCGCGGGCTGGCGGGCGGCGGCCATCCGCTGCTGGCCCGGCTGATGCCCGTTCCGGCTGGCGCGCGTTGACGTGGCATACATGGATATATACCGTGCATGCAATGGCGCTATCAGCGCCGCGGCAGGGGGCATGATGAAAACACAGGCGGATTATGTGCAGGCCCGGATCGAGGAGAAGATCTCGCTGGGGCAATTGCGGCCGGGCCAGAGGGTGGAAGAGATGAGCCTGGCGCAGGAGCTGGGCACTTCCCGCACGCCCGTGCGCGAGGCGCTGGCCAAGCTGGTGTCGGCCGGCCTGTTGCAGAAATCGCCGCGGCAGGGGGCTTTCGTGGCCCGGCTCGATCTGGCCGAAGTGCTTGGCATGCTGGAGTTTTCTGCCGAACTGGCGGCGGCCTGCGCGCGCTTTGCCACGCGCCGCATGTCGCCGGCCGAGCGGCAGGAGCTGCACGCCCATTGCGCCGATCTGGAACGCTATCTCGCCGCCAATGATGTGGCTGCCTACACCAAGACGGCCTCGCATTTCCACGCCGCGATCATCGAATTCAGCCGCAATGCCTATCTGATCGAGGCGGTGAACCGATCGGTGCTGATGCTGGCCGGCCTGTTCCGTTTCGATCTGACCTACCCAGACAGCATGCGCCGCGATCTGGCCGAACACCGGCAGATGCTGGCCGCTTTCGATGCGTTCGATGCCGAGGCGGCGCGCGCGCTGATGCGCCGCCATGCCCTGCTCGATAGCACGGTGGTGTGCGATTATATCGCTTATGTCGAGGCAACGGCCTGCGATGGCGAGGGGAGTGTGTGAAAAGGGGAGGTCCGGGGTCGGACAGATTTTTTATCTAGTAAAACGATAGAGATTACCCAATAAGAATACAGAGCAGTGATTCTTGCATACATCCCGTAATCATCCGATTCCGGGCGCGGAAGAATTTTGCCTAATCAGGAGGGTTTTCAGATGACCGAGCTATCCGGTAATCAAATTCATGGGGGTTTTCGCGTTTTTCGGGCACTGTTGGCAGGCGGTTGCGCCAGCGCGGCGCTGCTGGTGGCGCCGGCCGTGTATGCACAGCAGGCCGCAGCCTCGCCGGCCAGCGCCCAGCCCGGCGATGCCAGCGCGCCCGACACCAAGGATGCCCGCCCGCAGGACAAGGTGATCATCGTCAACGCGGCCAAGCAGGGCCATGGCGCGCCGCTGGCCCTGTCGAACAACCCGGCCACCGATCCCGCCTCGATCACCGTTGTCACCCAGGATGATATCGCCAACAAGGTCACCACTTCCACCGCCGATCTGCTGCGCGGCAGCAATGGCGTGCAGGTGTCGGATTATGGTCAGGTGGGCGAGGCGCAAGGGGTGACCATGCGCGGCTGGTCGAACGGCTATGATTCCTCCTTCCTCTCCTATTACCAGGACGGCATGCAGCGGAACGAGCCCTCGCATATCTCCTCCAACGGCTATCTCGATCTCAATCCGCTGATCCCCGAAACGGTGAAGCAGTTCACCATCATCCGCGGCCCCTTCGATGTGCGCTATGGCGGCAATTTCGCGCTGGCCGGCTCGATCGTGGCGACCACGCTGGACACGCTGCCCAACAGCATCAGCGTCAGCGGCGGCTCCTATGGCATGGCGCGCGCGCTGCTCACGCTGGGCCACAGCTGGGGCGACACGCATCTGTCTACCGCCATCGATGGCCAGCGCAGCGATGGCTATCGCGACAGCAGCGGGGCCAAGCTGCTGAAGACTTTCACCAAATTCGTGACGCCCCTGGGTGGCGGCCGCTTCAGCCTGGGGCTGGAGACCTATGACAACCAGTTCGACCAGCCCGGCTATATCGACGAGGGCTCTATCCGCGATGGCACGATCAGCGCCAAATCGGCCTCGGGCGTGAACGATCATGGCACGGCGCACACCTATTCGCTGATCGGCAATTATCTGCTGGGCGATTTCGAGAAGGGCATCGAGATCACCGTGGGCGGCCGGCGCAACCTGCTCAACCGCACCGCCACCACCATTCCCTTCCCGCAATATTATCGCCGCGATGCCCGCTGGGAGGAAAGCGGCAGCATCGAGGGCCATTATCACTTCACCCTGGCGGGCGTGGATGTGCTGGCGCTGGGCGGTGTCAGCATCCAGAACAGCGATATCAACCTGCTGGAACTGCCCGCCAATGATGGCTCGCCGATCGAGGGGATCAACGCGCTCGACGCCTATTTCTATGCCCGCGAAAGCATCACCGAGACGACCAAGTCGGTCTATGGCTCGCTGCAGATAAAGCCGGCGGAGTGGATCAAGCTGACGGCGGGCGCGCGCTACGATCATTTCAGCTTCGATGTGGCCAACCAGACCTATGATTCCACCAATAATGTCTATGTGAACGCGGCCTTCAAATCGGGCACCGGCCGGTTCAGCCCCAAGGTGGGCCTGGCGCTCAGCCCGGTGCCATGGGTGTCGTTCTATGTGAACTATGGGCAGAGCCCGCATTCGCCCAGCGCCTTTGGCGAGCTGACCAGCAACCCGGGCCTGTCGGTCTCGCACCTGTCCAGCGTGGAAGGCGGCGTATCTTTCGATCCGTGGCACAAGCGGCTGCATTTCCAGGCCAATTTCTACAAGACGGTGAACACCAACGAGGTTGGCCAGGTGGGCTACACCTATGTCAATTTCGGCACTTCGCGGCGCAAGGGCTATGATCTGGAAGCGGCGGTGGATCTGCTGAAGGCGGGCCAGTGGGGCCTGCGCCTCACCGGCAACTACAGCCATGTTTCGGCCCGCCTCGCTGATGGCGGCTATGTGCCCTATGTGGCGCAATGGCTGGCGGCCTATGGCATCCGCGTGCAGGGCCCGGTGGGCAGCAAGGGCGACACGCTGCGCCTCGATCTCGATCACGAGTTCTTCGGCCCGCAGAAGCTGGACGAGGCCGGCACCTTCGTGGCCAGCCCCTACAACCGCCTGTCGGCCAAGATCCGCTATGCGATCCCGCGGCTGCACGATCTCAATGTGTGGACAGGGGCGGTCTACTACCCCGGCTCGGTCTACAATGAATTCGCCTTCGATCTGTATGGGCGCGTCTACACTAATCCGGAACCGCGCGTGCAGTTCCAGCTGGGCGCCGGGATCAAGTTCTGATGGCGGGGAATGGCGGGCAGGCCGGCACAGGCATGGCAGTAGCCGCCCCGCTCGCCATTCTGGGCGTAAGCAAGGCGTTTGGCGCAGCGCCGGTGCTGGCGGATATCCACCTCGATGTGGCGCCGGGCGGGTGCCTGGCGCTGCTGGGTCCGTCGGGCTCGGGCAAGAGCACGCTGCTCAACCTCATCGCCGGCTTCGAGCAGCCCGACAGTGGCGATATCCGCGTGGGCGGCGCCAGCGTGGTCGGCCTGCCGGCGCACCGGCGCGCCATCGGCATGGTGTTCCAGCATTATGCGCTGTTTCCCCACCTCAGCGTGGCGCGCAACATCGCCTATCCGCTGGCGCGCCGGGGGCTGGCGCGCGGCGCGCAGGATGCGGCAGTGGCGCGCCTGCTGGCCACCGTGCGGCTGGAGCGGTTTGCCCATCAGCCGGTGGCCGCGCTGTCGGGCGGGCAGCAGCAGCGCGTGGCGATTGCCCGCGCGCTGGCCGCCGCGCCCGATGTGCTGCTGATGGACGAGCCGATGGGCGCGCTCGACCAGTCCCTGCGCGAGGCCCTGCAGGTGGAGCTGAAACTGCTGCTGCAGGAAGCGGGCACGACGGTCGTCTATGTCACCCATGACCAGCGCGAGGCGATGGCGCTGGCCGATCGGCTGGCCATCCTCAACGCCGGGCGGGTGGCGCAGCTGGGGGCCACAGAGGCGGTCTATGCCGCGCCAGCCAGCGCCTTTGTGGCAGGCTTCCTGTGGGCGGGCGCCAACCGCCTGCCGGCTACCGCGCGCGGCGATGCCGGCGCCGGGCAGCTGCAGGTGGAGGCCTGCGGGCAGCTGTGGGCGGCACGGTGGAACCCTGTGCATCCGCGCCCCTTGCCGGGCACGCCGGTGGCACTGGTGGGCCGGGCGGAGGATCTGCTGGTGGTGCCCCAGACGGCCGTTACACTGGCTGCCCCACTGGCCGCTACAGTCACCACCAGCACCTTTGCCGGGCGCGGCCGGGCGGTGCAGGCGCGGCTGGCCGATGGCACGCTGCTGGCCGCCCATCAGGGGCTGGAGGCACCCGCGCCGCTGCCGGGCGCCGCTGTGGCGCTGGCCTGGCGAGAGGGCGCGCTGTTTGCCTTCCCGGCTGGCGGCGAGGGGTAAGGGCCATGGCCGCCCCCCTCTCGCGCCGTGCCGCCCTTGGCCTGCTGGCCGCGCCCGCGCTGGTTGGCTGCGGGCGGGCCGGCGGCGAGGAAGTGATCCTCACCGATGGCGGCAGCTTCTGGGGCCGCGCCCAGCGCCGCGCCTTCTACGATCCCTTCGAGCGGGCCACCGGCATCCGCGTGCGCACGGTGCCCTTTGCCATGCCGGGCAAGCTGCGCACCAGCATCGAGCAGGGCCGCCCGATCGTCG
>Ga0207806_1000320_pt1 | contig 12376 bp, 16 predicted proteins | sample LuqExpMetageno72_FD_187829 | JGI IMG/M metagenome (GOLD analysis project Ga0207806, IMG submission 187829) | Tropical forest soil microbial communities from Luquillo Experimental Forest, Puerto Rico - Sample 72 (SPAdes) | ecosystem: Environmental > Terrestrial > Soil > Tropical forest ...
TTGTCAGCGACGTCAAGCTGGGATTGCATCTGGATCATGGATCCGGTTCCTTACGTTAGGCTTGCCGGAACCAGTCCGGCAGTTCCAAAAAACGCCAATAGACTCGAAAAAAGAGCGGGCGCCCTAACCCATAATGGGCCAGGCCGCCAGCACTTTTTCGCCCTTCTCAGACGTCGGCCTCAAGAGCGGTGCCCTTGCCAGCCTGCACCCGATCCAGCACCTTCCAGCTCTTCAGCTTGGAAATGGGCGCCGTTTCCTCGATGCGGACGACTTCACCGGCCTTGAAGGCGTTGTCTTCGTCGTGGGCGTGATACTTCTTCGAGCGGCGGATGATCTTCCCGTAGAGCGGGTGCTTCACCTTGCGCTCGACCTTCACGACCACGGTCTTGTCGGTCTTGTCGGAAACAACCGTCCCGATCAGAATACGCTTGGGCATGGTTGTCTCCTTACGCCTTGTCGGCCGCGGAACGCTCGGTCTGGAGCGTCTTGATGCGGGCGATATCGCGGCGCACTTCCTTGATGCGGGCCGGACGCTCCAGCTGGCTGGTGGCCGCCTGGAAGCGCAGGTTGAAGGCCTCGCGCTTCAGGTCGCCCAGGTCAGCCGTCAACTGGTCGTCGCTCTTGGCGCGCAGATCAGTGATCTTGCTCATCATTCGCCTCCCAGATGCGAGGTATCGCCCAGCTTGGCGATGATTTTGGTCTTGATCGGCAGCTTCATCGCGGCACGCTCGAAAGCGGCAGCAGCGAGCGGCCCCGGCACGCCGTCCAGCTCGAACAGGATGCGGCCCGGCTTCACGCGGGCAGCCCAATATTCGACCGAACCCTTGCCCTTGCCCTGGCGGACTTCGGCAGGCTTCTTCGACACCGGCAGATCGGGGAACACGCGGATCCACAGGCGGCCCTGACGACGCAGGTGACGCTGAATGGCGCGGCGGGCAGCCTCGATCTGGCGAGCGGTCACGCGCTCCGGCTCCAGGGCCTTCAGGCCATAGGAACCGAAGTTCAGCGCGGTGCCGCCCTTGGCATCACCCTTCAGGCGGCCCTTGAAGGCCTTGCGGAACTTGGTTTTCTTCGGTTGCAACATGATCTGTTACCTCAACCTCAACGTGCCGGACGCACGCCGGAGGTCTGGGCCTCCATCATGAGACGATCCTGCGCCATCGGGTCGTGGCCAAGGATTTCACCCTTGAAGATCCACGTCTTGATGCCGATGATGCCATAGGCGGTCAGCGCCTCGGCTTCGGCATAATCGATGTTGGCGCGCAGCGTGTGCAGCGGAACGCGACCTTCGCGATACCATTCCACACGAGCGATTTCCGCACCGCCAAGGCGGCCCGAACAGGTGATCTTGATGCCTTCGGCACCAAGACGCAGAGCCGACTGCACGGCCCGCTTCATCGCGCGGCGGAACGCCACACGACGGATCAGCTGATCGGCGATGCCCTGGGCGACGAGCTTGGAATCGATCTCCGGCTTGCGGATCTCGACGATGTTCAGCTTCACCTCGCTGCTGGTCATCTTGGCAAGCTGGGCGCGCAGCTTCTCGATGTCAGCGCCCTTCTTGCCGATGATCACGCCGGGGCGTGCCGCATAGATCGACACGCGGCACACCTTGGCCGGGCGCTCGATCACCACCTTGGAAATCGCGGCCTGCGGCAGCGACTTCACGATGAACTTGCGGATCTTGAGGTCTTCCTCAAGCAGCTTGCCGTAGGTGCGCCCTTCGGCATACCAGCGGCTGTCCCAGGTGCGGTTGATCTGCAGGCGCAGACCGATGGGGTTAGACTTGTGACCCATGGATCAAGCCTCCTGCTGAACTTCGCGCACCACGATGCGCAGACGGCTGAAGGGCTTCAGGATCCGGGTCGACTTGCCGCGACCGCGGGTGTGAAAGCGCTTCATGGTGATCGACTTGCCGACCGAGGCCTCGACGACGACCAGCGAGTCGACATCGAGGTTGTGGTTGTTCTCGGCATTGGCGATGGCCGAAGCCAGCACCTTGCGCGCATCCACCGCCATCGCCTTCTTCGAGAAGGTGAGGATGTTCAGCGCATCTTCTGCCTTCTGGTTGCGGATCAGTGCCGCCACCAGATTCAGCTTCTGCGCCGAGCCACGGATCTGCGTGCCAACCGACAGAGCTTCATTGTCGCCAACGCGACGGGGAGCTTTAGGCTTGCTCATCAGCGCTTACCCTTCTTGTCAGCGGCATGGCCGGGGAAGTTGCGCGTGGGCGCAAATTCGCCAAGCTTGTGGCCAACCATGTCCTCGTTGACGGACACGGGGATGAACTTCTGCCCGTTGTGGACGTTGAACGTCAGCCCAACGAACTGCGGCAGGATCGTCGACCGACGCGACCAGGTCTTGATCGGGCCGGCACGGTTGCCAGCATCCTGGGCGACCTCGGCCTTCTTCAGCAGGTGCAGGTCGACGAAAGGACCTTTCCAGACGGAACGAGCCATTGTCGATTACCTCTTCTTCTTGGCGTGGCGCGAGCGGATGATCATATTGTCCGTCCGCTTGTTGTGGCGCGTGCGGGCACCCTTGGTCGGCTTGCCCCAAGGCGTAACCGGATGACGGCCACCCGAGGTGCGGCCTTCACCACCACCATGCGGGTGGTCGACCGGGTTCTTGGCAACGCCGCGGGTCAGCGGGCGCTTGCCCAGCCAACGGTTGCGGCCGGCCTTGGCCAGGTGCTGGTTGGCGTTGTCGGGGTTCGACACGGCGCCAACGGTGCCCATGCAATCGCCACGCAGGTAACGCTGCTCGCCCGAGTTCAGGCGCACGATCACCATGCCGCGGTCACGGCCCACGACCTGCACATAAGTGCCGGCCGAACGCGCGATCTGACCGCCCTTGCCCGGCTTCATCTCCACATTGTGGATGATGGTGCCAACCGGCATCTGGCTGAGAAGCATGGCATTGCCAGGCTTCACGTCGGTCTTCTCGCCGGCAACGATAACGTCGCCAACCGACAGACGCTGCGGCGCCAGGATGTAGGTCTGCTCACCGTCCTCATACTTGACGAGGGCGATGAAGGCCGTGCGGTTGGGATCGTATTCCAGACGCTCGACCGTCGCGGGGGCATCCCACTTGCGACGCTTGAAGTCGATGAAACGATACTTCTGCTTGTGACCGCCCGCGATACCGCGCGAGGTCACATGGCCCTTGTTGTTGCGGCCACCGGTCTTGCGCTTGCCTTCGGTAAGCGCCTTGACCGGCTTGCCCTTCCACAGGGCCGACTTGTCGACCAGAACAAGGCCACGACGGGCCGGGCTGGTCGGGTTGTAGCTCTTCAGTGCCATGGTCCGACCCCTCAGATCCCGCTGGTGATGTCGATCGACTGGCCCTCGGCCAGCGTCACGACAGCCTTCTTGACGTCGCTGCGCTTGTAGGGCTTGCCCTTCCAGCGCTTGGTCTTGCCCTTCTGGGTCAGCGTGTTCACGCCAACGACCTTGACGCCGAAGAGCGCTTCCACGGCAGCCTTGATCTCGGGCTTGGTGGCCTTGTCGGCAACCTTGAACACCACGGCGTTATGCTCGGAGAGCAGGGTCGCCTTTTCGGTGATGTGGGGCGCCACGATCACGTCATAATGACGCGTGTCGATACCGTTAGCCATTGAAACGGGCCTCCAGCTTTTCGACAGCGGCGCGGGTCAGCACCAGCGTGTCATGCTTCAGGATGTCGTAAACATTGGCGCCCACGGCGGGCAGCACGTTCACGCCAACGAGGTTGCCGGCGGCGCGGGCGAAGCCCTCGTTCACCTGCTCGCCATCGATCACCAGCACCTTGCCGACGAGGCCGGCCTGGGCAAAGGTGGCAGCCAGCGACTTGGTCTTGGCTTCGCTCAGCTCGAGACTGTCCACCACCACCAGGTTCTGGGTCTTCGACGACAGCGCCATCTTGAGGCCAAGCGCGCGGACCTTCTTGTTCAACGAGATGTTGAACTCGCGAAGACGCGGGCCCATCGCCTTACCACCGCCGATGAAGACGGGAGCCTTGCGATCGCCATGACGGGCGGTGCCGCCACCCTTCTGGCGGCCGAACTTCTTGCCGGTGCGGGCAACGTCCGAACGCTCGCGAGCCGGGCGGGCGATGCCGCGGCGGTTCTCAAGCTGCCAGGTGATGACGCGGTGCAGGATGTCGGCGCGCGGCTCGAGGCCGAACACGGCATCGTTCAGTTCGATTTCGCCAGCAGCGGCCGAACCGTCGAGATTCTTGATCTGGACCTTCACGGCTTAGCCCTCCTGACCTTCAGCGGCCTCGGCAGCCGGAGCAGCATCGTTCGCAGCCGACTTGATCGCGGCAGGATACGGAGCCTCGGCATGACGCGAAACCTTCACCGCATCGCGAACGAGCAGCCAGCCATTCTTCGCGCCAGGCACCGAGCCCTTGACGAAGATCAGGCCGCGCGCATCATCGGTGCGGACGACTTCGAGATTCTGCTGGGTGCGCTGACGGTCACCCATGTGGCCGGCCATCTTCTTGTTCTTGAAGACCTTGCCGGGATCCTGACGGTTACCCGTCGAACCGTGCGCACGGTGCGAGATCGACACACCATGGGTGGCGCGCATGCCGCCGAAGCCCCAGCGCTTCATAGCGCCGGCAAAGCCCTTACCCTGGGTGTGGCCGGTGATGTCAACCAGCTGGCCGGCGACGAAGTGCGAAGCAGCAATGGTCGCGCCCACTTCGAGCACGGCATCGTCAGCAACGCGGAATTCGGCGACTTCGGCCTTCAGCGGCACTTCCGCCTTGGCGAAATGCTCACGCTGCGGCTTGGCGACATTCTTCTGCTTGGCTTCGCCCGCACCCAGCTGCAGAGCGACATAACCGTCGCGCTCAGCGGTACGAACCGAAACCACCTGGCATTCTTCCAGCGACAGAACAGTCACGGGAACGTGCCGTCCATCTTCCTGGAAAAGGCGGGTCATCCCCACCTTCTTCGCGATCACGCCGGTGCGCATGATCCATACTCCTCAAAATACAGAGGCCTGCAGAGGCCCATCCCCTACAGGCGTGTTCAGCCCAGATTGTGAAACGAGCCCCGTCCGGGCTGAGCGCCGCCACCCCCGCAGGGGCGCCGACAAGACGGGGGACGCTTGCCCGGCCAGATTGCCCCGAAAGGCGATGGCCGGAGGTATCCCGAATGTTTGCGAGAGGGGCCAAAACGGCCCGAAACTCGAATCAAATCGTGATTTGAAGGGGGCCCTTAGCAGACCCCACCCCTTTACGCCAGCTTGATTTCGACGTTCACGCCGGCAGCCAGATCCAGCTTCATCAGCGCGTCGACAGTGGCGGCGTTGGGCTGCACGATATCCAGGAGGCGCTTGTAGGTGCGCACCTCAAACTGCTCGCGCGATTTCTTGTCGATGTGAGGACCGCGGTTAACGCAGAACTTCTCAATCTTCGTCGGCAGAGGAATGGGGCCGCGGATGAGTGCACCGGTGCGACGGGCGGTGTCGGCGATCTCGCCAGTGGCCTGGTCAAGCACGCGGTGGTCGAATGCCTTCAGGCGAATGCGGATGTTCTGAGCTTCCATGTCCTGCTACCGATGAGAAAGAGCCAAAAAAATCAGACCCCCGGCTTCAATCCCTTTTGGGGAGCCGGGGACCTGAGGAAAAACCGTCAGCCGGGAGGAGCGAATCACTCCCGGCTGCGCGGCCTATATTACTTCGTGATCTTCGCGACAACCCCCGAGCCGACGGTACGACCGCCTTCACGGATGGCGAAACGCAGACCTTCGTCCATGGCGATCGGGGCGATCAGCTCAACCTGGAGCTTCACGTTGTCGCCAGGCATCACCATCTCGGTGCCCTCGGGGAGGGTGACCGAACCGGTGACGTCGGTGGTGCGGAAGTAGAACTGCGGACGATAGTTGGCGAAGAACGGCGTGTGACGGCCACCTTCGTCCTTCGACAGCACATACACTTCCGACTCGAAGTTGGTGTGCGGGGTGCAGGTGCCGGGCTTGGCCAGCACCTGGCCGCGCTCCACGTCTTCACGCTTCACGCCGCGCACCAGGGCGCCGATGTTGTCGCCAGCTTCACCCTGATCGAGCAGCTTGCGGAACATTTCCACGCCGGTCACGGTGGTCTTGGCGGTGGTCTTCAGACCCACGATCTCGACTTCCTCACCCACCTTGATGATGCCGGTTTCGATACGGCCGGTCACCACGGTGCCGCGACCCGAGATCGAGAACACGTCTTCCACGGGCATCAGGAAGGGCTTGTCGGTGGGGCGCGGCGGCTGCGGGATGTAGCTGTCAACGGCAGCCATCAGCGCCTTGATCGAGTCCTTGCCAATGGCGTCGTCGCGGCCTTCCAGAGCAGCCAGGGCCGAACCCTTGATGATCGGAATGTCGTCGCCGGGGAAGTCGTACGACGACAGCAGCTCGCGCACTTCCAGCTCGACCAGCTCGAGGATTTCCTCGTCGTCGACCTGGTCAACCTTGTTCATGTACACGACCAGAGCCGGCACGCCGACCTGACGGGCGAGCAGGATGTGCTCGCGGGTCTGCGGCATCGGGCCGTCAGCCGCGTTCACCACCAGGATCGCGCCGTCCATCTGGGCGGCACCGGTGATCATGTTCTTCACGTAGTCGGCGTGGCCCGGGCAGTCCACGTGCGCATAGTGGCGGTTCTCGGTCTCGTATTCCACGTGGGCGGTCGAGATCGTGATGCCGCGCTCGCGCTCTTCCGGCGCCTTGTCGATGTTGGCATAATCGGTGAACGTGGCGCCACCGGTTTCGGCCAGCACCTTGGTGATGGCAGCGGTCAGCGTGGTCTTGCCGTGGTCGACGTGACCGATGGTGCCGATGTTGCAGTGCGGCTTGTTCCGCTCAAACTTAGCCTTGGCCATGTTTCAAACCTTCTTTTCGTACTGTTTGATTTCTGTTCGAGACGGCACCCGCCAGACTCGCCTGAAAATCAGGCGCCGCCCCTAGCCCTTTCCGAGGGAACAGGCAAGCATCTCCTTGCCTGCCCCCTGCGGCGATCAGGCCATCTTCGCCTTCAGCTCGGTTGCCACGTTCGCCGGCACTTCGTCGTAGTGCGAGAACTGCATCGTGTACTGCGCGCGGCCCTGGGTGAAGGAACGCAGCTGGTTCACGTAACCGAACATGTTGGCCAGCGGTACCATGGCTTCCACAACCTGGGCGTTGCCGCGGCTGTCGGTGCCCTGGATCTGGCCACGACGGCTGTTCAGGTCGCCGATCACGTCGCCCATGAACTCTTCCGGCGTCACCACTTCCACCTTCATGATCGGCTCGAGCAGCTTGATGCCCGACTTCTGGGCCGCTTCGCGCATCGCCGCACGAGCGGTGATTTCGAAGGCCAGGGCCGAGGAGTCAACGTCGTGGTAGGCACCGTCATACAGCAGCACTTCGAAGTCGATGATCGGGAAGCCGATCAGCGAGCCGGTGGCGGCGGTTTCACGGAAGCCCTTTTCAATCGCGGGGATATATTCCTTGGGAATGTTACCGCCCTTGATCTCGTCCTTGAAGACGAAGCCCGAACCGCGCTCACCCGGGCTCAGCTTGACCTTCACGCGGCCAAACTGGCCGGTGCCGCCCGACTGCTTCTTGTGGGTGTAGTCGATGTCCACGGGCTTGGCGAGATATTCGCGGTAAGCCACCTGCGGCGCGCCGACATTGGCTTCCACCTTGAACTCGCGGCGCATGCGGTCGACGATGATGTCGAGGTGCAGTTCGCCCATGCCCTTGATGATCGTCTGGCCCGATTCGTGGTCGGTCGAAACGCGGAACGAGGGATCCTCGGCCGACAGGCGATTGAGCGCGATGCCCATCTTTTCCTGGTCCGCCTTGGTCTTGGGCTCCACCGACAGCTCGATCACCGGCTCGGGGAATTCCATGCGCTCCAGCACGATGGGGAAACGCTCGGCGCACAGCGTGTCACCGGTGGTGGTTTCCTTCATGCCGGCCAGCGCGATGATGTCGCCCGCGAAGGCCTCATCGATGTCCTTGCGCTCGTTCGCATGCATTTCCAGCATACGACCGACCTTTTCCTTCTTGTCCTTCACCGAATTCAGGTAGGTGCCCTTGGTGAGCGTGCCCGAATAGATGCGGATGAAGGTGAGCGAGCCGACGAAGGGATCGTTCATCACCTTGAAGGCCAGAGCCGAGAACGGCGCGTCATCCTTGGCAGGACGGCTGTCCTTCTCGTCGCTGTCCATCTTGACGCCCTGGACGTCAGGAATGTCGAGCGGCGAAGGCAGATAATCCACCACGGCGTCGAGCAGGGGCTGCACGCCCTTGTTCTTGAACGCCGAGCCGCAGCACACCGGCACGAACGACTGGTTCAGCGTGCCCTTGCGGATCAGCGCCTTCAGCGTGTCGACGTCGGGCTCGGTGCCTTCCAGATAGGCTTCCATCGCGTCATCGTCCTGCTCAACGGCAAGCTCGATGAGGTTGGCGCGGTATTCGGCGGCTTCGTCGGCGAGGTCGGCCGGGATCTCCTCGTAGAAGAATTCGGCGCCCAGCGCCTCGTCCTTCCAGATGATCGCGCGGTTGTGCACCAGGTCAACCAGCCCCTTCAGATCGGCTTCGAGGCCGATCGGAATGTAGAGCACGGCCGGCTTCGCACCCAGGCGGTCGATGATCGACTGCACGCAGTACTTGAAGTTGGCGCCGGTGCGGTCCAGCTTGTTGATGAAGCACATCCGGGGCACGCCATACTTGTCAGCCTGGCGCCACACGGTTTCCGACTGCGGCTCCACGCCGGCCACGCCATCGAAGCAGGCCACGGCGCCGTCGAGCACGCGCAGCGAACGTTCCACCTCGATGGTGAAGTCCACGTGGCCCGGGGTGTCGATGATGTTGATGCGGTGGTCGTTCCAGAAGCAGGTCGTGGCGGCCGACGTGATCGTGATGCCGCGCTCCTGCTCCTGCTCCATCCAGTCCATCGTGGCGGCACCGTCGTGCACTTCGCCGATCTTGTAGGACTTGCCGGTGTAGTAAAGGATACGCTCGGTGGTCGTGGTCTTGCCGGCGTCAATATGCGCCATAATACCGATGTTGCGGTATTTCTCGAGCGGATGGCTGCGGGCCATGGGAGGTTCCTTGGGTTCGGGTGGAGCGCCTTTGCAAGCAACCCCGCCCTTAGGTTCATTTCTATGACAGCCGTGTGACGGGGCCGCCAAAGCGCCCCCGCCCCAAGGGTTTTACCAGCGGTAGTGCGAGAAGGCGCGGTTCGCGTCCGCCATGCGGTGCGTATCTTCGCGCTTCTTCACGGCATTGCCGCGGTTGTTGGCCGCATCGAGCAGCTCGCCCGAAAGGCGGGCCGACATGGTGGTTTCGCTGCGGTTGCGCGCAGCGGTGATCAGCCAGCGGATGGCCAGCGCCTGGGCGCGCTCGGGGCGCACTTCGACGGGAACCTGATAGGTGGCACCACCAACGCGGCGGCTGCGCACTTCGATCTGCGGCTTCACATTGTTCAGCGCATCGTGGAACAGCTGAACAGGGTCAGCCTTCGCACGGGTCTGCATGGTGTCGAGCGCACCATAGACGATGCTCTCGGCGACGGACTTCTTGCCGTCGAGCATCAGGTTGTTCATGAACTTCGACAGCACCTGATCACCAAACTTCGGATCAGGCAGGATTTCCCGCTTCTCGGGACGACGACGACGCGACATCGCTTAATTCCTTAAATTCTGTAAGACCAACGCAAGAGGCCAGATGGCCTTACTTCGGACGCTTGGCGCCGTACTTCGAGCGGCTCTGCTTGCGGTTCTTCACGCCCTGGGTATCCAGCACGCCGCGCAGCACGTGATAGCGCACGCCCGGAAGATCGCGCACACGCCCGCCGCGGATCAGCACCACCGAGTGCTCCTGCAGGTTGTGGCCTTCGCCCGGGATGTACGAAATGACTTCGCGGCTGTTGGTCAGGCGGATCTTGGCCACCTTGCGAAGCGCCGAGTTCGGCTTCTTCGGGGTCGTCGTATAGACGCGGGTGCAGACGCCGCGCTTCTGCGGGTTCTGCTCCATTGCAGGGACCTTGCTCTTGGCCTTCTGCAGTTCGCGGCCCTTGCGGACCAGCTGGTTAATCGTAGGCATGAAGCTCTCTTCACCTTGGTTGAATGATACCATCCGCACAGGTGAAGAATGACAAACCCGCATGAGCGAATCACCGTGAGGAAGCCCCCACGCGACAGCCAATACGAACCGAAACGCTCCACCCGCACCATCCGGCACCGGGTTACTTTGACGGATTACACCAAGGTTTCAGCAGGTTGCCCCCGCCAACACCCGGCACGCCCCGGCAATGTTCAGCTCTTCAATGCAGCAGGCAGGCAAGGCCGGCCCCCACATGAACCCGCGCGCTTTAGGCCTGTTGGGCCAGTGCGTCAAGAATGGCGGGATTTGGGGGCCGATCAGATGACCCTGGCCTGACAGATTGCAGATGCGATGATGGCATTCCCCCTTTCGTTAGGGTGGATGCCATCTCTGAAGAGGCCCGGCGCATCCCTTCGACGGTTCAACTGCGGGCGAATAATCTGGACACCATGCCCATTCGCCCATGCGAACAGTTGCTCTCTGGCCCGACCCGCGCCAGCAGCACCAGACATCAGCGGATCCCAGTAAAGGATCGCCATGCGGGCACCGGCCGCGTCAGACAGGGATTTGATTTCGCCAATGGCGTTCATCACCGCGCCGACATTGGCCGCGTTGAACGCACCGGCAGTGGACCCGGGATCAGCCGCCACACCGAGCCCAAAGCGCGGCAAGGCATAGCGGAACAGGATTTCCGAAAGCCCCGTGGCCGGGCGATGCGATGGAAAGGACGGGTTCCTGTCAAGCAGTGACGCATCGCCGAAAGCCTGATCCAGATCCTTTTCGTTCACCTCGAGCAACACAACCCTGGCCCCGAACACACCATGCGCCTTGAGCCAGGCCGCTTCATTCTGGACCGCCCAGCCGCCGGCGGCGACATTGAGCACTTCTGCTGGCAAACCGGCGGTGCGCAGACAAGCACCCGTGAGCATGGGATAGGTTTGCTCGTCGTTGATCTGGGTTCCCCCATTGGCCACACTGTCGCCAATGGAAAGAACGCGCAGGCGATCGGCGGAAGGCTGGCGAGGAAGGGCTGGCCCGCGCCCTCCAAGATCATTGATTGTGGTTATTTTCCCGAGCCTGTTGACGCGCTGGCCCGGCACCAGTTCATAGCCCGACGCACTGGATCGATAGATCAGTGGATTGCCAAACCCCATATGACGGGCGACTGCCTCTGCGCCCACAAGGGCAAGGGCGGCGGCGGCAATCCCCCATAGGATTCGGCACGGCACGGCACGGCACGGCACGGCACGGCACGGCACGGCACGGCACGGCACGGCACGGCACGGCACGGCAATTTTAGCATCATATCCTCGATTGCAATAGGTGGAGAAGGATTAGTACGCGTTATCTATTGAGATCAATTGTTAAATGCCCTGTTCCCGGTTGCGGGTGACAGGCAAGGTTAGCTATTGCAGCGGCCGTATCGCTATGCTGCGGCGACAAGCAGCGCAGAAATTTGGGAGCGCGAGGGGGTAACCCCCTCGCATGGTTTCTTTTCTTGCCCCCCTTCCCTTTCGGGAAAGCGCGCGGCGATCCGTGGGGGCTTGTGCCATACGGCGGCATGTTCCCATAATGTTCTGTCCTACATGCCTGTCTGTTTGCTAGACCTCGCCTCCCTTGTCGGTGGAGGTTGGGTGATGGGTGGCGGTGTGCGGTGCGCGTCGGGCAGGCCGGGGCGGCGGACGAGCCGGGTGGCGTTTTCGAGCGAGGCGCCGGAAGGGGATGATCCGTTGCTGGGGTTTGCACCGTATCTGCACAAGCAGCCCAGGCGCAATGCGATCACGCCGGATCGGCAGCGGGCCTTCATTGCCGCGCTGGCGGCGACGGGGATTGTGACGCAGGCGGCACGCAGCATCGGGGCCAGCATGGAGGCCTTGTACAGGCTGCGCCACCAGCCGGGGGCGCAGGGGTTTGCGGCGGCGTGGGAAGCGGCGGTGGACCGGGGGATGGCGCGGCTGGAGGATTGCGCGCTGGAGCGGGCGATTGCCGGCGAGGAGCGGGTGATGATCCGGCGCGGCGAGGTGGTGGCCCGCTGGACGCGCTATGACACGCCATTGCTGGTATTTTTGCTGCGCAACCGGCGGCGGGGCCGGTTTGGCCAGGAGGCCTTGCTGAGCCGGGCGGAGTGGGAGGCGGTGCGCGAGGCGGAAGAGGCGGGCGAGGCAGAGGTGGTGCTGGAGCGGTTGAACGCCAAGCTGGATGCGATGCGGGCGCGCATGGCGGCGGCCGCGGAGACGGCAGCGGCCGGGCAGGGCTGGGCCGCCGTCCGTTCCGGCGCGCGTGAGCTGATCTTCATAGGCGGCGAGCCGG
>Ga0207806_1000321_pt1 | contig 12375 bp, 8 predicted proteins | sample LuqExpMetageno72_FD_187829 | JGI IMG/M metagenome (GOLD analysis project Ga0207806, IMG submission 187829) | Tropical forest soil microbial communities from Luquillo Experimental Forest, Puerto Rico - Sample 72 (SPAdes) | ecosystem: Environmental > Terrestrial > Soil > Tropical forest ...
GGCCCGCCGCAACTGGACCGGCGAGATGGAGAACGAGCTCTATCGCGGCCTTGCCATGTCGATGGGGGCCAGGGGGTATCCGGCCTATATTGGCCTTGGCTTCTCGCTGAAGGGCGATGCGGTGGTGCCCGGCCAGTATGGCACGCTGACAGGGGTGGGCACCTTTGGCAACAATGGCGCGGGCAGCACGCTGTTCTGGGTGGATCCGCAAGCCGATGCCACTTTCGTCTGCCTCACCGCCGGGGTGATGCCGGAATGGGAGAACATCAAGCGTTTCCAGCGCTATTCCGATGCCGTTGCGGCGGCGATGGTCTGAGGGGGGCGCTGGCCATGCTGACATATGACTACAAGGGCAAGGTGGTGCTCGTTTCCGGCGCGGGATCGGGCATCGGCCGGGCGATTGCGGAGGCGTTTGGCGCGGCCGGCGCCAGCGTGGCGGTGGCCGATATCGCGCCTGCCAGCGCCGAGGCCACGGCGGCCGGCATTGCCGCGGCCGGCGGCACCGCGCGCGCCTTTACCGTGGATGTGGCCGATGAGGCGGCCGCGGCGGCGCTGGTGGCCGATATCGTCGCGGCTTTCGGGCGGCTGGATTGTGCCATCAACAATGCCGGCATAGAGGCCGCCAACCTGCCGCTGGCGGAGCTCGACAGCGCGATCTGGCGGCGGGTGAGCGATGTGAACCTTTCGGCCGTCTTCTATGCGATGAAGGCCCAGATCCCGCAGATGCTGACCCAGGGCGGCGGGGCGATCGTCAACACCGCCTCGATCTCGGGCCTGATCGGCGGCTATAATCTGGCCGCCTACACCGCCACCAAACATGGCGTGATCGGCATGACCAAGGCCGCCGCCATGGATTATGCCGACACCGATTTCACCGGCCAGGGCGGCATCCGCATCAACGCGTTGTGCCCGGGGCTGGTGGACACCCCCTTCATCGCCCAGCTGCCCCCGGGCCTGCGCAAGCGGCTGATCGATGGCATTCCCATGCGCCGCCCGGCGCGCGCGGCCGAGATCGCCCGCGCGGTGCTGTGGCTGTGTTCGGCCGATGCCAGCTATGTCACCGGCCATGCGATGGTGGTGGATGGCGGCGCCTCGCTGGGCGGCGAGGCCACCCGTTTCGATGACTGACCCCCTTTCCCATTTGGAGCATACCCCTATGAGCGCGCTTGTGACCGAGGATCTGCCCCGGATTTCCGCTAACCCCACCGATGCCGAATATGCCGAGGCCCGCCGCCATGGCTGGCTGGCCACCAGCGAGCGGGGCTATGAAGTGCTGGCCTACAAGCAGGGCTGGGAGGTGATGTCGAGCAAGGCGTTCGGCATTGGCGGCGGCTTTGGCAATATCCTCGACCAGCTGGGGCTGACCGAGGGGCCCTACCGCGACGAGTGGAACAAGATCATCGTCTGCACCGAGCATGATCTGCGCGACCATATGCGCAAGCCCTACATGCACTTGCTGAAACCCCAGCAGGTGGCCAAGCTGCAGGGGCTGGTGCGCGAGCTGATCCACGGCATCCTCGATGATATCAAGGACCCCACCGATGTCGATTTCATGAAAGAGATCGGCGACCGGCTGCCCACCCAGCTCTATTGCGAGCTGATCTCGGCGCCGCGGGCCATGGCGCCGGAAATCTATCGCATCACCAATTCGATCAACCCGCCGCTGATCACTTTCAACAAGGCGCGGCTGAAGGAATCGGAAGAGGCCTATTGGGAGGGCATGGCCTTCCTGACCGAGCATGTGGAAGCCAGGCGCAACAATCTGGGCGATGATTTCACTTCCGAGCTGATCCGCTGCGAGCAGGCCGGGATGATGCGGCCGGACGAGACGATGTCGGTGGCGATGTCGCTGCTGATCGCCTCGATGGACAACACCATGCACCAGCTGGGCCTCAGCTTCGGCACGCTGCTGGAGGATCGTTCGCGCTGGGAGCAGGTGCTGGCGCGGCCCAGCGCTGCCCCCCAGGCGGCCGAGGAAACCTTCCGCCTGTGCCCGCGCTTCAACGTCATCACCCGCCATGCGCCCGAGGATGTGGAGATGGATGGCTTTGTCTTCCCGGCGGGCAGCTGGGTGATGGTGGCCACCCGCTCCACCGGGCGCGACGAGGCCGCCTATGACACGCCCGACAGCTTCCGGCTGGGCCGGCCGGCGGGCAAGGCGCTGCAATTCGGCGGCTCGTCCTTCAGCTGCCTGGGGGCCACGCTGGCCCGGCTGGAAATCAGCGAGACCATCCGCATCATCGCCGAGCGCTTTCCCGGCATTCGCATGATTGGCGACTGGCACAAGGCGGTGGGGCCGATGGTGACGGAATGCGAGCAGCTGCGGGTGTCGCTGGTCTGATCCGGCGGCGGCGGGCCTCGCGCTTCTTCAGCCAGATCAGCACGCCGGTGGCCGCCAGCAGGCAAACCGCCGCCCCCACCAGGCTGACCAGCGCCTGCCACCAGGGGCCGAACACGCGGGCCATGTGCAGCGCCACGATCCAGTCGGTGAAGCGGTTGGCGGCAGGGGCCTGGCCGGCCAGCGCCACGCCCAGCAGCTGGCCGGTGTCGCTGTCGAAGGCAAGGCGCGAGGCGCCGCCTTTGTCGGGGATGTCGGCGCTGGTGGAAAAGCCGTAGATCCACGCGCCAGCGGCCGGCGCCTGCCACAGCCAGCTGGCCCCTTGCGGGCGGCCCTGCGCGCCGGCCCGGGCGATCGCCGCTGCGGCCAGTGCCGCGCCGCGCGCGCGGGCCGCCACCGGATCCAGCGCGGGGTGCAGGCGCGGGGCGGGCAGGGCGCGCGCGGCCAGCAGGGCGGCGCCATCCTGCCCGCCCAGCGCGCGCTGCACCGGGCCATACACCCCCGGCAGGTTGAACGACACGCTGGAGGTGGCAAACACCAGCAGCACCGGCCACACCCACAGGCCGCCGGCGCGGTGCAGGTCGAAATGGCGCTTGTGGGCCGAGACATGGCGCCGCACCACCCAGGCCGGCCGCCAGCGGGCCAGCCAGCCGACTTTGCTTGCCAGCCAGCTGCCCTTGCGCGCCGCCCCCCGGGGCGCCGGCGGCGGCAGGGTGAGATAGAAGCCGAGGAAGCAATCACCCATCCACACCAGCGCGGCGATGCCCATCACCAGCTCGCCCGCATCGCCCAGCAGCAGCGAATAATGCAGGCGATAGACAAAGGGCATGAGATTGCGCCAGCCTTCGCCGATATCGCCCCAATGGCGCCAGCCCAGCTCGGCGCCGGTGTAGGGGTTGAGGAAAAGCTCGTCGGCCGGCGGCGGGTGGGCAAGGCCGGGCCAGCTCACCCGGATGTCGAGGCTGCGGCCGGGCGGCACGCTCAGCGGCAGATAGGTGATCGCCATGCCCGGGTGGCGGGCCAGCGCCGCGCGGGCCAGCTCGGCCGGATCGCGCAAGGGCTGGCCAGGATGGGCAGGGGCGGCGCGCAGTAGCTGCGGCGCCGTCCACCCCTCGATCTCCTCTTCCCAGGCAAGGGCCATGCCGGTGAGGCCCGCCACCGCCAGAAACAGGGCCGTGGACAGCCCCGCCCAGCGGTGCAGCATCACCCAGCCCTGCCGGCTGATGGCGCGGCTGATGGCGCGCATCGCGGGCCTACCAGTGCCAGCGCAGCGTGCCCTGCACCGTGCGGCGCTGGCCATACCAGCACCAGCCCACGCCCGAGAGATAGCAGCTGGTGAGATAGGTCTTGTCGAACAGGTTGGCGATGTTGAGCGACACATCCAGCCCGGCCAGCCGCGGATGGGTGGCGCCCAGGTCATACCGCATCAGTGCATCGACCAGCGTGTAGGCGGGGGTGTAGGTGGCAACGCCATCCACAGCGCCGGCATAGACATTTTCGACATGGCGCAGGCCCGCGCCCAGCGTCAGCCCTTTCAGGGGGCCACCGCGCGCCGCCCAGTCGAGGTTGAGCGCCAGATTGCCATCGCCCGAACCGATCAGCCCCTGCCCCACATTGGCCGGCGTTTCGGCATCGGCAATGGTGCGCACCTTCTGGTGGCCATAGGCCGCGCGCAGGGCAAAGCCGGCCGGCAGCGGCACATGGCCCTCGATCTCGAAGCCTTCCGAACGCACCTTGCCCGATTGGGTGGAATAGACCGAATTGGGAATGGCGGTGAGGATGTTCGACTGTTCGATATGGAACCAGGCCGCGGTGACGAGGATGCCGGTGCCCTTGGGCTGGTATTTCAGGCCGAATTCCAGCTGCTTGCCGAAAGAGGGCTTGGCATTGCCGATGGTGCCATCGGCATGCAGCACGCTGCCGCTCTGCGGCTCGAAGGAAGTGGCATAGCTGGCATAGGGGGCAAGGCCCAGCCCGGTGGCATAGAGCAGCCCGGCGCGGCCGGTGAATTTGGCATCGCTCTGGCTGCTGGAGCCGTCATTGGTGCGGGCCCAGTCGTGCCGGCCGGACAGCAGCAGGCGCAGGCCCCCCCAGCTCATCGTGTCCTGCGCATAGAGGCCGGTCTGATACTGGTGGTAGTCGTAGGTGTAGACGGTGCCGGCATCGGCGGGCGTTTGCGGCACGGCCTGCGTGCCATAGGTGGGGGCATAGGCGTTGATGGCCGTTGCCGAGCCGAAGCCGGCCGCCTCGAAGGAATGGGCGGCCTGGTAATCCACGCCCACCAGCAGGCTGTGGCTGACAGGGCCGGTAGTGAAATGGCCGCTCAGCTGGTTGTCGAAGGTCCAGTTGTGGAGCGTTTCGTGGGTGGCATAGCTGCCGCGGGCAAAGGTGGTCTGGGCGGGGTCGGTCACCGTGCCGGTGGTGTAGATGGCGCCAAGGTTGCTGCCCACATACTGGTAGCGCCCGCTGGCGCGCACCGCCCAGCCGCCGCCAAGATCATGGGCGAGGATATAGGTGACACCGGCCTGCTCGCGGCGGAAGAAATCGCCCGGCTCGCCATCGGCAAAGCTGGTGCTGATGCGCCCGTTGGGGTTGGCAAACAGCGTGCCGGAGGCCGGCGCGCCGCCATAATTGCCGTTCTTGGGATCGTGCGAATAGGCGGCCAGCACGGTCAGCGTGGTGCGGGCATCCAGCTTGGCGGTGATGGCGCCGCTGATCGTCTGGCGCTCGCGCGCGCCGAAGCTTTGCTGGGTGTGGGCGCCATTGGCGCTGGCATAAAGCCTGACACCGATCGCATCCGACAGCTTGCCGCCGACATCGGCATCGATGCGATAGAGGTTGTAGGTGCCATAAGTGCCCGCCACCGAGCCGTAGAAATCCTTGTCGAGCGGCAGCTTGCTGCTCATCGCCACCAGCCCGCCGGGGCTGGACTGGCCATAGAGCGCCGAGGCCGGGCCCTTCAGCACCTCGATATTTTCCAGCCGCGACAGATCCACCTGCGGCACGGCATAGCCGGTGGCGCTGGAAAACTGCTTCAGCCCATCCAGATAGACCGGCGCATCAAAGCCGCGCAGCTTGAACAGGTCGTAGATCTCGGCATTGGCGCCGCGCGTTTCGGGCGTGATGCCCGCCACATAGCGCAGCGACTGGTTGAGATTGGCAAGGCCGAGGTTGGCGATATCCTGCGCCGAGATGGTGCTGATCGATTGCGGCGTTTCGGCGATCGGCAGGCTGCTCTTGGTGGCCGAGGTGACGGGGGCGGCGCTTTGGTGGCCCATCACCAGAATGCCGGCGGTGTCGGCATCGGCCGTATCTGCGGCAGTGGTACTGGCATCGGCGGCATCGGCGGCCAGCGCCGGATGGGCGCACAGGGCAAGGAGTGAGATGCCGGCAAGCGGCAGGGCATAGGCGCGCACGAAAGGGTCCCTCATGAGAAAGGCGCCCGGCGGGGCGCAAGCGGCGGAGTGGGGGCCGGGGCCGGCCGATGGTCAGGCGGCCAGCCCCGGGGGCAGGAGCGACGTGGCCGGTTGGTCCGGCCCTGGCCATTCTGCTAATGCGAAGAGTTCTCAATTGCAAGGGGAAAACGTCGGCCCCCTGTCTGCGGGCTGACGCTGCATGCCGGCGCCCGGTGGAACGGGGCTGATTCCCTGTTGCGTTGCGGCCGGTTTTCGCCAATCATTGCATATGCAATTATATCCGATCGCGCCGCCGCAACCGGGGCAGATGGGCTTTGCCGGGGGTTTTGGCCAATGCCGCACTACGATTGCGTGATTATCGGTTCGGGGATCAACGGGTTGGTGTGCGCGGCCATGCTGGGCAAAAAGGGCCTGCGCGTGGCCGTGCTGGAACGGGCCGATGTGGCCGGCGGATGCATCCGCACCGGCGAGATCACCCTGCCGGGCTATGTGCATGACATGCTCTCGGGCTTTCATCCGCTGTTCGTCAGCTCGCCGGCCTATGCGGCGCTGGGGGCGGATCTGCATGCGCGCGGGCTTGCCTATAGCAATGCGGCGCTGCCCACCGGCGTGCTGCTGCCCGATGGCCGCTGGACGGTGATGGCGCGCGACAGGGCTGCCAATATCGCCCGCTTCGAGGCGCTGGCCCCCGGCGATGGCGCCGCCTTCGACCGGGCGATGCAGGCGGTGGCGGCCGATGCCCCGCTCACCTTCGCGCTGCTGGGCGAGGATCTGTGGCGCCCGGCAATGGCGCGCAAGCTGGCGGGCGCGGCCTGGCGCAAGGGGGCGGGCGGGATGATCGCCTATGCGGGCGCGGCCCTTGCCAGCGCGCGCGACTGGCTGGAGGCGGATTTCGCGTCAGACGAGCTGCGCGCCCTGTTCGCACCCTGGGTGCTGCACACCGGGCTGGGGCCGGATCAGGCGGTGTCGGGCTATATGGCCCAGGTGATCGCCTTTGCGCTGGAGGCGGCCGGCATGCCGGTGGTGGTGGGCGGCAGCGCCCGGCTGGTGGAAGCTTTCGTGGCGCTGATCGAGACGCAGGGCGGCGCGGTGCTGTGCGGCGCCGAGGCTGCCGGCATCCGCGTGGCGCAGGGCCGCGCGCAAGGGGTGGATCTGGCCGACGGGCGCCATTTTGCGGCGAGCAAGGGCGTGTTCGCCTCGGTCACGCCGCAAGCGCTGTATGGCCGGCTGCTGCCGCCCGAGGCGGTGCCCGTGGCCGTGGCGAGGGCAGCGCAGGCCTTCCGCTATGGCCGGGCCGATATGCAGATCCACCTCGCGCTCGATCGGCCGGTGGCCTGGCCGGCGGCGGAACTGGCAGACACGGCCATGGTCCACCTGACGGGCGGGATAGACGATGTGGCGCAGGCCGTGGCGCAGGCCAATGCCGGGCTGCTGCCCGCCCGGCCCACAGTGGTGGTGGGCCAGCCCACCGCGCAGGATCCCTCGCGCGTGCCACAGGGCAAGGGGCTGCTGTGGCTGCAATTGCAGGAATTGCCGCGCGTGCCCAGGGGCGATGCGCTGGGCCTGCTTGATGGCACGCAGGGCTGGGCGCCGGGCTTGCGGGACGCCTATGCCGATCGGGTGATGGCCCATGTGGAGCGGTTTCTGCCCGGCCTTGGCGCCAGTGTGCTGGCCCGCCAGGTGCTGGGCCCGGCCGAGCTGGAAGCGCTCAACTGCAATCTGGTGGGGGGCGATCCCTATGCCGGCGATTGCGCGCTGGATCAGTCCTTCCTGTGGCGCCCGGGCGCGGCGATGCGCAACCACCACACCTGCGTGAAGGGGCTTTATCACATCGGCGCCTCCACCCATCCCGGGCCGGGGCTGGCGGGCACTTCGGGGTTTATCGCGGCCGGCTATCTGTGAGCCGGCCGGTTCAGGCAAACAGGGCGGGGATGGGGGCAAACAGCCCGTCTGGCCGGCGTTCGGGTGCGGGCCAGGCGGCCTTGCTGTGGGCCAGCTTCAGGTCGATCAGCGTTTCGCAGGCCTTGTAGGCGGCCAGGCCAGGGTTGATCACCGGCACCGGCAGGCAGGCGGCCAGATAGGCGTGGCTCTGGTGCATGGTGGTGGAGCCCAGCACGATCACATCGGCGCCATCCTCGGCGATGGCGCGGCGCGCTTCCGCCTCCAGCCGGGCGAAGACGATCTCCTCCTTGCCGGCCAGCAGCTCATGCGTATCCGGGCGGGTGGCGATATGGCGCACGCTGGCCAGCCGGTCGGCCAGGCCGTGTTTGGCGGCGGTTTCGCGGGCCAGCTGCTGCCAGGGCTGCCACATGGTGAGGATGGAAAAGCGCCGCCCCAGTTGCGCCGCCAGCGACAGCGCCGCCTGCCCCGCCCCCACCACCGGGATGGCGAGGCACGAACGCAGCCCCGCCAGCCCTGAATCGCTGAGGGTGAAGCTGCACACCGCATCGCAGCCGGCCGCTTCTGCATCCAGCCCCGCATCCAGCACGAAGGCATCGGCAAGGCTCCATTCGCAGGGGCTGTCGAGCAGGCTGGCGCCCGCCCGGCAGCCGCGAAATTCCAGCCGCATATCGGGGCGCAGCAGATGCTGCGGAATTTGCGCGGCAAAATGGGCCAGCGCGGCATCGGGCAGCGGCACCGGCAGGATCATGCGGATAAGCGCCATGGGGCAGGGCCTTTTCTGGCGGGAGGGAAAAGGGCGGGGGCCATCCGGCGCCCCGCCCCAAGGTGTTAGTAAGTGTAGCGCAGCGACACGTTCCACCAGCGCGGCATGCCATAGCTTTCCTCGTTGCAGCCGCACAGCGTGGCGAGGTCGTAGGTCACTGTCTTGTAGCGCTCGTCGAACATGTTCTCCACGCCGATGCCCAGCCGCAGCGGCCCGCGGTTCCAGTAGACATGCATGTTGGCGAGGAAATAGGGGTTGATGATATCCGCATCGAAATTGCGGATGTTGGCATAGACCTTCGAGCGCCAGCTGCCATCGATGTTGAAGTTGATGTCGCCGCCGGCCAGCTGCTCGGGCAGGGTATAGCCGATCTGCGCGGCCAGGGTCTTGGCGGGCGTGAAGGTGGGGCGCACATCCTTATAGATGCCGGTGGCAATGGCCACATGCTTCACCTTGGCATCGATCAGCGAGAGGCCAAGGCCGATGTTCAGCCCCCGGGCCGGCCGCAGGTTGAGCGAGGCCTCCATGCCGAAGTTGCGCGCATCATTGTTGCTGACGATACCCGACACGTTGGAGAAGGTGAAGGCCTGGTAATTGTGGTAATCATAGTAATAGCCCGACAGGTCCAGCGTCAGCATGTTGTGCCAGAAGCCGGTCTTGAGGCCGGCCTCATAGGCCACCAGCGTTTCGGGATTATAGGCAATGCGGCTGGGCGAGAGCGAGGCCGAGCCATCGGGCAGCTGGGCGTTGTAGGCGCCGCCCTTCACGCCCCGGTTCACGCCGAAATAGAGCAGCGTGCCCTTGGCCGGGCGATATTCCACCTGCGCCTTGCCCGCCCACATCAGCGTGTTGCGCTTGTTGGCATAGGGATCCTGCAGCTGGAACAGGGCCGGGCCATAGGTGAATTCATAATCATTGGTGTTGGCATGGGCCATGGAATCGAAGGTGTAATCCTGGTGCTCGTGGATGATGCGCCCGCCCAGGATCAGCGTCAGCTTCGGGGCGAAATCATATTCGCCCTGGGCAAAGGCCGAGATCGATTCCGTCTTCAGGTTGACATCGTTGATGAGATCGATGCCGCTTTGCGCATAGCCGGGATAATAGGCGGCAAACACTGAATTGCTGGGCGCCTTGAAGCCATTGTGCACCAGCGAGTTGATATCGAGGAAATAGGCGCCGGCCACCCAGCGCACCGGCCCCTTTTTGGTGCCGGCGATGCGCAGTTCCTGCGAGAAGGAATGTTCCACGCTGTCGCTGATGAAATCGATGAGGTTTTCCGGCCCCGCATCGACATCGGTGCCATAATCCTTGCGGAAGTGGCGATAATCGGAAATCGCCACGATCTCGGCGCCATCAAGCTGGTAGTTGATGTGGACGGCCGTGTCCCAGGCGAAGAGGCGGTTGCGATCGGGGATCGACCAGTCGGAGGAGACTTCCAGGCTCTGCTTGCCGGGCGCGTTGTAGCCATAGGAATCGCCATTGGCGAACACCACATTCACCACTCGGCCCTGGCTGTCGTAAACCGCGCGGGTGCCGGTGGAATTATAGGGGTTCACGCTGAGGTGCTGGGCCAGATAGGAGCCGGTGAGGCGCACGGTCAGCCGGTCGGTCGGCTCGAACTGCAATTGCGCGCGCACCGCCTTGCTGTTCTCGCCGCCCAGATCCGCGCCTGCGCCCCCTTGCGGCGCGGTGCTGCCGGCCGTGAGGCTGCTGGTGCCAGCGGGATAGAGGTTCTTCAGATAGCCGGTGTTGCGGTTATAAAGGCCCGAAACGCGAAACTGCACCGTATCCGACAGCGGCAGGCCGATCGCCGCCTCCACCCGCACATGGTTATAGGCGCCATAGGTCACCTCGGCATAGGCATTGGGCTTGTCGGATGGCTTCACCGGGATGAAATGCACCAGGCCGCCGGTGGCATTGCGGCCGAACAGCGTGCCTTGCGGGCCTTTCAGCACTTCCACGCGCTGCAGATCGAAGGTGCCGAAGATCTGGCCGTTGAGATTGGGAATATAGGTTTCATCGACATAGACCGCGACGGGCGCTTCGATGGCATCGCTGAAATCATTCTGGGTGACGCCGCGGATGGAGAATTGCGAATCCTGCCCGCCGCCGCTGGCCGAAATCGACACGCCCGGCGTGAGACGGGCGATATCGGTGGAGGATTGCACGCCCATCTTCTTCAGCGTGTCGCCGGAAAAGGCGCTGATGGCGATGCCCACATCCTGCAGGTTCTGCTCGCGCCGCTGGGCGGTAACGACGATGTCGCCCGAGCCGTTGTCGGTGCTGGCAGCGGGCGTGTCGGCCAGCGCCAGCTGCGGCGCCAGCGCCAGCGCCGATGCTGTGAACAGCCAGACTCTCTTGGTGTGTCTCATGGTGGAACTCCCCAGTTTCTTATTGGTTGCAAAGCCGGGGTGCGGCGATTTATTTTATGTTCAAAATATTATTGCGCTTGCGCACCCCTGAACGATCCCCTCATCAACCTGTGTGATTATGGGCGCGGCTACGCGCTGTTATGTGCCCTGAATGGCAGGCCGAGTGGCAGGGGGCCCCGTGAAAGCGGCCGGCCCTGCCCCCCCCTCAACCGACGAGCGCGGGCGCCCTGGCGCTGCTGGTGTCGCTGATGCGCAGGCCCCGCGCTTCCAGCAGGGGCAGCACATTGTCGCGGAAGAACGGAAATTCGGCGACATAATCGACGAACGACAAGGTGGTGCCGGCAAAGCCCGTTTCATGCAGGGCGCAGATGCCATCGGCCACCTGCTCGGGCGTGCCGATCAGCGGATAGCCGCCATGGCCGGCGGCAAAGCGGTCCTTGATCAGCGTCAGCAGATCATGCGGGAAGGAATGCGCATGGGCAAACTGCAGCGCGATCACTTCCTCCAGCGTGCCGACATCGCGGTAATCATGGGCATAGTGCTGGAGATAGGCCTTGGCCTCGGCCTCTGTCGGGCGGCACACCACATGGCTGAAGGTGAGCACTTCCACCTCGCGGCCATTGGCCTGCGCCGCGCCCTTCAGCTGCTCTATCTCGGGGGCAGAGCGGGCGAGGTCGATCGCCGGGGTGAACAGGTAATCGGCATTGCGCGTGGCAAAGGCGCGCCCCTGGGCAGAGCCGGCCGCATTGATGATCGGCGGCAGGCCGTTGAACGGCAGCGGATCGCTCCATACGCCGCGCAGGCGGAAGAAGCTGCCGTCGAAATCGAAGGGTTCGGTGCTGGTCCACAGCTTCTTCAGCACATCGAACCATTCCTGCGCATGGGCATAGCGGCTCTCGTGGTCGTCGGGCAGATTGAGGCCCAGCGCGTCGAATTCCGGCTTGTTCCAGCCCGCCACGATGTTGAGCCCGGCGCGGCCATGGCCGATCTGGTCGAGCGTGACGATCTGCTTGGCGGCCACCACCGGGTTGAAGGCGGCCGCATGCACGGTGGCGATCACCGCGATGTTGCGGGTGGACGCCAGCAGGCCGGCGGCCCAGGTCATGGTTTCCAGCACGCCGCTCTGGAAGTTCGACGGACCGCCGCGATAGCCGATCCAGCGCGCCACCGGCAGCATGAAATCCAGCCCGGCCTCATCCACCATGCGCGCCAGCGCCAGGTTCTCGTCCCAGCTGGCCTTCCAGCGCTCGGGCACATTGGTGATCGACATGCCGCCCGAACAGTTGGACGAAAATGTTCCAAGCTTAAAATGTTTGCTGCGCATGCGATTGGCGGTCTGCGTCATGGAACAGCTCTTTCCGTAAGAAGGGGGGCTCGCGCCAGCCCTTGGGCCGGGCGGCGCAAGCAACAACCCCAGCAAACCCCTTCACGCCCCCGATGGCTATCCTTTGAGCGCAATGCCTAGCCCGGATTCGCCACAAACTGCGCGCCCTGCGGTGTCGGGCCGGGCTTGGCGTTCCCGGGCTAGCGCGGGGGCGCGGCCGGCGGCAGGTTTTGCCCATGCCCGGCGCCTGCCGCTGGCCC
>Ga0207806_1000322_pt1 | contig 12369 bp, 11 predicted proteins | sample LuqExpMetageno72_FD_187829 | JGI IMG/M metagenome (GOLD analysis project Ga0207806, IMG submission 187829) | Tropical forest soil microbial communities from Luquillo Experimental Forest, Puerto Rico - Sample 72 (SPAdes) | ecosystem: Environmental > Terrestrial > Soil > Tropical forest ...
AAGCGCCACATCGAGTATCAAGCCGCGCGCCGGCTCCGGTCCTTGAGGCGTGGTAACGCCGCCAGCTCGATGCCAGCGCGGGCGTTTCCAGAGTGATGATCCCCCCGAACCGCGCCGGTCGTCAATTATCGCATTGCCCTCCTGGGGGCTGGTTGGCTAGGGCAGGTTGTTTACCCTCAGGAGCTCAAGCATGCCCCCCAAACCCGTTCTCGTTCCCGCGCGACTGCGGCGTCCTCCCCCAACCGGCTGGTCCTGGGTGGACCGTCGCTTTGTGCGCGAGCACATGGCTTATCTCTCCCGAGAGGCCGTGCTGTTGTACTTCTTCCTCGCTGCCGTGGCCGACAAGCACGGGCTCTCGTTCTACGGCGACGGCACGTTGGCTGCCCTGCTGCGGATGACCGTGCCGACCCTGATCGAGGTTCGGGACGAATTGTTGGCCCGCGATCTGATCGCCCATGAGACTCGCTTCACCCAGGTGCTCTCTCTGCCGCCGCCCGGCCAGCCCCGCCGATGCGAGCCTGGCCAAGGTCCGACACAACTGGGCCAGATCTTGCGCCAGGCCATCATGACGGCACGTGCCCACGAGGCAAGGAGCTTGCCATGAACGTCGCCTTGTGGGCCGAGATTCGCCGCCTGGCCGAGATCGAGAAGCTCTCTGGCTGGGCCATTTCGCGACGACTCCGCTGCTCCCGGCACACCGTGGCCGCGGCGCTGGCGTTGGACCAACCCCCCGCGCGCCAGGCTTCGCATCGCGCTAGCCTCCTGGACTCGCACAAGACCAAGATCGATGCGCTGCTGACCAAGCATCCCGAACTCTCGGCGGTGCGCATCCGCGAGGAAATCGCTCGCGGCCCTGAAGGCTATACCGGCAGCGCCTGCACGCTCCGCCGCCACCTGCGGCAGGTCCGTCCCGCGCGGGGGCGTGTGTACCAGGAAGTCCACTACGAGCCGGCTCAGGCGATGCAGATCGACTGGGGCGAGTGCGGCCACGTGCGAATCGGCACCACCACTCGCAAGGTTTCGGTGTTCGTGGCCGTGCTTTGTTACAGCCGGCTGATGTTCATCGAATTCACGCTGTCGCAGCGCAAGGCCGAGTTCTATCGCGGGATAGTGCGCGCCCTCGAGTTCTTCGGCGGCAGTCCCCGCGCCGTGATCTTCGACAATTTGAAGGCGGCAGTGCTCAACGGCTCAGGCCGCGCCGCCTGTTTCCATCCCGAGTTCATGGCGCTGTGCGGCTACTATTGCTTGCAGCCGATCGCCTGTGAGCGGCGCGATCCTGAGTCCAAAGGGATCGTCGAGGGGGGCGTGCGTTACGTCAAGCACAACGCCCTGGCCGGACGTGGTGACGAACTCGTCTGCTTCGAGGGCTACGTCGCTTTCGCGCCCCGGTGGCGCGACGAGGTGGCCAACGTCCGGATGCACGAGACAACTCGAGAACGGCCGGTGGACCGTTTCCAGCGCGAGCGCTCGCTGCTGCACGCGCTGCCGGTGATCCCCTTCGACACCGACGAGGTCGTGCCGGCAGTCGTCAGTCCCCATGCGCGGATCGAGTTCGACGGCAACCGCTACTCGACACCGCCAGAGCTGACACGCCGGCCAGTCACGATTCGCGCCAGTCGTGACGAACTCCGTGTTCTCCATGAGGGACAGGTGGTCGCCCAGCATGTCCGCTGCTACCAGCGCGGGCAGTTGATTCTCTTGCCCGCTCATCAACTGGCGGCGCTGGCGATGCGGCGTCAGGCCCACGAGATCGAGATATCTCTCCGCCGTCGTGCGCAACTCGGCGCCGCGCACGCCCTTCATCTCCAGGCCGAACATCACGTTCTGCAGAGCGGACAGCCAGGGCAGCAATTCGGCATGCTGGAACACCATGCCGCGGTCGTAGCCGCAGCCTTTGATTTCGCGGCCATCGACCGTGACCCGGCCCGCCGTGGACGAATCGAGTCCCATCGCAACGCGCAGCGCCGTCGTCTTGCCGCAGCCGGACGGCCCGATCAGCGCGACGATCTCGCCGTCGTTGACCGTGAAGCTGATGCGATCCAGCGCCTGCACGTGATGGACCTCCTCGTCCACACGCAGCGTGAAACGCTTGGACACGTCCTGAAAACTCACCTCACCCATGCCAAACTCCAAATTCTGGCTGCGCGCCGGCAAAAATGGCGCGTCACGAATGCCCGCTCAGCTCCAGCGCCTTCTCACGGTGCTCCGGCGCGATCACCTCATCGACCGGAATTGATTTCGCGATTTTTCCAGCCTTGACCAACTGCTCCTCGACCCACTGCAGCTTATCTTTGGGCAGCGGCAGCGACGGGTCGACCGCGTGATGTTCAACAGCGTCGTCGAAAATGAACGCCGCCCGCGGATCGTCGGCTTTCTCATGCGTCAGCTTGTGCGCGAGGTCGATCGTGGCCTGCTTGTGCGAGAGCGCGTATTTCAACGCGTCCATCTCCGCGGCCAGGAATTTCACGGCGTCGTCGCCGCGCGCTTTCAGCTTCGACTCGCTGGAGAAAATGCAAATGCGGATGAAATTCGGCAATGCGTCGCGCCCGGCAAGTAAGAGACGCACGTTCTTCGGTGCAACCGGCTCGTACTCGTTTGACACGACCGCGGCATCGACCACGCCGGCGATCAGCGCCTGATAGCGCTCGCGGTCGCCGCCGACCGCCGCGAGCTTCACTTCAGACGGATTGACGCCGCTTTTCTCAAGCGCCTCGCGCGCAAGCATGTCAGGCATCGAGTTGGGCGCCGATATCGCGATCTGCTTACCCTTCAGCTCCGCGACACTCTTGAGCGTGTCCTTCGCGTAGATGCCATGCGGCACGACCGTCCAGTGGCAGCCAAGAATGCGCGCGTCGCCGCCTTTGCTGGCGGCAGAGAACACTCCCTGCGGCCCACCTTCGAAACTGTCGACCTCGCCGGCGATGAGTGCCTTCAGCCCGATCTGGTCGTCCTTGAAGTTGACGAGTTCGATCTTGAGACCCTGCCGCTTGCCGAAATCGCCGGTCCCGACCATCGCCAGAATGCCGGCATCGGATTTCGGGTTGAGAATGCCGTGACGCCAGACCTTCTCCTGCGCCGAAGCCGCAGCCGTTACAGCGAGCGCCACCGTGGCGCCAAGCAGGACAGCGCAAATCGGGCGGCCCGAGGCTGGCATGCGATCCTCCCTAGTTCTTTTGGGCGCCTTATAGCGCCTCTTGATGAACAGCCTAGCACGTTTTTATGGAACCGGCCGGTTCAGACAGCCTTCAGCCGGGCGACGTTCCGCCGCGCTGCGGCGATGACGTCCGGGACAGCGGAATCATGACCGGGAGCCATGATGTGGCAGCCTGCGACCTGCGGGATTTCCGCCAGCGCGGCGATCACTTCGAGGCAAATCTTGCGCCCCTCTTCGGCCGCATCCTGCGCGGCTTCGAGCCGATCGATGTGAGCGTCAGGGATGATCGTTCCGTGCAATTTCTCGCGCATCCAGCGCGTCGACTTCGCCGAGCGCAGCGGCGCAACGCCAATGAGCATGTACGGCAGCGGCGCAAGCCCGCTTGCGGCTAGTCGCTCGACGTAGCGGCGCACAACGCTTGCATCCATGCAGAACTGCGTCTGCACGAATTGTGCGCCGGCGGCGATCTTGGCCTTCAACCCCTGCGGCTGCCATCCGGGCGGCGGATCGACCGGATTGTCCGCCGCGCCGAGGAAGAAATCGCATTTACCCGCGACCTTGCGGCCGGTCGGCAGTTCGCCGGCATCGCGCAGGCGTCGCGCGCTGTCGAGCAGCTGGCGCGCATCGAGATCAAATACCGGTTTGGTCTCCGGCTGATCGCCGACGGAAGGATCATCGCCGCGCAGCATCAAGAGATTGCGCACGCCACTCGCCGCCGCCGCGATCAGATCGCTCTGCAGGGCAATACGATTACGATCGCGGCAGGTGAGTTGCAGGATCGGCTCGATCTCGGCCTCCACCAGCATCGCCGCGGCAACGCCCGCAGCCATATGCGGACGCGCGCCTGCGCCGTCGGTCACGTTCACCGCATCGGCGAGACCTTTCAGCGGCATCGCTTTCGCAAGAAGCGCGTCGCGGCTGGCGGCAACAGGCGGTGTGATCTCGGCCGTCAGCACAAACCGGCCGGCACGTAAGCGTTCGGAGAGAGTCATTACGGGCATGCACCTCGCAAAATCCGATGGACCTGGCAAGGGCGCGGGTGCTTAGTCTGCGCAATCGAGAGGTCGCCAATGGCCAACGTCATTACGTCGCTGGAAGACGCGCTTGCCTGCATCGGCGACGGCACAATGCTCGTCGTGCCGCGCGAAGTGTCGGGCGTGCCGATGGCCGCCACGCGCGCGTTGATCCGGCGTGGCGTCAAGCGCCTGCACCTCGTCGCGCTGCCGACATCGAGTCTGCAGGCCGATGTGCTGATCGGCGCCGGATGCATCGAGACGCTGGAGACGAGCGCGGTGAGCCTCGGCGAGTTCGGACCGGCGCCGCGCTTTTCCGCCGCGATCACCAGCGGCACGATCCGCATGAAGGACGCGACCTGTCCCGCGCTGCATGCGGCCTTGCAGGCAGCTGAGAAAGGCGTGCCGTTTATGCCGCTGCGCGGGCTGATCGGCTCCGACATATTGAAATACCGCAACGACTGGAAAGTTATCGATAGCCCCTTCGGCAATGACGATCCGATCGTGCTGTTGCCCGCCATCCGGCCTGACGTCGCGCTGTTTCATGCGCAGATGGCGGACCGGTTCGGCAATGTCTGGATCGGACGGCAGCGCGAGCTTGCGACCATGGCACATGCCGCAGCAAAGACAGTCGTGACCATCGAGCGTCTGCACGACGGCAATCTGCTCGACGATCCCGTGCTCGCGGCAGGCGCCCTGTCCGGCTTCTATGTCGAGCACATTGCAATTGCCGAGCGCGGCGCGTGGCCGCTGCCGCTGCCGGACCACTATGCCGCGGATGCCGAGCATCTCGCGCTGTATGCAAAGCTGGCGGCCACGACGGAGGGATTCGCGGAGTACCTCGACCGGTATGTGTATGAGAAGTGCGCGGCGTGAACCTTGATATGGACTTCCGACCCGAAGAACTGCTCGCCGACGTCATCGCTCGCCTGATCGGCGACGTGCGGCATGTAGCTGTCGGCAACGCCTCGCCCATCCCGGCGACGGCCGCGCTACTCGCGCGCGAGCGCGGCAAAGGACGGCCGTACGTATCGCTATTGCAAAGCCGCAAGCACAATTTCTGGACCGACGGCGCGCGCGAACTGTTCGACTGTGCGGGACAGGGCCGCATCGACGTGTTTTTTCTATCGGGCGGACAGATCGATGGCCATGGCAACATCAATCTGGTCTCGATCGGCGACTACGCGCATCCGAAGGTGCGTTTTCCTGGCTCGTTCGGCTCGGCCTATCTCTATTACGTCGTGCCCAAGGTGATCCTGTTCCGCACCGAGCATTCGCGCCGCACCCTCGTGCCAAAGGTCGACTTCGTCAGCGCGCCGGGCGTGAACGAGCCGAACGTGTTCCGCACCGGCGGTCCGATCGCGCTGGTGACCAACCGCTGCCTTTTCGCTTTCGAGAACGGACGCTTCCGGCTCGCAAGCGTGCATCCCGGACACATGGTCGATGAAGTGATCGAGCACACCGGCTTCGATTTCGACCGGCCCGCGCAGGTTCCGGAGACGCAGCCACCCACGCCCGAAACGCTGCGGATCATGCGCGAGATCGTCGCGCCGCAATTGGCGGAGGTGTATCCGCAGTTCGCGCAGGAGGTGTTCGACGTCACCGCTGAAAGCAATCAAGGCGCAGCTTTGTAAAAAGCCGCGGCATCCCTGCTGAAGGTCTCACGCGAGCTGGAATAGAGATAGAGCATATGCCCGCCGCGGTAGAGCTTGAGCTGCGCGCGGCCGGGCGGCTCCGCATTCGGGAGATGATCGAGCAGATAACGCGTATCGCCGTACGGCGTGACGAGATCGGTCATACCGTGCGCGATCAGCAGACGGAAATGCATGTCGAATGACAGCAGCACGCGCAATTCGTCATCGACGCCCGCCTCCACGCGACCGCCACTCCAATCCCAGTGGCCGGTGACGTCGTTCGCGAGCAATTTGTAGGTGATCTCAGTGTTGAAACCAAGCTCGTTGCGCGCATAGTTCGCGAAGGCGCCGCCATAGGCCCGCGCCACGCCGTCGAGGATCGGATCGGGCGCGCGGTTTGTGCGGCGCTCGGGGAATGGATCGTCGACCGCAAAATTGGCGTCGTAGCGGCTGACGAGCTTTCCGTCGCGCAAGACTTTCAAAACATCGCCGGTCACGAAGCCGCGCGCCTTCGCAATGCTGTCGGCCGGCAGCCCGGTCACCTCGGCCACGCGCTTGTAAAACACTTGCGCCGCGTCGCCGGACAGCGGCGGACCCGCCAAGGCGGTCAGATAGTCGGTGAGCGCGAATTTTTCCGCCTTGCCGAGCGCGTCGGGCGAGAGCTTGTTCTGTGTCGCGAGCTGCGCGGCAGCGAGCGACGGCAGCAGCAGCGCGGAGCGTAATGCCGACTGATCGTCGCCGAAGGTGAGCCAACCTTCAAGCAGCGGGGATAGCATCACAATCCCATTCACCACGACGCCGTAATCGCGCTGCAGTGTCCGCGCGACCTTGGCCGCGCGGAAGCCGCCGTAGCTTTCGCCCATGAGATAGATCGGCCCGAGCGTCCGGTCGTGCTTGGCGGCATAGTTCGAAATCGCCTTCGCCATCGAATCGGCGTCGCTCTGGACCTTCCAGAAGTCCTTGGCGTCGTCCGCCTTCGCCGTGCGGCTCCAGCCGGTACCGATCGGATCAATAAGGACGAGATCGGTGAAGCGAAGCCAGCTATCGGGATTGTCGACGAGCTTGGCATCGCTCGGATTCCGAGCGTCGGGCCCGAGATCGAGCCGGCGCGGACCGACAAGACCGAGATTGAGGAAGGCGGACGCCGCGCCGGGTCCGCCGTTGAAGGCAAAAGTCAGCGGGCGTTTGTCGCCGGCGTTCTTCGCAACATAGGACGTATAAAAAATCGCCGCGATCTGTTCGCCCGACTGGCCGTAGAGCGGGATCGTGCCCGCCGTCGCGGTGTAATTGAGCTTGCCCTGCGGCGTGTCGAGCGCGTGCTCGGTGACCGAATCCGAAGGCAGAAGCCGCAGCACGCCGCTGCCGGCCGGCTGATGGTCCTGCCCCTGCTGTTGCTGCCGCTGCTCGGAGCCCCTGTTCGATTGCGCCAGCGCGGGCGCGGTGGCGGTCAGCAGGGCGAGCGAGAAAACAATAATGCGGTGCAATTGCATGAGGGACTTACAACTCCTTGAGGCCCCCCAAGCCCCTCAATCTCAGCGGCGGCGGAAATTCGGCCGGCGCTGCTGCGGCGCCGCCGTGGGTGCATCGCCGCGGTGACGGAAGCTGATGCGGCCGCGCTGAAGGTCATATGGCGACATTTCGACCACGACCCGGTCGCCGACACCAGTGCGGATGCGAAATTTGCGCATTTTGCCCGCGGTATAGGCGAGCACTTCGTGCCCGTTGTCGAGTTTCACGCGGAAATTCCCGTCCGGCAGCACCTCGGTCACCGTGCCGTCGAAGTCCAGCAGTTCTTCCTTCGCCATTCAGTCGTCTCCGATCGAGATTCAGCGCACCGGCAAACCGGTTTCTGCCCCGTCCGTCAAGACGGGGCAGAGGCTAGCGGTCAGCGGGGCGCCTGCCGGCCCGCTTTATGGCGCGGCTCGCCCGAACGCTGCATGAACGTAACAGTTCTGAAGTCCTTTGGCTCGCCCTTCGCTTGCTCGGCGCGACCATGCGGATGACGATCGCGCTGGGCGCCGTTCTTTGGCGGGCCGGAACGCTTGTGACGGCGGCCGTTCCGCTCGGCATTGCGGCCGTTGGCATGATGATGATGCGCCGCGGGTTCGTGCGCGACGGGTTTGCCCGTCCGCCGGTCGGTCGCCGGGATGCTCATCCGGATCAGACGCTCGATATCGCGCAGATAAGCGCGCTCCTCGTGATCGCAGAACGAGATCGCGGTGCCTTCGGCGCCCGCGCGCGCCGTGCGCCCGATGCGGTGCACGTAGCTTTCCGGCACGTTCGGCAGATCGTAGTTGACCACATGGCTGACGCCGTCGACGTCGATGCCCCGCGCGGCGATGTCGGTCGCGACCAACGTTCGCAATTCGCCGGAGCGGAAGGCGCCGAGCACGCGCTCGCGCTGGTTCTGCGACTTGTTGCCGTGGATCGCCTCGGCGGCGAGCCCCGCCTTTTGCAGCACGCGCACGACCTTGTCGGCACCGTGCTTTGTGCGGGTGAAGACCAGCACGCGATCGATCGACTCGGTCTTGAGCACTTCCGTCAGCAGCGCGGATTTTGCCGGCTTGTCGACGTGGATCACGCGCTGCGCGATGCGCTCGGCGGTCGAGGCCTGCGGTGTCACCGCCACGCGCTCCGGATTGTTCAGCATCGCGCCCGCGAGTTGCACGATCTGCTGCGGCATTGTCGCGGAGAAGAACAAGGTCTGCCGCTCGCGCGGGAGCATGGCGACGATCTTCTTGATGTCGTGGATGAAGCCCATGTCGAGCATGCGATCGGCTTCGTCTAGCACCAGCACTTCGATCCGGTTGATGTCGAGCGCACGGCTGTGCACCAGGTCGAGCAGACGGCCCGGAGTCGCGACCAGCACCTCGACCCCACGTTGCAGGGCGCGGATTTGGCGGTTGATCGGCACGCCGCCGATCGCGAGCGCCACGTCAAAGGGGCGGACGTATTTGCCATAGGTGCGGAACGAGTCCGCAATTTGGCCGGACAGTTCGCGCGTCGGCGAGAGCACGAGCACGCGCGCCGATTTGCGCTCTGGGCGGCGGCGGTTGCCGATCAGATGGTTGAGGATAGGCAGCGCAAACGCTGCGGTCTTGCCGGTGCCGGTCTGGGCGATGCCGATCACGTCGCGCCCGGAGAGCGCGATCGGGATGGTCTGTGCCTGGATGGGAGTGGGAGTGACGTAGTTTTCGTCGCGCAGCGCGCGGGTGATCGGCTCTTGGAGGCCGAAGTCGTTAAAGGACGTCAAAACGGGTCTTTCTTAAGTACGGCGAAACGGCCGGCTCGCCTGTCGAGGCGGCGGAATCGCGGGGTTTCACAACATCCCGCGTGGCCAGGGTTGTCGTCGTTCGGGGATTTCGGATGGCGGGGCGAAATTCGTGGAATTTCGAGCTTCGTGCACGCGGCCCGCTGGCCCAACAATGGCCGACTCATCCGCTGCCGTTCATATGACAGCGCGGCGTGTTCTTTTCAAGGCGCGGCGGGAACTTGGCTTAAGAAAGCGTGTGGCGGCAGGTATTTGATTCCGGATTGCAGCTTTGCAACGTGTTGTGCGGCTCCGTGTGGACAACCCGGCTGAGATCGGGGAATGTTCGCGCCCGCCAATTCCGTCTTGCGTAATCCGGAGTGTTTTCGATGCCGTTTCCCAGGGCTTCCCAGGCCCTTTCCCGATTTACCGTCCTCGATCTCACCCGCGTCCGTTCCGGCCCGACCTGCGTCCGCCAACTCGCCGACTGGGGCGCCAATGTCATCAAGATCGAGACGCCCCCGCATCTCGAAAAAGGCGAAGGCCCTGGCGGCCCGCGCGAGAATGCCGATTTCCAGAACCTACACCGCAACAAGCGCAGCATCACGCTGGACCTGAAGTCGCCTCAAGGGCTCGCCGCCTTCAGGGGCATGGTCGCGAAGGCCGACGTCGTGGTCGAGAACTTCCGCCCGGACGTGAAAGACCGGCTCGGGATCGCCTACGAGGACCTCAAGAAGATCAACAAGGGCATTGTGCTCGGCTCGATCTCCGGCTTCGGCCAGGACGGCCCCTACCGCGACCGCCCCGGCTTCGACCAGATCGCCCAAGGCATGGGCGGGCTGATGTCGATCACCGGCCTGCCGGGTCAGGGGCCCGTGCGCGTCGGCATACCGGTCGCCGACCTGACCGCCGGCCTCTTCTGCGCCATGGGGATCCTCACCGCGCTGTTGGAGCGCGAGGTGTCCGGCGAAGGCCAGTGGGTCTCCACCTCGCTCCTTCAGGCGCAGATCTTCATGCTGGACTTCCAGGCCGCGCGCTGGCTGCAGATGCACGAGGTCGCCAAGCAGGCCGGCAACGATCATCCGACCAGTATCCCGACCGGCGTGTTCCAGACCAAGGACGGCCACATCAACATTGCCGCCGCCGGCCAGGTGATGTGGGAGCGCACCTGCGAGGCGATCGAAGCGCCAGAGCTGATCAACCGCGATGACATGAAGACCGGCCTGCTGCGCTCGAAGAACCGCGTGGCGGTGAACGCTGAGATCGGCAAGCGCACGGTGAACAAGACCAGCGCCGAATGGATCGAGATATTCAACCGCACCGGTGTGCCGTGCGGACCGATCTATTCCATTGACCAGGTCTTCGCCGATGAGCAGGTGAAACACCTCGGCGCGGCGATTGCCGGCCACAAGCCGGACGGCAGCGAGCAATTGTTCGTAGCGCAGCCGTTCAAGTTGTCGCGCACGCCGACGAAGATCGCCGCCACGCCGCCCGCGCAGGGCCAGCATACCGACGAGGTGTTCAAGGAATTCGGCTTCTCGGATTCCGAGATTAAGGCGCTGCATGACGCCAAGGCGGTGTGATGCGCTCCGCCTTCGTCATGCCCGGCCTTGAGCCGTGCATCCCGATCATGGACGCACTGACTCTCTAAACGGGATGGCCGTGACAAGTCCGGCCATCCCAAACGGAAAAGACGGAGCGTCTGAATGAGCAAGACCGACAAAATGCTGTCCCGCAAAGAGGGCGGCGTCGGGTATCTCATCTTCAACAATCCCGATCGACATAACGCCGTGTCGCTGGAAATGTGGGAAACGGCGAGTTTCTATCTCGACGAGTTCGCGAAAGACAAATCGGTGCGTGTCGTCGTGCTCACTGGCGCGGGCGGCAAGGCTTTCGTGTCGGGCGCCGACATTTCAAAATTCGAGAGCGAGCGTGCGAGCAAAGAGGCGATCGACCGCTACAACGTGGCAGTCGATCGTGCGAACACGGCGATATACGAATTTCCCAAGCCGACCATCGCGATGATCCGCGGCTACTGCATCGGCGGCGGCGTGGGCTTGGCGCTCTGCTGCGACATTCGCATCTGCTCGGATAATTCCAAGTTCGGCGTCCCCGCGGCCAAGCTCGGTCTCGGCTACGGCTATAAAGGGGTCAAGAAGCTGGTCGACGTAGTCGGGCCCGCCTACGCCAAAGAAATCTTCTTCACCGCGCGGCATTTCACCGCAACCGAGGCGCACCAGATGGGGCTCGTCAACAGCGTGCTGCCCGAGGCAGACCTTGAAGCCTATGTGCGCAACATGGCGCAGACCATCAGCGAAAACGCGCCGCTGACGGTCAACTCGGTCAAATTCATCGTGGGCCAGGCACTGGCGCACGAGTCGCAGAAGGACCTGAAGGCCTGCGATGCGCTGGTGTCGCAGTGCTTTGCAAGTCAAGATTACACGGAGGGCCGCAGGGCCTTCATGGAAAAGCGCAAGCCGGATTTCACCGGCTCATGATAGGATGCTCCCGGCCGGGCAAATGATCGGCCGGGAAAAGGCCAAAAGCCGCGGCTCAAGCGGCGGGCGCAAGGGGGAGGGCGAGAGTGGCATCGGTCGAATTGCGTGGACTGACCAAGCGCTACGGCGATCTTGCCGTGGTGGACAATATCTCGCTCACCATTGCGCATGGGCAGCTCGTATGCCTGCTCGGACCCTCTGGCTGCGGCAAGACGACGACGCTGCGGCTGATCGCAGGTTTCGTCGAGCCGAGCGAGGGCGAGATTCACGTCGGCTCGCGCCTGATCTCCTCTCCGGCCCAGACGGTGCCGCCTGAGCGGCGCAACATGTCGATGATCTTCCAGAGCTACGCGCTCTGGCCGCACATGACGGTCGCTGAAAACATCGTTTACGGGCTCAGGCTTCGGAAGGTGGACCGCGAGACGATCGGGAAGAAGCTCGACGCGATCCTCACCACAACCAAACTCGCGGCGCTGGCGCAGCGCTATCCGGGCGAACTCTCAGGCGGCCAGCAGCAGCGCGTCGCGCTCGCCCGCGCGCTGATTGTCGAGCCGGAGACACTGCTGCTCGACGAGCCCTTGTCCAACCTCGACGCAAATTTGCGCGAGGAGATGCGCTTCGAGGTGCGGCGGCTGCATGACGAGTACCGCTACACGACGGTCTACGTCACGCACGATCAGTCGGAAGCCATGACCACCGCGGACCTCATCGCGGTGATGAACCTTGGCAAGATCGAGCAGGCTGGCTCGCCGGAAGACATCTATGACCGGCCGCGCTCGGAATTCGTTGCGCGCTTTATCGGCTCGAGCAACGTCATCCG
>Ga0207806_1000323_pt1 | contig 12354 bp, 11 predicted proteins | sample LuqExpMetageno72_FD_187829 | JGI IMG/M metagenome (GOLD analysis project Ga0207806, IMG submission 187829) | Tropical forest soil microbial communities from Luquillo Experimental Forest, Puerto Rico - Sample 72 (SPAdes) | ecosystem: Environmental > Terrestrial > Soil > Tropical forest ...
GGTATCCTCCCCCCCGCTGCGCCCCAACAGGAGATCGAAGCGCCGCCCCCGGATCACCGCGCCCCGAAAGCCGGCATTGCCGATATGGGTGAGGCGCGCGGCACGGTAATTGCCGCGCGGGATGGCCGAATGCGGCTCCATCTCGCGCATCCAGCGCGGGTGGTGCGGGCTATAGACGGCATGCACCGGGCCGATCACCACGCCCGCCGCCGATTGCCGCAAGGCATCCACCATGTGCCGCACCCAGCGGGGCGCGGCCACCTCGTCGTCATCGATGCACAGCACATAGGGCGCGCTGGTGGCGGCAAAGGCGGCATTGCGCGCCAAGGATATATTGCGGGCCGGCGCGTGGAGATAAAGACAATCGATTTTCAGGCGGGCGATCGCCCTGTCCACCACCGGCCGGGCGCTCTCGACATCGTCATTGTCGATAATAATGACTTTCAATTGTAAATTATCTGTGTCAATCTGATGGCAGATGGACTCCAGCGTTTTATACAAATCACTCCGCCTGAAGGTGCAGATACAAATATCAACCCGCTCTGAAAGCGCATATCGGGAATCGCATTTGCCAACGTCATCGGTGTGATGACGCAAAGATGCTTGCACACAGCCCGCCACCGGGCCGGAAACGACGCGCCGTCCTTGCATAAGTCCCCCGATGATCCCGTCTTGTTATTATCAGTCCGGGCGCAGATATCTATCATTCTGCGGGGAAAACACATTCATTCCGGATGCAACTAGGCCCTGTCTGGCCCGGGCCAACCGGGCGGCAGCGCTTTTCGCAAGGCTTATCAACCGCGCGGGCGGGCCATCTCTGGTGCGAAACGGCGCCGAAAACCGCCGCTCAGCCGCCGCACAGCGCGCGCACAGCCTCCGGCGAAACCCAGAGCGAGGCCGCCGCCCCGCCCATCAGCACCACGCCCAGCGCCGCCTGCATGCGCGGGCCGGTGGCCCGCTGGCCCAGCCAGGCCACGCCTGCCCCCGCCGCACTGACCGGCAGCAACGTGCCCAGGCCAAAGCCCGCCATCACCAGCCCGCCGCCCAGCGCCGAGCCACTGACCAGCGCAAAGGCCAGCGCGCCATAGACCATGCCGCAAGGCATCAGCCCCCAGATCATGCCGGTGAGCACCGGCGCCAGCACCGCCGGCACCAGCGCCTGCACACGCCGCAGCCCCGCCGCGCCCAGCGCCAGCCCGCGTTCGGCCAGCGGCACGCGCGGCGCAAGGCCGGTAAGCGTGAGCCCCACCCAGCCCAGCGACAGCGCCGCCACCGAACGCAGCACCAGAAACAGCACCGGCCCCGCCAGATGGCCAAACACCGCGCCGCCCAGCCCGCCGCACAGCGCGCCCAGCAGGCTGTAGGCCAGCACGCGCCCGCCCTGCAGCCGCGCCAGCCGCCCTGCCCAGCCAGGCGCCCGCCGCCCGCCGCCCGCCAGCATCAGCGAGGAGACAATCCCCCCACACATGCCCAGGCAATGCAGGCTGCTGGCCAAACCCAGCGCCAGCCCGCCCATCAGGCCAAGGCCGGCAAAAGTCATGATCGCGGCGCTTTCGTCATCGCCGCAGCCATAGCACGGCCGGCGGGCCCTGCCTTGATCTGAATCGCTTGGCCGATCGCCCGGCGCGTCAGTCGATGCCCATGATCCGCTTGTTCAGCGCGCGATCAGCGCCGCCTGCGGCAAAATCGTCGAAGGCATGTTCGGTCACGCGGATGATGTGGCGGGCGATGAAGGGCGCCCCTTCAGCGGCACCTGCCTCCGGGTGCTTCAGCGCGCATTCCCATTCCAGCACCGCCCAGCCGGCATAGTCATACTGGGCCATCTTGCTGAAGATCTGCGCGAAATCCACCTGGCCATCGCCCAGGCTGCGGAACCGGCCCGGCCGGTCCACCCAGCTCTGATAGCCGCCATACACCCCGGAGCGACCCGAAGGGCGAAGCTCTGCATCCTTCACGTGGAAGCATTTGATGCGCTCGTGATAGATGTCGATAAAAGCGAGGTAATCGAGGTGCTGCAGCACGAAATGGCTGGGATCGTAGAGAATGTTCGCACGCGGATGGTTCTCCACCCGCTCGAGGAACATCTCGAAGGTGACGCCGTCGAACAGATCCTCGCCCGGATGCAGCTCGAAGCCGATATCGACGCCATTCTCGTCGAACACGTCGAGAATCGGCCGCCAGCGGCGGGCCAGCTCGTCGAAGGCATCTTCCACCAGCCCGGCCGGGCGCTGCGGCCAAGGGTAGACATAGGGCCAGGCCAGCGCACCGGGGAAGGAGGCATGCGCCGCCAGCCCCAGCCGGCGCGAGGCAACCGCCGCCAGCTTCACCTGCTCGGTCGCCCAGGCCTGGCGGGCGGCCGGGTTGCCGCGCACTTCAGGCACGGCAAAACCGTCGAACTGCGCGTCATAAGCCGGGTGCACCGCCACCAGCTGGCCCTGCAGATGGGTGGACAGCTCGGTGATGGCCAGGCCCTTTTCGGCCAGCATGCCGGTGATCTCGTCGCAATAGGTCTGGCTTTCGGCGGCCCTGGCCAGATCGAACAGGCGCGCATCCCAGCTGGGGATCTGCAGGCCCTTGTAGCCCAGCCCCGCTGCCCAGTCGGCAATGGCGGAAAGGCTGTTGAAGGGGGCGTTGTCGCCGGCGAATTGCGCCAGGAACAGGCCCGGCCCCTTGAGATTACGCATCCTGTCTCTCCCGATCAGACGGTGAAGGCGGTCCAGCCGGCGCCGGCGCGGCTGAGCGCCACGGCCTGTTCGATCAGCGCCATGCCGCGCAGGCCATCGGCCATGCCCGGGATCAGCGCGCCCGCTTCCCCGCGCAGCAGCCGGCCAAAATCGCGGTAGATATTGGCAAAGGCCTCCAGATAGCCTTCCGGGTGGCCGCCGGGCGTGCGGCTGGCGCGCAGGGCATCGGCGCCAAGGCCGGGATCGCCCGCCTGGATCAGCTCGCTGCGGCCATCCTCGTGATAAAGCCACAGGCGGTTGGGCTCTTCCTGCCGCCAGGCAAGGCCGGCCTTCTCGCCATAGAGGCGGATGGCCAGCCCGTTGCGCTCGCCCACGGCGATCTGGCTGGCCAGCAGGGCGCCGCGCGCGCCATTGGCAAAGCGCAGCAGGATCTGGCAGTCATCGTCCACCTGCCGGCCGGGCACCACCGTGCCCAGATCGGCGAGGATCTCGCTGACCTGCAGGCCCGAGATGAACTCGGCCAGATGGAAGGCATGCACGCCGATATCGGCCACGCAGCCGCCGGGGCCAGAGCGGCTGGGGTCTGCCCGCCATGCCGCCTGCTTGCCTTCCGAAGGCTTGGCCAGCCAGCCCTGCGGATATTCCACCACCACCTTGCGGATCTCGCCCAGGGCGCCGGCGGCAATGCGCGCGCGCGCCTCGCGCACCAGCGGATAGCCGGAATAGGTGTAGGTGAGGCCAAAGGGCAGGCCGGCGCGCGCCACGATCTGCGCCAGTTCCTGCGCCTGCGCGAAAGTGGCGGTGGCCGGCTTGTCGCAGATGACCGGGAAGCCCGCTTCCAGCGCGGCCCGGGCGGCCGGCAGATGCATGTGGTTGGGCGTGGCGATGGCGATGAAATCCACAGGATCGGGCCGCGCCCGCTCGCCCGCCACGAGATCGGCGATGCTGGCATAGGCCCGCGCCGGATCCACCCCATAGGCCGCGCCCGCCGCCGCCGATTTTTCCGCGCTGGAGCTGAAGGCGCCGGCCACCAGCCGCATCTCGCCATCCAGTTCGGCGGCAATGCGGTGCACCGGGCCGATGAAGCTGCCCGGGCCGCCGCCGATCAGCGCGAAGGTCTGCAAGGCCATCTGTGTTCCATCTCTCTCAATCTGCCGGGCCGGCGGTGGGGTTGGCGCAAAGGGCCGGAAAAGGCCATGGCATGGCCAATGTAAACTATTTCATCAATCCGCACCCGGCCGGCCCCGGCCTTTTGGTGTTGGCCACAGCTTTTGCATCGCCGGCGGCGGCAGGCAATGGCAAAAACGCCCGGTGGGAACGTATGCGTGGGGCCGGGCGCGGCCGGCATCCCCGTGAAACCGCTGTGAAACACCCGCACCCCGCCCCCGCCCCGCAGCGCCGCGCGCGAGACTTGCTTGACAGGGCCAACCCTGGCTCATAGATATGTAAACGATTTCTTTTAGTGCGGCCGCGCGGCCCCACACTGCCCCGGCCAACCGCCGCGCACCACCAGGCGCCGCACGCAGACAGGACCGATAATGCCAGCTTCCCCCTCTTCGGCCACCACTACCCAGGCTTATGCGATTGATCTCATCACTTTTTTTCACCCCTCCTTCTGGGGGCTGGCCAATGAGGACGAAGTGGTGGCGCTGGGCAAGGCCGAACCGCGCCCCTTCTGGGACCGCATGCTGGATGCCGTGGCGCAAAGCGGCGCACGCGGGATCGAGCTGACCTTCTCACCCTTCGGCTGGCGCGACACGCTGGCCGCCTATGGTTCTGCCGCCGGCTTTGCCGAGGCGCTGGCCGCGCGCGGCCTGCAGCTGGCCAGCGGCTTCTTCGCCGATGTGGCGATCGGCGGCGATCTGGAAACCGCCGAAACGCGCGCGGCCTATATCGCCGAGGCCAGCCTCTATGCCGAATATCTGGGCAGCTTTGGCGTGGACGCGATGGTGATGGGCCTGCCCATGCGCGCCAGCTGGGACAGCCAGCCGCCGCAGATCGCCAGCTTCGACACCGCCAAAACCATCGCCGATTTCTGCAACCTGCTAGGCGCTGCCACCCTGCGCCATGGCGTGCAACTGGCGCTGCACACCGAGGCCCATTCGCTGTTCTCGCTGGCGCGTGACATCGACCTCATCCTGCTGCTCACCGATCCGGTCTTCGTCGGCTTCTGCCCCGATACGGCGCATATCCTGCTGGGCGGTGCCAATCCGGTGGAAGTGGTGGCGCGCCACAAGGAACGCCTCATCGCCACCCACTGGAAGGATGCCACCGGCCCTGCCCCCGTGCGCATCCCCATCGATCACCAGGTGCACCTCTCGCACCGGCCCTATTTCTGCGCGCTGGGGGCGGGCAAGGTGGATTGGGCCGGCTGGCAGGCGCTGCTGACAGATGCCCGCTTTGCCGGCTGGAACATCGTGGAAATCGATGCCGTGCCCGATCCTGTGGCCGAAGTGCGCCGCTCGCTCGCCTTTCTGGGCGCGCTGCCGGTGCCGGCCAACCAGTAAGGGACAACAAGCCATGGGCGCCGGCATTTCGCTGAAGGAACGGGTCAGCTATGGCCTGGGCAATTTCGGGGTGAACCTCATCTTCGGGGCCACCGGCGCCTATCTCATGTATTTCTACACAGACGTCTATGGCGTCAGCCCGGCCACGGTTGCCTCGCTGTTCCTGCTGGCGCGCGGGGTGGATGCGCTGTTCGATCCGCTGCTGGGGCTGGCGATCGATCGCACCCACACGCGCTGGGGCAAGCACCGGCCCTATCTCCTGTGGTTTGCCCTGCCCTTTGCGGCCTCGGGGGTGGCGGTGTTTGCCGCCCCGGCGCTGTCGGGCCTGGCCAAGCTGGCCTATATCTATGTCAGCTACACAGCGGTGGGCCTGCTCTATTCCTGCATCAGCCTGCCGCTCAATTCCATGCTGCCCACGCTGACGCGCGACGTGCGCGCGCGCAACACCACCAATGCCATCCGCGAACTGCTCGGCTCCTCGGCCACGGTGGGGGTGAGCTATGCCATGCTGCCGCTGGTGGGCGCGCTGGGCGGGGGGGATCAACAGGCGGGCTTTGTGCGCGCGGCCCTGCTGCTGGCGGTGTTGACGCTGGCCGGCGTTGCCATCGCCTTTGCCAATACCCGCGAGCGCGAAGCCCCCGAGGCCAGCCCCGAGCGCCTGACCACCCGCCAATCGCTGCTGGCCACGCGCGGCAATTGGCCGTGGATTGCCACCATGCTGGTGAACCTGGCCTTCTGGATCGGCTTCATCGGCCATATCCAGTCCACCATCTATTATGCCCGCGATGTGGCCGGCCATGCCGAATGGGCGCCGCCGCTGATGGCGATGATGCTGGTGATCCTGATCGGCACCGCCCTCAGCGCCCTGGTGGCCAACCGCATCGGCAAGCCGGCCACCGGCATGATCGGCGCCGGGATTGGCGCCATCTGCACCGCCGCCCTGCCGCTGGGCACATCGCTGGCCTGGCTGATGGCGATGAACGCGCTGGCCTATGCCGGGCTGGGCCTGCTGGGCGGGCTGCTGTTTGCCTTCATGGCCGATGCGGTGGATTTCGGCGCGTGGAAGAGCGGCTTTCGCGCGCAGGGGTTCCTGTTTGCCGCCTCCAGCTTCGGGGTGAAGCTGGGGATGAGCATCGGCGGGGCGGCCGGCGCCTGGCTGCTGGCGCGCGCCCATTATGCCCCGGGCCTGCCGGCCAGCCCGCAAGTGATCAGCGCCATCACCTGGAGCCATGCCGGCCTGCCGGCGCTTTCCTATCTGGCGATGGCGGCCGCCCTGCTGCTGTTCCGCTTCCCCCCTGATTATCCGCGCGGCACCGAAAAGCGCGCCTGAAGGATCCTTCGCATGGCATACGACTATATCATCGTTGGCGCCGGCTCTGCCGGCTGCGTGCTGGCTGAAAGACTCTCGGCCGATGGCAAGGCGCGCGTGCTGCTGCTGGAAGCGGGCGGCGCCAACCGCGATACCATGGTGCGCATGCCGCGCGGCATGGCCAAGATCTGGATGAACCCGCGGTATTACTGGCCCTTCCCGGTGAAGCAGGCCGGCCAGCGCCCGGCTGGCGAAACCTGGTATTACGGCAAAGGGCTGGGCGGCTCCTCGGCGGTGAACGGCACCTGGTATTATCGCGGCCAGCCCAGGGATTACGACGCCTGGGAAGCGCAGGGCAATGCCGGCTGGAACTGGGCCGAGATCGAACGCTGCTACGCCGCGATCGAGGATTACCACGGCCCGGCGCCGGCCGCCGGCCGCGGCAAGGGCGGCCCGCTGGAAGTGATCACCAGCACCGACGATTCCCCCCTCACCCGCGCCCTGCTGCGCGCGGGCGAACAGTTTGGCCTGCCGGTGCTGGGCGATGTCAATCAGCCGGGGCAGGCCGGCATTGGCCTGTCGCAGATGACGGTGGACCGCAAGGGCAACCGCGTCACCGCTTTCACCGCTTTCCTGGGCAAGGCGCGGCACCGGCCCAACCTCACCATCCGCACCGGCGCGCTGGTGCAGCGCGTGCTGATCGAGCAGGGCCGCGCCACCGGCGTTCTGCTGGCCAGCGGCGAGGAAATCCGCGCGGGCGAGGTGATTCTGGCCGCCGGCGTGCTCACCAGCCCCAAGCTGCTGCAACTGTCGGGCATTGGCCCGGCAGAGCTGCTGGCGCGCCACAACATCCCGGTGGTGGTGAACAACCCGGCCGTGGGCGCCAATATGAGCGAGCACATGATGGTCTCGCTCTCCTTCCGGCTGAAGGGCATGGCCGGCATCAACCGCGAATTTCGCGGCTGGCGCCTCTATGCCAATGCCTTGCGCTATTTCCTCACCGGCACCGGGCTGATGGCGCGGCTGGTGCCCGATGTCTCGGCGATGATCTCCACCACCGGCGATGCCAGCTGGCCCGATCTGCAGCTGGGCATTGCCCCCTATTCGATGGAAAGCAGCGCCGACGACAAGCCCGAGGCCGGCCGCGGCGTGCCCGAAAAGGTGCCCGGCATCACCGTTGCCGCTTTCTACCTGCGCCCCTTCGGCCGGGGCCGGGTGGAGATCCAGTCTGCCGATGCGGCCAGCCCGCCGCAGGTGGATGCCGGCTGGCTGGCCGACCCGCGCGATGGCGCCGCCGCCCAGCGCATGATCCGCGCGATTCGCGGTTTTGTCCGCCAGGAAGCGCTGGGCGCCTATATCGGCGAGGAAACCGTGCCGGGCCCTGCCGTTTCCAGCGAGGAGGAGATCACCCGCGCGCTGTGGTGGATGCTGTCCACGGGCCTTCATGGCACCGGCACCTGCCGCATGGGGCCCGCCAGCGGGGCAGAGGGCGGCGATGCGGTGGTGGATGCGCAGCTGCGCGTGCATGGGGTCAGCGGCCTCAGGGTGGTCGATTGCTCGATCATGCCCACCAGCATTTCGGGCAACACCAACGGCCCCGCCATGGCGGTGGCCTGGCGGGCAGCGGAACTGATCGGCCAGCACTGAGAGGGCCCGCCTTGAGACAGAATGCGTCTACGTTTTTATAACAATTGCCGGATTAAGTATTTGCCCCATGGGGCGACTACTCTTCCGGACCTTTGTGCTGATTCTCGGGCTGATGGCCCTGGCGCAGGCGTTGATGCACGCCCGCCCGCCCGCCAGCGCGCCCGGCGCCTCCACTTCCCTGGCCCCCAACCCCTTTGCCGATGCCACGCCCGATGTCTTCCACCAGAGCGCCGGCGCCTGGGGCAACACCCCGCCCCCGCCGCCGCCGGGCAGCCCCGCCCAGCCCAGCGGCCCTGTCACCCTCATGCGTGACGGGCGCGGCCAGTTCCACCTCACCGCGCAAGTGAACGGGCAGGACACCGATTTCCTCGTCGATACCGGCGCCGATGTAGTGGCGCTGACAGAAGCGCAGGCCAACCGGCTGGGCCTCAACGTGGCGCCGGCCGATTTCCGCCCGGTGCTGCGCACCGCCTCGGGCACGGCGATGGGCGCGCCTGTGCATCTGGACCGGCTGGTGCTGGCCGGGCGCAGCTTTGCCGATGTGGATGCGGTGGTGATCCAGGGCGCGGCGATCAACCTGCTGGGCCAATCGGCGCTGCGGCGGCTGGCGCGGGTGGAACTGCGCGGCGACACGATGGTGCTCGACCCGGGCAGCTGAGCCCCTTGCCAGCCCTGCCCCGCGCGCCCACACCGCCGGCATGACGCTTGCCATCCGCCCTGCCGCCCCGGCCGATCTGCCGCTGATCTGCCAGTTCATCCGCGATCTGGCCGCCTATGAGCGGCTTTCCCACGAACTGCGCTTCAGCGAGGCGGAACTGGGCCGCCATCTCTTCGGGCCCCGCCCCATGGCCGAGGCGCTGATCGGCGAAATCCACGGGCTTCCACAGGGTTTTGCCCTTTTCTTCCACAGCTTTTCCACATTCGAGGGGCGCCCCGGCCTCTATCTGGAAGACCTCTTCGTGCGCCCCGAAGCGCGCGGGGCGGGCCTGGGCAAGGCGCTGCTGCTGCAACTGGCGGCGCTGGCCACCGCACGCGGCTGCGCGCGCCTCGAATGGGCGGTGCTCGACTGGAACGCGCCGTCGATCGGCTTTTATCGCGCGCTGGGCGCCCGGCCGATGGAAGAATGGACAGTGATGCGCGTGGATGGCGACGCCCTGCAACGACTCGCCGCTGAAGCAGGTACTTCTGCCGAGTAAGGCTGGACTCGGATGCTAGTGTGGCTCATTTAATACAGGTTACATGGAAAAGCCGATTCGCCTGAATATTTCTCGTAGACATGTGCTGGGCCAGGGGCTCGGCCTGGGTTTGTGCGCCCTGGGCACGGGGGTTGTGGGCCTGGCCCTGCCCAAAAGCGCGCCCGCGCAATCCTTTGGCGCCAGCGATGCCGCGCCTGCCGATCCGCCGCTTTCGGGCGAGCCGATCACCGTGCCGGCCGGCGCCCATGATCTCACCGCCTATGAACGGCGCATCGTCGATGTGGCCCGGCGCGAGCTGGAACGCCAGCAGGCGCTGCTGTGGCGCCAGGATATCGTGGCCGTGGCCGATTTTGCCCGCCCTTCCGCCCTGCCGCGGATCCATTTTGTCGATATGGAAGCGGGCCGGCTGCGTTCCTATCTGGTTGCCCATGGCCGGGGGTCTGATCCCGATCACAGCGGCTGGCTGGAGCGTTTCTCGAACACGGTGGGCTCGGAAGCCACCTCGCGCGGGGCCTATCTCACCTGCGCCTGCTACGAGGGCAAATATGGCCCCTCGATCCGCCTGCGCGGGCTGGATGCCGATAATTCCAATGCGCTGGATCGCGCCATCGTCATGCATCCGGCGTGGTATGCCGCCAGCGAGATGCTGCCGCGCTATGGCAAGCTGGGCCGCTCGGAAGGCTGTTTCGCGATGGATCCGGCCGATTTCTCGGTGGCGCTGAACCAGCTGGCCGCCGGCCGCCTGCTCTTCGCCGACCGCATCGGCGAAGGCTGACGGAGGGGGGCTGACGGAGGGGGCTGAAAGGCCGCCCCTTCAGAACTCGATATCGAGGTCCACCATCTCCTCCGGCTCCTTCAGCGCGGCGGCCACCCATTCCTGCATCGGCGCCCAGTTGGCGATCGTCTCGCAATAGGCGGCGCTAGGCGCCGACAGCGCCACCGCATAGGACAGGAAGCGCCGCGTGACCGGCGCATACATCGCATCGGCAATGGTGGGCGCCTTGCCAAACAGGAACGGCCCGCCATAACGCGCCAGGCATTCCTGCCAGATCGTCTCGATCCGCTCGATATCCGGCTTGGCGCCCGAGAAGATCGGGAACCGCTTGTGCATCACCTTGAGGTTCATCGGCAGGGCCGAGCGCAGGTTGGCAAAGCCGGAATGGATCTCGCCCGAAACAGAGCGGCAATGGGCGCGCGCCAGCCGGTCGGCCGGCAGCATCTGCGCCTCGGGATACAGCTCGTTCAGATATTCGGCGATGGCCAGCGTGTCCCACACGCTGGCGCCCTCATGGGTGAGGCGCGGCACCAGCACCGAGGGCGACAGCAGCAGCAGTTCGGCCCGGTCGTTGGCGTCATGCGTCACCGGCTGCTCGTCCACCTCCAGCCCTGCCAGCCGGCACAACAGCCAGCCCCGCAAGGACCAGGCCGAATAGGTCTTGCTCGAGATCGTCAGCGTCGCCTTGGTCATCGCATGCTCTCCGGCCGTTCCGTTCGCTACAGCATTCAGGTTGCAATATGCCATGATGCAGCGCAACATGAACCTGTAAAATGGCGCGGGTGCAGCGCGGGCAATTGCGCGGCATACGGGCCTGCGGCGCATGGCAGGCAAGCCATGCCGCTTTGGGGAATTTGCATGCTCTATCAAGGGTATCAGGCTTTCACCGACACTCTGGCCCCGGCGCGGTGGCTGGCGGGCGAGGCCTTGCGCTGGCGCGATGCCCATGGCGGCGCGCTGGCCCGGCTGGATTGGCCGCGCCGGCTGTTTGCCCTGGCCGATGTGTTCGTGCAGGCGCGCATCACCCATGAGGCGCCGCCCTTCGGCATCAGCATGGTGCATTGCGGCAACAGCGCCCAGCCGGTGGTGGAGGAAGTGGCGGTGGATGCCCCCTTTGGCCGGCTGATCCACTTTGCCAAGCCCGAGATCACCACGCCCCAGCCGCGCATGCTGGTGGTGGCGCCGCTGTCGGGCCATTATGCCACGCTGCTGCGCCACACGGTGGAAGTGCTGCTGCGCGACCATGACGTCTACATCACCGACTGGAAGAACGCGCGCGATGTGCCGGCCAGCGCCGGCCGCTTCGGCCTGTCGGAATATATCGACTATGTGATCGCTTTCCTGCGCCATCTGGGCGAAGGGGCGCATCTGCTGGCGGTGTGCCAGCCTTGCGTTCCGGCGCTGGCGGCCGTGGCCATCATGGCGCAGGACAACGACCCCTGCCAGCCCCACACGATGACGCTGATGGGCGGCCCGATCGACGTGCGCGCCGCCCCCACGGTGGTGAACGAGCTGGCGATGTCCCATTCGATCGACTGGTTCGCCGACAATCTCATCTCCAGCGTGCCCTGGCGCTATCAGGGGGCGGGGCGCCGGGTCTATCCCGGTTTCCTCCAGCTCAGCGCCTTCATGGCGATGAACCTTGGCCGCCATTTCGGCCAGTTCCGCAAGCTCTACCAGCACCTGGCCCAGGGCGAGGACGCCGATGCCCGCAAGATCTCGGATTTCTACGAGGAATATTTCGCCGTGCTCGACCTGACGGCGGAATTCTACCTCGAGACGGTGGAGGAAATCTTCCAGAAGGCGGCGCTGGCCACCGGCGAGCTGCTGCACCATGGCCGCCGGGTCGATCCCTCCGCCATCCGCCGCACCGCCCTCCTCACCGTGGAAGGCGAGCGCGACGATATCTGCGCGGTGGGGCAAACGGCGGCGGCGCATCTGCTGTGTTCCAGCCTGCGGCCCCATCTGCGGCGCCACCACCTGCAACCGGGCGTGGGTCATTATGGCGTGTTTGCCGGCTCCAAATGGGAAAACCAGGTCTATCCGCAGGTGCGCAACCTGGTGCTGGCGATGAGCTGAAGTTCAGCGCGACCTCTTCAGCGGGAAAGCCGGCCCAGCAGCGCCATCCGCCCCAGGCTGTCGAGCGTGAGCAGGCCGGCCAGCCGGCCGTTCTGCGCCACCACCAGCACCGCCGGCACGCGGTGCTCTTCCAGCAGGCGCAGGCCATCGTCGAGCG
>Ga0207806_1000324_pt1 | contig 12328 bp, 10 predicted proteins | sample LuqExpMetageno72_FD_187829 | JGI IMG/M metagenome (GOLD analysis project Ga0207806, IMG submission 187829) | Tropical forest soil microbial communities from Luquillo Experimental Forest, Puerto Rico - Sample 72 (SPAdes) | ecosystem: Environmental > Terrestrial > Soil > Tropical forest ...
GGCGCCGCTGGCCGAACGGGCCGCTGCCCCTGCCGTGGCGGCGCCCTCGCTGCGGCGCGAATTCACGACGATGACGATCGTGGCGGTGGCCGCTGCGCTGGCGGCCCTGCAACTGCTCGGCTGGCTGGGGCGCTGAAGGTTCAGCTGCCCATCTGCCGGGCGATGGCGGTAAATTCGGCGATGGAGAGCGTTTCGGCGCGGCGGGCGGTATCGATGCCCAGCGCGTCCAGCGCGTCCAGCGCGCCGGGCAGGCCCTTCAGGCTTTGCCGCAGCATCTTGCGGCGCTGGCCGAAGGCGGCCTCGGTGATCCGCTCCAGCCGCCGGGCGGAAATCCCCTCGGGCGCTTCTGCGGGCACCACATGGACGATCGCGCTCATCACCTTGGGCGGCGGGGTGAAGGCGCTGCGATGCACCTTCATGGCGATCTTCGGCCGGGCGCGCCACTGGGCCAGCACGGCCAGCCGCCCATAGGCATCGCTGCCGCTGGCGGCCACGATGCGTTCGGCCACTTCCTGCTGGAACATCAGCGTCAGCGAGCGCCAGCGCGGCGGCCAGCTTTCGCCGCCCAGCCAGCCGGTGAACAGCTGCGTGCCCACGTTATAGGGCAGGTTGGCGAGGATGGCATAAGGGCCGGCAAACAGCGCCGCATGGTCGATCTTGGTGGCATCGCCCTCGATCACCGTCAGCTGGCCGGGGAAGGCCTCGGCCAGTTCGGCCAGCGCGGGCAGGCAGCGCCGGTCCATCTCGATGGCGGTGACGCGCGCGCCGGCGCGCAGCAGCGCGCGGGTGAGGCCGCCCGGGCCGGGGCCCACTTCCAGCACATCCTGCCCGGCCAGCTGGCCGGGAATGGCCGCGATCCGGGCCAGCAACTGCTCGTCGAGCAGGAAGTTCTGCCCCAGCGCCTTGGCGGCAGAGAGGCCATGCGCGGCGATCACTTCACGCAAGGGGGGCAGGTTGGGGGGAGGCAGGTTGGGCTGGCTCATCGGGCAGCCGCGCGGCGGCGGGCGCAATCGGCGGCCATGGCAATCGCCGCGATAGTGGCGCCGGCATCGGCCAGCCCCTTGCCGGCAATGGCAAAGGCCGTGCCATGATCGGGCGAGGTGCGGATGATCGGCAGCCCCAGTGTGACATTCACGCCCCTGTCGAAATCCAGCGTTTTCAGTGGGATCAACGCCTGATCGTGATACATGCACAGGGCCACGTCGAAGCTGGCGCGGTGGCGCGGGGCAAACAGCGCATCGGCCGGGTGGGGCCCGGTGGCGGCCAGGCCGCGCGCTTGCAGGGCGGCGATGGCAGGCGCAATCAGGCGGCTTTCCTCATCGCCCATGCGGCCATCCTCGCCGGCATGGGGGTTGAGGCCGCAGATGGCGAGGCGCGGCCGCGCGATGCCGAAATCGCGCGTCAGCGCCTCGGCGACGATCGCCGCGCGCCGCTCGATCAGCGCGGCCGACAGCAGGCCCGGCACCGCCGACAGCGCCACATGCACGGTGATCGGCACCGTGCGCAGCGAAGGGCCGGCCAGCATCATCACCGCATCTTGCGCCGCCACGCCGCAGGCATCGGCCACGCATTCTGTCTGCCCGGGAAAGGCAAAGCCCACGCGGGCCAGATGGCTCTTGGCGATGGGCCCTGTCACCAGCGCGGCGGCCTTGCCGGCGATGGCCAGCTGCGCGCCGGCCTGCAGAGAGGCCAGCGCCAGCCGCGCGCCTGCCGCGCAAGGGGCGCCCGGGGTCCACCCCGCGGGCGGCTCATCGGGCAGGGCCAGCACCGGCAGGGCATGGTCAAACACCGCCGCTGCCTCGGCCAGGCTGGCGATGGCGGCCACCGGCACGCCGCCGGCCGCCGCCTGTTCCAGCACGCTGGCGCCGCCGGCCACGGCAAAGGGCAGGCCGCCTGTGCCTGTATCTGTGCCAGTGCCGCGCTGGCGCCAGGCGGCCAGGATCAGCTCTGGCCCCACGCCGGCCGGATCGCCCAGCGAGAGGATCAGCGGGCCCATCAGCGCCGGCTCAGTTATATTCGATGATCGCGTCGCGGCGCAGGTCGCGCAGATACATCTGCGCGCGCTTGTTCACGCGGTCATCCTCCAGCTGGCTCATCAGCTGGTCGAAGCTGGGGCCATTGTCGGCCTTGGGGTCGTCGCGGCCGCACAGCATCAGCATGCGCACGCCCTCGTTCACCGAGCCGAACGGCGGCGTTGCCTCGCCCAGCGACAGCGCCAGCAGCGAGCTTTGCAGCTGGGCGGGCAGATCGCGCGCCTTCACGGCATCGTTGGCCACCACCTGCGCGCCGACCTTGGCGGCCACCGCATCCACCCCGCCGCAGCCCTTGGCGCCCTTGATGGCAGCGGCAAATTCGGCGGCGCGCTTGTTGGCCTCGGCATCGCTGGTCTTGGCCGGGAAGGTGATCGAGATCTGCTTGAGCGAGAGGATCGCATCGCGCGGATCGGCGGTCAGCACCTGGCGCTTGTCGATCAGATAGAGGATCGAGAAGCCGCCCTTCAGCTCGATCGGGCCAACCAGCTGGCCGGCCGACATGTTCTTGGCGGCCGCGGCCAGTTCGGTCGGCAGCTGGGCCAGGCGGATCCAGCCCAGATCGCCGCCCACCGCCTTGGTCGAGGCTTCGGAATATTGCCGCGCATAGGCCACGAAGCTGCCGCCATCCTTCAGCTGCTGCATGATGCGGTTGGCGGTGTCGGAAACGGTGGCGCGGGTGTCGGTGGTGGCCGAAAGATAGATCTCGCCCAGCCGGTATTCCTCGGTGCCCTTCGAGGCCTTCATCCGGTCGAGCAGTTCCTTCACTTCTTCCTGGCTGACATTGACGAAGGGCTGCACATTGCGCCGCAGCACCCGCTGCCACGACAGTTCGCCCCGGATCTGCCGCTTGAGCGAGGCGGGCGAGGAGCCGATCTTGGCGAGATAGGCATCCAGCGCCTTCACATCCTGGTGGAAGTTGTTTTCCGCCACGCGGGCATAGGAATCCTCCACCTCGGCATCATCCACCGCGGCATCGGCGGTTTTCGCTTCCTGGATCTGCAGCGTCTCGTCGATCAGGTTGCGCAGCACCTGCTGGCGCAGGCGCTCCAGCTCGTCCGGCTCGATCTTGCCGCCATTGGCCGCCACGATCAGCGCCAGGCGCTGGTTCACATCGGTGCCGGTGATGATGTCGCCGTTGATCACGGCCGTGGCCCGGCGCAGGTTGGGGTTGTCCTTGCCGAACATCTGGATGTGCTCGGGCAGGTTCAGCTGGGCGGCGCTGTCGCCTTCCTGGGCGCTCAGCGGGGCGGCCACCAGGGCGCTGGCGCCGGCCAGCATGAGCATCACCCGCCCGGACACGCGCTTGCGAAATTGCATCATCACCTTGGCATCGATCCTGTTCTGTATGCGGGGGGCCCCAAGGCCAGCCCCAGGCTGCATCTGCGGCCCTTAACCCAAGCTGAGCCCCCCCGGAACCCCCCTTGGGCCATCTTGCGGGCCAATGGTGCCGGCGCGCCGCCGGCTGCGGGCCTGAAAAGGAGCCGGAGCGCCGCGCCCGGCCCTAGTGGAAGCCCAGATTCTTGAGCACGAAGCGCAATTCGAAGCTGCTGCCGCGATAGGCGTCGCCGATCGTCACATAATCGCGCCGCCAGTCGGCATCGAATTCGAAACAGTCGGACTGGTAGGAGAAGCCCAGGCGCGTGCGCAGCGGCTGGAAGGCGCCCACCTTCTGCCCGCTGGCATTGGTCTCGCTCATATCCACTACCGCCGAGCCGAACATCGACCAGTAGCGGGCAAAGGCCACGCGCGTGGCCACGCGCGCCTCGTTGCTGTCCTGCAGGTCTTCCAGCTCGCCGGCCAGCTGGCGGTTCAGGCGCACATAGCCCACTTCCAGATAATCCTGGTCGGAGCCGATGGTGGCATCCACCTCGTTGCGGCGGAAGGCCATGGTGTCCTTGTCGAGCCGGTAGCGGTGGGTGATCGCGAAGAAATCGCGGTAGCGGATTTCCGTGCGCCCGACGATATCCGACAGCCGCCCGCCAAGGCCGGTGCCATCGGGCAGCAGGTTGGTCTCGTCCTTGAAGCGATAGGACTGGCCGACATTGGCGATGATGCGCCAGCGCGGCCGCTCCAGATGCCAGTCGAGCCCGTAGGTGATGCGCGTGCCATCCTCGATGCGATCATAGCCGGAATAGCGGTTGAGCGCGAAGAGGTTCACATCCTCCAGTTCGATCGCGCGCGAATCCTCGTTGGGCAGGCGCAGGTTGGGCGTGTTGGGCGCGGCCACCAGCTGCACCCTGGGGGTGAGCACCTGCGTGCCGCCAAACGCCTGCCCCACCAGCGGCCAGGCCACATCCACCGCCCCCAGCACCACGCCGCGGCTCTGCCAGCCGGGCGCGCCCTGATAGACGGCGGTGGTGGTGAGATAGTTGCCGGTGCTGTGATAGAGATCGCCGCGGGCAAGGGCGGTGAAGGTGATCTGCTGGCCCCAATCGGTCAGTTTGCGCAGCGACCATTGCGCGCTGACAAAGGCGCGCTGGGTATCCTGCCCGGCGCTGCGGGTGAGCGCGAGGCTGTTGGCCTGCAGATCCACCGTGCCGCCCAGCACCTTGGCCGCCAGCCGCCGGCGATAGTCGATCTCGGGCAGGGCGATGGGCTGGGTGCCTTGCGTGTCGCCGGTGCGCAGGGTCTCGAAATTCCAGCCGGCGATCGAGAAATAGCTGTTCGCATCGATCCGTTCCACATCGACGGTGGAGCGCAGCATGTCTTCGCCGGTGATGTTGTAGCGGGTGAGGAAGGTGCGGTCGGTTACCGCGCGGCCCGAGAAGCTGACGCTCCAGTTGGGATCGAGCTGGAAGCGGCCGTTGATGTCGATATAGCCGCGCATCATGTCGCGGGCCTGGGCATCGGTGCCGCCCTGCGGGATGACCGGGCTCTTGGTGATGTAGCCGGTGATCTGATAGGCGCCGGTATCGGTCAGCGCGCGATAGTGGATGCCGGCCATCGGCTGCACCTTGGTGAACACCGATCCGGTGATGGCGATGTCTCGGTTGGTGCCGATATGGGCATAGAAGGTCTGGTCGTATTCAAAGCCGTTGGTCGAGGTGGAGTGCAGGTTGGGCACCATGAAGCCGGCCATCGCCCGCCCGTCGGTGGCAATTTCCAGCCCCGGCACCGGCACCAGCCGCACGCCAAAGAAGGCCAGCCGCGCGCCCTTGAAACGCAGCAGCTTGCGGTTGGGATCATACAGCACATGGCCCGCCGTGACCTGCCAGCTGGGCGTTTTGGGGCAGCCCTTGCTGTCCACCACATCGCAGCCGGTGTAGTTGGTGTGGGTCATCAAAATGGTGCCATCGGCCTGGCGCACGCCCTGGCTGGCGGCCAGCCGCCCGCCTTCGCGCAGCAGCAGCAGCATGGCATCCGTCGCCCCCTGGTTGAGGTCGTCGGTCAGGTCCATCTCTTCGGTCAGCAGCTCGTTGCCGTTGCGATCCACCGCGTGGATATGGCCCGAGGCGTGGATCTTGCCGGTCTTGCGGTTCCACGTCACCTTGTCGGCGCGCACGGTCTGCTCGTTGCGGCGCAGGAACACATCGCCGGTGGCCACGGCAATATCGGTGTTATGGTCGTAATCGACCCGGTTGGCCTCGAAATAGATCGGCGGATCGCTGCTGGCGGGCGCGGCCTTGGCGCCCAGCGGCGGCAGATCAGGCGCGCGCTCGTCGGTGGGCGAGGGGCCGGCGCTGGTGAGGCCGCTGACATTGCTGCCGGTGGCAGGGTTGGCGCCCATGGCGCGGGCGGCCACTGGCAGGGCGCTGGCCACCAGCGCCAGCGCGCTGGCCCCCAGCAGGCGAATCGGCACGGCCGGCACGGGCGCGGGCATGGCGCGAACACCGCGCTGGCTCTGACAATCGAGGGCTGGCCAGCGGGGCCGCAAGGTAGGGAGCATGGCTTGCCTATTGCACTGCCCGCGCCTAACTGCAATCCGCCTTGCTTGCCTTTGCCCAGGCGATATCGTGCCGGGCTGGCGAAGGCGAGTGCCTTCCGGCGCGCTGGCCCCCTGCCACGCGCCCAGTTCGTGGAGTGTCCATGCAGATCAGCTTTGTGCCCGCCGCTTCTGCCCGTCTTGTCGTTCTGCCGCGCGGTTCTGCCGGCTGGGAGGCGGATCTCGATCCGGTGCTGGTGGGCGCGGGCCAGGCGCAGCGCTTTGCCGGCAAGGGCGGGCAGATCGCCGAGGCGTTCCTGCCGGCAGAGGCGGGCGTGGTGCGCCAGGCGCTGCTGGGGGTGGGCGAGGAGAGCGATGCGGCCAGGCGGGGCCTGGCGCTGGAAAAGGCGGGCGCGGCGCTGAGCGCGCGCTATCTCACCAGCGGCGAGGAGGCTTTGGCGCTGCAGGCGGCGGGGCTTTCGGCCGATGATGTGGCGGCGCTGCTGCTGGGCCTGCGCCTGCGCGGCTGGCGCCAGGATGCCTATCGCACCACCCAGAAGGACGAGGAGAAGCCCTCGCTCGCCCGGATCGAGGTAGTGGGCGCGCCCGAGGGGGCCGAGAGCGCCTGGGCAGCGGCGGTGGCCGTGGCCGAGGGCGTGGAATTCACCCGCACGCTGGTGACGGAGCCCGCCAATGTGCTCTACCCCGAAAGCTTCGTGGCCCGGGCCGAGGCGCGCTATGCCGGCACCGGCCTTGCCCTGCGCGTGCTGGACGAGGCCGACATGAAGGCGCTGGGCATGGGCGCGCTGCTGGGCGTGGCGCAGGGCTCGGTGAAGCCGCCGCGGCTGCTGGTCATCCAGTGGAACGGCGGGCCGGCGGGCGAGCCGCCGGTGGCCCTCGTCGGCAAGGGTGTCACTTTCGACACTGGCGGCATCAGCCTGAAGCCGGCCGGCGGCATGGAAGACATGAAGTGGGACATGGGCGGCGCCGGCGCTGTGGCGGGCGCCATGCTCACATTGGCCCTGCGCGGCGCCAGGGCCAATGTGGTGGGCATCTGCGGGCTGGTGGAAAACATGCCCGATGGCAATGCCCAGCGTCCGGGCGATGTCGTCACCAGCATGAACGGCCAGACCATCGAGGTGATCAACACCGATGCCGAAGGCCGCCTGGTGCTGTGCGACGCGCTGACCTTCGTGCAGCGCGAATACAAGCCCAAGGCCGTGGTGGATCTCGCCACGTTGACCGGCGCCATCATCGCCACGCTGGCCCATGAATATGCCGGCATCTTCTCCACCAACGACGAGATCGCCGCGCAGCTTGTTGCCGCCGGCGCCGGCGTTGGCGAGGAATTGTGGCGCCTGCCGATGGGCAAGGCCTATGACAAGATGATCGACAGCCCGATTGCCGACATGAAGAATGTGGGCGGGCGCTTTGGCGGCTCGATCACCGCGGCGCAGTTCCTGGCCCGCTTCATCGAGGATGGCGTGGCCTGGGCGCATCTCGATATCGCCGGCATGGTGTGGGCCGACAAGCCCGGCGCCACCTGGGCCAAGGGCGCCACCGGCTATGGCGTGCGCCTGCTCGACCGTTTCATCCGCGACACGGCCGAAGGCTGAGGCAGGGCAGGGCCCGTGCGGGTGGATTTCTATCTGCTGGAGCAGGGGCGGCCCGAAACCGCCCTGCCGCTGCTGGCCGAAAAGGCGCTGGGCACGGGCGAGCGGCTGCTGGTGGTGGCAGGCGATGGCGCCCGGGCCGAGGCGCTGTCGCAGGCGCTGTGGGGGCGCCGGCCGGAAAGCTTCATCGCCAACGGCCTGGCCGGTGGGCCGGCCGATGCCCGCCAGCCGGTGCTGCTGGCGCCCGATCTGCCCGAGGGGCCGGCGGCCAATGGCGCGGGCCTGGTTGCCTATGCCGATGGCCAGTGGCGCGAGCCGCCCGCCGGCACTGCCCGCGTGCTGCTGCTTTTTGGCGAGGAGCAGCGCGGGGCCGCGCGCGATGTGTGGCGCATGATGAAGGCGCGCAGCGGGGTGGATCTGCATTTCTGGCAGCAGCAGGGCGCCGGCTGGGTGAAGAAGGGATAAGCCGGGCCTGGGGCCGGATACGACCTTTCCCGCCCTTGCCGCTGGCCGATTTCCCCGCTAGGGCGCGCGCCCATACGCAACCCCCTTTTTGCAGAGGAATACCCCATGGCGGTTACCCGCACCTTCTCGATCATCAAGCCCGACGCCACCCGCCGCAACCTCACCGGCGCGGTGACCGCCAAGCTGGAAGAAGCGGGCCTGCGCGTGGTTGCTTCCAAGCGCATCCACCTCAGCAAGGAACAGGCCGAGGGCTTCTATGGCGTGCACGCCGAGCGCCCCTTCTTCAACGACCTGGTCGCCTTCATGACCTCGGGCCCGGTGGTGGTGCAGGTGCTGGAAGGCGAAGACGCCGTGAAGCGCAACCGCGACATCATGGGCGCCACCAACCCTGCCAACGCCGAGGAAGGTACCATCCGTAAGCTGTTCGCCGAATCGATCGAGGCCAATTCGGTCCACGGTTCGGACAGCGAAGAGAACGCGGCGATCGAGATCGCCTTCTTCTTCAAGCCGGAAGAAATCGTCGGCTGATCCTGCCACGATGGCAAATGAAAACCGCCGGGGGAGCGATCCTCCGGCGGTTTTGTTTTGCGGGCGGGAGAAGGGGCGAGGGCCTGGGCCCTCTCGCTTCAGCCCCGGCCAGCCTCGCGCACCAGCCGCGCCAGGCAGGGCGCATAGAGCTGGTGTTCGGCAAACAGCACGCGGGCGGCCAGCGTTTCGGCCGTGTCATCGGGCAGGATCGCCACCGGCGTCTGGCCCAGGATCGGCCCGTCATCCAGCTCGGGCGTGACGAGGTGGACGGTGACGCCGCCATGGCTGTCGCCCGCCTCGATGGCGCGGCTGTGGGTGTGCAGGCCCTTGTAGCGCGGCAGCAGGCTGGGGTGGATGTTGACCATGCGCCCCGCCCAGCTTTCCACAAAGCCCGGCGTGAGAATGCGCATATAGCCGGCCAGCGCCACATATTCGGCGCCGGCGGCGCGGATGGCGGCATCCATCGCGCCGTCGTGATCGGCGCGCGTCATGCCCTTGTGGGGCAGGGCGAAGGTGGCCACGCCTTCGGCCGCGGCCAGTTTCAGGCCGCCGGCCTCCGGGTTGTTGCTGGCCACCAGCACGATCTCGAAGGGGCAATCGGCGGCGCGGCTGGCATAGAGCAGTGCCGCCATATTGGTGCCGCTGCCCGAGATCAGCACCGCAACCTTCGCCTTAGGCATTATGGGTGGCTTCCCAGCTTTCGCGCGCGCTCCAGGTCTCGGCGCTGCCGGCAACGGTGCAGCCGCGCGTGCCGGCGCGGATGGTGCCAATGCGGTGCACCTGCTCGCCGGCGGCGGCCAGATCTGCGGCCAGCGCCTCGGCTTCCTCGGCCGCCACGGCCAGCACCATGCCGATGCCGCAATTGAAGGTGCGGGCCATCTCGCCCGGCTCGATATTGCCCTGCGCCTGCAGGAAGGCCATCAGCCGGCTCTGCTGCCAGCCATCGGCGTCGATATGGGCGTGCAGGCCCTCGGGCAGCACGCGCGGCACGTTTTCGAGCAGGCCGCCGCCGGTGATATGGGCCAGCGCATGGATGCGCCCGGCGCGGATGAAGGGCAGCAGCGTTTTAACATAAATGCGCGTCGGCTCGATCAGATAGTCGATCAGCAGGCGCTCATTGTCGAACAGGGCCGGGCGGTCGAGCTTCCAGCCCTTGTCGGCCGCGAGGCGGCGCACCAGCGAATAGCCGTTGGAATGGACGCCCGAGGACGCCAGGCCCAGCAGCACATCGCCCTCTGCCACCTTGTCGCCGGTCAGCTGCTCGCCGCGTTCCACCGCGCCCACGCAGAAGCCGGCCAGATCATAGTCGCCCGGCGCATACATGCCCGGCATTTCCGCCGTCTCGCCGCCGATCAGCGCGCAGCCGGCCATCCGGCAGCCCTCGGCAATGCCCGCCACGACTCGCGCGGCAACGCCGTTCTCCAGCTTGCCGGTGGCAAAGTAATCGAGGAAAAACAGCGGTTCCGCGCCCTGCACGATGAGGTCGTTGACGCACATGGCGACAAGGTCGATGCCGATGCGATCGTGCCGGTCGTGGTCGATCGCCAGCTTCACCTTGGTGCCCACGCCATCATTGCCGGCCACCAGCAGCGGATCCTTGTAGCCGGCTGCTTTCAGGTCGAAAAAGCCGCCAAAACCGCCCAGTTCGGCATCGGCGCCGGGGCGCGCGGTGCTTTTGGCAAGGGGGCCGATGGCTTTCACCAGCGCATTGCCGGCCGCGATCGACACGCCGGAATGCTCGTAGGTGTAGGAGGCGGGGGTTTCGTTCTTCTCGGACATGGCGCTTTCTGTATGGCTTTTGGCGCGCCTAGCGCTTTCCTGCTTGGATTTCCATGCCGGCTTGGGCAAAAGGCCGGCGAAATTTGACCATGACCCAGTTGAACGCCTCTTCAGCCCCGCGCACCGCCCTGTTTCATCAGGCCTTTGCGCTCCGTTCCCGCCGCTGGCTGGCAGGGGCGGGGCTGGCTGCGCTGGCGCTGGCGGGCGGCATTGCGCTGGTCGGCCCGGCGCGCCTCATCGCCCAGATCGAGGGCGAGCGCGGCATTGCCCCGGTGGTGGCCACCGGCGACATCGAGGTGAACGGCGTGGAAGTGGAGGCCACCGGCAAGACCGGCACCGAAGCGCGCGACGCTGGCTGGCACCAGGCCTATGAGAAGGCCTGGGCGCAGGTGCACGGCCCCGCCATGGGCGGCAGCGCCTTGGAAAGCCTGGTTTCTTCGGTGGTGGTGGAGCAGGAGCAGATCGGCCCGCATCGCTATCACGCCCGGCTGGGCATCGTGTTTGATCGCGGGCGGGCGGGGGCCTATCTGTCGGACAATGGCGCCGCGGTGCGCCGCTCGGCGCCGATGCTGCTGGTGCCGGTGCTCTATTCGGGCGGGGTGGCGCAGGTGTATGAAGTGCGCGGGCCCTGGCAGCGCGCCTGGGCGCAGTTCCGCACCGGGGCCAGCGCTATCGATTATGTGCGGCCCAATGGCGGCGGGGGCGATTCGCTGCTGCTCAATGCCGGCCAGCCCTCGCGCCGCAGCCGCCTGTGGTGGCGCGATATCCTCGATCAGTTCGGCGCGTCGGACGTGCTGCTGGCCGAGGCCCGGCTGGAGCGGCAATGGCCCGGTGGCCCGGTCAACGCCAGCTTCACCGCGCGGTTCGGGCCGGATAATCAGGCGCTCGGCAGCTTCACCCTCACCGCGCCCGACGAGGCCGGCGTGCCGGCGATGCTGGCCCAGGCCGTGCAGCGCTGCGACCAGATCTATACCGACGCGCTGAACCGTGGCCAGCTGCGCCCCGACCCGACGCTGAGCCTGGAGCATCCGCAGATCGACCCCGGCCTTGCCCGGTTGATCGCCATGGGCCGCGCGGCCGAGGCGCAGGCGGCTGCCGCTGCCGCCCAGGCCGCCGCCGCCTTCGATCCGCTGACCGGCGCTGCCGTGCCATCCGCCCCCCCGCCGGAAGCCCGGCCCGAGGCGCGGCCATCGGCAGCCGCGGTGGGCGTGGTGTTGCAGTTTCCCACGCCCGATGCCCGCTCGGTGGATGGGGCGCTGGCGGCCGTGCGCGCCATTGGCGGCGTGCAATCGGCCAGCATCGCCAGCATCGCGCTGGGCGGCAGTTCGGTGATGCGGGTGAATTATGGCGGCAACCCGGCCGATTTTGCCGCAGCGCTCAAGGCCCATGGCTGGCAGGTGAGCGGATCGGGCGCGGCCCTGCGGATCAGGCGCTAGGACACAGACTCATGATCAAGAAGCAATTCGCACTGCCGCTCGAACCGGCGGGCCGGGCCGGGCGCATCGTTATCGGGCCGGCCAATGAGGCGGCGCTGGCCGCGCTGCAGGCGCCGGGCAACTGGCCGTTTCACACCGCCATCCTGTTCGGCCCGGCGCGATCGGGCAAAAGCCTGCTGGCCGGCTGGTTTGCCGCGCAAGGGCTGGGCGAGGCAGTGGATGATGCCCCGTCGATGGACGAGGATGCGCTGTTCCACCGCTGGAACCGGGCGCAGGCCTCGGGCACGCCGCTGCTGTTGACGGCGGCGCTGCAGCAGGGCCCGGCGCCGGAGGGCGTGCGGCTGCTGGGCGGCTGCTGGCCGGTGCGCCTGCCCGATCTCGGCTCGCGGCTGGGCGCGGCGCTGATCCTCAAAATTGGCGAGCCCGACGATACCATGCTGGCCGAGCTGATCCTCGCCCATGCCGAGGCGCGCAGCCTGCCTTTGGCCGAAGAGGCTGCCTTCTATCTTGCCAGCCGGATGGAAAGGCACCATCTGGATGCCGAACGGGTGGTGGCGGTGATCGACCGGCTGAGCCTGGAGCGCAAGGCGCCGCCGGCGATGGGCATCTGCC
>Ga0207806_1000326_pt1 | contig 12290 bp, 7 predicted proteins | sample LuqExpMetageno72_FD_187829 | JGI IMG/M metagenome (GOLD analysis project Ga0207806, IMG submission 187829) | Tropical forest soil microbial communities from Luquillo Experimental Forest, Puerto Rico - Sample 72 (SPAdes) | ecosystem: Environmental > Terrestrial > Soil > Tropical forest ...
TGAGGCCGCGAAAGGTGTGCCACAGCAGCAGGCCATTGATCGCCAGCATCAGCATCAGCAGGCCGATCAGCGCCACGAGATAGCGCGCCAGAAAGGCCCGCATCACATCATCCACCACCGCCCCCGGCCGGCCCTGATCCTGCGTGACCACCAGCCAGCCCCGCTGGCCGGCCACCGCCACCGGCAGGCTGAGCCCGGTGAGCGGCCCGGCCTCGAAGCGCATGGCGCGCGCGGCATAGATGCGGCCCGGCCAGGCGCGGGGCTGCGCATAGCGGCTGATGCTGACCGGATGGCCGGCGCCATCCATCAGCGCATAGGCGCGCCCGTCGTAACCGGAATCGAACGTGGCGCGCACCGTGTCGCCCGGCTGCAGCGTCCAGCCCCTGCGGGCGTCATAGGCAAGGCCGCCGCGCAGGGTTTGCGCCTGCCCCATCAGCATCTCCGCCTGAATGCGCTCGGCGCTGCTGCGCAGTTCCGACAGGGTCAGCAGCGGCAGGGCAATGCAGGCGGCAAGGAAGGTCAGCGCCTCGATCAGCAGGATGCGCAGCAGCATCGAGCGGGCGATGGGCCGAAACGGGCGGATCATGCCGTGCCCTGCAGCATCAGGCCGCGCCCTGGGAGAGATCGCTCAGCAGATAGCCCACCCCCCTGATCGTCACCACTTCCACCCGGGCGCCGGCCGCGCTCAGCTTGTGCCGCAGGCGGTGCACATAAACCTCGATGGCATTGGATCCCAGGCCATCGCCGCCAAACAGCTGGTCCTCGGCCAGGCGCCTCGTCAGCACCTGGCCCGAGCGGCGCAGCAGCAGCGCCAGCAAGCTTGCCTCGCGCGCGGACAGGTTGACCAGCACGCCATCCACCTGCAACGACAGCGCATCCAGATCGAAGGCCATATTGGCAAAATGGGCGACCGGGCCCAGAAACGTGCCATTGCGCCTGAGGATGGCGCGCAGCCTTGCCACCAGCTCATCGGGCGAGAAGGGCTTGGCCAGATAATCATCGGCGCCGGCATCCAGCCCGGCAATGCGCGATGCGATTTCCGACCGCGCGGTGAGCATGATCACCGGCACATTATGCCCCTGCCGCCTGAGGCCACGCAGCAGGTCCAGCCCGTCGCCATCGGGCAGGCCGCGATCGAGGATCATCGCGGCATATTGGCTGGTGGCCAGCAGCAGGGCGGCATCCTCGCCCTTGCCGGCCAGATCGACCCCATAGCCGTTCTGGCGCAGATGATCGCTCACCGCCAGCGCCAGCGCCCTGTCATCTTCCACCAGCAACAGCCGCATGCCCACCACCCCCCTGATCGTTCCGCAGGCGCGATGGCTGGCGCCTAGCCCATCGCGGGCCAAATGGCGAGCGGCCCGTTATGCCAGCGGCCCGTTATGCCAGAGGCACCGCATCCACCACCTGCAGCGCAACATATTCGTCATAGCCGATGCGGCCGCCGCGATAGCCGATCCCGCTCCACTTGTGGCCACCGCCTGGCGCTGCCGGAAACGGCCGGGCATGCTGGTTCACCCAGCCATAGCCGACATCCAGCCGCTGCACGATCCGCGCCGCCTGCGCCACATCGGCGCTCCACACCGATCCGCCAAGGCCGAAGGGGGTGTCGTTGGCGGCGGCAATCGCTTCTTCCACATCGTCGAAGGGGATCACCGGCAACACCGGCCCGAACTGCTCCTCATCGACCAGCGCCACCCCCTTGCCGATGCCGGTGACGATGGTGGGCGCATGGAAATAGCCCTCGGCCGGCAGCGGGGCCTGACCCTGATGCAGCACCGCGCCATGGGCCAGCGCATCGGCCACCAGCGCGCGCACCCGGTCGAACTGCTCGCGGGTGGTCAGCGGGCCCAGCGTGCTGGCCGGATCGAGCCCGGGCCCGGGCCGCGCGGCATCGGCCAGCGCCGCCAGCGCCGCCACCAGCGGGGCAAACACCGCCCGCGCCGCATAAACGCGCTTCACCGCAAAGCAGATCTGCCCGGCGTTGAAGAAGGCCGCCTCGAACAGCGCGCGGGCCACCTTCTCCACCGGCGCATCGGCCAGCACGATGGCCGCGTCATTGCCGCCCAGTTCCAGCGACACGCGCTTGAGATCGCCGGCCGTTTGCGCCGCCACCGCCTTGCCGCCGCGCACGCTGCCGGTGAAGGTGACCTTGGCGACATCCGGGTGGCGCGTCAGCTCCGCGCCCAGTTCCTTGCCGCCGGCAAGGATGTTGAGCACGCCCGCCGGGAAGATATCCGCCAGCGCCCGGCCCAGCGCCAGGCTCGACAGCGGCGTGTGTTCCGACGGCTTGGCCACCACCGTGTTGCCGGCCAGCAGCGCCGGCACGATATCGCGCAGCAGCAGCAGCACCGGCACGTTCCACGGCGTGATCGCCGCCACCACGCCCAGCGGCGCGCGCACCACCTGCACCGGCGCCGCGCCCGGCCTTTCAGCCAGCACCTCGTCGGGCACGGTGAAGGCGGCATAGCTGTCGAGGATGGCGGCGCCATATTGCACCTCGCCCAGCGCCTGGGCCAGCGGGCGGCCCTGCTCGCGGGTGATCAGCTGGGCGATGGGGCCAGCCCTTTCGCGCAGGCGTTCAGCCGCCCGGGCCAGCACCTGCCGGCGCAGCGGCTCGTCTGCCGCCCAGGCCGGGAAGGCAGCGCGCGCGGCCGCCACCGCCCGTTCCAGCTCGGCCGTGCCGGCCTGCGGGGCATGGGCGAAAACCGCGCCGCTGGCCGGATCGATCACCGGATCGCTGGCCGTGGTGGCAACGGCCGCGCCGTCGATCAACAGGGTATATTCGGTCATCTCGGATCTCCGTCGAAAGAACTCAAGCAGGCAGGGCGGCGCTGGCGGGCGCCAGGGCGTGGCGGGCAAGGAAGGCATCGGCCAGCTTTTCGGCGGCCATCAGCGTGGGCAGGTTGATGTTGGCGGAAGGCACGCCAGGGAACACCGAGGCATCGCCCACCCACAGGCCCGCCACGCCATACACCCGCCCTTCCGGATCGACGACCGCCAGCGGATCCTCCGCCCGGCCCATGCGCGCGGTGCCGCAGGCATGCCACACGCCGCTGACGTTGTAGCGCAGGTGGCGCACCAGCGCGGCATCATCGGCCAGCAGCTCTGCCAGCGGGGCGCTGATGCCGCCCTCGGGCACGCCGAAGCGATAGAGCTGCGGGGCCAGGCCAAAGGGCGCCAGCCGGGCATCCCCCAGCACCGCGGCCAGCCGCCGAAGGCCGATCCGCAGCCGATCGATATCGCGCGGATCGGCCAGCAGGTTGAGATCGCGCAGCGGCCTGTCGGCCAGGCCCGGGCCGCTCAGCGCGACACGGCCGACAGAATCCGGCCGGTTGATCCACAGCCCCGCCATCATCCCTTCCGGCGAGGCGGTGATCACCGCGAACAGATCGGCCGGATCCGCCCCCGGCAGGCCCGAGGAGAAACGCGCGCCCACCCCCGAACGGCGCCACCCCTGCGGCCACTGCCCGCCCGCAACCGGCGAGACGAGGGCGATCGAGGCATGTTCCCACAGCCCCCGGCCCACGCCCGGCCGGTCTGCCACAGGGGCAATGCCCAGCGCCCGCAGCTCGTCGGCCGGGCCGATGCCGGCGCGCAGCAGCAGCACCGGCGTATGCAACGCGCCGGCGGCCAGGATCACTCGCCGCGCCGCCAGCGGCCGGGGCGCGGCCGGCGTGCCGATATCCACCCCGCGCACCGCCCCGCCCTCGACCAGCAGGGCGCTGACGGTGGTATCCGTAAGGAGGGTGAGATTGGCGCGCGCGCGCACCGTGGCATCGAGATAGCCAAAGGCGGCCGAGCTGCGCTGCTGCCCATCATGCGATTGCGCCATGCGGAAATGGCCGGTGCGAAAATCGCCGTTCTGATCTTCCAGAAAGGGCAGGCCATGATCGGCCAGCACCGCCGACACCGCCCGGTTGAAGCCCGACCAGTGCTCCAGCCGGTCGTGGCTGATGGGGATCGGGCCGCTGCCGCCATGCAGGGGGCCCTCGCCAAAGGTAGTGTCGGTTTCCAGCTTGCGGAAATAGGGCAGTACCGCCTCCCAGTGCCAGCCTTCGGCGCCGCGCGCGGCCCAGTCGTCGTAATCGGAGGGCACGCCGCGATTGGCCGCCTGCATGTTGATGCTGGAGCCGCCGCCCAGGATGCGCGCCTGCTCGTAATAGCGGCCGGGGGGCTGGTCGGCATGGCGGGTGGTGTAAAAATCGGGCCACATGAAGCGCGCGCCGCTGCGCAAGGGGCCGCTGGCATCGCTCGCATCGAGGATCTCGGGCGGGGCGGTGTCGGGGGTCAGGTCGGGCCCGGCCTCGATCAGCAGCACCGACAGCGCCGGATCGGCCGAGAGGCGCCCGGCCAGCACGCTGCCCGCCGAGCCGCCGCCCACGATGATCACGTCAAACGGGCCGGCGGGAAAGGAAAATGGGGGGGCCATGTCAGAACTCCTGAAACGGGGGGATGGTGTGGAGCGGTTCGGCCGGCGCTGCCTCGGCCACAGGGCGCCAGGCGCCGCGCGCCACGGCCAGCAGCGGCAGGCTGTAGGCCAGCAGGATGAAGCCATAGAAGCCAGCCCGGCCGGGCAGTTCGTAAAGCGCAAAGAGCGCCGGCGGCCCTGCCGTCATGCCGATGTAGAGCAGCTGGCTGACCGCGCCCGAGGCAAGGCCGATCTGATCGCGGGCCGGCGCGATGCGCGGGATGCGCGTGCTGATCCAGGCAAACACCGCCCCGCCGCTGATCGCCGAGACCAGCCGGCCGGCGATCACCGCCGCGGTGGGCGCGGCCGGATGGAAGCACACCAGCACGCCGGCCAGCGTGACCAGCAGGGCCACGGCGGTCACCCGCTCGATGCCGGCGCCGCGGTTGTAGAGCACCCCTGCCCCCACCCCGCCCAGCACCGAAAGGGCAATCGACACCGCCGAGAGCAGCCCCACTTCGGCCGGGCGCAGCTGGTGGGCGGTAAGCAGATAGGTGGGCAGCAGCGCCGCCTCGCCCAGCGCGAATACCTGCAGCAGCAGCACCGCCCCCAGAAAGCGCAGCGCCGCCGGCTGGCGATAGACCGCCCAGGGCGAAGCCCCGCCACGCTCCGAAGCGCGCGCGCGTGGGGGCGCGGCCGGCAGCAGCGGCGAGGCCACCAGCGCCAGCAGCAGCAGCCCGGCGTGGCCGGCAAACACCCAGCGCCACTGCGCCGTGCCCGCCAGCGGCGACACCGCCAGAATGGCCAGCGCGCCGCCCATCGGCGAGGCCACCGACCAGAATGCCAGCGCCGTGGTCTGGCGCGGGCCGGAAGTGGTGCGGATAAGCAGCGACAGGCAGCCCAGCACCACCGCGATATAGCCCGCCCCCTCGATCACCCGCAGCAGCACCAGCTCGGCAAAGCGCGGCACGAAGGCGGCCGCCAGGCTGCTGGGGGCGGCCAGCGCCAGCCCCAGGCGGATGGCCCGGTGTTCGCCCAGCCGGTCGATCAGCCAGCCGCCAAAGGGCGCGCCCACCGCCGCCACCAGCGCCACCGCCGCGATCACCCAGCTGGCCCGCGCCGGATCAACGGCAAAGCTGCGCGCCACATCGGGCACCAGCAGCAGCGTCTTGCCGTGGCAGGCGGCGATCAGCTCGGCATAGGCATAGATCGCCAGAATGGCCGGCCAGCTGCCGGCGCGGGTGGTCGGCAGGCGAGAGAGGAAGGGCTGCGGCCCATCGGCCGGCAGGGATGTATCGGTGGTCATCGGCAGCTCCGCGAAAGGGGGGAAGGCCCGGGGCGCCGCGCCAGTGCGCTGCGCCCCTGCGGCTCAGAGTTGCAGTGTGATGTTGCCCAGCACCGTGCGCGGGGCCAGCCGGCTGTAGGTGGGCGCGGCATAGAAGGAGCTGGCCGCATTGGCCGAAACCGACCCGCCATACACCGCATCAAGCGCATGCTTGTTGAACAGGTTGTTGAGGTTGAGGCTCAACACCACCTTGCGGAAGAAGGGTGCGGGGTGATCGAAGCGATAGCCCAGCGCCAGATCGAAAGTGGTATAGCCCGGCACCTTCTCGGTATTGGCCAGATCGCCATAGACGCCGGCGCTATAACGCCCCGAAATATTGCCGTAGAGCCGGCTGTCGTCATAGGCCAGGCCCCAGCCCAGCGTATCCTTGGGCGTGTTGTAGAGCTGCCGGCCGGCGGTGGCGGCCGTCGCCCCGCCCAGCGTGTAATCGGCATCCTGCTTGGCGATCACATGCGTCCACGATGCCGAATAGCTGAAGTGCTCGGGCAGCTTGCCGTTCAGCGAAACTTCCGCGCCCCGCGTGGTGACATTGCCGGCGTTGAAATAGGAAGTGACGCCCGAATAGGCCTGATAGGACACCTGCCGGTTGTGGAAATAATCGAGGAACAGCGCTGCGCTCACCAGCAGCTGCGGCGTGGCATAGCGCCAGCCCAGCTCCTGGTTCACCGTGGTTTCCGCCTTCTGCGGGGTAAAGCTGGCGCCGCCCTGATAGAGGCCGGCAATCGCCGGGATGCGCTCGTTGGTCGTCAGATTGTAGTAGAACTGGTTGGCGGCATTGGCCTGGAAGGTCAGCGCAAAGCCGGGCAGCACGCGGTCGTAGCTGGCCTTGTTCTCATAGGCGCTGCCGGTGAAGATGCCCGCCCCGTTCAGCGCGTCGAGCGAGCTGTGCTGCCAGGCAAGGGTGGCCACCGCATTCCAGCCCGGCAGGAAATCCCAAGCGTCCTGCAGCCACAGCTTGTGGGTGTCGATCACATTGTGCTGGTTGGCAAAATCAACCGGGCGGCCTTGCGAGTCATAGATCTGCGCGCTGCCGGTCTGGCTCACCGGGCTGCCATTGGCGGCAATCGGCTCGGCGATCAGCTGGTAGCGGCTGTTCACATGATCGTACCAGAAGCCCAGTTCCACATGGTTGGTTTTGGCCGCATCCCAGTTCAGCCGCGCGGTCACCCCGCCGCGGTGCTGCACGGGAAACACCCCCAGCGCCACCGGCCGCGTATCCAGCTTGTCGCCATCGCCGTTGAGATCGGTGCCGATCAGCCCTTCCGACAGCGCCGTGGCCGACACCGCCGCCACGCCATTGTTCACCCGCACGTAATAGGGATCGATGCGCAGGCGCAGCCCCTCGGCCAGCTTGAAGCGGCTGTTGAGGCCATAGGTCTGGATGGGAAAATCGGCGCGCTGCAGGTTGAGGCTGTTGGCCGAAGCGGTGCCCACATCGGCCACGCCATTGGTGCCGCCGCCGGTGGGATAGGCCGCCTGCGCATAGCCCTGGCCATAAGGCTCGGCGGCATATTGCGCGAGGGTGGGGTGGAAATAGGAATTGGTCTTCATCTTGAAGTCGGAGGCGATGACGTTGATCTGGTTTTCCTCGCCCCATTTGTATTGGAGGTTGGCCTCGAAGCGGCGCGACCAGATCTCGCCGCCGCCATCCGTCCACAGATGGCCCGATGTGACAGAGCCCGACACCCAGGCCGAAAAACCGTGATATTCGCCGGTGTTCACCCGGCCGAAGGTGCGCCGCAGGCTGTTGCTGCCAAAGCCCTGCTTGAAGAGGATGCCCGCCTGCTTTTCCGGCGCCACGGTGCGGATGTCGATGCTGCCGCCGCTGGTGGTGAAGCTGGGCACATCGACCGAGCCCGAGCCATAGAGCACCGAGATGGAATCATAATTTTCCGGATCGCCGGCGAAATCGGCATGCGGCGTGAGGAAAACCGGATCGTTCAGCGGCACGCCATCGCGCGCCACGCCGATCTGATCCTGCGAGAAGCCGCGAATGCTGAGCGTGCTTTCCGACACGCCGGAGAAATCGCCGCCACCGATATGCGCGCCGGGCAGCAGCCGCAGCGCGCCGGTCACCGCGCCATCCAGCCCGCCCAGCTTGCCCAGCTGCGCCGCATTGAGCGTGGCGATCGCCGCCGGCGCGGTTTCCTCCTGCGCATCGCCCACCGCCGCCCGGTGCGCGCCGGTAACAAGGATCGCCCGGGCATCGGCCCCGGCATCGGTATCGGCATCGGCAGCGGCGGTGTCGTTGCCGGCTGCATGGGCCAGCGCCGGCGTTGCTGCAGCGCAGCTCAATAAGGCCAGCGCCAGCGCGGGCCGCGCGGCAGACAGGCCAAGGCGAAGAGAAATGGGGGCCATTTTTGCAAATCCCTGTTGAGAATACCGAGGATCGCACCGCCCGGAAGGAAGGAAGGGGCGGCCGAACAGCGGTTCCTTTCAGCAGGAAGCGTGCCATCCTCTGATTTATCGCATTTTTCGCAGCCCGCGCCCGGCCGCCCTGGTGATATCGCCGCAACATATGCGCGGCTTGTGCTGCATATGCAGCATGGCCGCCCTGCCCCGCGGCAAAGGCCCCCGCCCCGCCCGGCGCAGCGGGGATTTCACCAGCGCCATTGCTGCGTTTGCACCACCGCCCCGCGGCGCCACCCCGGCAAAGGCCGGCAATCCGCCATTGCGCGCAAGTGGCACGCGCTTTGCTGAACAGGGGGCAACATCCAACCGCGCGGCTTGCGCGCACCCAGACACACCGGGGGGAATATCTTGACCAGACCGTCCACGCGCCTTGCCAGCCCGTATATCGCCGGCACCAGCCTTGCCTCTGTCAGTTCACTGGCGCTGCTGCTGGCAATGGCCGCGCCCGCGCAGGCCGCCACCGCCGCCGCCAGCACCAACGATGCCGCCAATGCCAGTGCCGACGCCGATGCCGCCGACACCGCCAACAACATCGTCGTCACCGCCCAGCACCGCAAGGAACGGCTGGGCGATGTGCCCAGCGCCGTCACCGCGCTCGACAAGGACCTGTTCACCACTGGCGGGGTCGGCCGCTCGGCCAACGAGATCCTGAACTATGTGCCCAATGCCTCGGCCGGCACCACCCAGCACAGCCGCCCGCGCTGGTGGATCCGCGGCGTGGGCGCTGGCCAGCAGCAGCTCGATCTGGCCAGCCCAGTGGGCTTCTACCTGGACGATGTCTACATCTCCAACGCCAGCGCCACGGCCATTCCGCTGTTCGATATCGATCAGGTGGAGATCCTGCGCGGGCCGCAGGGCACGCTGTGGGGCAAGAACACCACCGGCGGGGCGATCAACGTGGTCTCGGCCCGGCCGAAGCTGAGCGGCGACCAGAACAATTATGTTAAACTGGCCTATGGCAGTTTCGACGAGAAGATCATCGAGGGCGGCCTTGGCGCGGTGATCGTGCCCGACCGGCTGGCCGTGCGCGCCTCGTTCCACATCGACGATGCCGACGGGCGCTACACCAATGTCTACACCGGGCAGAAGTCGGATGCGATTTCCGATGACGTGTTCCGCCTGCAGGTGCTGGCAAAGCCGGCGGAAAACCTCGAGACGCTGCTGGGCTTCCACTATCGCCGCTACGACACCCAGGGCGCCTACTGGACGGTGGTGAGCTATGCCGCCAACGGCATCTATCGCAACGGCTATGTGCCGCCCTCCAGCACCAATCAGGTGAGCAGCAATTCGCCGGAATGGACCAACACCCGCCAGCTGGGCGGATCCTTGCGCAACGAGCTGCATCTGGGCGGCTACACGCTGACCTCGATCAGCGGCTACGAGCGTTTCGACAGCTATGGCCCGGCCGATGGCGACTATACGCCGCTCAACATCTCGAACACCTATTCCAAGGCCTATTCCAGCCAGTGGACCGAGGAGCTGCGCATTGCCTCGCCGCAAAACCGCAAGCTGACCTGGCTGGGCGGCCTGTTCTATTTCAACGAGAAAATCCATTCCGACAGCTATTCGGCCACCCTGCCCAGCGGCAGCGTGGCAGCGCTGTCGGGCTATAGCGCAGTGGCCAATTACAGCGTGGCCGATTATGCGCACAAGGCCGAAAGCGGCGCGGTCTTCGGCAGCGCCACCTATGCCTTCACCGATGCCCTCAAGCTGACGCTGGGCGGCCGCTGGACGCGCGAGACCAAGACGCTGGAATACAACCGCCTGGCCGCCGCCACCACCACCACAACCACCACCGCCAGCTGGAGCAATTACAGCGACTGGTGGGACAATTACACCGGCACCTATGGCGGGGCGGGCACGTTTGGCGGCAACCTGCGCCGCACCTGGGATGCCTTCACCTGGGATGTAACGCCCAACTGGCATATCGACCGCAACAATCTGGTCTATGTGAAGGTGGCCTATGGCGTGAAGTCGGGCGGGTTCAACACCGCCGCCACCCTGCCCGTGGCGCTGATCGCGGTGAACCCGGAACGGCTGCATTCCTACGAGGCGGGCTACAAGTCGCAGTGGCTGGGCGGGCGGCTCAGCTTCAATGCCACCGCCTTCCACTACACCTATCACGACGTGCAGGTGAATGTGGTGGGCCCCAATCCGGGCGCGGTGGGCGGCGCCACCGTTTCCTATCTGCAGAACGCCTCGCGCGCGCATGCCAATGGCGCCGAATTCGAACTGGCCGCCAGCCCGATCGAGAACCTGAAGATCAATGCCGCGCTAGGCCTGCTCTACACCCGCTTCGACAGCTTCCAGGTGCTGAACGGCGGCGCCAATCTCTCGGGCAACCAGTTCGTGCGCTCGCCCCACACCACGCTGAATGTGGGCGCGGTTTATACCGTGCCGCTGGCCCATGCCGGCAAGATCGATCTGGAGGCCGATGCGCGCTATACTTCGCTGCAATATTATTTCGTCACGCCGCAAGATGCCGTCAACCGCCCGGCGCTGGCCCAGCGGCCCTACACGCTGGCCAATGCCCGCATCACCTACACCGCGCCCGGCGATCATCTCAGCGCCTCGTTCTATGTGAACAATGTGCTGAACACGATCTACGTCAACCATGCGCTGCCGGCCTATAATGGCAGCACGGTGTTTGGCGATGTGGTGCAATGGGCCGATCCGCGCACCTATGGCGTATCGCTGATCTACAAGTTCTGATCTCCCCGGCCGGAAGGGGGGATGGGGCCGCATACCGGGGGGATGCGGCCCCTTTTTCATGGGTGCTGGCAGGGGCTGGCCGGCGGGCACGCGAAAAGGCGCCGGAAGAACCCTTCCGGCGCCTTCGCTCCTCTCCTCTGCAGGAACCTATTCGGCCGCCTCGCGCAGGGCCCCGGCGCTCTGCCCCAGCAGCGGCAGCACTTCCTCGCCCACTCGCCAGGCCTCTTCCAGATGCGGCGTGCCGGCCAGGATGAAGCCATCGGCGCCCAGGCGGATCAGCTCGTCCAGCTTTTCGGCGCATTGCTCGTAGGAGCCGACGATGCCGATGGATGGCCCGCCGCGCAGCAGGTTGAAGCCGCCCCACAGGCCCGGGGCGATCTTCAGATCCTGCCAGTGGGTGGCCTCGGTGGGGCGGAGCGCGGCCAGCCGGGCTGCCCCCACCGAATCGCCATCGCGCCGCCGCCACTGGGCGCGGGTAGCCTCCGAGACATTCTCGAAGCCCCGGGCAATATCGGCCCAGGCCTCCTCCTCGGTCTTGCGCGCCACCAGATCAACCCGCACCGACACTTTCTGCTCGCCCCCCAGCTGGGCGGTGCGTTCCTTCACCCGGGCGAATTTGTCGGCCAGCTGGTCGAACGGCTCCAGCCACGAGAGGTAATAGTCGGCATGGCGCGCGGCCACCTGCAGCGCGGCTTCCGACGAGCCGGAAAACCACAGTTCGGGCAGCGCCTCGGCGCGCAGATGGGCCGGCAGATGGGCGCCCTCCACGCGGTAGAAGCGGCCGTCATAGTCGAAGCTGTCGTGCTCCCACACGCCGCGGAACACATCCAGCCATTCGCTGGTGCGGCCATAGCGGTCGTCATGCGCGAAGCTGTCGCCCCACCACAGCTGGGCCGGGCCGCCGCCGCCGGTGATGATGTTGAACAGCGCCCGCCCGCCGCTGGCCCGCTGCAGGCTGGCGCTGGCCCGGGCGAAATGCACCGGATTGCCGAAGCCGGGCTGGTAGGCGATCATGAAGCGGAAAGATCTGGTCTCGCGCGCCAGCAGCGGGGCGATCACCCAGGGGTCGTCGGTGTTCGGGAAAGAGGGGATGAGGCCGCCCTGGAAGCCCACGCTTTCGGCCGCCTTGGCGATCTGGGCGAGGTGGTCGATATAGGCAAAGCCATCCGCCTCGCCGGCGCCATCAAGCCCCGGGGCCAGATGGTGCGGCCCGGTGGCAGACCAGTCCCCCCGGTCGTAATTGCCGCGGCGGATGCTGGAATGGCAGCCATGGGTGGGCAGGCGCCAGAAGAAGTCGATGCTCATGGATGTGCTCCTCAGGCGGCCTTGGCGGGGGTGGCGATCAGCGCGCGCAGGCGCGGCAACAGGTGCTGGCCGATGCGATAGGCCTCTTCCAGCTGCGGCCCGGCC
>Ga0207806_1000333_pt1 | contig 11999 bp, 13 predicted proteins | sample LuqExpMetageno72_FD_187829 | JGI IMG/M metagenome (GOLD analysis project Ga0207806, IMG submission 187829) | Tropical forest soil microbial communities from Luquillo Experimental Forest, Puerto Rico - Sample 72 (SPAdes) | ecosystem: Environmental > Terrestrial > Soil > Tropical forest ...
CTTGCTGCGCAAGCCGTTTCTCGGCAACTCGTTGATCGGCGCGGTGCGGGTGGCGGCCTCGCACTCACACGTCAATGCATGAGCTCCGCCTGTTTTGAAGTGAGGGCAATGCATCGGCGTGCAATGCAAGCACGTTCAAAAGTAGTGCCGGCTACAGTGTCACGAGTACGTTTGGTGGCGTGATTCCGACCCCAACGCTCGATAAACTCGCTAGCAGCGCCACCGAGCCGTCGGTTCAACCGCATGACGTACCTCGGCGCGCTATGAGCATGTAATGCTCTGGCGTTTGTCGGTGAAAGCCGGCCATCGTCAGCCCTGCTTGCTTGCACCAGATTTCGATGGTCTTGGGCGATAGGCGATGATCGCGCGGTGGCCCGCCCGTGCACGGCCCATCCGGGTGGAATTCGCCGATTACCACCGGCGCATTAGGCAGAAGACAGCGCGCCACCGAGCGCAGGATCGATCCCGGGTTGTCGGCGTGATGCAGAACCATGGTGACCAAAGCCGACGTTGCGCGGATATGGGCAGGATCGAGCGCTGCCGCGTCCACGACGATCCGTTCGATTTGAGGGACGCGATGTTCACGCTGTAGGCGCTCAAGATTACTCAGCGCCTCGGCCGAGCGGTCCAATGCATAGACGAGGCCGCCAGACCCAACACGTTCGGCCAATGCGAGACTAACGAAGCCGGGACCGGCTCCGATTTCTAAAACCCTATCGCCGGCACCGAGACCGAGCGCGTCTATCCACTCGGTCATCAATCCGGCCCGCGACTCCTGACGGGCATAAACTTCGTCCCAACTCAGGTGGCTGAGATCCTTCTTGAAGGGTTTCTGCACGGCACATCTCACAGGCCAAGCTGCATCAGCGACCACCCGGCGATCCCGAGCGTCACGAGAATGGACAGTGCGCCGGTCAGCCGCATCGCGGTCGGACGGTTTGGCCGCAAAATCTGGTAGCCGATCATCACGGCCATCACGAGCGACATGAGCAGCATCGCGTCGCGCACCAGTGGCATACTGGTCATCAGACTCATGCCAGCATTCCCGAGCCCGAGCGCAAACAACGCCATCATCAAATTGTGGTGCTGCGTGCCGAGAAATGCGAGCGCCACAGCACCTGCGGAAAGCAACCATTCCCGCCGCATGATAAGCTCCTCGGTTCAGCGTCTGAGCTGTCTCTAGCACCAAGTCTGCCAAACGCATATGATCCTGATCATACGGCGTAATCTCTTCGGAACGTCCCCTTTCACTGCGCAAAGCCCATGAGCGCTACGGACTGGCTCTCACCTGCTATTCGGGACGCAGCAATCGAGCGGAGACTCAAGCCGGGGCAGACCTTGTTTCGCGCGGGCACCCGGTCGGCGGGTCTTTATGAGGTTGTCAGCGGTGTCGTCCGTTTGATCCGCGTTGATCGCAGCGGACGCGAAGCCGTGCTGCAAACGGCATCGGCCGGCGAAACCTTGGCGGAAGCCTCACTCTTCTCATCCGCCTATCATTGCGACGCGATCGCCGCGGCCGAAGCAGTTGTCCGACTCTATCCGAAGAACTCCGTTTTAGCCGCACTGCAACGCGACCCGGAAATAGCCAAGTCATTTGCCGCAATGCTCGCGCGCCAAGTCATGGCGCTGCGCACGCGACTGGAACGTCGCAACATTCGTTCCGCGAGGGACCGCGTGCGTCACTATCTTACGGTCAATATCGCCGCCGATGGGCGATCCGTGACACTGCCGGGAACGGTCAAGCAATTGGCCGCCGATTTGGGCCTGACGCACGAGGCGCTGTACCGGGTGTTTGGGCGCATGGAGGCCGACGGCGAAATCAAACGGTCGGGCGGCACGATCATCGTTAAGCGCTTTTCTGAGCGGACACAGGGCCGGTGAAAGGGACGGCTGAATTTGTTACGGGTAGCCGACGCTGCGGTGAGGGCATTCGTCAAAATAGCCTTTGCTTCTCAAAAGGTCCTTTTCGCCCTCACCTCTAAGGTAACTTATGTGAAATCTCACGATTGTTCCACACCTGCCGCGCCCACGGCAGCGCCGTCACCTTATGTTCTACTTTGGACACGCAAGCAGACGCTCGGCGAGATCAGCACCGAGTCAGCTAAGGGCCGATTCTGTTGAAAAAGTCGCCGCTGAAAGTCTGTGAAATTTTATACGTGCTTCGATGCGAGCGTTTTAGAAAGACGTGAGGGACCTCATAGTCTGCGCCCCACGTACTCCATGACGCTTACATTGGCATTGCGGCACGTTTGCAGCATCGTGGGGCACTTCTTTCCCGCGCGGCGCAATTTTTGCGGTGGGCAGAAATCGGACTTTTTCAACAGAATCGGCCAAAAGCAGACAGAGAACTACCTTAGCCGTTTGGATCAGTGGCGTTCGGGAAAAACAACTGCTCACCATTAATCTTATAGTTGCCGATGGCTTGCTGGCCTTCCGGCGAAACCAACCAATCGATGAATTGTTGCCCCAACTCCTTCTTCACCTGCGGATGCTTGGCGGGGTTGACCAGTGTCACGCCATATTGACTAAAAATGTGCTGGTCGTCATCGAAGAGCACTTCCAGATCACCTTTGCTCTTAAAGTGGGTCCACGTGACGCGGTCGGACAGCACATAGCCGTTGCTCGCGACCGCCGTGTGGAGCGTGGCATCTCTGCCTCGCCCCGTCGCGATGTACCAAGGACCGCCTTCATTCTCGATGTCGATCCCGGCATCCTTGTTCCAGATCATAAGTTCAGTCAGATGGGTGCCGGAGCGGTCGCCCCGCGATATGAAGGTTGCTGATTTGTCTTTGATCGCGACGAAAGCCTTCGCAATGTCCTTCAACTGTCGGACACCGGCAGGATCGCTTTTCGGGCCGATCAGCACAAAGTCGTTGTACATGACGCCAAAGCGTTTCACGCCTTGTCCCTCGGCAACGAACTTCTGTTCTTCCCATTTGGCATGTACGAACACGACATCGGCCTCACCGCGTCGGCCAATACTGAGCGCCTGCTCGGTACCCACTGCCAGCACCTTCACTTGAATGCCGGTCTTCTGCGTGAACAGTGGCAGCAAATAGTCAAACAGACCAGCATCTTGCGTTGAAGTCGACGAAGCGACGACAATCGATCTTTCTTGCGCCGTCGCTTGTTCGGCTAGAAACGCGCCACAGATTGCAACAAATGCGAATACGGCCTTCCCAAAAGAATGCAAAAGAATGCCCCCGCCCCGAAGAACCTCAGAACGGGACGAAAGCGACACATTTCGGTAATCGTGTGGCAGCGCCAATTGACGAATGCTAAGTTCCCATGTGCCGCCCCTCTGGGCAAAAAGAGAGGTTTGCAAGTCACAACGTGAATTTCTAACGCGCGGTGAAGACGAGGAGTTGAAGCCCTTTCTGATTGCGATGAGCGATGTCCGCTTTGGGTCAAAAAGTTGCAATTCGATAACCTCCAGCATCTGGCAGTATTTTGGCTGCGCGAGGCTGTGTTAAAGACATAATCGCTTTCTCGAAACGGTCCGCTGTTGAGCTGTATCATTTCAAAAAATACGATCCGGTACATTCTAATTGTTTTTTATCATAAATGTGGAGTCTCAGCGATGTACGCGCTCGTCATAGTAATTGCGATCCTATCGCCCGCTACCGGCTCTGTGACGCCGGTCGGTGTCACTTCCCAAACTGTCGGATCATTCAGAACGTTGGATCAATGCAAGGCAGCGGCAATGCAGCCCCACGGTGAGGGGGCTATTTCCGATCTAAGCCTGACGAGGGGAGTTTATCGGTACTGTGCATTCGCGGGCGAGACACTTCGGAATAACTCTCGTCGGTAGTACATGACTTAGTTTGCCATGCCTGTTCTCGAAGCGCGCATGCAGCTTGCAATAAGTCGATATGCCTTGCGCAGTGCGAAAAAGTTTATCGTGGTTGGATCTATCGGCTCCGCTCGCGTCGGAGACATGCCGCGGCGAAATTCGCTCCAGCTCTGGTCTTTCAATGCATCATTGGAACCATGTCACGGAACAACGGGCGGATGGTATTCGAGCGTGTAGGCGAGCAGCCACAGTAGGAACAGCACTATGGGCAGGTGCAGTAATAGCTGCAGGAAAGTGAATCCGACTATGTCGCGGGCCTTCAGCCCAAGCACACCAAGCAGCGGTAGCATCCAGAACGGGTTGATCAAATTCGGCAGGGCTTCGGCTGCATTATAGACCTGGACCGCCCAGCCAAGATGAACCTTCAGATCGTTAGCCGCCTGCATCACGTAAGGCGCCTCGAGCAGCCATTTTCCGCCGCCGGAGGGAATAAAGAACCCTAAAACCGCCGAGTAGATGCCGATTACAACCGGGTAAAGATGTTGCGTGGATATGCTCACGAATGCATGCGTGATCTGGTCCGAGACGGTTAGCCCGGCACCATTTTTTGCCTGCGTCAGAATGGCCGCGATAGCGCCGTAGAACGGGAACTGGATCAGCACGCCCGATGTGGCAGGCACAGCCTTAGTGACGGAAACGAGGAACCGTTTCGGACGCCAGTGCAATAGCATTCCGAGCATGATGAACAGGAAATTGTAAGTATTGAGATTTGAGATGGCGACAATCGGATCTTGACGCGAGAACTCATAAATCAACCATCCCGCTGCAAGTAAAACAACCGCGATGGTGAGTATCGGCGTATGCTCCAGCCATTCACCGGGTTGGCTCGGCGCCGCGATTTTGATTTCATCTTCACGCGCCAGATCGATGCCCATTTTTTCCGCTGTCATTGCGGTCTCAGGTCCGGGCGCGGACCAGACCGCAATGATGATCGAGACGATCAACAACACGATGGTAATTACGACCGATTGCCAGAGAAAAATCGTTTCGGAAAATGGAATGACGCCGGTAATGGGGAGCAGGCTTTTCGGGAGGCTTGCGGCATTGGCCTGTAGCTGCGCGGCAGAGGAAGAGAGCCCCATGGCCCAAGTCGCGCCGAGTCCGAGGTAAGCGGCTGCCGCTGCAGCTCGGTAATCCATCCGCAGTTCTCGGCGCTCAGCAAGGGCGCGCACCAGCAGACCGCCGAAGATAAGACTCAGGCCCCAGTTAAGCAGGGAAGCCAGAATGCTGACGGTGGCGACGAGGCCGACTGCGCTGACGCCATTCTTGGGCATGCCGGCTAAACTATGGATGAGCCGTTGCGCCGGATGCGACATCGCGACGACGTAACCGCCGATCGCGACGAAAGCCATCTGCATCGTGAAGGTGATCAAGCTCCAGAAGCCGTTACCGAACGATTGGCTCACTGCGATTGGCGAAGCCCCGTTCCCGAGCGCTGCAAGCGCCACTATGACGACTGCAATCGCCACAAAAATGAAAGCATCGGGAAACCAGCGTTCTGCCCATGCGGTGAATCCGATGGCGATTCGTACCATCCTGCCTTCGCTTTGCGTTGCTGCAGGTGACTGGGCTTCCATCGCGGCCTCCAACGAAGTTCGTCTGATACGGTTCTGAATTTCTGTTGTGAGAATCGCACCAGGTGGCAGATAAGACGACCCGCCGACTTTTCACAGTTGCATTTCAGGAATTTTGTCGGCCAATAACAGTTTGGCCTCGGTCGCAGCGACGATTTGCTCGACGCTGACGCCGGGTGCTCTTTCCATCAGCATCGCCTTGCCATCCGGGAACGCGATCACCGCCATTTCGCTTACCAAGAGGTCGATTGGCCTGACCGAAGTGAGAGGCAGCGAGCACGTGTTGACGACTTTCGGCTTGCCTTTGGCTGTGTGCTGCATGGCGATGATGACGCGCTTGGCACCGGTAACCAGATCCATGGCGCCGCCCATGCCGGGCACCATCTTGCCGGGAATCATCCAATTAGCGAGTTGGCCGTTCGCGCCGACTTGCAGTGCGCCGAGGACCGTCACATCGACATGACCTCCACGGATGAGGCCGAAGGACATAGCGCTGTCGAATGTGCAGGCTCCAGGCAACGCAGTGACCGGACGGCCGCCTGCGTCGGTCAGCAGGGGATGCGCCATTCCTTCTTCCGGGATGGGACCCGTGCCAATTAGTCCGTTTTCCGATTGAAAGAAGATCTTCATGTCGCGCGGAATGAAGTTCGCCACCATTGTGGGAATTCCGATGCCCAGATTCACGAGCATCCCGCTTCGCAACTCCTGGGCAATTCGCTTCGCGATGACTGTTTGGGCGTCCATTTCGTCACCCGTTTGCAACGAGATAATCAACCAGCGGAGCTGGTGTAACGACGTGGTCGGGCGCGATAAGTCCGATGGGAACGATATGCTCGGCTGCGACAATGGTGGTGCTCGCCGCCATGGCGATGACCGGATTGAAATTACGTGCGGTCAGGGCATAGGAGAGATTGCCAAGATAGTCGGCAAGGAATGCGCCAATCAGGGCGAAATCTGCGTGCAACGCCGCCTCGACCAGATAAGTCTTACCGTTCGATTCGATCCGCTGTTTGCCTTCCTCGACGACCGTGCCGACGCCTGTCGGCGTCAATACACCACCTAACCCGTATCCGCCGGCGCGGATTCTCTCGATGAGCGTGCCTTGAGGAACGAGATCAACCTTCATTTGTCCGGCAATCATCTGCCGCTGGGTTTCAGGATTAAGGCCGATGTGACTCGCGATCGTGTGACCAACGAGCTTTGCATCCACGAGCTTGCCGATCCCGCGGCCAGGCAACGCCGTGTCGTTGGCGATGACCGTCAGGTTTCGTTTTCCCTGTCGCACGAGTTCATCGATAATGCGTTCAGGGGTGCCGACACCCATGAATCCGCCGACCATAACGGTCGCGCCATCAGGGATCATGGCAACAGCGTCTATTACGGAAATTGTTTGCATCGAAACATCTCCGCAATCGTGACCAATTTAAATAGCGTGCATCGTCCAGGTGCGCGCGCATTGCGCTAGATCAAGCAAACATCAATTATGATTGATTGCCTCTGTCCCTATACTTACAAAACGCCAAAAATGATGCGTTGCACAATTTTCCGTTCTGCAATCATGCGTCGTTTAATTTGTCTCGAAAGGCACCTCTATTAGCAAACGTTGTCAGTACAATCGGATTTCGATGACCCGTGCCGCAATGCATTTGCGGGGCTCTCATCCTCTTTGAGAAACATCATGGAATGGACCTAGACGCGGTCGTAAAGGCTATATCGAAGGCGCTAGAGCGCATGTCGGTCGACTTTCGCCGCGCGGGATCCCATCGGCGCTCGTTGGCAAGTCAAAGAATAGCAGAAGCTCAATGATCGGGAGTGCCACAAATGCACGTCTTTGAGAACTTCGAGGAAGTCAAGGCGGCGATTGGAACCGAGGTTGGCGTAAGCGAATGGCTGGAAGTGACGCAGAAGCGCATCGATCAATTTGCCGAAGCGACCGGCGACCAGCAGTGGATCCACGTCGATGTAGGGCGTGCTAGACGTGAACTGCCAACGCACACCACGATTGCTCACGGGCTGCTCACGCTTGCTTTTGCGCCGTGGTTTGTCCGTTCGGTCATTGGCCTCAAGGCAATAAAGAACACATTGAATTACGGAGCCAATCGCATCCGGTATCTCACACCAGTGCCTGCCGGATCGAAGCTGCGCGGTCGGATTAGTATTCTTGCGGCAGAAGACGCGCCGCAGGACGGCTTACGCGTTACCTACGGCATCACGACTGAGCTCCAAGGCAGTGAACGTCCCGCTTGCGTGGCAGAGATGATCGCTGTGCATTATTGCTGAAGCCGCTTCTTGAAAGTTTGCAGTTCATCCGTAACGAGAATGAGACAGAGTGTTTGAAATGCCGGCGCTAGTGACCGCCCTTGGTTGGGCTGTCTGTGCGTCAGGAATCAACGCTGTCTATTACACTAAGAAGCGATCCGAGAACGGGTCAGGCTTAATTCAAATCAAGCATAACGCCTAGGTTTACCGAACATTTAAAAAACATACGCTCCTCACTCTCTGAACTCATACTCGGTAAACCGAATGAGTGTCCATCATGAGCGCATACAGAATAGCAACACTCGATTGGAGTACGAACCAGAACCTTGCCATGGGGAAAGGGGCGACGGTTCAGGAGTTCATCGCGACGTTCGGCGGCCGGACCCTCAAAATCGACGTCGCTCCTTGGGGCGAGGGCCACCTACGGGTGGACGGAATCGAGATTGGTCACGTTGTAGACGCCAAGGGCCGGCGCCAAGCTTTTGACGAGATGAAGAAGGTCGCGAATCAATATGTCGAGGACAGCCTTGCTAAGTCCAACGGCGCAAAGAAACGCGGCATGATCCCAGTTGCTAAGGCAAAGCTGCTAGAGGGCAAAAAGTGCTTGATTGCCGGAATCGCAAACGAAAATTCCATTGCGTGGGGTTGCGCTAAGGCGTTCCGCGCCCTCGGCGCGGAGGTGGCGGTCACCTATCTCAATGAGAAGGCGCGAAAATTCGCTGAGCCGCTCGCGGAAGAGCTTGAGTCGACGATTTTTATGCCGATGGATGTCAGCCAGCCAGGCCAAATTGAAGCGGTATTCGAACGCATTGGCAAGGAATGGGGCCGACTCGATTCGGTCATTCACTCAATCGCTTTTTCGCCGAAAGACGCTCTAAGCGGGCGTGTCGTCGATGTTACGCGCCAGGGCTTCGCGACCACGATGGATGTGTCTTGCTGGACATTCATTCGGATGGCGAAGTTGGCCGAACCATTGATGCGCAAGGGCGGCACGTTGTTCACAATGTCGTACTACGGCAGCCAGATGGTGGTGAAGAATTACAATATCATGGGCGTCGCCAAGGCCGCGCTAGAAGCGGCGGTTCGTTACGTCGCTTCGGAGCTCGGCCCCAAGGGTATCCGCGTCAACGCAATCTCCCCTGGTCCACTCGCCACGCGCGCCGCTTCCGGCATCGCCCACGCGCAGTCTGGTCAGTATCGATGATGTCGGAGTGGCGACAGCATTTCTGGCGCACGACGCAGCTAAGTTGATCACCGGCGAAACGCTCTACATTGATGGCGGCTATCACATTATCGACTGATTTTATCCGCGAGCCTTGGGCGGATCTGACAGCGCTCGGCGCAGACTGCCGGCCGTTTTTGGGCGGCTGCGCGGGGGGCTGTTTAGGTCTGCGGATGGCCTATCTCGGCCTAAGCCCTCGATACGTCCGCCCTACACGGAACGTCGCGAATTGCTACACAACCGGACTAAGGAACGATGGCGTTCACTGCCACGCGGTGCAAACACCTCCATGCCACCGGATACAACGACGCGCCTGTCGGACCGTGGTTCTGGCGACGCACACACCGTTAACACGAACCCTACCTGCTCCACAGGCATACGCGACGTGGGTCGTCAGACCTTCCGCTGGAGCTATCGGTGGAACCGTCATCGCCTTCGCCGAAGCTGCGAGAGCCAATACAAAGGCTGCAACAGCAATCCACTTGATCATTTTTGCCTCCTCTAGGGCGGAATATTCCCCAACAAATTGGAGAGGAACGAGGCGGAAATAAACTGCCCTTTTGGGCAGTGTTGTGAGCAAACGTTTAGGTCCGTTTGTGCGAACGGCATTTGTTATTTGTATTTTCAGCGCTCTGTTCGCGGTACCTCTGGAGCGTCATGCCGGATGTCGAGAGCGGTCCTCGTGCCATATGACTTTGCCGACCCTAGGTATTGGTTTGATCGCGCTGAAGAAATGCGCAGCCGAGCCGAATTGATGCAAGACATGCATAACTGAATGATGGCGGTCTCTTTCGTTTGTCTCTTCTGCACCTTTGTACAATTTCAGACCCTGTCTGTAACAAGGCAAGGCTGGCTAAGTTGGGCGGAGCCAACAAGGTCGCCCATAGCAGCACCGAGGCCGCTTGTCCCCTTCACCCGACGCCATTACCCCTGAGGACGATGGGGGATGCCCCTGTGGACAATAGCGGGCCCACGTCCCCGCCTATTAGGTCAAACATAATGGGAGGATCCTATCCCCCTAATCTCACCGTGCTCTGGAACGTAGGAGACGTAACATGCAAACGAAGGCTCTCTCACTCACCGTGGGCGCCCTGCTGCTCTCTACGGGTGTAGTCTCGGCAGCAACAGTTACCGATAATCTTAATGTGCGCAGCGGGCCCGGCATCGGTTACAGCGTCATTGACTGGATGCCGGCGGGCTCTGCTGTACGTGTACTGAAATGCGGCCCTTCATGGTGTCGCGTGGCATGGATGGGCACCAAGGGCTATGCCAGCAGGCAATTTATTTCCAGCGGCGGGCCAACCTATGCGGCTGCACCGACCGCCGGAGTTGCCGCGTATAATGCTGGCTACCCCGCCAGCTATTACGGTGGCTACGCCAATTACAGTTACGTCACCGGACGGCCGACGCTGTTGCCGCGTTACTACAACGCCGGCTGGGCCTACAGGTGATGAGGAACGCGATCGCAACGCGGCGCGCACGGTCGTATAGCCGCGATGTGTCATGAGGGGCGCCGATGCAGTCGGACAACCTCCGCGCCGGTCGTCATCCGGCGCGGGGTAAGCGTTAATGAGCGCAAGTGAAGCGAATCAGCTCAGCTCGAAAAGACGTCAGGCGTTCTCGATAAATACCAACGTGCTACGCAAACCTGTGTCGCTCATGGAGCAAATGACGTGGAATGGCTTGACGCGTTCAGGTCTCACGCCGTGGCCCTGCCGAACCTGGTAAAGTTCGCGATTGTCATGGCGATCATCGCGGGCGTACCAGCGCTCACACGCCGTGTCAGACTTCCAGAGCTCGTGGGCCTGCTCGCCTGCGGCATCCTTCTAGGGCCGTATGTTCTTGCCGTCGCCCCGATGAATCACCCGATCGTCCAGTTCTTTGGCGATCTTGGGAGGCTGTTGCTGTTGTTTGGGGTCGGGCTTGAGCTCGACCTCAAACTCTTTCGTAAGGCACAGACCCGCAGCATCATTTTCGGTCTCATCACGACCATCGTGCCGCAGGTGCTCGGCACTGCATATGGTCTGGCGTTCGGCTATGGGATTATTCCCGCCATCGTCATCGGCTCGCTGCTCGCATCGCACACTTTGCTCGCTATGCCGATCCTCACGCGCTATGGCGCCCTCGGGTTGGAGCCGATCGTCGTCACGATCGGGGCCACTATGGTATCGGACACTTTGTCGCTGGTCATTTTCGGGATCTGCGTTTCAATGTACACGACGGGTTTCTCGCCATCGAGCCTTACGGTACAGATCGTTGAGGTCGTCATCTTCGTGCCGCTGATACTGATAGGAGTAAGCCGTGCCGGTGCCTGGCTTTTGAACAAGCTGCAGGATAACGAGGCGGCCTATTTTGTCACGATGCTTGGCATCATGGCAGTCGCTGGCGCGCTCGCGGATCTCATCAACCTGCCAGACATCGTAGGCGCGTTCTTGGCCGGATTGGCAGTAAATGGCGCTGTCAGTGACCATCCGGCGAAGGAAAAACTGGAATTCGTCGGCAAGGCTTTTTTCATTCCAATCTTTTTCATTGTCGTGGGCTTCCTGATTGTTCCCGTTGCGATAGAGCAGACTATCTTCAACTATTTCTGGCTGGTTGCAGGCATGATTCTTTCTCTGATCTTCGGAAAGGGAATCGCAGCGGCAATCGCAGGTCGCGTCTTTGGTTACGGGCGTCAGGCGAGCCTGACGATGTGGGCAGTGTCGCTGCCGCAGGTTGCCGCCACGCTCGCCGCCACGTTGGTCGGCTACAACACTCTCAATGCTGCCGGGCAGCGCTTGCTGCCCGAGGAGATCTTCAACGCAGTGCTGGTGCTGCTGGTCGTTACCTCGCTTCTTGGGCCGGTCCTGACGGAGCTGTTCACGCCGGGGATGGTTACGAAGGAGGCGCACACAAAGGCTGCGGCGACCTGAGCGTGGTTCGATCTGTTGGCTATCCTTTCGTGCGCCCGTTTGGCGAAGCGGATATCGCTTACGCCAGCAGGTACGGGCGGTTTTATGATGGGGTGGACGCCCCGCCGACGGCATCGATGTGCCAAAGTGGAGGTGTTGAGCACCACTTTAAGGGAGGCGTCCGTGTCAGAGGTTAGCAT
>Ga0207806_1000334_pt1 | contig 11984 bp, 10 predicted proteins | sample LuqExpMetageno72_FD_187829 | JGI IMG/M metagenome (GOLD analysis project Ga0207806, IMG submission 187829) | Tropical forest soil microbial communities from Luquillo Experimental Forest, Puerto Rico - Sample 72 (SPAdes) | ecosystem: Environmental > Terrestrial > Soil > Tropical forest ...
CGGGGGAAGATCCGTCACACCACCACAGAATGTCGCCACGTTCGTGCACTGGCCACCCGGATACCAGTAATACCAGAAGCCCAGATCGAGCGCGATCGGACCGAAGGTTGGGCGTACGCCGCCGTAGAAGTCGATTTCAGCCGCCGCTCGGTTGGTGAAGCTGATGCTCTCCCCCGACATACCTACATACAGCTGGAGGTCCTTGGTGATGTTGTAGCGCGGTTCGAAATAAGCCGCGACCGAGGGTTTGAGGTTTGATTGCGAGATGCCGCGGAAGACGTAGTCGCTCATGATGGCCGAGCCGAACGCGATGTCCCACGGACTCGGTGCGGCGGCCGGAGCCGCCACCGGTGGGGCCTTCACCGCCATATCCGCCGCGAATGCGGGCGCTGCAACTGCCAGTGCCGCCGCTACCGACAAAACAACCTTTTTCATTGAACCTGCCCCTTTTCCAGTTCGGCCGGATTTCAGGCCGATACGCCCCATTGCGGTAATGTTGAAGCGCCGAACATGGAACATCGCAAGGCAAAAACGATGGCAATTGCCGCCTTTTTAGGCGCTAATGAGAAAAAACAATTAAGTGTTGCGTCAAAGTCACAATTTTAAGGTCGCGGACCTTTTTCGAATCCGGACGCAATCCGACTTGTGGATAACCATCCCGAGCATCAACGCGAATTCGATATCGGGAAAATGGCAGCGAGCCCGATCAGGCGGCCGCCGCCTTTTTCCGGTTAGCATCGAGTCGCGCATCGACCAGCGCGACGGTTGCATCGATGGTGGGGTGGCTAAGGCCTTTTTGCCGGGCGATTAGCTGCACCAGCTTGTCGGAGCGCTCGATATTGGGGGCGCCGTTGTTGAGCGCGCGTGCGGCGGATGCTGGACGCGTCAAGCTTTGCGCCGCGGCGGCATATTTCTCGAAGGGCACTAGATCATCCGGCGAAGCGCCGAGCCTCACGCAAAGGTCGTTGACAAAATTGTACACCGATCTCGCCTCTTCGATGTTGGAATGCACCGCTTCCTGCGCGGTTCGCATTCCGTCCGTCGTAATACAGCGATAATTACCGGCGAGCAGCATCGCCCATTTGGCAAGCGGCACGAAGATCGACTCGTAGACTTTCAGCTTCACCGGCAATTCGATTTTGCCTTCCGGAGCGTCGAAGCGCGCGCTTTCGACATCCTTCTCCAGCTGGCGCACGATCGCCGTGTCCTTGGCACTGTCAAAACGCGCGCATTTGAAATTGGTCGGCAGCGTGACCAAGAGCTCATTCGCCTTTCCTTCCGGGGGACGGATCGCCTGCGGGTCGGGACTGTTGAGCGTGATTTTTTTGGGATCGACAGAATCCCAAACGCGCGGATCGGTATAAGCCGGCTCGAGCGCCCTGTAATCGAGTCCAGGGATGCGCTTGATGTAGGGCAGCGGTGGCATGTTCATGATCGACATGCAGGGCACGCGCGACTTGCCCACGGCGTCAAGCAGTTCGCGCACACCCGGCGCACGGTATTGCGGCTCCTGCATGCAAAGTCCGACAAGATCGTAATCCTTTGGGTTGACACCGGTGGCGGGGCCAGCGGTCACCTTGCCGGGTAGCTTGCGTGATTCGAGCAGCACCGGCTCGCTGCGGCCGCGCACCGGCAGCTTGACCCTGAAACCTTCCGAGTTGATGAGCTCGGCTTCCGCCGGTAGGCAGACAAGGTGGATCGAATGTCCACCGAACAACAATTTGGAGGCGAGCAGCGATCCGTATGAAGCTCCCATTAACAAAATCTTATATTTCGTCGGCTTCGCCACCGCTGTTTTTTTTACGGCCGGCTTTCTCGCCTTCGCCGGCTTGCTCTTGCTGACAACCTTCTTGATCGGGCGCCGGACCTTACTGGCCTTTGGTTTGCTCGCCGCGCCGCGCTTGGTCTTCTTCACTTTGCTCTTGCGTTTCTTTGCCATGCCAATCCTCCCGATAATTGCAACGCGTCATTTTGCCGCCTTAACCAGTCAATTCTTTCCGCCGCGATCTTGTTAGCGCCTCCGGTACTGGGCCGCCGGTCGCCCAGTCGAGCAACTCGACCGTATGCACGACCGGAATCGCGGTGCCGGCCGCGATCTGCGTGATGCAGCCGATATTGCCCGCCGCAATCACATCCGGCTTCAGCCCTTCGATATTGGCGACCTTGCGGTCGCGCAACCGGTCGGCCAGCGCCGGCTGCAAAATATTGTAAGTGCCCGCCGAGCCGCAGCACAGATGCCCTTCCGGCACATCTTTGACCATGAAGCCGGACTTGCAAAGCAGTTCTTTCGGTGCCTGCGTTACCTTTTGCCCGTGCTGCAGCGAACAGGCCGAGTGGTAAGCGACCGTGAGCGGCCGCGGCGCGGTTTGAGCTGGGATGTCGAGTGCAGCCAGATACTCCGTGATATCCTTGGCGAGGCGAGAAATCCGCGCCGCCTTGGAGGCATAGTCGCGGTCGCTGCGCAACATGAACTCGTAGTCCTTTAAGGTGCTTCCGCAGCCGGACACCGTCACCAGGATGGCATCGAGCCCGGCGCCCTCGATTTCACGCGTCCAAGCGTCGATATTGTTGCGCGCCTGCGTTAGGGCCTGTTGCTCGTGACCCATGTGATGGGCGAGCGACCCGCAACAGGCCTCCCCGGCCGCAACCACCACCTCCACGCCATTGCGGTTGAGCAGACGGATCGCGGCTTCGTTGGTTAACGGCGCCAACACAGGGTTGATGCAGCCCGACAGCAGCGCCACCCGGCCACGGCACGCGCTTTGCGCCCGATAGACCTTGCCGGTGCGCTCGACTGGCGGCGACGGCCTGTAGCGGGGCGTGAGCCGCAACATCGCCGCCATCCGCCTTAGCCCGATCGCCTTCAAGACCGGCGCCAGCGGTCTGAACACCAGGCCCATCACCACCGCCGCCCTGAACAGTGTCAAATCAGGCAGTACGCGTACTAGTAGATTACGCATGGCGCGATCGAACGGCGGACGCCGATAGGTTTTCTCGATGTGCTCACGGGCGTGATCGACGAGGTGCATGTAATGCACGCCCGATGGGCAGGTGGTCATGCAGGACAGACACGACAAACAGCGGTCGATGTGCTTGACCACTTCGGCACTCGCCGGCCGCTCATTCTCGAGCATATCCTTGATTAGGTAGATGCGGCCGCGCGGCGAATCGAGCTCGTCGCCGAGTAGCACATAAGTCGGACAAGTAGCGGTGCAGAACCCGCAATGAACGCAGCCACGCAGAATCTTTTCCGACGAATAGATCTGCGGATCAGCGAGCTGTGCGAGGGTAAAGGCGGTTTGCATGACACGTCGAGATCGAAACGTGGTTTCCGCGTTGAGGTCAATCCTGCGATATGCGAGCAAAGCGCGTCAGCCTGAAGCGATCCATCCTCTGCGGTGCGTCGCAGATTTCTGCCGGCAGATGCCCCGGGTCGTTGCACTTGGCGGCATGCTGAGTTCCATCGCTGACATAGTTGGTCGCGCCCATGATCACTACGACGGCGGCGGTCTGCCGCCCCAACGCGGTCGGCGAGAACACGTCATCGATCGAGAACGAATGAACTCATACTCAGCGCCGCTAAACACCTGCCCACATTCGGCCCGGATTGAGCACGCCCTTAGGGTCGAAGCCCTCCTTCACCCGCTTGCTCAAGGCGGCAAGAGCCGCCTGCTCCGGCTCGAACACATCAACGGCAGCGCGCACCGCAGCGGGAGCCCGCACCAGCGTTGAGTGGCCGCCCAAGCTTCTAACCGCGCCGCGGACCGACGCGGCATCAGGCTCGTCGGCAAACGGCATTGCTACCCAGAGCAACCCGCCGGCCCAGTCATAGAACATCTGTGCTGCCGGCGTGATCGCCGCAGCGATTTCGTAGCCCTTGCCGGGCGCGGTGGAGATGCGCCACAGCGGCCGCGTGCGCGCGGACTCTGCCGCAAAAGGCTTCACCTCGCGCACGTCACGCCAAAGCGCACGCGAATTTTTCTCGTCGAGCAACTCGACCTGACCAAACGGCTTCATTAGAGCGATGAGCGCTTCGGTTCGGTGTTTGACCGAGGAACCGAAACCTTCCAGCCGCAGCGCGGTCGTCGCCTCCGAATTCGGCAGGCTGTCGAAGCAGGACGCCACGTGGTCGGGCAGATGCGCCGCGCCGGAGACCTCGCAGGCGGAGCCCATCGCCGCGGCCATCGCCTGTGCGGCGCGTGCGTCGTCGAGCCCCCCGACGATCACGGTGGCGACGGTCTCCGCCTTAGGTAGCACCTTGACGGTGATCTCGGTCATCGCCGCTAGCGTGCCCCAGGAGCCGGCGAGTAACTTGCACAGGTCATAGCCGGTGACGTTCTTCACCACACGGCCACCCGACTTGATGATTTCACCCCTGCCGGTGACGGCGCTGACGCCGAGAAAATGATCGCGCGCGGCACCGGCTTTGATGCGTCGCGGGCCGGACAGATTGGCGGCGATCACGCCGCCGAGCGTCCCCTGGCCGGCCTCGCGGCCAAACAGCGGGCCGTAGTCCATCGGCTCGAATTCGAGCTGCTGATTGTTTTGATCGAGCAACGCCTCAATCTCGCTAAGCGGCGTGCCAGCCTTGGCCGAGAGCACCAACTCGGCCGGCTCGTAGAGCATGACACCGGAAAGCGCGGTGAGATCGAGCGTGATATCCGTTTGGCTGGGACGCCCGATCGCGCGCTTGCTCCCCTGCCCGGCGACTTCCAACACCTTCTGGTTACCGAGCGCCCAGCGCACGGCGTCTTCAACCTCCTTGGCGTCGCCGGGTTTAATGACGTCAGCCATTAGAAGCGCGGAATGTCAGGAAACGGCAGTTTGCCGCCGGAAATATGCAGGCGCCCGAGCTCGGCGCAGCGATGCAAGGTCGGAAACAGCTTTCCGGGATTGAGTAGACCCTTGGCGTCAAAGGCGCATTTGACTCGCTGCTGCGCAGCCAGGTCGATTTCCGAAAACATCAACGGCATCAGGTCGCGCTTTTCAACGCCCGCGCCGTGCTCGCCAGTTAGCACGCCGCCAACCTCAACGCACAGCTTCATGATCTCGGCGCCGAACTCCTCGGTCTTCTCCAATTCACCGGGCCTGTTGGCATCGTAAAGGATGAGCGGATGCAAATTGCCGTCGCCGGCGTGGAAGACGTTGGCGCAACGCAATCCGTATTTCTCCGACATTTCCCTTATGCGCTTGAGGACGAAAGGCAGCTTGCCGCGCGGGATGGTCGGATCGACACAGTAATAGTCCGGCGAAATGCGGCCTGCCGCAGGAAACGCTGCTTTGCGCCCGGCCCAGAATAACAGCCGCTGTTGTTCGGACGTGGAAGCCCGGCAAGATACCGCGTTGCACTTGGCAGCGATGATCTCGATGCGCTCAATTAGATCGTTTGCCTCGGCCAGCGGCCCATCGACCTCGACAATCAGCAGCGCCTCGACATCGAGCGGGTAGCCGGCATGGACGAACTCCTCGACCGCGTGGATCGCCGGCTTGTCCATCATCTCCATGCCGCCGGGTATGATGCCGGCGGCGATGATCGCTGAGACGCAGGCGCCAGCGTCTTCCGACGTGGGGAAGCCGATCAACATAGCGCGCGCGGTCTCCGGCTTCTTCAGGATGCGCACGGTGATTTCGGTGATAACCCCGAGCAATCCTTCCGAGCCGTTGATGAGCCCAAGCAGATCGTAACCACCGGCATCAAGATGCTTGCCGCCGATGCGGATCATCTCGCCCGTCATCAGCACGATCTCACAACCGAGCACGTTGTTGGTGGTCATGCCGTATTTCAGGCAATGCACGCCGCCGGAATTCTCCGCCACGTTGCCGCCGATGGTGCAGGCAATCTGCGAGGACGGATCGGGCGCGTAATAGAAGCCCGCGTCGGCGACCGCGTTGCTTACCGCGAGATTGGTGACGCCCGGTTCGACCACTGCGACACGACTTTCAAAGTCGATCTCGCGGATACGGTTGAATTTGGCCATGCCCAGCAGCACGCCGTCAGCGAGCGGCAAGGCTCCGCCGGAGAGCGAAGTGCCGGCCCCCCGTGGCACCACCTTGATGCCCTCGTCATGGCAATAGTGCAGCACCTGCGCGACCTGCTCGGTAGTCTCCGGCAGCACCACGACCATGGGCGGCTGGCGGTAAGCGGTGAGCCCGTCGCTTTCGAACGGCTTCATTTCCCGCTCTGTCGCGATCACACCTTCACCACGCACTATGGTGCGCAGGGCCGCTACGATGCGGTCCCGCCGCGCCAGTACGGCGCTATCGACCTCGGGCATTTTCAGGGACATAGGGGCACCCGGCTCTGTGTTCCCGCCACAGTATCAGTCATTTGATTGCCGACACAAAGGGCTAGCACAACTGCCCGGAGCCGTGCCCATCCAGGTGGCATCGAGCTAGTACCAAAGCTGAAGCCATGAGAGTGCCACTTCTGATCTTCGCATCAGTCATAACGGCCATCCCACAGGCTGCGTCGGCGCAGGGCGTCGCGGCCCTTCCGCAAATGCCAGGCCGCTGCGGCGAAGACGCGAAAAACAAGGTCGCTCCCGCCGCCAACGGCGCCTTGACGGCGGCAAATCGTGCACAGCGCCCGACTAGAGTTATTCCGATGCCAGCAAGAATTCGGGCATCATCCGGAACGAGAAGACCTTCGAGAGCCAAGATTCCGGTCACGAACAAGATTCCAGTTTCCCCGGTATCAGAGCGTTACGATCTTTGAGCTCAAATCGGCCCGGATGAAAAAAAGAAGTGACTGCAACCGTTAGGCAGCCGAAAATAGGCTAGGGCCATTTGACCTCGGTCAAAGCCCGGCAGGCGCTGGCGCGTAATTTTATTTTTGTTTTTTTGCAGGCCGGTCAGGGAGAAATTGGCATGATTAAGGACATGGTCGTCAACCTCGGGCTAGGAGCGAATGATCCGGCCAGCGATTTCGCCATATCGGTGGCCGACGCATTCGAAGCGCACGTGCTGGGCGTGGCCTTCGTCTACGATCCGGTGATCCCTGGTTCCGTCATGGGCGGCATTCCACCGGAGTTCATCGAATCGCAGCGACGCGAGTCGGAAAAGAAGGTGCAACAGGCGATCGCCCGCTTCGAACAGGCGGCAAAGCGCGTAGGCGTCGCCTACGAAACGCGTACGCTCAACGCCAGCATTGCCGGCGCCGCCGACCGGCTTGGTCATCTGGCGCGCCGCTTCGATCTCGCCATCGTCGGGCAACCTGAACGCGAGCGGGCGGCCGCGGCGGAAGTGGTGGACGAGGGCGTGCTATTTGACTCCGGACGGCCAGTCATTTTCGTACCCTACATCCAGAAATCCGGACTGAAACTCGATCGCGTGATGCTGTGCTGGGATGGCAGCCGCGCTGCCACGCGCGCTATCAACGACGCCATGCCGTTCCTGGAGAAGGCGAAACAAGTCGAGCTTGTGATCGTCTCAAGCAAGGCCGGCAAGGCGAACGAACTCACCGGCGCCGACATGGGCCAACACCTTGCCCGTCACGGACTGAAGGTCGAGGTCAAGCGCATCACGTCGCCCGATATCGACGTGACTTCGACGATTCTGTCCTACGCGGCGGACTCCAGCGCCGACATGATCGTGATGGGTGGCTACGGCCACTCTCGGTTGCGCGAGTTCATCCTCGGCGGCGTGACCCGCGGTCTGTTGGAAACCATGACGGTTCCAACGCTAATGTCGCATTGATTTTGCTGTCGTTTATAGTGAGCTTTCGCCCGCGATCATAACCACTGGCCTGGCGAAAGGCTGCGGGGTATGGGTGCGCACGTTCGGGGGCGACAGGAGAATCCGCCTTGGATGTACGCCACGTCAAATTGCTGGATGGAATGCCGGTGCTGATCCGTCCGCTCAAACCGGAAGATGCCGCGCTCTATCCGGACTGCCTCAGCGAAATAACACCTGAAGATTTGCGGCTACGTTACTTCGCCGCTATGCGCGACGTCAGTTCCGAGCTGATCGACAGGCTCGTACATTATGATCCCAAGCACGCCATGGCGGCGATCGCCATCGAGGAAGCGACAGGCCGAATGCTCGGTGTGGTGCGCCTGCACAACGACCCGGACGATCAAACCGGGGAATACGCCATCATCGTGCGTTCGCGCCTGAAAGGCGACGGCCTCGGCTGGCTGCTGATGAAACACATGATCACTTACGCCAAGGAAAAAGGTCTGAAGACCGTGCACGGGCAGGTGCTGGCGGAAAACCGCACCATGCTGCAGATGTGCGGCGAACTCGGCTTCCACATCGCCGATGATCCCAGCGAACACGGCGTAAAGGTGGTGACCTTGCCGCTCGATGAAGTGCCGGCCGAGGCGTTGCTGCACTAGGGCGTCACGGCAGCATGCACTGCGCGACCAGACCGCGGGCGCGCGCGTCGATAACGCCGAGCGTGCGCAACGCCAAGAGCGTCGCCGACTGCACCGCTGCACGCACGGCGGCGTCATCCGCGGGCACCGGCGCCAGCGGTCCGAGCAATCCCTCCATCAGCGCGCCGACAATGGCCGGAGCGGCAACGCGGGCGTCCTGTTCGGGCAACAGACCGCCTTTAATCGCGGTTTTGATACGTGTCTCGAACTCGGCGGCAAGCGACTGGCGATAGTCGAGCCGCATGGTGTCGACGTGGGCGTCGACCGGCTCGCCGACCACCGCCCAAACCAGCCGCCGCCGGTGCAACGCGCGCGCCGCAAATGTTGCGATGCACGCGGCGAGCGCCGATAACGGCCCGGGCGCAGCGTCGGCGGCCTCGGTTATAGCGGCGAGTTCTCGGCCGGCCACCGTCGCCATCATTTCGGCAACGAGGTCGGTCTTCGACGGAAAGTAGCGGTAGACAGTGCCAGCAGCGATGCCGGCCCGCGCAGCAACCGCCGCGATCTGCACCGCCGCCATGCCGCCTTCGGCGGCGATTTCCGTGGCGGCGGCGAGGATCGCCTCCTCCCGCTCAGCCAGATGGCGGATCACGTTCTCCGTGCGGCGATAGGACATGCAACGACTGAACGACGATTCACAGGTCAAAAGCAACTGCGCCGATGGTGCGTTCTGTCAGCTGCGGTGCGTCGCGTGTTTAGCGTCCGCGAGTGCGTTTTGGCGAATGCCGCTCAGCGTCGCCGCTGGCGTAATTGCTTCCGGATCGATCCGCAGATGGATGATCGCCGGCTTGCCGGACTGCTGCGCGGCGGCGAAGGCGGCTGGGAAATCGGCGGTCTTCTCGACGATCGCGCCAAAGCCGCGGAACGCCTTGGCATAGGCGACGAAATCCGGATTGGTCAGTGAGGTGGCAACCACGCGGCCGGGATAGTCGCGCTCCTGATGCATGCGGATGGTGCCATAAAGGCTGTTGTCGGCGACTACCACGATTACCGGCAATTTGTATTGCACCGCAGTTGCGAAATCCTGGCCGGTCATAAGGAAATCGCCGTCGCCGGCAACGCACACGACCGGCCGGTCGGGATGCAGCAGCTTCATCGCCACCGCCGCCGGGAAACCGTAGCCCATCGAACCGGAGGTCGGCGCCACGTGGGTGGCGTATTTGCGGAAGCGGTAGAAGCGATGGATCCAGCCGGCAAAATTTCCCGCGCCGTTGGCGATAATCGCATCCGCCGGCAGATTTTCGCGCAGCCAAACCACAATCTCGCCGAGATTGACTGGGCCCGGCACCTGCGTCGCCTTGTCCGTCCAAGTGAGATAGTCGGCGTGTGCGGCGGCCACCTCGCCCTTCCAGGGAATCTCCTTCAGCGGCCGCTGGGTTTCCAGCGCGGCGCAGAAGGCGGTCGGGGCCGCGTGGATAGCCAAAGTCGGGTGATAGATGCGGCCCAGCTCCTCGGCGCCCGGGTGCACATGCACAAGCTTCATCCGCGGCTCGGGAATGTCGAACAGCGTGTAACCCTGCGACGACATTTCACTCATCCGGCCGCCGATCAGTAGCACCATGTCGGCGGCTTTCACGCGGGCAAGCAGCTTCGGGTTCGGCCCGATGCCGAGGTCGCCGGCGTAACAGGCGTGCAGATTGTCAAACAGATATTGTCGCCTGAACGTGGTGGCGACCGGTAGCGCAAAGCGTTCGGCAAAGTGCGCGAAGGCTTCGCACGCCGTCGCCGACCAGCGGCTGCCGCCGAGCAAGGCGATCGGTCGCTTAGCGGATGCCAGCATCTCCTGCAAGCGCTTCATCTCGGCCGCGCCCGGCGAGGTTTCCGCCGGCGTGAAGGCGGTCGCGTCCGGCACCGCCAAGCGCTGTTGCAGCATATCCTCGGGCAAGGCGACCACCACTGGCCCCGGACGGCCGTTGCAGGCGGTATGGAAGGCACGCGACACAATCTCCGGAATGCGCGCAGGGTCGTCAATTTCTGTCGCCCACTTGGCAACCGAGCCAAACACGGCGCGGTAATCGAGCTCCTGAAACGCCTCGCGATCGCGCATTTGTCGACTGACCTGGCCGACGAACATGATCACTGGCGAGGAATCCTGCCGCGCGATATGGATGCCGGCCGAGGCATTAGTCGCGCCCGGCCCGCGCGTCACGAAGCAGATGCCCGGCAAGCCGGTAGTCTTGCCGACCGCTTCGGCCATCATCGCGGCGCCGCTTTCGTGTCGGCAGACCGTGAGTGTAATCGTCGAATCGTGAAAAGCGTCGAGCGCGGCAAGATAGCTTTCGCCAGGCACGCAGAAGACATGGCGCACCCCGTGGATCGAAAGCTGATCCACCAGGATTTCGCCGCCGGTGCGGGCGTTATCCGTGCCACGCATCGAATTACGTCACGATCTTCGCCGGCGGAATCTTCGGCGCGAAAGGCGCCGGCGTCATCAGCCAACTGGCCTGCTCGATGACGTTACCCGCCTTGGCGTTCTCGGCGAGGAAGTGCTTCCAGTCCGAATCCTGCATCATCTTGGCGCGTTTGGCCTCGCGGTCGCCAGCGCTTTCATAGGTCCAGCCGTGCACGAGCGTATTGAGCTGGCCGCTCTCGCTGACCAGATAGTAATGCGGTTCGCCCATGTAACGGAGCTGCACCGGATAGGCGAGCTTGCTGTAAAGCTCGAGCTGCGCCGACACCCGGCCCGGAAGAATGCGGTAGGTCCGATGATCGATGAGCACTGCGCTCCTCCCTTACAAACGCGCCGCCCTTTGCGGCTATCAGGGGCGCACTCTTCCGGGACGCCGCATTGCGGTCAATAGACTTTAGACTTTAAGCGCGGCCGGCTGCATAGGCCCCAACCTACGACCTATGCTCCAAACACTGCTCCGCAGGTTTTCGTAATACGCAAGGTTATTGGCGCTGTTGTCCGGCGCGAGATGCGAAAAGACCTTCAGGAAATTGCCGACTAGCCGGCGCATGCGCGGTTCATACTCCTCGCTGAACAGGCCGACATCGCTACGCAGCGAGAGCAGGCGTTCGAACAGCACGAAGGCTTCATCGCGCCACTCGTACCGACAGCCAGCGTTCCACCTCCCGGCGGCCGAAGGCCTGCGCGTTTGCGCGACTGCTCGCGTCTGCCGCGCGCCGTCACGCTAAGCGCGCATGATCACACGATCTCATCGCCGCCCCGGTTCTGATGGGATTAATTCGCTTCTCAGGTTGCCGGTTCCACCGAAACCACCCGGTAGGTATGCATCTCGCCATCCTCGCCGCGAATAGAGACGTATTCGCCGGGGTGAAGGATGTGCGCGCCGAAGCGATAGCCGCTCTCGTCATCTTCCTTGACGGTCTGGTCGTAGTCAAAAACCCAGCGCGCATGCTCTGCGCCGCCCGGCTTGTGCACCAGATACCCAATCTCGTCGTCCTGCCCTTCCCAAAAGCGGCGCACACGGCAATGCTCGCGGTGAGCGCGCCAGAGCGTCTCGTCGATATGACCTTTGCTGTCGAGCGGGGCCACGAATTCATACCCGTGCCGCACGGAGCCCAGTGGGAACTCCTTGGAGCGGGCAAGATTGAGCCTGATGCGCTTGAACGCGTGTGGCAACGTTGTCATCGACGGTCTCCTCG
>Ga0207806_1000335_pt1 | contig 11980 bp, 10 predicted proteins | sample LuqExpMetageno72_FD_187829 | JGI IMG/M metagenome (GOLD analysis project Ga0207806, IMG submission 187829) | Tropical forest soil microbial communities from Luquillo Experimental Forest, Puerto Rico - Sample 72 (SPAdes) | ecosystem: Environmental > Terrestrial > Soil > Tropical forest ...
GAAAGCCCGGCAGCGGGCGAGGCGCCGCCGCTGGCCCTGCTGCTCGACAATCCGGCCGAGATCCCCGCCGATGCCGCGCTCAACTTCACCCTGAAGGCCAGCGGCGAGGAGCGTTTCACCGGCCGCGAAGTGGTGGAAGTGAGCACCGCCGATGGCACCGCCAGCACCCGCCTCACGCTGGGCAGCGGCCTCACGCTGGTCGATCCCGCAGCGATGGTGGCCAGCCTCACGCCGGCCAGGGCGCTGGGGGCATCGGCCTTTGGCACCTTGCGGGCGCGGCTGGTGCGCGCGGGCGTTGCCGGAGACTGGCTGAACCTGGGCACGCTGGTGCGCCTGCCCCGGCTGAAGCGCCTCTCCTGCCCGGCCACCGGCCCCTGCACGCTGGCGGGCGAGGGGCTCTATCTGCTCGCCTCGCTGTCTGCCACGGCGGATTTCGACAAGGCGACCAGCGTGGCCGAGGGCTATCCCGGCTTCAGCCTGCCGGTGCCGCGGCCGGGGACCGATGGCGTGCTCTATGTGCGGCTGCATGATGCGCCCGAAGTGGTGAACCGCCTGCGCGCTGCCCCCGCCGGGCGCTGAAGCCCGCTCCATTCCTAGCACAAACGCGAGGTTCTTGGCCGGCGCCCTCTCCATAAAACAGGCACAACTGCCGGTTTACCACGGCACGCCCAGGAGAGACCCGATGCTTGATGCCATCCGCGCCCATGGCCTGCCTGATGCGCAGGGCGAGGCCAACCTTGCCAGCGCCCGCTGCCCGGCCCCTTCCGTGCAGGAGATCGTGGCGAAGGATGCCCTGCCCCCGCCGCCGGTGCTGGCCCATGAAGAGCCGGCCTATCTCGGCAGCGCGCCGGTCAGCGTCGATCGCTATTACGACCAGGCGATCTTCGCGGCCGAAATCGAGAAGATCTGGAAGAAGAGCTGGCAATGGGTGTGCCGCGAGGACCATATCCCCGAGCCGGGCGACTATTACACCTATGAGGTGGCGCATCTGTCCTATCTCGTCGTGCGGCAGGAGGATGGCAGCGTGAAGGGCTTCGTCAATTCCTGCCTGCACCGCTCCACCAAGTTCAAGCGCACCGAGGGCTTCGGCTCTGCCGGCGAGATCCGCTGCCCCTATCACGGCTGGACGTGGCACAATGATGGCGCGCTGAAAGCGGTGCCCTGCGCGTGGGATTTCGGCCATGTCTGCGCGGATAAAACGGCCCTGCCCGAAGTGCGCGTGGGCCATTGGGGCGGCTTCATCTTCATCAACCCGGCACTCGAGGGGCCCTCGCTCGCAGAATTCCTCGCGCCCCTGCCCGAACATTTCCGCGACTGGGACATCGACAAGCGCTTTGTCGAACTGCATGTGGCCAAGGAGCTGCCCTGCAACTGGAAGACCGCGCAGGAGGCCTTCCTCGAATCCTATCACGTGCTGGAAACCCACCCCCAGCTGATGAAGGGCGTGGGCGATGCCAATGTGCAATACGACATCCATTCCGACCATGTGACGCGCTTCTATGCGGCCAGCGGCATCAATTCGCCGCATCTGGCCCAGCCGCTCAGCGAGCAGGAGCTGGTTTCCACGATGATCCTGGGCGATCGCTCGGTGCTCGATCCGGGCCTTGCCGTGGCCGAGGGCGAAAGCGCGCGCACGGTGATGGCCCGCTTCCTGCGCCAGGTGATGGGCGAGAAATATGGCTGCGACCTCTCGCGCTTTTCCGACAGCGAGATGATCGACACGATCGAATATCACGTCTTCCCCAACATGGTGCTGTTCCCCGGCATTTCGCTGCCGATGGCCTATCGCTTCCGCCCCATCGGGCTGGATCCGAACCGCACCCTGTTCGAGATCCTGTTCCTGCGGCCCAGCCCCGATCAGGGCGCAGCGCCAGAGCCGGCCGAACCCTACCGCGTGCGCGAGGAGGAAAGCTATGCCTCGGCGCCCGGCTTCGATCCCGGCATGGGCGCGGTCTATGATCAGGATACCGACAATCTGCGCGCCCAGCAGGAAGGTTTCCGCGCCAGCGCCACCGGCGTGCAGCAGCTGGGCAATTATCAGGAAGTGCGCATCCGCCACTTCCAGCAGGTGGTGGACAAGTATCTGTCGGCATGAGGGGCATGATGAAAGACACATTCGATCTGGAAGCCGAAGTGCGCGATCTGGCCGCCCGGCGCGATATCGGCAGGGCGCTGATGCGCTATATGCGCGGGCAGGACCGGCTGGATGCCGCGCTGCACCGTTCCGCCTTCCACCCGGATGCCTGGGTGGATTGCGGGCTGATGGCCGGCAGCGCGGCCGAATTCGTCGATTTCGCGCAAGATCTGCTGGCCGGCATGGAGGGCACCCAGCACATCATCGCCCAGACCGACATCGATGTGCGCGGCGATGCGGCCAGCGGCGAGATCTATTTCTACGCCTGGCACCGCCTGCTGCAGGAAGGCGAAGCGCAGGATCTGATGGTGGCCGGGCGCTATGTCGATGAATATGCCTGCCGTGATGGCGAATGGCGCATCCTGAAGCGGCGCGAGATCATCGACTGGGCGCGCACGGATGCGGCCAGCGATGGCTTCCTGGCCGAACATCCCTACCTGCCGCGCGGGCAACGGTGCGGCGCCGATTTCAGCCAGACGCGCGACTGGCCGGTGTAGGCGGCGCCAGGGCTTCGGCCAGGCGCTGCCATTCCGCCGCATCGCCGGGCAGGCCCAGCCGGATCAGCCGGGGCGACCAGGGGAAGATCCGGCTCCAGATGCGCTGGCGGGCGAGATGCGCCTGCGCGGCCTCGGCGTCATCTGTGTCATACAGGCGGAACAGCGCGGTGCCGCCGGCCAGCTGCCAGCCAAAGCCGGCCGCCAGCGCATCGATGCGCGGACCTTCGGCGGCCAGGCGCGCGCTGGTGGCGGCCGCCCAGGCGCCATCGGCCAGCGCCTGCGCGCCCACCGCCAGCGCCGGCCCCGACACCGGCCAGGGCCCCGACAGCGCATCGAGCGCTGCCACCACCGCGCCATCGCCCAGCGCAAAGCCCAGCCGCACCCCCGCCAGCCCATAGAACTTGCCGAAAGAGCGCAGCACCAGCAGCCGCCCCTGATCCACGCCCGCCCCCGCCCACGGCGCCACCGACAGGTCCGGCACCGGATCGGCAAAGCTTTCGTCCACCACCAGCAGGCCCACCTGCCCGGCCAGCGCCAGCAGTGCCTCTGGCGGCAGGGCGCGGCCATCGGGGTTGTTGGGGTTCACCACCACGGCGATATCGGCGCCGGCCAGATCGGCCGCATCGGCCACTTGCGCCACCTGCCAGCCAGCAGCGGCAAGGCAGGCGGCATGCTCGTTGTAGGTGGGCGCCAGCACGCGGGCATGCCGGCCCTGCACCACTTGCGGCAGCAGCTGGATCGCCGCCTGCGCGCCGGCCAGCGCCACCATCGGCGCTGTGGTGCGATAGGCGGCGGCGGCGGCCTGCAGCAGGGCAGCGCGGGCGCTGGCGGTGGGCAGCGCCGTCCACGCCTCGGCCGGCAGCGGCGGCAGCGGATAGGGCACGCGGTTGATGCCGGTGGACAGGTCTATCCACCCCTCGCCGCCAAAGCGCGCCCGCGCCGCATCGAGATTGCCGCCATGATCGCGCATCAGATCCCCCCCACGCCAACCGCCAGCAGCGCCAGCCCCAGCGCCGCCAGCCCCACCACCCGGCCAAACAGCGCCAGCGCCGCGGCCAGATCGGCCGCCACCGGATCGGGCGCGGCGCCGTTCAGCCAGCGATCCTGGCTCATCCCCTCGGCATAGAGGCGCGGGCCCGACAGGCGAATGCCCAGCGCGCCGGCCATCGCCGCCTCGGGCCAGCCGGCATTGGGCGAGCGGTGATGGCGCGCATCGGCCGCCATGCAGCGCAGCGCCGCCCATGGCCGACCGCTGGCCAGCGCATAGAAGAGGCCTGTCAGCCGCGCGGGCAGCAGGTTGGCGGCATCGTCGATCCGCGCGGCGGCCCAGCCGAAGGCGCGGTGGCGCGTGGTGCGATAGGCGATCATCGAATCCAGCGTGTTGACCGCCTTGTAGCCGGCGATGCCCGGCAGGCCGAACAGCAGCCCCCAGAACAGCGGCGCGATCACCCCGTCAGAGGTGTTTTCCGCCAGGCTCTCGGCGGCCGCGCGGGCAATGCCGGCCGCATCCAACCGATCAGGATCGCGCCCGACGATCATCGCCACCGCCTGGCGCGCGCCGGCCATATCGCCCGCCGCCAGCGGCCGCGCCACCGCCGCCACATGGGCATGGAGCGAACCCGCCGCCAGCAGCGGCCAGCACAGGGCCCCCAGCAACACCACGCCCGGCCAGCCCGCCGGCACCAGCCCGGCCACCAGCCCGGCAAGGCCCCAGCCAGCCCCGGCCGCCAGCCCGATCACCCCCAGCGCCACCGCCACGCCCGCCGCGCGCCGCAGCGCAAAAGCGGCGCCCTCGCGGTTGCAGGCACAGTCGGCCGCAGCGATCAGCCGGCCCAGCCAGCTGACCGGATGGCCAATGCGGGCATAAAGCCAGGCCGGCCAGCCCAGCAGCGCATCCAGCGCCAGCGCCACCAGCAGGGCGGCGGCATGAAAGGCGAGCGCGCTCAGCATGCCGCCACCAGATTGACCCCGCCAACCGCCCAGCCCTGGCCCCCGCAAGGCTGCAGCCGGGTGAGCGAGAGCGGATCGATGCGGAAGGCCAGCGCCGGGGCCGCCGCCCCCAGCGCCAGCGCCAAAGCCGCGCGCACCGTGCCGGCATGGGCAACAAGGGCGCTGCGCCCGGGCAGGGCCGCCCATGCCTCCAGCGCGGGCGCGGTGCGGGCGCACAGATCGGCAAAGCTTTCGCCCCCCGGCGGGGCGTGGCCGGCGAGCGCAGCCGGCGCCAGATCGCCCAGATCCGGCAGATCGGCAAACGGCAGGCCTTCCCACGCGCCGAAATCCTGCTCCCACAGGCGCGCATCCTCCACCAGCGCGGCCTCGGGCCAGAGGGCGGCGGCGGTGGCCCGGCAGCGGCGCGCGGGGCTGGCGATCACCCGGTCCACCGGCCCGGCCAGCGCCCGCACCGCCGCCAGCACTGCCGCATCGGGCAGCACCGCTGCCACATCGCGCCGCCCGGCCAGCCGGCCATCGGCCAGCACCGGCGCATGGCGGATCAGCAGCAGTTCGGCAGGTGGCAAGCGGCAATCTCCTGTTATCCCGGCGCCTGTTATCCGGGCCCGTGTTATCCGGGCGCCGGCCGGACGGGGCGCTGCTCCCCTCATCTGCGCCATGGTTCGGGGCGGCCTAGCGGCGGGCCGGGCCCGGCGCAAGATTGAACGCGCGCCCCTCCCCCGGGCCTTTCCCCGCCCTTCGACAAGCGCCGCTTAACCATTGGCTGCTAGGCATAGCGCTGGGTTTTGCACAAAAAACGCTCACGGAGGCGGGATATTTTCAGCATTTGCGGCAGATGGGCAAGCCTTGCCCGCATGCGCGATTCGCGCGGGAACGCGGCGCTGGAATTCGCCTTTGTCGCGCCGGCCTTCATTGCGCTGGTAGTGGCAATCTTCCAGATCGCCTTCATCTTCCTGGCCCAGCAGCAGCTGGAAACCGCCACCGAGGGCGCGGCGCGCTATATCCTCACCGGCCAGGCCCAGAACGGCGCCTGGAGCGCGGCCACCTTCCGCCAGAAGACCTGCGCGCTGCTGCCGGCCTTCATGTCCTGCAGCAATCTCTATGTCGATATCAACACGGTGACGAGCTATGCCCAGGCCAGCACCAGCCAGCCGCTGATGTCTGCCAGCACCTACACGGTAACCACCAGCAGCGCGGCCGGCGCCACCTGCACCACCAGCTCCGTGGCGGCCGGCAGCGCCGATGCCAATGGCATCACCGCCGCCTTCAACTATTGCACCGGCACGCAAGGGGCGATCGTGCAGCTGCGCCTGCTCTACATCTGGCCCACCCTGTCTGCCCCGCTGGGCTTCACCTTGGCCAATGGCGGCACCAACCAGCGCTATCTGCTGTCCACCTCGGTGCTGAAAACGGAGGGCTACTGATGGCCGCCCGCCTGCCCTGGCGCTGGCCCATCCGGCTGCCCGCGGCCCTGGCCCGGCTGGCGCACAGCCGACGGGCGGTGGCGGTGGTGGAATTTGCCATTGCCCTGCCGGTGCTCATCGCGCTCTACATGCTGGCCTTTGTCATGTCCGACATGATCGCCTGCAGCCGCAAGGTAACGATCACCGCCCGCGCGCTGACAGACCTTGCCACCCGCAGCGCCTATCTTTCCACCAACAGCAGCAATGCCGCCTATATCGGCACGCTGATGGCCGCCGCCCAGCAGGTGCTGGCGCCCTATGCCGCCAGCAATGCGGTAATCACGCTGAGCCAGGTGCAGGTGGTGGACAGCACCCATGTCATCGTCGTGTGGAGCCAGAGCTATTCCGGCTCCACCCTGTCGAGCGGCTATACCGCCGGCACCTCGATCACTACCACCAGCGGCCTCATCCCCAGCCTGCTGCTGCCTTCCGGCAGCACCAAGCAAAGCATCTGCACCACCGCCACCAGCCTTACCGGCGATGGCGGCTGCCTGATCTATGGCGAGGTGCGCTACGCCTACACGCCCAGCTTCTGGTATGGCTCTGCCAGCACCATCACCTTCTACCAGCCGATCATCATGAGCCCGCGGCTGTCCGCCAGCATTGCGCTGGTCACCTCCTGATCGCCCTTCGGACCCTTGCCATGCGCCACCTGTCCCTTCCTGCCCGCCTGCTGCGCCCCGTCCTCCACCTGGCCCGGCGCCTCAGCGCCGACAATCGCGGCAATGTGCTGATGATCATGGGCTTTGCCATCGTGCCGATGATCTTCGCGGTGGGCTTTGGCATAGACTACAGCCGGGCGATGAAGCTGCAGACGCAGATCAACGCCGCGGCCGATGCGGCCACCTTGTCGGTGGTGTCGGCCACCGCCATGCAGCAATCCCAGGGCAGCCTCAGCAATGCCCAGTTCCAGGCCCAGCTGATCGCCCAGATGGAAGCCAATTTCGCCGCGCAAACAGGCAATCTCACCGGGCTTTCGGGCAGCATCGCCTATGGCTCGGGCACCACCGTCACGCTCACCGGCACGCTCAACAACGGGCGCACGGCGGTGCTCAACTGGACAGCCCAGTCGAAGAACGTGTTCGCCGGCATCCTCGGCGCCTCCACGCTGACGATCAGCGGCACGTCCTCGGCCGGTGCCACCGGCGCGCCCTACATCAATTTCTACCTGATGCTCGACAATTCGCCCTCGATGCTGCTGCCCTCCACCAGCGCCGGGCTGTCGGCCATCGCCACGGCCACCAGTGCCACCACCAACGCCCCCTATGGCTGCGAATTTGCCTGCCACGAGCAGAACCCCAATGGCGGCAAGCCCTATGTGTATAATGGCAGCACCAGCATCTTCCTGCTGTCGAACTATTATTCCTCGGGCACCACCACCAACTACTACAAGGTGAACACCAGCACCGGCGCGGTTTATAACAGCAGCGGCAGCCAGTTGTCGGGCTATCTCTATTGCAGCAGCAGCGGCGGCGTCTATCAGGCCACGCGCTGCGGCAGCGGCTGGGGCGGCACCCAGGCCAGTTCCAGCAACCAGGTGGCAGGCTATTGGGCCGACGGCTATTGGCTGACGCATAATTACACCATCCTGTTCCCTTCGGGATCGACGGTGAACCTGCGCATCGACGACGAGCGATCGGCCGCCCAGGCGCTGATCCCCTTTGCCCAGACCACCGCCAAGAACAACAGCGTGGCCTATCAGATGCAGGTGTTCAAATTCGACTGGACCCACACCTACAACAGCCAGACCACGCCCGTTACCGCGCTGACCAGTGCCATGGCCGATGTGAAGAACATGACCGCCAGCCAGATCCCCGATCTGTGGGCGGCGCAGGATTTCTGGTATTCGAACAACTGGCCCACTTCCTCCTATTCGAACGGCGACCAGGGCTCGGAATTCCTCAACATGCTGACCTACATGAACAATCTGATGCCAGCGCCGGGCGATGGGTCCACCGCCAGCAGCCCGCAGCAAGTGCTCTTCCTCGTCACCGATGGCATGTCCGACGAGGCGGTCAGCGGCAGCCGCACGGTCAGCCCGCTCAACGCCAGCGATCTGGCCGTGTGCAGCACGATCAAGAGCCGCGGCATCAAGATCGCCATCCTCTACACGCAATATCTGCCCGATTCGCTCGATGGCGATTCCTGGTCGCAATCGGTGGTGGCCAAATATCTGCCCGCCCCCAGCAACTACACCTCCACCACCGCCGGCACGACCGACCAGGTGGCCACCGCCCTGCAAAGCTGCGCCTCCACCGGCGGCAATGGTTCGGCGCTGTTCTATCAGGTGGCCACCGACCAGAGCATTTCCACCGCGCTCAACGCGCTGTTCGCGCTGACGGTGCAAAGCGCCCATCTGGTGCAGTGATCGCTCAGGCGGCCTGCCGCGCGTCGAAAGCGCGGCGGGCCGCTTCCACTTCGGCCATGTTCGCCAGCGTCCAGCCATAGAGCGCCTTGAACGGCCGGTGCAGCGAGCAGCCCAGCGCGGTGATCGCATATTCCACCGCCACCGGCGAGCGCGCGATCACCCGGCGCGAGATCAGCCCGTTGCGCTCCAGCCGGCGCAGGCATTGGGTCAGCGCCTTTTGCGTCACCCCTTCCAGATGGCGGCGGATGGCGTTGAAGCGCATGGGGCCGGCATCCAGCACCGTCAGCACCATCATCGACCATTTGTCGGCGATCTGGTCGAACAATTGCCGGCTGGGGCAATCCACGGAAAAGTGCTGGCAGACGTGCATGCGGTTTCCTTCGGTATACCTGGGCGCCTTGAGGTGCCTTATTGACACCAGGTTTCCCGATTATACCTAAAGGCCTCCCTTCAGCAACGGACATCCCCCATGCCCTCTTCCGATATCCTCTTCCGCCCCTTGCGCATCGGCACGCTGGAACTGGCCAACCGCATCGTCATGGCGCCGATGACCCGCTCCTTTGCCCCCCAGGGCGTGCCGGGCGCGGCCAATGCCGCCTATTACCGCCGCCGCGCCGAAGGCGGCGTGGGCCTCATCCTGTCGGAAGGCACGGTGGTGAACCGGCCTGCCGCGCGCAATGATCCGGGCATTCCCTTCTTCCATGGCGAAGCCGCGCTGGCCGGCTGGCAGGGCGTGATCGACGAGGTGCATGCCGCCGGCGGCAAGATGGGCCCGCAGCTGTGGCACACCGGCGCCACCAAAAGCTTCCAGACCGAATGGGTGCCCGAGGCGCCGGTGGAAAGCCCCTCGGGCCTCAACGCGCCGGGCGATCCGCGCGGGGTGGCGATGAGCGAGGCCGACATCGCCGACACCATCGCCGCCTTCGCCGCGGCCGCGGCCGATGCCAGGCGGCTGGGCTTCGACACGGTGGAGCTGCATGGCGCCCATGGCTATCTGATCGACGAATTCTTCTGGGCCGGCACCAATCTGCGCACCGATCGCTATGGCGGCACCACCATTGCCGAGCGCGCCCGCTTTGCCGCCGAAGTGGTGGCCGCCACCCGCGCCGCGGTGGGCCCGGATTTTCCCATCATCATCCGCCTCAGCCAGTGGAAGCAGCAGGATTATGCCGCGCGCCTGGCCACCAGCCCGGAAGAGCTGGGCCAGTGGCTGACGCCGCTGGTGGAAGCGGGCGCGGATGTGCTGCATTGCTCGCAGCGGCGCTTCTGGGAGCCGGAATTCCCCGAGATCGACGGCGCCAACGGCCTCAATTTCGCCGGCTGGGCCAAGAAGCTGACCGGCGCCACAACGATCAGCGTCGGCTCTGTCGGCCTGTCGGGCGAATTCATCGCGGCCTTTGGCGGCGAGGCCTCCACCAGCGTGGGCCTTGGCCAGCTGGTGGAACGCATGGAGCGCGACGAGTTCGACCTCATCGCCGTGGGCCGGGCGCTGATCAGCGATGCGCAATGGGCCGCCAAGGTGCGCGCGGGCGATGCCACCGGCCTCAAGGGCTTCGATGCCTCGGCGCTGGCCGAGCTGGTTTGAACCAACCGGGGGAGCGGGGCCACCCCGCTCCCCACAGGCTCAGAATTCGAGGCGGATGCCCAGGTTGATGCCTTCCGAATTGTAGTTCGAGCGGATCGTGCCCTGATAGCCGACATAGAGCGAACCGGCATCATCAAACACCCAGTTGATGCCCGCCGAGGGATCGATCTCGTCGCGGCCCACCGGCAGGCCCGTCACCGAGAAAGTGCCCGAGCTCTGCCCGTCGAAATAGGCCGAGACGGTGTTGCGGTCGCCGGTCAGCTGGCGGCGGTAGGCCATCTTGAAATAGGGGCGGAAGATGCCCTTGTTGCGCGTGACGTTAACGCCGGCCAGCACATCGGTGTGGCTGGCGCTCATCGCCGAGACGGTGAGATCGGCAGCGCCCGCGTTATATTCGGTGAAGCCTGCCACCCGGCCGGAATTGAAGTCGATGCCGCCAAAGGGCTCCAGCTTGTATTGGCCCAGGCTCCACGTATAGCCAAGGTTGGCGGTGGCCTTGAACAGATGTTCGGGCGCGCGGGCGTTGGCGGTCCAGGTATAGTCGCCGATGGTGATCGTCTTGGTGGTGGACAGGTGGCCCATGTTATAGGCGATCTGCCCATAAAGCCGCAGCCGGCCGAAATTCTGCGCGCCATAAAGGGCCACCGCCCAATCGCGGTTGGTGCCGTTGAGGCTGTTCAGCGCATAATGCAGCGAATCCCACGAGATGCTGGTGGCCAAGCCGATCACATGGTTGGGGCCGGAAAGATCATAGCCGGCGGCCAGGCCAAACATGTGATCGCGCGTGCGATAGCCGCCCTGGGTGGAAGCGGTGGAAGCGAAATCGAACTGGGCCATGGTGGTGAACCACCAGCCATCCTCGGGGTGCTTCGAGTTCTGGTCGGTCATGCGCTGGTCCACCGTGCGGGCGAACATGTTGGCCTGATCGCGCAGCGCCGTTGCATAGGCCAGATAGCCTTCCGGGCTCACCGAATTGAGGAACACCTTGGCCTGCGCCAGGTTCAGCGCATCCACCTCGCCCAGCAGGGTGGCCTCGCCGCTGGTGGTATCGGCATTGGCGATGCTGATCAGCGGATCAAGGCCGCTGGCCACGGCGATCTGGTTGTTGGTGCCGCCATTGCTGCGCATGGCATTGGCATAGCCGGTGTGGGTGGCGCTCACCTCGTAATATTGTTCCGAACCGCTGCCCGAGGAGACCGCGCCGATGATATCCCAGTCGAGGAACAGCGAGCTGGAATTGCCATTGTAGGTAACGGAGGTGAAATTGCCGGAAATGCCGCCCACCGCATCGATCAGCTTGTAGACGGTGCTGTCGGCCACATAGCCGGAGGAGGTGTTGATGTTGAGCGTGCCCGACAGGGTGGCGGTGCCCGAGGTGTAGATCTGGCTGTAGGTGGTGCCGGCAGAACCGGTGCCGCTGATCGCCATGTTGAGCGTGCCGGCCGAGGTCTGGGTGAAATCGCCATAGATGTCGAGCGCGGCCGGCGCGCTGACGGTGCCGACATAAAGCGTGCCGCTGTTCGTCACGCTGGAGGTGCCATCGGTGCCCGAGGAATAATAGGAGCCGATGACGCTGCCCGAATAGAGGTACATCGTCCCCTCATTGGTGAGGGTGGTGTTGTTGCCGGTCTGGATGATGCCGACATAGGTGGCCGCCGAGCCATTGTCGAAAGTGACGGTGCTGCTGCCGGCAACCGCGGTCTGGTAGAAATTGCCCTCGAAGATGCCGTCGTTATAGACCTGCACATTGCCCGAGGCATAGACATTGCCATAGATGCCGTAGGTGGTGTCGTAATTGTAGAGGCTGGCGATGTTGCTGCCGGTGTTGGTGCCGAAATTGATGTTGCCGGTCAGCTCGGCGGTAGCATCGCTTTCCTGGTAGAAGGTGCCGTTGCTGCCGAAGGAGACGGCATAGGTGCCACTTTCGGCGGTCAGCGAACCGTGGTTATAAACGGTGCTGTCGGCCCCCACCGAGATGGCCCC
>Ga0207806_1000339_pt1 | contig 11906 bp, 12 predicted proteins | sample LuqExpMetageno72_FD_187829 | JGI IMG/M metagenome (GOLD analysis project Ga0207806, IMG submission 187829) | Tropical forest soil microbial communities from Luquillo Experimental Forest, Puerto Rico - Sample 72 (SPAdes) | ecosystem: Environmental > Terrestrial > Soil > Tropical forest ...
CCCGCCGTTCGCGTTTGGGGCGGGCCGCGCCACGGGCCCCCGCAATAAATTTCGCGTCAGGCACAGATTCCCTCTTCCCAAGCGCGCCGTCTCGTGTAAATGCCCGCCTCCCGACGGGGACGCAGATGCACTGCTCCTCCTCATGTGGCGATTGTAGCTCAGTTGGTTAGAGCGCCGGTTTGTGGTACCGGAGGTCGAGGGTTCGAACCCCTTCAATCGCCCCATTTCCCCCTTCAGCCTTGGTTCCCCTTCGCAGGCAGCATGCCGCAGGACGCGAACTGGCCGAATTTCCAATAGGCTGGCGCCCGCGCCCCCTTGCCGCTGGCCGCCGGGCCTGCCAAAGCCGCTTTCTGGCCACAAGGGCCTGCGCCGGCATGGCCGGCCCCCGGTGAGGACTGCCTTTTCGCGATGCATGGTTTTGCCAATCCCGCCCGTTTTCTGCGCATGGCGCGCTGGCTGATGCCGCTGTGCCTGCTGGCTGGCCTGTTGCTGGCGTTGCCGGCGCTGGCCTGGGGCGTGGGCTTTGGCCCGGCAGACAGGCTGCAGGGCGATTCGGTGCGCATCCTCTATCTGCATGTGCCCTGCGCCTGGCTGGGGATGATGGGCTGGTCGGGCATTGCCGTGGCCAGCTTTACAGAGATCGTCTGGCGCCATCCGCTGGCGGCGGTGGCCGCGCGCGCGCTGGCGCTGCCGGGGGCAGTGTTCACGGCGCTGTGCCTTGTCACCGGCTCGCTGTGGGGCCGGCCGGCCTGGGGCACGTGGTGGGTGTGGGATGGGCGGCTCACCAGCATGCTGGTGCTGCTGTTCCTCTATTTCGCCTATATGGCGCTGGCCCATGCGGCCGACGACAGCCAGGAAGGCGCGCCCGCCCGCCTGCCGGCGATCTTCGGTCTGGTGGGCGCGGTGAACCTGCCGATCATCCATTATTCGGTGCTGTGGTGGAACAGCCTGCACCAGCCGCCCAGCATCACGGCGGCGGTCATTTCCGGCAAATCGGCCATGGCGGCGGATTTCCTGGTGCCGCTGCTGGTGGGCACCTTGGGGTTCAGCCTGCTGTTTGGCGGCGTGGTGCTGGCGCGCATGCGCATGCTGCTGGCCAACGCCCAGGCAGAGGCCCGCCTGCGCCGCAAGGCCATGGCCGCCACCACCAGCACAGAGGCTTTCTGACATGCGCGAGGCATTTGATCAGTGGCAATTCGTCATCGCCGCCTATGCGATAGGGGCCGCCGGCATCGCCGCGCTGCTGGGTCACAGCCTGTGGGCCATGCGCCGGGCCGAACGGCGGCGCGACAGCATCATCGGCCGCAGCGCCAAGAGGAACGGGTAAGGGCATGAAGGCCAAGCATCAGCGGCTGGTTTTGTTGAGCGTGGCGCTGGTGGCGCTGATTGGCGCCGGGCTTCTGGCGATCTGGGCGCTGCGCAATCAGGCGAGCTACTTCTACGTGCCGGCCGATATCCGCGCCCATCCGCCGGCCGAAGGCAAGGCGGTGCGGCTGGGCGGCATGGTGCAGCGCGGCAGCATGCACAACGAGGCCGATGGCGTGACGGTGGATTTCATCGTCGGCGATGGCAAGGCCAGCGTGCCGGTGCGCTTCTCCGGCATCCGCCCGGCGCTGTTCGTGGAAGGCTCTGGCGTGGTTGCCGAGGGCCATCTGGGCGCCGACGGCATCTTCCACGCCGACAATCTGCTGGCCAAGCATGACGAGAAATATGTGCCCCGCGAAATGAAGAACATGACAGCCGACGAGGCCCGCAAGGCCGTGGCGGAGACGCGCTGAGATGATGGCGGAACTGGGCCTTTGCGCTTTGTGGCTGGCAGCGGCGCTGGCGGGTTTGCAATTGCTGGCAGGCGGCCTCTCGCTGGGGGCAAAGGGCAGCGATCTGGCCGGCATCATCCGCCCGGTGGCGATCGTGCAGGGGCTGCTGGCGCTGGCCGCCTTTGGCGCGCTGGTGCTGCTTTTCGTCAACACCGATCTGTCGGTGAAGCTGGTGGCCGACAACAGCCATTCGGCCAAACCGCTGATCTACAAGATCGCCGGCACATGGGGCAATCATGAAGGCTCGATGCTGCTGTGGGTGACGGTGATGGGCCTTGCCGGCGCCTGCGTGGCGGTGCTGGAACATCGCCTGCCGCAGCGCACGCTGAACGCAACGCTGGCCGCGCAGGCCTTCATCAGCCTGGGTTTCTACGCCTTCCTGCTGTTCGCCTCCAACCCCTTCGCCCGGCTGGTGCCGGCACCTGAAGAGGGCAATGGCCTTAACCCGCTGCTGCAGGATCCGGGCCTCGCCTTCCATCCGCCCACGCTGTATCTGGGCTATGTCGGCCTGTCGGTGGCGTTCAGCTTTGCCGTGGGCGCGCTGGTCACGCGGGAAGTGGGGCCGGCCTTTGCCCGCGCCATGCGCCCCTGGGTGCTGGGCGCGTGGATCTTCCTCACGCTGGGGATCACGGCGGGCAGCTATTGGGCCTATTACGTGCTGGGCTGGGGCGGCTGGTGGTTCTGGGATCCGGTGGAGAATGCCTCGCTGATGCCCTGGCTGGCGGCCACGGCGCTGCTCCATTCCGCCAGCGTGCTGGCCGCGCGCGATGCCTTGCGCACCTGGACGGTGATGCTGGGCGTGGTCGCCTTTTCCATGTCGATGATCGGCACGTTCCTCGTGCGGTCGGGCATTCTCACCAGCGTCCATGCCTTCGCGGTGGATCCCACGCGCGGCGCCTTCATCCTGGCGCTGCTGGCGGTGAACATCGGCGCGGCGCTGGCGATCTTTGCCCTGCGCGCCGGCAGCGTGGCCGAGGGCGAGCGGTTTGCCGTGACCAGCCGCGAGGGCGCGCTGGTGTTCAACAATGTCATGCTCACCTCGATCCTCGGCATTGTCCTGCTGGGCACGCTCTATCCGCTGGTGACAGAGGCGCTGGGCGAGAAGGTTTCGGTGGGCCCGCCCTATTTCACCCCCACTTCGGCGATCTTCGCGCTGCCCATGCTGCTGGTGCTGGTTGTCGGCCCGCTGCTGCGCTGGCGGCGCGATCGGCTGGCGCGGGTACGGGGGCTGCTGGCGCTGCCGGCGCTGGCCTCGGCCGCCGGGCTGGTGGCGGCGCTGGTGCTGGGCGTGCCGGCGGGGCTGCCGCTGGTGGGGCTGGCGCTGGCGCCGGGCCTGGCCGTGGCCAGCCTGCTGCCGCTGAAGGGGCGCAATCTGGCCCATGCGCCGCTGCCGCTGTGGGGCATGGTGGCCGCGCATCTGGGTATTGCCATCAGCCTGTTCGGCATGGCCTGCGACAGCGCCTTCAGCCAGGAAACGCTGATCGCCGCGCGCGAGGGCGAGAGCGCCCGCGTGGGGCCATGGACAGTGCGCCTGGCCACCGTTGGCCCCATCGCCGGCCCCAACTGGACCGCGCTGGAAGCCCGCCTTGAGGCACACCGCGCCGATGGGCCGGTGCACACGCTCACGCCGCAATCGCGCAGCTTCTGGGCGCCGGCGCAGACAACCCCCGTCTCGGCCCTGCTGACCCGCGCCGATGGCCAGCTCTACACCGTGCTGGGCGATGAAGTGCGCGACGACAAGGGCGCGCCCACCGGCCGCTGGCAGCTGCGCCTTTGGTGGAAGCCTTTCGTGCCGGCCATCTGGCTGGGCGGGCTGCTGGTGGCGCTGGGCGGCGTGCTGGCGCTGCTGGGCCGGGTGGCGGCCGATATCCGCCGCCGCCGGGTGGAGGAGAAGATCGCCTTCCGCCGCAACCATCCCAAGGGAGAGCAGTGATGGCCGCCACACAGGGCAAGGGTGTGCGCTGGGCGCTGTGGCTGCCGCTGGGCCTGTTTGCCGCTTTCGTGGCGCTGGTGGTGGTGGGGCTGCTGACGCCCAAGAACACCGACATCCCCAGCCGGCAGATCGGCCAGGCGCTGCCGGCGTTCACCCTGCCGCCCGCCGCCGATGGCCAGCCGGGCCTTGCCGCGGGCGATTTTCAGGGCGGCCATCCGCGCCTCCTCAACATCTTTGCCAGCTGGTGCGTGCCCTGCCGGGTGGAAGCGCCGGTGCTGGCCGATCTTGCCCGCGCAGGCGTGGAAGTGGACGGCATCGCCATCCGCGATCACAAGGCGGATCTCGCCGCTTTCCTGGCCGCCAATGGCAACCCCTATGCCCGCATCGGCGCCGATGACATCAGCGCGGTGCAGCTGGCGATCGGCTCCTCGGGGGTGCCGGAAAGCTTCGTGGTCGATGCCCATGGGGTGATCCGCTATCAGCATATCGGCGATATCCGGCCCGAACAGGTGCCGATGATCCTGCAGAAGCTGAAGGAGGCGGGCCAATGATTCGCAGCCATCTGATTCGCAGCCGCGTGATTCGCGCAGCTGTCATGCCCGCCGCCCTGCTGCTGGCCGCCACGCCGGCGCTGGCCGATGATACCATGCCGCCGGCCCCCTATGCCTATCGCCAGCTGGCCGATCCGGCGCAGGAGGCCAAGGCCAAGGCGCTGATGGAAACGCTGCGCTGCCTTGTCTGCCAGAGCCAGTCGATCGCCGATTCGGATGCCACCATCGCCGGCGACATGCGCAACCAGGTGCGCCTGCGCATCGCCGCAGGGGAAGACCCGGAGCATATCCGCAAATGGCTGATCGCCCGCTATGGCGATTATGTGTCTTACGAGCCGCGGCTCTCGGCGCTCACCTGGCCGCTGTTTGCCGGGCCCGCGCTGCTGCTGCTGGCAGGTGCGGTGATGTTGGGGCGCCGCTTTGGCGCTGCGCAAAAGGCGGAAGGGAAGGGCGCATGATCGCCTGGTTGCCGATTGTGGCCGTGGCGCTGGCGGCGTTTCTGGCGCTGGTGGCGCTGCGCGCGCCGCGTGTGGGCTGGGAGGCGCTGGCCGCCGCCCTGTTGATCGGCCTTGCCGGCTATGGCTGGCAGGGCCACCCCGGCCTTGCCGGATCGCCCGCCGCCGGCAGCGCCGATGCGCCCGACATGGCCTCTGGCATGGTGGCCGAAAGGCTGCTGCTGGCCGGCGATGCGGGCCAGGGCGACAAACACCTCATCATTGCCGACGCGCTGACCCGCCACGGCCAGTATGCCGATGCGATCACCGTGCTGCGCGGCGCCACCGATGCCGATCCGAAAGACAGCCAGGCCTGGCTGGCCATGGCCAATGCGCTGGTGGCCAAGGCAGAGGGCAATCTTTCGCCCGCCGCTCTGTTGGCCTTCCGTCGCGCCGCCGAGACAGATCCGCGCGCGCCCGGCCCGCCCTATTTCCTGGGGCTGGCGCTGGCCCGCAGCGGCCGCTTCGAGGAAGCGCGCGGTTTGTGGCTGAATGTGGTGCAAAATGCCCCCGCCAACGCCCCCTGGCGCGATCACATCGCCCAGCGCATCCTGCGCCTCGACCGGCTGATCGTATTGGCACGCCAGATGCAGGCACAACACTGATCCTCGCGCATTGGCCCTCATGAGGCGTGTTGCGGCGGCTCATGGGCCCTGCTAAGGGCCGCCGGCGTTCATCCCGGAGCAAGGTCCGCTGTGCGGGCCGCCGGGATGACAAGCGTATACAGGGGCGCTGAAATGAGCGTTGCGATTGAAGGTCAGGCTGCGGGCAAACAGACGCAGGTATATGGTCCGACCAGGCCCGGTTCCGAACATCAACATGGCAGTCTGACTGCCCTTGCGGTGGGCGCGATCGGCGTGGTGTTCGGCGATATCGGCACCAGCCCGCTTTATGCCATCCAGGCGATCATGACCGGCGAGCATCCGCTGCCGATCGATATTCTCAACATCTATGGCGTTATCAGCCTGATTTTCTGGACGATGGTGATCGTCGTCACGCTGAAATACGTCTTCGTCGTCATGCGCTGCGACAACAATGGCGAGGGCGGCAGCCTGGCGCTGCTGGCGCTGATCAACCGCAAGGTGCCGGGCACGCGCGGGCTGGGGCTGCTGGTGGTGGGCGGCCTGCTGGCCACCGCCCTGTTCTATGCCGACTCGATGCTCACCCCGGCGATCTCGGTGATCTCGGCGGTGGAAGGGCTCGACGTTGTCAGCACCGAATTCCACCCCTTCATCGTGCCCATCGCGCTGGTCATCCTCATCGGCCTGTTCCTCATCCAGTCACGCGGCACCGAGAAGGTGGGCAAGCTGTTCGGCCCGGTGATGCTGGTCTATTTCGCGGTGATCGCGGCGATGGGCCTGTGGAACATCCGCCTGCACCCGCAAGTGCTGTGGGAGCCGCTGAACCCGCTCTACATCTGGGTGTTCTTCAAGGCCCATCCGGTGATCTCGTTCCTGTCGCTCTCGGCGGTGGTCTATGCGATCACCGGCGTCGAGGCGCTCTATGCCGACATGGGCCATTTCGGCCGCCAGTCGATCACGCTGTCGTGGCTGGTGGTGGTGTTCCCGGCGCTGGTGCTCAATTATATGGGCCAGGCCGCGCTGCTCATCTCCACGCCGTCGGCCTCGTCGAACCCCTTCTTCAACATGGTGCCCACCCAGCTGCAGCTGCCGCTGGTGGTGCTGGCCACGCTGGCCACGGTGATCGCCAGCCAGGCGGTGATCTCGGGCGCCTATTCGGTCACCCAGCAGGCGATCCAGCTGGGCTATATTCCGCGCTTCCGCATCAAGCACACCAGCCACGATATGGCCGGCCAGATCTATGTGCCCACCATCAACTGGTTCCTTGCCTGCATGGTGGCCGCACTGGTGATCTCGTTCAAAAGCTCGGCGGCAATGCTGCCGGCCTATGGCCTGGCGGTGGTGGGCACGATGTTCATCACCACCGGCATGCTGGGCGTGGTGGCGCTGCGCATCTGGAAGCTGGCGACATGGAAGGCGGGGCTGGCACTGGCCTTCTTCCTGCTGGTCGATTTCGCCTATCTGGCGGCGGGCAGCGCCAAGTTCTTCGAAGGGGCGTGGTTCCCGGTGGTGGTGGGCCTGCTCATCTTCAGCATGCTGACGACCTGGGCCAAGGGCCGCGAGCTGATGCGCGAGAACATGGCCGAAGGCTCTCTGCCGCTGGAAATCTTCGCCAAGAGCGCCCATTCCAGCGCCGTGCGCGTGCCGGGCACGGCGGTGTTCCTGTGTTCCTCCAGCCTCGTCGTGCCCTCGGCGCTGCTGCACAACATCAAGCACAACAAGGTGCTGCACGAGCGGGTGGTGATCCTCACCGTGCAGATCGAGGAAGTGCCCTATGTGCCCGAGGAAAAGCGCATCGCCGTCACCGAGATCGGCCAGGGCTTCTACCGGGTGGTGATTCGCTTCGGCTTCCTGGAAAACACCGATGTGCCCGCCGCCCTCAAGCACGTAACCATGTGTGGCGAGCCCTTCGACATGATGAAGACCAGCTTCTTCCTCTCGCGCCAGACGCTGATCTCTTCCTCCAAGCCGGGCATGGCCATCTGGCGCGAAAAGCTGTTCGCCTGGATGCTGCGCAATGCCACCAGCGCGATGGAGTTCTTCCACCTGCCGATCAACCGCGTGGTGGAACTGGGCAGCCAGGTGGAAATCTGAGAGCGGCGCCGGCTGCATAGAAATTCTTTGGGGGCGCCAGCACCGGGGGCGGTTGCGCCCGGCGCCAGCCTCTCTAAAACAGCGCCTCGCGGACACTTTTTCCCCTTGATTGGAGCATAGCCATGGCTTTCGTCCTTCCCGAACTTCCCTATGCCAAGGATGCTTTCGGCAGCGTGCTGTCTGCCGAGACCTTCGATTATCACCACGGCAAGCATCACAATGCCTATGTTACCCAGGCGAACGACCAGGTGAAGGGCACCGAGCTGGAAGGCAAGAGCCTGCTCGACGTGATTGCCGCCGCCAAGGCCGCCGGCAACAAGAAGCTGTTCAACGCCTCGGCGCAGATCTGGAACCACACCTTCTACTGGCTGGGCCTCAGCCCCGAGAAGCAGGCCCCCTCGGAAGCGCTCGCCGCCAAGATCGACGCTGACCTCGGCGGCATCGACGCGCTGAAGGCGGCGCTCAAGGCTGAAAGCGCTGGCCACTTTGCCAGCGGCTGGGGCTGGCTGGTGCTGGAAGACGGCAAGCTGAAGGTGACCAGCTTCCACGACGCCGACACCCCCGTGGCCTATGAGGGCGTGACCCCGCTGTTCACCCTCGATGTCTGGGAACACGCCTACTACGTCGATTATCGCAATGCGCGCCCGAACTACCTCGACGCGCTGCTCGACCACGTGAACTGGGCCTTCGTCGAAGACAACCTCGCCGGCACCGGCGCTGCCAAGGCCGACCAGCAGGGCTGATCGCAGAGCTTAAGCTACAGAATAACCCCGGTCCTTGCGAAAGGGCCGGGGTTTTTTCTATGCGCCAGCAAGGCGGGGAAGGGGGCCTACTTCTCCTCGCCCAGCCCGTGCTTCAGCAGCATCGGCATATGGGCGAAGGTGAACAGGAAGGAGGCCGGCATGAACACCATCAGCTTGGCCCGCAGCCACTGGTCGAAAGTGAACCAGCCGGGATAGGCGAACACCTCGTTCAGCGCGGCCAGGAACAGGAAGAAGAAGCCCCAATTGCGCGACAGCTTCATCCAGCCCAGCTCGTTCAGCCCTTCAAAGGCGCTTTCCAGCAGATATTTCAGCGTCGGCCGCCCGCGCCACCAGCCAGCCAGCAGCATGGCGGCAAACAGCAGGTAAACGGCGGTGGGCTTGTGGCGGATCCAGGTCTCGTCCTGCCGCCAGATGGTCAGCGCGCCAAAGCCCACCACCAGCACGGTCGACAGCCACAGCATTGGCGTTACCCGCCCGCGCCAGACCTTCGAGGCCACCAGCGCCACCAGCGTGGCGATAATGAACACCACCGTGCTCTTGGTCACGGCCACCACATCGGGCAGCGCGGCTGCCTCGCCGGCCGGCTTCAGCAGCCGCCAGGCGATGAAGAAGGCCACCACCGGGCCATAATCGATGGCCAGGTTCAGCCAGTGCGAGGATTTCTTGGCCTGCGGGGCCTGCTGCTCGCTCATCACGCTACCCCCGCGATCACGCGCGCCACCAGATCGGGATCGAAGGGGCGCAAATCGTCGATTGTCTCGCCCACGCCAATGGCATGGATGGGCAGGCCATATTGCTCGGCCGCGGCCACCAGCACGCCGCCGCGCGCGGTGCCATCCAGCTTGGTCATGACCAGGCCCGTCACCCCCGCCACCTCGCGGAACACCTCGATCTGGGCCAGCGCGTTCTGGCCATTGGTGGCATCCAGCACCAGCACCACATCATGGGGCGCGGCCGGGTTCAGCCGGCCCAGCACGCGGCGGATCTTGGCCAGCTCGTCCATTAGCTCGCGCTTGTTCTGCAGGCGCCCGGCAGTATCCACCACCAGCGCATCGGTGCCCAGCCGGGTGGCCTCCTTCACCGCGTCGAACACCACGCTCGCCGGGTCTCCGCCTTCCGGGCCCTTCACGATGGGCACGCCCAGCCGCCCGGCCCACACGCCCAGCTGGCCGATGGCCGCCGCGCGGAAGGTGTCGCCAGCGGCCAGCATCACCGCATAGTCCTGCTCCTGGAAGACATGGGCCAGCTTGGCGATGGTCGTCGTCTTGCCGCTGCCGTTCACGCCGATCACCAGCACCACATGCGGGCGGGGAAAGGCGGTCACATCCAGGGGCTTGGCCACCGGGCGCAGGATCTCGGCGATCTCCTCGGCCACGGCCATGCGGATGGCGGCCTCGTCGGCACCATGTTCGAAGCGGCGTTCGGCCAGCTTGCCGCGGATGCGGGCGGCCGCGCGCGGCCCCACATCGGAGAGGATCAGCGCATCCTCCAGATCGTCGAGCTGATCGTCGGAGAGGCGGTTGCCCCCTGCAATGCCGGCCAGATTGCCGGTGAAGCGTTCGGAGGTTTTCGCCAAGCCGCCGAGAATGCGGCTGCTCCAGCTGTCGGCGCTCATGCCAGAAGTCCTTCGTGGATATGCGTGGGGGTCAGGGTGAGAAGCGTGCCGGCGGGCGTGCCGGCGGGCAGGGCGATGCGGGCAAAGGCGGGCGTGTGGCCGGTGCCATCGCGCTCGGCCAGCACCTGCGCCGGCTGGCCGACAAGGCCCGCCTGCCAGCGCGCGCGCTGTTCTGCCACGGCCGCGCGCAAGGCGGCGGCGCGCGCGGCGATCAGCGGGCGGGGCAGCTGCGGCATGCGGGCCGCAGGCGTTTCCGGGCGCGGCGAATAGGGGAAGATATGGCCATGCACGATGCCCATTGCGGCAATGATCGAGAGATTGTCGGCATGGGCGGCCTCGTCCTCGGTGGGGAAGCCGGCGATGATATCGGCGCCCACGGCGATCTCGGGCCGGCGCGCCTTCAGCCCTGCCACCAGATCCAGCGCCTGGGCGCGGCTGTGGCGGCGCTTCATGCGCTTGAGGATGAGGTCGTTGCCATGCTGCAGGGAGAGGTGCAGATGCGGCATCACCCGCGCCTCGCTGCCCAGCAGCTCCAGCAGCAGCGGATCAATCTCCACCCCGTCGACCGAGGACAGGCGCAGGCGCGGCAGCGCCGGAAAGGCCGCCAGAATGGCCGCCACCAGATCACCCAGCCGCTGGCCAAAATCCTGCCCCCAGCCGGTCAGGTCCACCCCCGTCAGCACCACTTCGCGGGCGCCTTGGGCGCAATGGGCCTCCACCTCGGCCAGCACCTGCGCCACCGGTTGCGACCGGCTGGCCCCGCGCCCGGCCGGAATGATGCAGAAGGTGCAGGCATGGTCGCAGCCGTTCTGCACCGGGATGAAGGCGCGGGTGTGCGCGCCGGGCGGGGGCAGCAGGCGGGCCGGGGCAGGCACGTTCCAGGCCCTGGCATCCAGCTTGGCGGCATTGGCCACCAGCCCGTCCACCCCCAGCCGGGCAATCGCCTCGCGCTCCACTTCCACAGCGCATCCGGTCACCACCAGCCGGGCATCGGGATGCTGGCGGCGGGCGCGGCGGATGGTCTGCCGGGTCTGGCGCAGGGCCTCGGCGGTAACCGCGCAGGAGTTGACCACCACCAGATCCTCCGCTGCGCCCAGCAGCGCGCGCAGCCGCTCGCTTTCCGCCAGATTCATGCGGCAGCCCAGCGAGATGATCTCGGCCCCCATCGGCTCAGGCGGTCAGCGCTGCGGGGTCGAACTGGCCGCGGAAAGCCTCGCTGGCAGGGCCGGTCATGGTGATGCCGTCATCCGCGCCCCAGCCGATGACAAGATCGCCGCCGGGCAGCGACACCGTCACTTCGCGCTCCACCAGGCCCCGGCGCATGGCGGCAATCGCCGTGGCGCAGGCGCCGGTGCCGCAGGCGCGGGTGAGGCCGGCGCCGCGTTCCCACACCCGCAGGCGGATATGCCTGCGCGAGAGCACGCTGGCCACATTCACGTTCACTCGCTCGGGAAACAGCGGATCCAGCTCGATCACCGGGCCCATGGCCGCCAGCGGCACGGCATCGGCATCGGCCACAAAGAAGATCACATGCGGATTGCCGACATTCACCGCCACCGGGCTTTCCAGCGTGGTGCCCTCGTGCTCCCAGCTCACCGGCATGGCCAGCGTGTCCATCGCATAGGCCAGCGGAATGGCCTGCCAGCCAAAGCGCGGGCGGCCCATGGCAGCGGCAATGCCCGCCGCCGCCGGCGAGACGGAAAGCCGCCCGCCCAGCGTCTCGATGCTGGCGGCCTGGCCCAGCAGCAGGCCCACCGCGCGGGTGGCATTGCCGCAGGCCTCCACCTCGCCGCCATCGGGGTTGAAGATGCGCATGCGCAGATCGGCCCCGGCCGAAGGCTCCAGCACGATCAGCTGATCACAGCCGATGCCGGTGTGGCGGTTGGCAATGGCGCTGGCCAGCGCGCGATCGATGGGCGGCAGGCTTTGCCCGCGCCCGTCGAGCACGACGAAATCATTGCCCAGCCCATGCATCTTGACGAAGGAGATAGCCATATGCCCGGCCAGATAGGCGCTGGGGGCTCCCGCGTCCAGTGGTGCGTCCAGTGGCGGGGGCG